>Ga0210395_10003422_pt1 | contig 12187 bp, 10 predicted proteins | sample IncBWH4OmetaG_FD_150861 | JGI IMG/M metagenome (GOLD analysis project Ga0210395, IMG submission 150861) | Forest soil microbial communities from Barre Woods Harvard Forest LTER site, Petersham, Massachusetts, United States - Inc-BW-H-4-O ...
TGTCCGCGCCGCTCACCGGAAGGCTGCCGTCCCCCGCCGCGCGGATCGGTACCTTACCCGTGGTCTGGTATCCGATGTTCCCGTCGACATCGGCGTAAACTACGTTCTGCCCGGGCGCGTCCCACTGCGAAAACGCACGCCGAAACTCATCCCAGTTCTGTGCCGTATTCACGTCAAAGGAAGTGATGTGCAACCCGTCGTAAAGCGTCCAGCGCAGCGCCAGCGGCCGCGTCTCGCCCGGAACCAGTTCCGTAATCACCGGCCCGTGCCGCGTGATCCTCACATCCACATTCACATCTGGCTTGTCCTTGACGCGAATGATTTCAATGCGATGTTCCGGCTGCACCCACCCATTCGGAGTCTGGTAAGCCCCCTGCCCGTTGAAATTCTCAATGTAAACGTCGGTCACCGTCGGACCGACGTTGGTGAATCCCCATGCGATCCGCTGATTGTGCCCCACGATCACATACGGCATCCCCGGCAGCGTAACTCCCGCAACGTCGAACGTGCCGGAGTGCAGGTGCGCCTCATACCAAAGATTCGGCATCTGGTGGCCGAGATGCATATCGTTCGAGAGCAGCGGCTTGCCCGACACTGTGTGCGCCCCGGAAACCACCCAGTCATTGGACCCATTCACTGGCAGGCCTTCGCTTAGAGTGTCATTCCGAGCAAGGTCAACCTCTGGAGCGTGTCGTTGCGTTACCGAGTTGTCAGGAGAATCGTCATCATCCTCATCATCGGAGCCGTTCGGGTTGTTGTCCGGCGCCGTCAGATCCTCGCGCATCACGGTCGGCGGACGGTCGTGCCACGACCGGTTCACATACAAGTCCGCCGTTAACTCCGGCCCCAGCTTGGCCAGAATTTTCTCGCGACTGAGCGCGTCGTAAAAATAGTGGTAGTTCAGGTCCTTGACCATCGAGTTGGCGATCACCACCGAATCTTCCGCGGTCCACGGTTTCGGCGCGTAACGCAGAATGCGAAACTCAATCGGCAGCCGGTTACCATGGGTCCCGATGAAGGCATTCACTCCGCGCGCATACGCGTCAAAGAAACTGCGATCGCGCGGGCTGGCCATTGCAATCGACTTCTTCGCCGCTGCCCGCAGGCCCAGAATCCGCTGTTCGCGATCCAGTTTCAGCGTGTCCTCGCCCAGAATTTCCGACAACTCACCACTGCCAAAGCGGCGCATCAGATCCATCTGCCATAGCCGGTCCTGTGCCGTGACGTAGCCTTGCGCGAAGAAAAGATCTTCGAGGCTAGCAGCGTCAATGGTAGGGACGCCCTGCCGGTCGCGCGTTACCGTCACCGGAGCCGAGAGCCCGCTGATCTGTAACCGCCCGTCCAACTGGGGCAGAGCAGAGTGCGCGACATAATAGCCATACCCCACCATGCCCGCCAGAATCACGAACACGGCTAGCACCAGCCACCGCACAATGCGGCCAACCGGCGATCGATGCGATTTGGGTAGGCTGATCTCTGCCAGGGTACTCATTGCCAGGCACTCACGAGGAGTCGTTGATTCTATTCCAGCGATTGTATTCTAGACGGGGGCTTCACCCGCGTAAGCGCTAACTTTAGGATTACTTCGGCTTGGCTCGTGAGACGGCCACAGGCCAGAAGGCGGCTTTCCAGAAGCCGACTTCTGGACTACACTCCTCAAACCCGGTGAGCTGGACGAGCGCGAATGGGCGATCATGTCGGGCATGTCAATTCCTTGTCTTCCGCTCAAACCGATACGAATTCTAAGCCCGTTTGGGCAATCCAGATAGGGTTCCTCTGGCAATAACTCTGTACCTAGATTTGACGAAAGCAAAAAAATGCTAAAGGACATCGACTCATACGCATGCCTGAACTTGATTTTTTCCTACATAGATCAAGACTGGCGGACCATCGCATTAGCCGACTTGCCAGTACTGAGCGGCAGCTATCGTCCATCACGAACTGCTGGATTGCCTAGTTCATGGTCACGTGCTTTGAGCAAGGATTGCCGATCGAGCACGACACCCCGGAAGATGATTCTATCGATGTGATCCAAGGCTGCAAGATCGCTCCGAGGATCGGCGTCGAGGATAAGGACGTCGGCGACACGCCCCGGTTCGATGCGCCCGATGTCGCGCCAGCCATAGATATCGGCAAAGTTGCTGGTTGCCGCTGCGATCGCCTCGCGCGGCGAGAGGCCGATCCGATGCAGCAGTGTGAGTTCGAGGTGAAGACCGCTGCCAGGCATGATCCCGTAGCTCGTGGCCGAGCTTCCGGCCAGATACTTCGCTCCAAGCTGATAGAGTCGAGCGTCGAACGCTTCCTTATGCCAGGCACAGTCCCGAACCCGCTTTCTACGTTCCGTAGTGAGGCTGGCCAGAAACGCCGACTCTCCGGTCGAGGGGTTAACCGGGTCGTCCAAATCGGCGGCCTTGATGAGCGCAGCCGAGCGGGCGCTCCAGGGATTGGGAACGTCCAGAGCGTCGGCGGTAGCCTCCATCGACAACGTGGGCATCAGGGCGGTATTGGACTTGGCGAGCTGTGCTCCCAGATCTGCAACCCCGCTGGAGGCAGGGTCAATCATGCAGATGGCACGGGAGGGGGCAGAACTCGCAGTGAGGTTATCTGCGCGTTCCAGCAGCACTGCAGGAGGAGCCAATGCGAGGAGGTAGTGATCGTTGCGCGGTAACCCACTGACGCCGGCGTGGATTGCATACGGATAGGGTGTGAATGCTGGTTCGGCAAGCGCCGCCATGTCTCGCCGCTTGCTCTCGGCGACAATCACATCGACCTGATCGGGCCAGACGTCATAACTGATGGTCACTCCGCGAAAGCCCTGATCGGCCAATTGATCGACCCTCGCAATGAGTTGCTCGTTAGACAGTCGCCGATCGTGTAGGCGATGATCCAACATTGGCTTATCGGATGGATCCGCGCCTTGTTCCGAATAGCCGGTCATCGGCGCTCCCAGAAACAAGCGAGGTCCGGGAGATGCGTTTCGCACAATCTTCAGTTCTCCGTCTCCGCCCCCATTGGGCAGTATTGTGGGGACATAAACCGTCGTGACCCCTTCGTATAAATAAGCATTCGCAAAGGCCTGGGTGCGCAAGGCACCGAACCCATCGACGAGGCCCGGAACGAGAAACTCTCCGTGGGCATCGATGCGGGTCGATCCGGGGGGGATGGTGATCTGCGTTGCGGATCCAACGGCGACGACCTTTCCATCGTCGATGAGCACTACGGAAGCTGCGATGTCGTTGGTGGAATGCCCGTAGTTGTTCACATCGATTAGAGTGGCGCCGACGATTGCGATCTTCTCGTGTTGCTGCGTCACTATTACTTGGGCCGTCGCCGAGACGGCCAACACGGCAAAGGCGACAGCTACAGCTCTATTCCTTGGCATCGGTGGGCTTCTCCTCTCGTCGCTGACCGGCTGCGTCGAGCAGAGGCTTCAAGGGTAGCGACCAGACATTGCTGCTGCCGTTGTCCCATGTGTTTAGACGCTCTACGTCCGCGAGAAACTGGCTCCGGGAGCGGTCTGGGGCGATAGGAACCGATCGCGACGAGTCGAAGTACAGAGTCTTGCCATCCGGACTGATCTGTGGTTCGCCGTCGCCGTTCCCGCCGTGGTCGATCCAGTCGTCTCCTTCGTAGTGGATCTGAATCGGCGGTCCCCACGACGTTCCTGCGCGGAAGGCGATGAAGAGATGCTCCTGCCCGAGGGGTGCGCGCAGCCCGTGGCTGCCGAAGATCAGGTACGACTGATCCGGTGCGATGGCTGGGTCATCGGCATCCAAAAGATCACCGCCGCTGAAGGCAAGCTGCTGTGGGGGATCATATTGGCCGTTGCGGTAGGCCGCCCGATAGAGGCCCCAGAGGAGTTCCTGGCCTGGCTGGTTTGTCGGGCAGGTGAAGTAAAGATCGCCGTTGGCCGCGAGCGAGGGGTTGTGCATCCTTTCGGAGATGTTGACGGTATCCGGCAAGCGCTCGGGTGCGGACCAGCCAGACGCCATCCGGATGACGCGCCATAAATGAGTCACGGGCCGAAGCGGTTCACCGGGGCCGGCAGGAAGCAGGCGCCGCGAAGCGTAGACGAGGGTGCGGCCGTCGGGCGAGAGCGCGGGCTGCCGGTCCGAACCTGGTCCCGAGAACGGCGCAGCAACAGGCTTCGACCATTCGGCGGCAGTGTGATGGGATTCGAGGATTACGGCCGAGTTGGGCGATGTGCCATACCGGTAGAAGTACAGTGTTCGCCCGTCGCGCGAGAAGGTCGGCGTCCCGTCGTTCCCGGGACCGGAGATTACACCGGGCGCAAAGATCGCCGGCGCGGGCAGGGTGGGGTTCTCAATCGCCATTGCGGCCATACTGCTGGCCCGATTTGACACGATGGACTGGGCGAACGCCGCCGCAGTCATGACAGAGATTAGCGCCAAATAGAGCGGTCTTTGGATCGTGAATTTCCTTGGCACTGATTAGGACTCTCGCATTGGGAGTAATAACCGATATGTGGCTCTTTTATTCCGACGGTCGCCGTAGTCCCAGCGATATCGATGTTCAGGGTGCGGCCCGCGATACCCATCACCTGGGTATCCAAGTGCTGAGCGCGGTCGCGGCCGGGTCTTTGGGTGAGAGGCTCTCGCCGCGGCCCTGATTGTCCTTGGGGGCGTCGGTGTTGAGTCTCGGTCCCAGCGGGACAGTGGACTGGTCGGCAGGGCAAGTCTCCCTGATACTCGAATTGAATGGAGACAATCTTGTTCCTATTGTTGACGCCTTATTTACAACGCATGTCGATTAAATTAGCCAAGAGATGCGGATGAGATGTCGCTGAATTGTTAATTCTTAGTCAAGTTTCGTAACACGCGGCAGGCACATCACTGGGGGGTTTGTTGCAATCGCAATTTTGTTTCAGATCATGTAGCGTTTGTTTGACCTGCAATCAGACCATGAAAATGCGCGGGCGCTTCTGTCAGCGTTTGCAAACACCTGACTCTGCTCGCGCGGATTCCTTTTGCTTGCTGAAGGACTTACTCGGGCGTTCGCGAGCTGCGGTTGAGCTCGCCAAACCCTCAGATATTCGCCGTGGCAGTCAGGTTTCTGCCAGCGACAAGTTTGACTCTGACCGGGTCGTCGGCAACCGGACGTTATCCAGAAACAGGGTTCTGGGAAGTCACTGGGTGGTTGGTCGGCTACTCGGAAGTTACCGCCCAGAAAGCGGCCGGCAGGGTCAACCTCTAACCCACCTCCCTTAAGCCAGCGCTTATCAGGGCCTCACCCCGTCGGGGCTAACTTAAGGATTACTTCCGCTGGGCTGGGGGCTAACACGCCAGGTTCAGGTGGATATGTTCAGTATTTTTCGTGGCGTGTCCCACGCCTCATCAACTTCGCGAGAGTCCGCGTTCAGGAGGTTACGACTGTGCCGTTGGCCCTCCGGGCGACCAGTCTGCCACCTTTGAGCAATACATAGTTGTTGTCGCGCCACAGGCTGCGTTTGCTCAGGTAGCTGGCGCACCAGATGATAAAGCCGTGCAGGTCCCTTAGGGGATAGAGCAGCACCCAACCTGGCGCAACCGGGTCGCGGGAAGCCGTCCAACCGGCGAACCAACATTCCACCATGCGGTTCAGCAGCGAAGCGGCCAACAACCCGATGCCCAGCCACGTTTTGCCCACTAGCAGCCCGCCGACCAGGCCCAGAATCCCATATGGAACGGCGAAGGTCAGTCCCGTCCCAAGGTGGCCTTTGGGACGCGAGTAACGAGTACCCATCGCCCAACGCAATTGCCGTTCCCACATTTTCCGGAATGTCATCCGCGGAGAAATATGGTCGACCACGTGGCTGGACAGCACGACCTGGAAGCCGGCTTTATAAATGAAATTGCCGACCACGAAGTCGTTCGAAAGATATTCCCGGCACGCCGCATATCCGCCGATTTTCCCGATCGAATCCTTGCGTAGCGCGATGGTTGGTCCCAGACCGAATTTCATGCCTTCCAAAAGATTGGCGATCAAAACCCCGGCGGTGAACTCTACCGACATTCCAATGGCATCGAGCGCGCCCCAGATTCCTCCCGCGTTCTTGCCGCGAAAGATGCAGGTCACGGCCCCAACCTTGGGATCGAGCAAGGGGGCAACCACGTCGCGTAGATAATCCGGCGCAACTTCAACGTCGCTGTCGCTCGTGACCAGAATGTCATGCGTAGCGATTTCCGTCAGACGATGGAAGCAATAGTTTGGCGCATTCGGCCACGGAGGCTGCCCGCTGATCAAAATCCGGCTCGGGATGTGAGGGTAGCGCGCACAAATTTCCCGGATCACGGGCAGAGCTGCGTCGTCCGCTTCGTCGGCGGCGAACAGCACTTCGTATTCGGCATAGTTCTGGCGGAAGAAGCTTTCGATGTTCTCTTTCAGCCGCGCCTCATTGCCATGCACCGGCTTTAGAACCGAGGCCGGCGGCATTTTCGCCGGCAGACTTGCGTAGGTTTTCTGATCACGGGCAGCAATCCGCCGGAATTCGATCACTCCTAAAAGGGCAAGAATCAAAACAATCGTCGAAGAGATGGTCCCGACGACGGCCACCCCTAAGAGTATGTATGCAATTAACAAGCGTGAGCTCCTTGAAACACCAGGCAGGAAAGCGGCGGGCAGCTGCCTTTTCTCAGATTGCCGGGCGGGATGGACACATCCAACAAAGCTGCGGTGGTTATTTTACCAGAGCGAGTGCGGATGGCCAGTGCGAATGAGACGACCAGTAGCCTGGCCGGGCGCACGATCACTCCCGGCGCTCGCGATTGGTGAAGATGAGTTTTCCCCCGCTGCGCGCTAACTGAAATGACTTCAGGCCGCGCAATTCTTTCGGATCTTCCTGATCCGTCCACAGGAACACCTCCGCCGGGCTGTTCCATAATGCCACCAGCGATTCCGGAGTCTCAAAGATATGCGGCGCATCGGGAAATTTCGCGCCGTACCACAAGTTCCCGCTCGGTTCGTGCAGGACGTGTACCTGGATTCCGGTATAAAAATTCAGCGTGGAAGCTTCGTGATATTCGCCGTCGATCACGATCACATCGCCCGGCCGAAACTGCTTTTGAATCGCCGACGCAAGATTATAAGAAGAAAGAATCGGCGAAAATGTCGCGAAAGAAGAATGGATACAAGCCAGTAAAACGATCATCATAGTGGCGAGCGCAACATTGCCTTCCAGAGGACGTCCGCGCCGCCGCAGGATCCAATTGAATCCGGTGCCGAAAAACAGTCCGAGCGATGTGCCCAGAAGCGGACCGCGAAACGCACCCAAAGCCTGCGGCGTCAGATCAAGCACATGGCCGAGGGAGAAGTTATAATCCTCGGGATTTTTCTTGAGCAGGTCCGCCAAGTCCGCGCCGGGCACGGGGCGATGCGAAACCGAGAGCAGATACATACCGGCCACCAGCGCCAGCGCGCCGAAAACCAGCAGCACGCTCGAAGAAATTCTTCCCGCCCGCCGATCGGACTCGCGCGCCGCGGTTCCGGACTCACTCGCCAACCATCCACCGACCAACAGCGCCACACCCGGCAATGCAGGAATGGTGTAGTACTCCTGGCGCGTGGAGAAACTGAAGAAGCCCACGATGACGAGTGCCCATAAGAAGAAGAGCAGATTCGCGCGAGGTTGCCGATCCTGTTCATTACCGAGCTTGCCGCGAAGCTCCCGTAATCGAGTGGGAACGCGACCCAAAGCTTGCGGCAGGAATACGCTCCATGGCAAGAGCCACGCCAGCAGCAGTCCCCAGAAAATTGCCAGCGGGACGGTGTCGTATCCCGGTGGCACGCGTTTGCCCAGGAAGCGCATCAAGTGCTCATTGATGAAGTAGAACCACAGAAATCCGCGGGCCTGGCCCTGCGCCGGGTTGCGTAGCGCCGCCAGGATGTGCCACGGCGCAGCGATCGCCAGGAACACGATTGTACTCGATACGATATGCAGCCTCAGCAGTCGCCGCAAATTCCCGGTCAGCAAAAGATAGATCCCGATCGCTCCCGCCGGGAACACCAGCCCGATCAGGCCTTTGGTCAGAACATTCAAAGCGCACATCGCCGCAAATCCCCAGCAGACGAGGCGCGAGGGATTTTCTTCTTCCAGCGAACGCAAGAAAAAGTAATATCCCAGCGTAAGCCAGAGCGCGACCAGCACTTCGGGAATCAGAAAGCGCGTAAAAATAAACAGGCCCAGCGAGGTGACCAGCGCCACACCCGCATAGAGACCGCCCGCCTCGCCGTAAACGTACCGGCCCAACTGGTAAGTCGCCAAAACCAGCGCGAGCACGCCAAGCACCAGAGGAAGCCGCGTGCTCCAATCGCTGACGCCAAAAATTTCGTAGCTGGTCGCCAGGCTCCAGTACATCAGCGGGGCTTTTTCCAGATAGCGGAAGCCGTTCGTATACAGAGTCACCCAGTCGTGCCGCTGCAGCATTTCGCGAGCGGCCTCGGCGTGTACAGTGTCGACGTCGTCAAGCAAGGGCGGACGCGCGATGCCAGTCAGGTAGATCACAGCCCACAACCCAACCAGCAGAACCACGGACACGCGCCAGTCCGAAAGCCACCGATTCGGGCGGTTCGCTGCCGGAAAAGCCGGATTCTCAGTTGCCGTTGTTTTTGAGATGGGAGTGCCGCTGGAATTCATCGCGCGGTTTGTCATTATATCCGAGCCATCGCAAGCTTCCTTCACGCTCTGTGTCGGTCGGACCCGAACTCAATGCGACCTCATCCGGATCACGACCAAGTCAGCAGAAGAACCCCAAGACAGACGAAGATCGTCGCCAACCAGCGCCGCCGGTCAACATTTTCATGCAGGAAGAACCGGGCCCCCAAGGCGTTGGTGACGAAGGTGAGTGCCGCGGATGCCGGGCCCACCACGCTGAGGTCTGCCCATGACAATCCGATGAGGTTGCTGAAGAAGGCGATCGCCATGAAGAAGACTCCGCCAAAAAGAACTCCACTGGAGGAAACTCGGAGGATGATGGCAAAGAATCCATACCGCCGTCGGATCTCGCCGAGATCGCCGATGCGGCGCATGGCCAGAGCCACGAGCACGTCTCCCGCAGCCGCAGTGCACACGGTAATGAAGATACAGAGCCAAGTGTAAAAGGCTCTCATACCCGCTCTTTCAGGGCGCTAGCGGGGACGTGCGCGGCCAGATGCTCGGTGCGGGACGGGCCTCCGGCGACCACGCCAACTCCGATCACGATGAAGGCAACTCCAACCCAGCGCTGCGGGCTTACGTGCTCATGCAGCCAGAAAATGGAGAGAAGAACCATGACCACATAGCTGATAGCGGTAGCCGGTAGCACGTACGTGAGGTCGGCAAACGAGAGCGCTGTCATGTAGCTCGACATGAAGGCCAGCAGAAAGAAGATTCCTAAGATGACATAAGGGTTCGCCAGCGCGGAGAAGACCCGGCTGAGATGGTGAATGTCGATGGCACCGGCGTGCTTCATGCCGCGCGCCAGGAAGGCGTCCCCGACCGAGCCGAAGAAAACGACGGAAAGAATGACGAGATATTTACGAAGCGTCAAAATTAAGATTCCTTTGCAAGCGAAATCAAATGACAGCGAAATCAAAACACCGGTAACCGCATGTGGCACAAACTCGATAATCAAATCATCATAATAAATCCGCTGTCTTCGCGTGATGTGCTGGGGACGATTCCATCCCAGACCCCAGCTTCCGGAAGGTCCGCTTGTAAACCCATCCCCCTTAAGTCAACGCTGATGGGGCCTCACCTCGCGCTGAAAATGAATTTCATTTTCAAGATGCCGGATGGTATCCTGAGCATGTCGTCCTGATCACATTCCCGCTGACTCAATTCCATCCGCCATGCTGCAGAAACGCATCGATGATCAACCCACCATCTCCCGCCAGATGGTTCGCGAAGCCCAGGAGATCCTGCACCGCCATCTGAAGGGAGTTGGCCTGAAGCAGACCGCGCAGCGCGACGTGATTCTGCATACGTTCCTTGAGACGCGCGACCATCTTTCCACCGACGAGCTTCACCGCCTGGTGCAGAAAAAAGATGCGCGCATCGGCTACACCACGGTTTACCGCACCCTGAAACTGCTCGCCGAATGCGGCCTGGCCAGTGAAGTCGCGTTCCACGACGGCATTGCCCGCTACGAGCACCAGTACAACCGCCGCAGCCATCACCACATGGTTTGCACTGGATGCGGCAGTTCCGTCGAATTTTTTTCCCAGCAGGTCGGCGAGCTCGAACAGGAAATCGGACACAAATACCACTACGCCACCACTCGCCACACCTTTCAGATTTATGGAGTTTGCGAAGACTGCCGCAAGAAGAACCACACCCAGCCCACCTGAGATTTGGGCTCCAGTCGACCGGCAAGTCACTACTGCGGATGATTGATCTCGGTCTCCGACAAGTCGATGCCGGTCCGCAAGCATTCCTGAGCCGAGCCGCTGCGGGCAAGTCTGATCACGTCCGATTCATTCGAACAAAACGCCGGCGTGCCTGACTTTTTCGCCACTTCCGGATACGCCACCAACTGATACTTCACCATCGGTCCGTTGGCCTTCGCCGCGGCACACCCGCGCAGCTCATAGCGATAACCATTCTTCCGGCCGCTCGCCAGATCGCCGCTGATTCCCCACGTGCCCGATAGATCAGACAGCGAACAGGTGTATCCGGAATCCCGGTGCGCCTGTGCATAAGCGATCTCGGCAGTGTTCAGGCTCCGCACCGAAGCCACCACGGAATTCTCGTTGTTCATCACCATCATCTTCTGCATCGCCGCTTTATTCATCGAGGGAGTCGCTACAATCCCCAGGACGATCAGCCCCACAATCTCCAAGACTCCCAGATAACCCAGAACCAGTCCCGCGACCGCCAATCCTCTTCCCGTGAGTCGGCCCGCGCTTCTGCGGATTTCCGAAAGCGACAAGTGACCGAAGATGACGGCGACCAGCGAAAAAGGAGGGATGAGGAACAGTATCCCGCTGATCAGACTGAAAATCGCCTTCCCGCTGGTCTCTGGCGGCAGCCCAAAGGCAACGGAAGGATCGACCGCACGTACGCCCGCCCCCGCCTGCGAATCCCTGCCACAGATTCCGCAGAATCGCTCCCCCTCGGCCAGGCTGTTTCCGCACCCCAGGCAGAACGAACTCACGCACGCCTCCTTTGCGCGCCGAGTCACGGCACGGGTTACAGATGCAGCATCGCCCCGGGCGCCAGCCAATCAAACGGATGCAGCGGAAGATTTCTGGCGATCCCAAACAGAACGATCGCAACGCCCAGTGCGCGGATCCAAAACGCCGGCAAGAATGGTTGAGGAAGTCCGCGCCCGCGCCATTCCAAGAGAGCAGACGAAACCAGACCGTAACTCAGAAACGGAAGCAACACCACAGTCAGCGGATTCATGGCCCACGCCGCCCGCAAATTTCCATGCAGCAGCTGATGAATCGCCCGCAATGATCCGCATCCCGGACAATACCAACCCGTCAGATAATGCACCGGACAAGGCGGAAATATCCCCGAGGTCGCCGGATCGAAAAATTCCAGCAGCACCACCCCCGCGAAACCCGCGACCGTGGCAGCCAAAAGCCAATGCCGGCGCAGGTCTCGCATCGGCTCCGCCATCCGGATTCTTCTCTTTGGAGAGTCCATATCTAACTGGCAAAGCTAGTTGCTATGCAGCCCGGCGATAACTCCCACCATCATCAGGATGACGTACAACGCGATGATCCCGAGCCCCAGTCCGAGCGAAATAAAACACCACATCTTCGCGTTGTTGGACGCAACCTGCGCCCCCGCGACGTCGCCCACCTGCAATTTGCCATTCACCTGCGCAGCGTAGACGATGGCGGGAATCCCCGCCGGAAGGCAGCAGAAAACCGTCGCCAGGATCGCGAATACCAGATAGTTCTGCACCGCCACGCCCGGTGCCGGCGGCATCACCACCCCGGTGACCGGCAAAGGAGCGCCTGGTGCGCCCGGCGGCGCCGCTTGCAAATTCCGGCCGCACTGCATGCAGACCACCGCCGTATCTGCGTTGTTCGCCCCGCATTGCGTACAAAACATTCTTTTCCTCCTGAGTAATCAAAAATCATTGCAGTGGGCTGCCGTTCTCCATGCAACCCGGCCCTGATCCGCCGGCCTCCACCTTGATCACCGCGGATTCGTCTGCACAAAACGCCCGCACCCCACTTTGATTCGCGACCACCGGAT
>Ga0210395_10003427_pt1 | contig 12170 bp, 10 predicted proteins | sample IncBWH4OmetaG_FD_150861 | JGI IMG/M metagenome (GOLD analysis project Ga0210395, IMG submission 150861) | Forest soil microbial communities from Barre Woods Harvard Forest LTER site, Petersham, Massachusetts, United States - Inc-BW-H-4-O ...
ACGGATAGCGCTGCCGGATTTTCACCGTCCGGTCGAGTTCATCGTACACTTCCAGAATTTTTAGCTGCAGGTCTTTGTCGATCGCGCCGGCATTGAGAAATTCGCGGACTTCTAGCCGGGCGGCGCTGGATTGCTGGCCCCCGATGAAAGCGTTAAGCCAGCCGAGAACGAAAAAAATCTTGCGCTCGCGCTTGATTTGAGGCAAACCGTCGAGCGCGGGCTTCAAGTAGGGCAGCGTCAGCTCCGATTGATTCCAGTGGTTGAACGCGCCGAGGCTCTGTTCGATCCAATCTTCGGGGCGGGATGGGTTGCGGAGATAGTCCTCGAAATATTTTTGTTTCGAGGCGCCGTCCGGACGAGCGGCTTCGGCCACATAGGCGTATTTCTGGCCGTCGCCGCTGCTGTCGCGTTTTTGTTCGGCGGCGAGCAAAGCATCGGCCTCGGGGTCGTTGAGCGCGATTAACGACGTGACCATGGTCCAGCGATCGAGAGGGCGAAGCTCGACGCCAGGGATAGCGAGTTTGCCGCTGAGAAGATCTTTCAGTTGGGCACGCCCTTCTGGACTCTCCGCAATGGCGCGAAGCCCGCGAAACCACGCGATGCGAAAATCCTGCTCTTTGGAATGGAGCATGCGTTCTGAGGCCAGCGTTTCGGCCCGCCGCGCGATTTGCGTGCGCGTAGCTTCGCTTACGTAGCGGTGCAGGCCGGTCGTGACGTGGCCGATAAGACTTTCCGCAAGCGCTTCATCGGTTTCGTCGGGCAGAAGCCGGAGCGCGAATTCCAGGTAATCACGCGGAGCAATATCCCCTTCGCGAACGGAATCCCACAGCGAGCCCCAAAGCAGCGTGCGCTCGAAGACATCACCGACCGTCGGCAAACGGTCGATGACGGCTTTGCGGCTGCGCTCATCAAGCAGAAAGCGGCCGTACGCATAATCCTGATCATTCAGAAAAACGTATTGCGGGCATGGCTTGCCGAGAGCATCCGGCAGATCAGATTTTTCGCGGTCGAGTTGCGCGCGCAGAGCGAGGGGACCGCGACCAGGATAGGCGAACTCGGCTTCCATGGCGATTGGCCAAACGCCGCCCTCGCCGAGAACGTCATGCTGCGTCAACGTGAAATGATCGATGCGATTTTCTGCATCGCACGACCACGCCACAACCACTTCCGGCATGCCGCGATGACGAATCCACATCGCTGCCCAAGCCTCAAGTGATCTCCCGGAGACTCGTTCGAACGCGTGGACCAGATCGCCCCACTCCGCATTGGCATAGGCATGCTCCTTGAGATAAAGGCGCAGCCCGTCGCGAAACTTTTCTTCGCCCAGAACGAACGCCAGCTGCTTGATCACGCCGGGAGCTTTCGAATAAACGATGGCTCCGTAAGCAGACTTCGCGTCCTTGAGATTGGCGATGTCCTGGTAGATCGGAGTAGTGCCAAGAGTCGAGTCGATGGAATAAGCCGCGGGCTTGATGGACTGATAAAACCGCTTCCACACATGGTCGTCAGGCGCGATAGAAGCGAGCGCCTGATACGCCATGTATTGCGCAAAGCCTTCCTTCAGCCAGAGATCATCGAACCAGCGCATGGTGGTGAAATCGCCAAACCATTGATGCGTGAGCTCGTGAAGCAAGAGAATGTCGCGATTGAGGTGATCGCTGTGCGTGGGCGCGCTGCGGAAGAGCACGGACTCTTCCCGGAGAAAGGTAGCCCCGGCGTGCTCCATGCCTCCATAAGCAAAGCCCGGGATCAGGACGAGGTCGTACTTCGGAAACGGGAAAGGCTCGGCGAAAAATTTAGAGAGATAGTCGATGCCTTGTGCGGTGATTTGCTGCACTTCGGCGGCTTCCGTTTCGGCTTTGCTGAGCTTGGACTGGCGAACATAAAGTCCGGGGAGTCCGGCCGTTTCGTGAACTTTGCGGAACGGCCCAGCGGCGAAGGCAAACAGATACGTGCTGATGGGACGCGTCTCGGAAAAAATCGTGAGGCGCTGCCCCACTTCCGCCGGAGATTGGGATTCGATGGGTGTGTTCGAAAGGGGCGTCCAGTTTTCAGGAGCCGTAAGTTCGAGATGGAAACGGCCTTTGAGGTCGGGCTGATCGAAGCAGGGGAACGCCATTTCCGCGTCCATGGGGACAAAGAGCGTGTAGAGATATTCGGTGTTGTCGTCTTTGTCGTCAAAGCGCGTGATGGCTTTCCCAGCGGTAGCGACGGGAGCGCTGAAATCCATGCTCACGGCATTTTCGCCGGGATGAATAGCGCCCGCGGGAAGCTCGATGTGGCCATTTTCGATTTTTGCCGGGATCCGTGCGCCATTGACCGCAAGATTTGTTACCGCCCCTTCGCGAAAATCCAGAAGGACGAGCGCGGAGGAGATGGACCGGAATTGCAGGTCTTCATGGCCCGAAACAGTTGCCCTGCGGGGAATGAGCGTGAACCGCAGATGGTAGCGAACCTCCGAAAGTTGCCCGGCGCGTTGCCGGGCGAGTTCGCGGGGAATACCGTCGGGTGGGGGCGCGGCCTCGAAACTGCCAGCGGTCAAAAATGCGAGGAGAACCAGAAGTCGGCGCATGGAATGAAGGAATCTACACGATGGATCGACTCGCGGGAAGAGCTGAATTGAGCAGCGCGTGGTCGGCCGGAGTATGATGCTAGGCTGGTGTTGCCGCGCGGGAACGCGCGAATGTGCAAGCGGCGCGGCTGCGTATGGATTTCATTCCTTCAGGGGCAATCATGAAGAAATCTGTTTTGGCTTTCCTCATCGCGCTAGCAGCGTGCTTGTTTGCTTCAGAGAGGGCAGTCTCTCAAGCGGCGTCTCCCCAGGCGGCGAAAAGCACAGAGGTGGCACGCTGGGAGCGAGAGGCTCGGAGCGTCACGATCACCCGGGACGATTGGGGCATCGCCCACATGCACGGCAAGACGGACGCCGACGCCGTCTTCGGCATGATTTACGCGCAAGCGGAAGACGACTTCAACCGCGTCGAGACCAACTACATCAATGCGATGGGGCGCCTGGCTGAGGCGGAAGGCGCAGCAAAAATCTATCAGGATTTGCGGATGAAGCTTTTTATCGATCCCGAGACGCTGAAGAAGGAATACGCGGCGAGCCCGGAATGGCTGAAGAAACTGATGAACGCGTTCGCCGATGGTTTGAACTTCTACCTTGCCAAGCATCCTGAAGTGAAGCCGAGAGTCATCGAGCGGTTCGAACCGTGGATGGCGCTGAGCTTCACCGAAGGCAGCATCGGCGGGGACATCGAGCGCGTGAACCTAGCGCAGCTTGAGGCCTTCTACGGCAAGGTTGCCTTAAGCAGTGGTGCCTCGTTGGAGGACGACGAAACGGAAGAGCCGAGGGGGTCGAACGGGATGGCCATAGCGCCTTCGAACACCGCGGATCATCATTCTTTGCTTCTCATCAATCCGCATACGTCGTTTTTCTTCCGTTCCGAATTGCAAATGGACAGCGACGAGGGGCTGGACGCGTACGGCGCCGTGACCTGGGGGCAATTTTTCGTCTACCAGGGATTCAACGACCGGGCCGGGTGGATGCATACCTCGAGCGGAGTGAACGCCATCAGCTGGTATCAGGTAGCTGTGGAAAAAAAGGGCGACAGGTTTTTTTATAAGTACGGGAAAGAGGAGCGGCACGTCGAGGCGAGAGAAATTACGGTGCCGTACAAAACCGCGGACGGGTTGGCCGAAAAGAAATTCACGGTCTACCGCACGCTCCAAGGGCCCGTGGTAGCGGAGAAGGACGGCAAATGGTTGACCATCCGTTTGATGGAAGAGCACGCGAAGGCTCTGACGCAGTCCTACACACGCACGAAAGCCAAAGACTACAAATCTTTCCGGCAAACGATGGAGCTGCACACCAACTCTTCGAACAACACCATTTTTGCGGACGCCGACGGCGACATCGCCTACTTCCACGGAAATTTTATTCCGCGGCGCGACCTAAGCTTTGATTGGACGAAACCGGTCGACGGGAACAATCCGGCGACGGAGTGGAGGGGCTTGCTCTCCATCGATGAAACACCGCATCTGCTGAACCCGAAGAGTGGATGGCTCTACAACTCCAACAATTGGCCATGGTCCGCCGCAGGGCCAAGCAGCCCGAAGAAAGAAGATTTCCCCGTTTATGTGGAGGCCGGCGGAGAATCCGCCCGAGGATTGCACGCCATTCGCGTTCTAGAAGACAAAAAAGATTTCACCGTCGACTCGCTCGCTGCCGCCGCGTATGACAGTTATCTGACGTGGTTTGAGAAACCGGTCCCGTGCTTGATAAAGGCGTGGGACGACTTAGGCGCGGACAATCCCTTGAAAACGAAATTGGCCGGGCAAATTGGCGCGCTGCGCGGATGGGATTTGCGTTGGGGAGCGGCATCCGTACCTACTTCTTTGGCCGTGTTTTGGGGCGAAGACATTCAAAAGCGCGTTGGCCCCGAGGCCAGAAAAGCGGGCATCTACATGAGCGACTACATCTGCACGAAAGCGCCCCCGGATTTGCTGCTGCAATCCCTTTCCGATGCCTCTGACAAACTCACAGCGGATTTCGGCGCCTGGAAAACCCCGTGGGGCGACATCAATCGCTTCCAGCGGCTCACCGGTGGCATCGTTCAGCCCTTCAACGATGCGGGGCCGAGCATTCCTGTGGGCTTCACCTCTGCAGTGTGGGGCTCGCTGGCGTCCTTCGGGGCACACGCGTACCCGGGGACGAAAAAGTGGTATGGCACAAGCGGAAACAGCTTCGTTGCGGTAGTCGAGTTTGGCGAGAAAGTGCGGGCCAGAGCCGTTACCGCCGGCGGTGAGAGCGGCAATCTGTCATCGCCACACTTCAACGACGAGGCCCAACGCTACAGCACTGGGGATTTGCGCGAGGTGTATTTTTATCCCGCCCAGCTCGAGGGACATACGGAGCGGCAATACCATCCAGGAAATTAAGTCAGTCCGAAGGAGCCGCCCTTAACATCGAATCGTTTTTCGTTTTTGCCCGGCGCGGCCGGCCGCTTCTATTTTCTCGATGCAGGCCGTAGCGACCGGCACTTTGCACGCCGTCTCGCCCATTTCCACCGAAATCGTGCCAATCTGGCGGGCCGCCGCCTTTGCTTGTTTCGAAAGAGGCTTCACGAAGGTTCCAACGGCAATCACAAAACCGTTCATCGTGTAGCGCACGCGGTTTTGGGCACTTTCGATTCCTTTTACAACAGTGCCCAGAAGACCCTCGATCTCCCTAAGGTCCAAAGAGTCGTCAGGTTTCGTACCAACCAGCCCGGAATAGGTGCACCAGCCCGAGGAAGCGACGTGCTCCTTCTTCGATTTAATCCATTCGATCGCCAAATCGCGCGCTTGAGCATTTTCCACCGTCACCCACGGCACCGTATATTCGGCAATCATTTGCAAATTCGCGGCCCCTTCGGCCCAGGCGGTCAATTCTTTTGGCGTCATCTTCGAGCCGTCTGCAACCATCCCGGCAAGGTACATCGCATCCATGTTTCCCGTTTTGTAAAGTTCAGAAGCGAGTGCCTGCTGCCCTTTGATTGTTTTTGCGATGACTTTGAGGTCCGCGACGCTCACTCCAAACATATTGTCCGTGACCATGCCGTGGCGCGCGTATATCTTGCGCGTTTGTGCGCTGCCTTTCTTTTTTAGTTCGGCCAGGATGGAGGCAACGGTAGCCATGATTTCGTCCTTGTCAAAACTGCGAGATGTCAGTCTTCAGCCCGGGAATGATACCGCGGCAGCCAGCACTGGCGGAAACCGGCGCCTAAACTGGCTTCATGTCCTTGCCGCTGATCTGCAAATCGAAACCGTTGGGATCCTTGATATGAAAACTGTTCTCCGTATCGGGGCGCGGATTAAGCCCGCGACGCTCCAATTCCGCCTTCACGGCATCCTTGTTCCACGTCTCGATCGTGTACGCGATATGGTCGATGCGCGGCGGCGTGCTCCCTTGCGGGGCGTTGCGAGGAATCACAAATGTATTCGTGTCGCCGAGAATCAGGTTGCACTGGGTGCCTGTGTCGGCGGCGACCTTCATACCCAGCAAATCCGCGTAGAAGTCGCGCGTCTTGGCGTAGTCATTGACCTGGTAGGAGATGTGGTTGACGGCGACCGTTCTGAATCCATTCGAGTTTTCGGCAGACGCTGCTGTTGTCTCCGCCGAAACTGCCGCCACCACGGCAATGCTTTTGATCAGTTGGCGCCGCGTCATCCTGCCGCGATCGAAATCGTCTAGTAGTTTAGCAATGATGCTTTCCATTTTGTCCTCCACAAAACCTGCCAACTGCACCGGCCACTCGGATTGAACCACGGTAACCGCTTTGTATTAAAAGATTTGCGTCATCGCCACTCGGATTGGGACGATCTATTTTGTTGGCACGCTTTCTTCCAGTTTCACATTGGAAAAGATCGCGGTTTCGAGCGTTGTGGCCACGTGCGAACATACCCCGAGACCAACGTAGAAAGGCTCTTGCAAAGTTACATATTCAACCGGGCCGGAAGGTTTTAACTCCTCGCCCGGCTTCCCAAAGTACATCGTGAAGCGGCTGCCTTTTCGAACGATTCGCAAGCGCGACGGCCCATCCTCGGCGGCTACGATTTGATAAGTCTGCTCGTTCGGCGCGCCGCGAAATTGCAGCGAAGTGAGTCCATTGCCGTGGGACACGGCGTCCGCATACGGCGAGCTGGGATCGAGGCTCTGGCGGACAATGAGCACAGCCTTGCGATGTTCCGCGGCGCTCGTGCCCACCCACTGAATATCGGCGCTTAGAGTGAGGTCGCCCGAAGCTTTTTTCCAGACGAAATAGAAGGCGTCCGTGGCGGCCCACATGTTGGCGCCGCCTCCGGTGATGCGATATTCGCCTTTGGCAGCATCGTATTGGGCTTTGCAACCCGGCGGCGTTTGTCCGACCCTGCCTTCATTCGTGAAGACTCCCAAATCATTCGCTTGCGGCAAGGCCACAGCTACGCCGAGTGTCATAATGGCCGAGCATACGCATGCAGCCAAGAATGAGTTTCTTCTTAGCATCATTTCTAAAGCCTCCCCCTGCTTGAATCGCTCGCCGAATTAGACGCGCAGAAAATCCACACATCAATATTTATGCTTTCGCTCGCGCGCAGTAGCGGAAGCGAGAAAGCATTCTATATCAACCTCGGAACTGCGGACCGAAGAGCTGTAGGACTTAGGCAGGAACGGCGTCTGGAAGGGTGGACTTCTTCGCGGCGCGCTTGTTTGCGTACAAAGCTTGATCGGCGGCAGCCAGCATGCCCTCCGGCTGGTCGCCGGATGCATATTCCTTCCAGCCAACCGAATACTTGATGGGAAATTTCCGGCCTTCCCAAGCCAGTTCGAGAGGCCCCAGCCGGTTCAGAACAAGCCGCAATTGCTCGTGATTGCATTCGGGCAGAATCAGCAGGAATTCGTCGCCTCCCATTCGAACGGCGAGGTCCCCTCCTCGAACGGCCCGATTGAGGGCGGCGGCAAACTCCTGAAGCACCAAATCCCCGGCGGGGTGCCCGTACGTGTCATTGATATGCTTGAACTCGTCCAGGTCCAGGAGCACCACAGTAAGCGGGTGGCCTTTGCGCGCAGAGCGCGCCACCTCCGCAACGAGCCGCTGTTCGGCAAACCTGCGGTTATAGAGCCCGGTCAAGGCGTCAACCATGGCAAGCTCGCGCAAGATCATCGAGTGATGCTGCTTTTCTGCAAGCTGCCGCCGCAGCCGCTTGATCAACACTTGCTGGTAAATGGTGTAGACGTTGAATAGAACGATAAGCGCCACCAGGCCAAAAACTGCCTCGGTGGCCTTGATCCTGAAGAGCGGTGTGGCTCCCTGCGAAAGCGAAGGCAGAGTAAAGGAAATCAGCGCTCCGGTCAGGAGCAGGATGACAAAAATTGAGTTAGCCCAGACCCACCAATCCCTCTTCTCGATTTTCCGCAGGTTATCGGCGATCTCCTGATCGCTGGTCGTTCCGAGGGGCGGGCTTCCCAAGTTCTTTTGGATGTCCATGAGAGGAGCTGGATAACTAACGGTTACCCACCACCCTAAAGTGAGCCCCTGTAGCGGTCAATGGTATTTGCAGAAATTGCGGCCGGAAGTTACTTACGCGTTAACGAATTCCCCGGGAGCGAAGCCCAGGAGGAAAAGGGCAGGCGCTTCCCCCTGGTGACAGAAAGCAGCCTCCACTGGCCCCACGCGCAGTACCTGTCCCCTGGTACGGGCGTCCTATAGGGGGACACATCCGGTGCGGGCAGACTAATCCTCGAAGAAAAAGCCATGACCGCCGTCTTCATACTCGTGCTCTCGATGTTGGCTCTGATTCAGTTCGCCATCAGCCAGTGGCGAATGATTTGGCTGACAACCGCCAACCAGCCTCTTTCCGAATCTCTGTGCGCAGCGACTGGTATAGAGGCGGAAACCATCGGCCCCAACGATTTTGGCAAACTACTCGGGCTTTGCGACGAAATGTCTCCACGCCTGAAAATGGGCACGCCTTGGCTGCGTGAAGTCAGAGGCTATTATTCCGTTGTGGCAAAGCTCGAGAAGGGCTGCCGGTCGATCCAACCCGCCGTCTCGGCCTGGGCTTCCAGGGAAATGAAAACCTGTTCACGCTATGTCGCCGTGCTCCTCGATCAGAATCTTTCTCTCGATCTCGACCAGCGCGCCGCAGTTCGTTCCCTCTAGTAAGGGCAAACCAGCGTGCCCCGGTAAGCGCCGCCCTTCTTTCCTTATAAATCATTGATAGTAAATAACTTATATATTAAGCGGGGCGATCCCAGAACTTCATCACAGCCGCATAGTCCAAATCCTCTTTCGCCGCTGCTTTCACCGCAGAATAAGTGGTGTACGCAGCCGCAGCTGCCGGTAGCGTCACCCCAGCCTCCCTGGCAAGGTCCAGAGCCAATCCCACGTCCTTGTGCATCAGCCGCAAAGGAAAGCTGGGTGGGTACTCGCGCTTCAGCAGGAGCGGGGCTTTGACATCCAGCACAGCCGCGCGCGCCATGCTGGATTGCATCACCTCCACGAGCTTTTCGCCCTCGAGTCCCGCTGCTTCCACTAGGGCTAGTGCCTCCGCAAGAGCATCCACTTGCAGCGCCAGAATCAGGTTCATTGCCAGTTTGATGGTTTGCCCGGCTCCATTCGGTCCGAGGTGGAACCACCGCTTGCCCATCACCTTCAAGACCGGCTCAACGTCCTTTAGCACTTGGCCATCGCCGCCCACCATAAAAACCAACTCCCCTTTTTCCGCCCCCCAGGTGCCGCCCGTCACTGGGGCGTCCAAAAACGCCACATGGCGCTCTTCGCAAGCTCCCGCAATCTTTCGGGCGAGAACAGGCGAAACCGTACTCGAATCAATGTAAATGCTGCCAGGACGAAGGGCCGAAAGAGTGCCAGAATTTTGTGCCGATCCGGAGCCGCCCCAAAGGATCCCCTCTAGAGCAGGCGGATCGCTGACGATAGTGATCAGCACGTCAGAAGTAGCGGCCACTTCCTCAGGCGACTGAGCGAGCTTTGCGCCAGCAGCTACAAGCGATTCGGCGCGCGAGGCGGTCCGGTTCCAGACTGTCAGCGAATAACCCGCCTTCAATAGATTCAAGCCCATCGGCCGGCCCATCAAGCCGAGCCCAATCAAGCCGATTTTGGACCCGGGACCGAGGTTTCGGGTAGGGCTGACATCGGCTCCCGGGCCAACTTTCACTCCGATGCTGGTCTTTGGGCGGTCGTCGGAACTCACGAAAAGCCTCCTCCGCGCGAGGGCCGACACGGGCCCATCGTGGCGAAAATGTAGGGTGTACAGCGCGTCGATTGTAACCGAATCTCAGAGCCACAGTCCCGCGAAGGGCGAACGAAGGCGGAGGGCGTTAAGCGGTCTTGGGACGATTCTGCAAGGGTAGGATTGCGGGCGCGCCGCCGGAAGGGCTGGGGTTGGCAGTTTTCTGTGCTTTGCTGTCTGGGGAGGAAGACGACTCTTCAGCGCTCGGAGCCGCGGCCGGCTCGGGCGAATGGGCGTTAGCCGCCGAGGCGGCATCTTGAGAGGGGTCGGGTTTCTCTTCCAGCCGAACGATGTATTGGTAAGGAATTTCCCAGCGAAAATGCTTTTCCTTGCCACGCTGCTCGAAATGCTGCTCAAGAAAGATGGAGCGGCCCGAATCCGCCACAAATGTGCCGGACGCGGGCAAAAGGATGTCTCCGGCGCGATATTGAACTTCAACTCTGCGCCCAAGAAAGGCTGAGTAGCGGGCCATACTGTACTCAGTTTCCGAACTGGCTAGTAACATCGTCAATGGTACGGAAGGACTCCCCCGAGAAACGTGTGGAAAAGCTGAGGAGCGCGGGCAACCCGCTCAACGGCGAAAAATCTTTACGGAACCGTGGCTGAAATCCGGGAGCGCATCGGATTGCAGATAATTTTTCGCCGCCGAATCGGCTTTCAGATAGGCATCCCAGAAGGCAAGAGAAGCAGCATTGGTGTAGCCCAGAATCGAGTCGCCTTCTGAAGCGTGCGCTGGAAGGAGTGTCCTCGCGTTGATGAATGACATGTGATTCGCGCCTTGAATGAAAACGTGATACTTCGCTCCAGGCTGGCTGCGCTCGAACGGAATCTTTTTCCAGTCCGGGCCTTGATTGCCCGCGCCCAAGTCGAGAGACCCGGTCATGCTCAAAAGCGGCAACGTGAGACGATCCCAGGAATGATCGGTAAGTCCAAATTCGCCCGGCCCCTGTGGAGACAGCAAAAGCACCGCTCGCACGCGCGGATCGGTGAAGTTCGTGGCGGGATGTCCGGGGAGATCGACGAGCGCCCCGGCAATGGCATCCGCAGTGAACGCCCCCATCGAGTGACCGCCAACGCCGATATGCTCTCGATCGATCTTGCCGGCCAGCGCTGGAATCCGCTTTTCGAACACAGGCAACGAATCTAGAACAAACGAAATGTCCTGCGGGCGGCTTTGCCAAAGCGCCGGTTTTTTCAGCGCTTCGCTGACTGCTTTCAAAAAGTTGATGTCTTCCTCGCCGCTATTACGCCGCTGCAAGGTGGAATCATCGTGCGTAGGCTGAATCGTGACGTAACCATAAGTAGCCCAGTGCCGCGTCAAAGCCTCGCAGCAGGATTGCGAACCGCCTGCCCCATGCGAAAACACGATAACGGGGTAGGAGCCTGGCTCTTTCGGATAAAAAACCCGGACATGAAGATCTTTGCCGCGCTTCGCGTCGTGAAGAACTATGTCCGGCACTTCCGTAACCGCGTGCGGGCCTTCAGCCAGCTTGTAAGCCCCGCTATTCACTGGGTTTGGTGAGGAGGTCGCAGCGGCGCTTTCCGGCAGCCGGTCACCGTGTCGATCCGAAATTGAAGATAGCGACGCACTATAGAACGGAGAGGATTCGGTTTTTAGCGGGGCGGAAATCGGCGCCTGCGGTGCGGATTTGGGAAGCGTAAAACCGGTGCCGCCGGTCGGGCGAGTGATAACGTAGGCCGCCACGCCGCTCAGCAGCGGAATCAGGATCGCGTTGGAAATGCGCCGGCGCAAGCGGCGACGCCGCATGTGGTCACGGGGAAGAGAGAGAAAGGTCCGGTGATGGTGTGCCGTAGCGGGCATTCGATGAGCCAGATTTGCATGAGTTCCTGTGGACGCTTGCCTAAACCCAACGTCGTCGAGGAAGTTGCTCGCCCCTTGCCGGAGCGCCGAGAAGTGTTCCGGAGGAGAGAGCTTGGGAACCGCGCGCAGCGAACGAGACATCGGACACCCCTTCGCACATTTGAATGACGCCTTCCAGAACCATGGGCTGGGGGAGTTGCTCTGAACAAAAGCTGGTTACTTGGTAAAGAAGCGGCAGCTCTACTCTAGCAAAAAAAGACGGGTTGTTCCACGCGCAGCTTACGAACGTCAGGAATCGTATGGCCGTTTACCTCAAAGAAAATTGCCGCTTCCCGGCTTGACACAATTTCCCTCTCATTGTTAACTCCCAGCTGCGAGGGGGTCCTCACTCATGAAATGCAAGCTTTACGTGCCCGCATTGACTTTTGCTGCCGCTCTTTTCTCGGTCCACCCGGCCGTGCTCGAAGCGCAAGAATCGTCACACAAACTCTCGGTGATGGATGAATTTCAAATCCAGCTCCCCACCGATCCCCAAATTTCGCCCGACGGCAAAAAAATCGTCTATGTGCGTCGC
>Ga0210395_10003428_pt1 | contig 12170 bp, 14 predicted proteins | sample IncBWH4OmetaG_FD_150861 | JGI IMG/M metagenome (GOLD analysis project Ga0210395, IMG submission 150861) | Forest soil microbial communities from Barre Woods Harvard Forest LTER site, Petersham, Massachusetts, United States - Inc-BW-H-4-O ...
GTGGCACTCTCTTTCTCGATGAAATTGGAGACATGCCATTGGAGCTCCAACCCAAGCTGCTCCGCGTGCTTCAGGAACGCGAGTTTGAGGCTGTCGGCAGTACCCGTACCACGCGAGTCGATGTTCGCGTGGTTGCTGCGACCAACCAGAACCTGAAGCAAATGGTTCGGGACCGGGAATTCCGGGAAGATTTGTATTACCGGCTGAACGCTTTTCCGATTTATCTGCCACCGCTCCGCGAAAGGAAAGCCGATATCCCCGAGCTCGTTGAATACTTCGTACAACAGTTTGCCGCGTCCATGGACAAAACAATCGGCACTATCCCGGAGGGAGCCATGGCCGCCCTGGTTCGCCATTGCTGGCCCGGCAACATTCGAGAGCTGCAAAACTACATCGAGCGCGGCGTTATTCTTTCCAACGATGGCATCTTTGAACCAGGGCCGCTCGAGACCTGTGAGCCGCCGGAGGCAGAGATCGTCAACCCGACACTTCAAGAAAAGATACGTAAAGAAATTATATCAGCCTGCGAGAGCGCGAAGTGGAAGCTCGGGGGTCCGGAAGGAGCAGCCGCCAGACTCGGCTTGAAGCGTACTACGCTGTTTCACAAGATGAGGCGTTTTGGTATTGCGCGACCTGTGCGTCGGGCAGTCGGCGCTTCTTTAAGTGAGTCGGCCGAGAGTGGATCGAGCGGGTAAAAGTCGAACCAGACGACGAACTCGATGAAAGGATCGTCACGTGCCGCTTCCTCCTTCAGTGCAGCCAGGCGCCCTCTTGTAACCAGTCTTCTTGATGAACTCTTCCGGCTCGATCACTTTCACGATCTTGGGATGGTTAGGATTCGCTTTCGTATCCAGGATGTGAATTCGAGACGACCCGATTCCCGGAACGATCAGGTAACGACGTTCCATATGCGGGTGCGGATTCTGCGGGCAGAGGCACGCACTGCACGCGTTCCAGCCGAAGTGGTGCAACTCATTATCGTCGTTGGGAAAATCCACCTGGCCGACGAACTGACCATAAGCCGGCGAATTCGGATCGACATCAATGACGCCCATCGCGTCGCGCTTCCCGCCGTTGCCGACGTTGAGTAGAGCGACGTAAGCGATGTGCTCCGGCGCTGCCTTCATTGCCATGCCCGACGATGGATAAAAGGTTGGATCCGGCATCAAGGGCATATCCCATTTTTCCTTTGATAAGAGTTGAGGCGAGAGACCTTGGATTGCCGTAAGCATACTCCTCCGCATTGTCACGGGCCAGCGTTCCTTTCAGATTGTGCCGCCGGTAAGCGGCTCGCGGCGCTCCGGTGCATTCCGGTCGGATGACGAGCAATCCGGAACTAATCAGCTCGTCGGTCGCATTAGTACCGACAAAACGCGCATCTCTTCAGTGCTTGATTTCCTGACGAGATGCCGACTTTTCGTTACCCATCTTGATCGCGACCTGGAAGTTTTTGGACTCTGAATGTACCCAGATTGGAGGTAGTCCCGTCTCGGTCCTTCGTATTGCCGCGGCTCACCAAATAGGCTCGCCACGGCAGGAGACAAGTCAGAATAGCTCCTGCCGTAATGTCCTCTCGCATTCGCACGACGGGTCTTCAAGTTTGCGACGGCAGGATTTTTGTCCCGCGCGTCGGCCAGGATTCTCGAAGCCGATCGTGGCCTTCCAAGGGGAGCGTTGACGGCCTTACGCCGCCGCTGTGGTCGCTGCACCTTTCAGGAACGCGAGCAAGTCGGCGTTGATTTGATCCGAATTGGTCGTGGGCATGCCGTGCGGAAAGCCCTTGTAGGTTTTCATTGTGCTATTCCGCAGCAACTTTGCCGACAAGGGTCCAGCCGCGACATACGGCACGATCTGGTCGTCCTCGCTATGCATCACGAGGACTGGCACAGTGATCTTCTTCAGGTCTTCGGTGAAGTCCGTCTGCGAGAAGGCGACAATGCCATCATAGTGCGCCTTGGTGCCTCCCATCATGCCTTGGCGCCACCAATTCCAGATCACTCCCTGAGAGGGTTTCGCACCGGGCCGGTTGTAACCGTAGAACGGTCCAGCGGGCACATCGTAATAGAACTGGGCTCGGTTGGCGGCGAGTTGCGCCTGCAATCCGTCAAACACCTCCTTAGGCTGCCCAGTCGGATTGGCCGCCGTCTTGAGCATCAGGGGCGGTACCGCACTGATGATGGCTGCTTTTGCGACCCGGCTTTCACCGTGGCGAGCCAGGTAGTGCACCACTTCGCCGCCGCCAGTGGAGTGGCCGACATGAATCGCATCCTTGAGGTCGAGATGGGCGGTCAGCGCGGCCAGGTCGTCGGCATAATGATCCATGTCATGGCCGTCCCAAGTCTGGCTGGAACGCCCGTGACCCCGCCGGTCGTGAGCAATCACGCGGTAGCCACGTTGACCGAAGAACAACATCTGGTTGTCCCAATCGTCCGCTGAAAGCGGCCAGCCGTGGCTGAAGACAATCGGCTGACCCTTGCCCCAGTCCTTGTAATAAATCTCGATTCCGTCTTTCGTCTTAATCGTGAGCATTTTTCCTCTCCTTGTCAGACTGAATTGTAAATCACACTTCTTTGGTTATTTGCGTCACGAACCACGAGCGCCGCTCCGCCTCATCAACCCAATTCTCGATCAGGCTTGCAGTTGCAATGTCGTTGTGTTTTTCGCAGGTCTCGTGCGTTGAGCGCAAAAAGCCTGTTGGCTTTCGGTTGTCCATATAAATTTCGGTCATCATGTCCAGTGGTGTGAGGGATTCCTTTTCATTGTCTTTCAGGCGTTGGTGCCGCGAGATATCGCCAACGGAGCGAGGCGTCGTTCCACCAATCTTACGGGCTCTCTCCGCAATCTCGTCTGTCATGGCGAACGGCTGATCCGCTTGCTCATCTAAGAGCAGGTGATAATCGTGAAAGTGGCGCCCCGTCATATGCCAGTGAAAAATTTTAATTTTTATGTAGAAAGCGAATGCATCCGCAAGTAAGTGCCGCAGGCCGGCTGAAATCTCCAGGATGCCCTCGCGGCTAATCTCCGACGTGGGCTCAGATTGTCCTAATGGTCTTTCGAGCTGCGTTGCGTTATCGCTTTCCATTCTCAGACTCGCGTCGTCACTCTTCTGTTATGCTGTAGGTTGATTACCCGGTGGACTCCCCTTCGCCGCCGGAGCTACGTGCCAGGCCAGCGACAGTGTCTTAGCGAAGAGAAAGTCCGCCAGTACCACATGTGGCCCGTTATTCCAGGGTGCCTCGTATTAGGCGCTCAATGGAGGATTCCGACAATGGGCGCAACTGACAAAGTTCGGGGCAAAAGTGACAACGACGCTCTGCGAAAAGTCACCGAAATTGGACTCTTGCTGTACCCAGGAGCGCAGACCTCTGCCGTATCCGGCCTGACCGACCTGTTCATCGTCGCAAATCGCCTGAGTGCGGAGCATTGCGGGCAAAGCGCACGAGAAGTGCGGGCAACTCACTGGCGAGTGCGTGAAGAGACTGACCAACTTAAACCTGTCTTCGACACGCATCAGCAGTTGGGCAAGCATGAACGGCTGGCCGCATTGATCCTACCTCCGAGCCTAGATGTCGAACCTTGCGGGAAAGCTTTTACATCGGATGCTCGCTGGATTGCGTCCCAACATGCCCGAGGGACCGTACTGTGCTCGATCTGTGCCGGAGCCTTTCTGCTTGCCGAAACTGGACTGCTGAACGGACGCTCGGCTACGACTCACTGGGTTCACGCAGATCGATTGTCTCAATTGTTTCCGCAGATTCGCGTCAACGCGGACAAGCTTATGATCGACGATGGAGACATCATCACGGCGGGCGGTCTAATGGCCTGGGTTGACCTCGGACTCCAGCTGATTCAACGGTGGATTGGCCCGTCCGTTATGCTGGCCACGGCACACTTCTTTCTCGTTGACGCCGCTGGTCGCGAACAGCGTTTTTATTCGCCTTTCGCTCCGAGGTTGGAACACGGAGATTCGGCCACTCTACAGGTTCAGCACTGGGTGCAACTCCACTATGCGGAGGGTGTGACAGTGGATGCAATGGCCGCACATGCGAAACTGGGGGAGCGGACATTTCTCCGCCGTTTCCGCAAGGCAACCGGGCTGAAGCCGAACGAATATGTGCAGCATGTGCGCATGGCCAAGGCACGCGAGGCACTTGAGTTTTCAGCGCAGTCGATCAGCGAGATTGCCTGGGAGGTTGGCTATGAGGATCAGGGCGCCTTTCGAAAGATCTTCAATCGAATTGTCGGACTCTCACCCGGCGAATATCGCAAGCGCTTTGGAATTGCCGACCGCCCGCGCGTCGATTAGGGTACCGGAGCTTCAGATTCGCCTTCAGCGCTTCGCCAGTGCACAAACCTGCGACAGGTTTTCCACAGCATCAAGCCTGACTACCACGTTTGAGCTGTAGGTCATGATCTCAATAGTTCGGCCAAGAGCCGAACCTTCTTCGTCCTTCCGAACTCAATGAAGTTCTATCGAGTTCATCATCGTTGGCGCAGCTTGATTCTAAGTGCCGCCGCTGGTGTCGCATACAAGGAGCACGTCACTTATCTCGCTCTTAAAGTGGACCGAAGTTGGACCCAAGTGTGTGGAACTTCTGAGCTGTCCGTCACTCGCCCCACCCTCACGAGGCTCAGCGCTCCCCACGCCGCCAGCAGCAGGCGGCGTTCGGGCACTCTCAACGAAGCCGCCGGACGAAATGGAGTTCGACGCCGGATAGTGGAGCGCCGACCTCATGCATTGCACCACCCTTTGCGAGGGATCCGAGGTTGATGGCGACAAATCCGGCGCTGTTGATCAACTCGATCACCAGCTGTTTGGCTTCGGTGTCATCGCCGGATGTAAAGATTACGGTACGGGGTTTGTTCGGCGAGAAGTCCTGTATCCAGGCCATCGGCATGTTGCTGATCGATTTTACAAGCCGGGCGCCAACAGCCATCTCGGCGACCAACTCGCTAGATGTGAACCCCTTCAACGCGGCCCGCGATCTGGTGACTCCCGCCAGACTGATGTCGGGTTTAGGATCCATATGCGCATTAGTCGCATCGATCAGAATTCGGCCACGCCAATCGATACCTTTCAGCGCTTCACGCACGTTCACCCAATGTACAGCGAGAATAACGACGTCGCACTCGGCCGCCTGTTCCCTGGTCCCCGCGACGGCGCCCAGACCGAGGTCAGCGACAAACTTAGCCAGTGTCTCCGGACCTCTGGAATTGGATACAACTACGGTATGACCAGCGTTTATCAAATGGTGGCCGAAGGTACCCGCTACGGTACCGGCACCTATAAAACCTACTTTCATGACCAATCTCCTTTTTTCGGTTGGACTCGCGAAAGAGCAGCTTCTTACTGATTTCGCCACTTTCATTGGCGTTACAGATCGTAAGATTCGTCTGCCGGTGATAAGGTGTGGTACTTTGTTCCTGTCACTCTGATAGGCCGAAAATATCAGCCATGGAACTTAGGCACGTGCGATATTTCGTTGCCGTGGCCGAAACCCTCGGCTTTCGGCAGGCAAGCAAACAACTCCATGTCTCCCAGCCCTCATTGAGCGTCCAGATCAAACAACTTGAAGGAGAACTGGGTGTCGCCCTCTTCCGGCGATCAAAGCGGCGGGTTGAAATTACTCGGGCGGGCGAAGTCTTCTTGTCTGCGGCACGAGAAATCCTGTTGAGACTTCAGCAGGCATCGGCAGCGGCACTTCATGCAGAGAGCGGTGAGGTAGGGACAATCCGGCTCGGGTTCATTCCGACGGCGAGCTTCCATATTCTTCCCATGCTTCTCGAGAAGATCAGAAGTACTCTTCCTTTTGTTAACGTGGAGCTTAAAGAAGGTCCTGAAGACCCGCAAATCACAGGACTACGCTCGGGAACCTTTGATGTCTGCATTGGTCATTTGAGCCGTACCTACGACCAAATCGAGAACATGCTGCTGATTCGGGAGCGACTTCTTGTGGCTCTCCCAAAACGGCATAGCGCAGCCCGCAAGCAGTACGTGAGCTTAAGAGACCTCAAAGGTGAGCTCCTCATCATGCCCTCGAAAGATTTGTTGCCAGGTCTGCATCAAATGATCGCGACGGCCTTTCTGAAGAATCACATGCCGCTGGACAGATATCAAATGGCGGAACATTTTCAGACCGGGGTCAACCTTACAAAGGCCCGTGTGGGATTTATGTTCCTTCCATCTTCTGCAAAAGACTTTGTTCCTGACGGGGTCGTGTTACGAACTCCAGGTTTTTCTATCGGACCGTTGGACACGTTTGCTCTATGGTCGCGTGGCAATGTAGACCCGCTTGTTCACCGCGTCCTCAGCCTTCTCAGGGAAGTCAGGAAGGAGTTGTGAGAACAGGCTCATCGTATCGTTGGCTGGCGCGGGGACGAATTGTCGGCTTTCCGTAGAACGAAGGCATTGTCACGCGGACGAAGCTCTCGCCTTTGTGCTTCGCGAAAATTTAGAGCGCATTTGAAATCAATAAGATACAAAGAGGTCTTGTAACATGATACATGCATGATATTCAGGCTGTTGCGGACTTTTGGCTACCCACAGCCACCGGGCCAAGGCCAAATTGGCTTCACAAAATTCGATCAGAACCGAAAAAAATGGCGGAAGGTTGAAAGAATGCAAGGAAAGCGGCACTAACTTGTTTGTTCCGCGAATTTGTCTGGGGAGAAACGAATTCCCAGGCAGCACGAAGGAAGAGTGGCGGCGGCAAGTGAATTGCCCACACCGATGATCCATGCCGCTGAACCGAAGAGAGTTACGTCAATCAGGCTCAAGGCGCGAAAGATTTAAGGATGTTGACAAAACGGAATCAAGGTCATTTGCATCAAACGTGAAACACGCGGCCCCTGCCGACGCCGTCTGAGTTGTGTTTTTTCGTATATGGCACCAAGTGTGCCAACTGCGTTTCCGGTGATGAACCGCAGAATCCATCTGAACAGGTCAAGGAGAGAATCTGATGACTTTGGTGGGCCAATGCAAAGCTGTGTCGATCGTTAACGCAGATGGTGAGCTGAACGAGTTGGGACGAATACGACTGGCTCGAGAATTGTTTTGCGCCGGGTACCGCCCGGGCCAGAGCGTGCGCCTAAGGGAGGTTGCGGCCAAGTACGGGCTGGACGACGAATCAGCGCCAAAGATCTTCAGAGAATTCCAATCGCTCGGATTGCTAACGATTTCGGGCGATTTCTCCGCCGTGGTGCATTCTCCAAACTCCAAAGAGATGCAGGAAGCCTATGAGATACGGGCCGCGCTCGAGGAAATTTCAGGAAGAACAGCCGCGGAAGTGCTCAAAGGTAATACCAAGGAATTGGAGAAGGAATTAGATTGCCTGCGCTCCGCAGTCGCCACCGGCGACCTGGACGCTTACGCAGAACATGAGGCGAAATTCCACAAATGTATACTGAAGGCGTCGGGGAATACCATGCTCCAACGGGTGTGGGAAACTCTGGCGTTCGATGTGCGCGTCCGCATTGCCATTGAGAAGCTCGCAAAAGATCTTCCCGAAGTGGTCGAATCACATCAGCCGATCATCGATGCTCTCAAGAACGGGCGAGGAAAAGAAGCCAGCCTCTTATTGCGGAACCACGTAGAAACACTAGTGGAATACCTTAAGAAATCGGATTCTGACTCGGGAGTCCACCGGGCTTTTCGCAGAGATTTGGAGGGCGCGAAAGATGTCCAACAGGCCTTTTTCCCCCCGCAGAGCTTCTCGATTCCCTGTCTCGCCAGTGAAACCTTCTACCAGCCGGCTCGTGGCATCGGAGGCGACTATTACGACTTCCTTTCCCTATCTGGCGGACGCTGGGGTATTGCTATCGGCGACGTGTCCGGAAAAGGAATTGGTGCAGCTCTACTCATGGCCAGCCTGCAGGCTTCCCTTCGAGCACAAGCGCTACACCCGCATTTGGACCTTACTACGCTGATTGGAGACGTCAACCGTCTTGTTCACGAATCATCCCCGACGGCTTTCTTTGCATCACTTTTCTATGCAGAGTACGAGCCCGCGAGTCGCATGTTGCAGTATGTGAATGCCGGCCATAACGCGCCGATCATCGTGAGGCCCCGAACGCAACGCTGCGAACTGTTCCACTTACGCGCCGAAGCTGTGCCTATAGGCGTGTACGCAGAAGCTCAGTTCAAGGCAACTCAGTTCCAACTGGCGAAAGACGATATTCTGGTGGCATATACGGACGGAATCACAGAGGCGGCCAATACTGCCGGCCAACTCTGGGGCGTGGAAAGGCTCGAGAGCCTGCTGCGGTCTTGCAGCCGAATGGTTCCGGGCGAAATCGTCGAACGCATTCTGGCCGAAGTATCCGACTTCGCAAATGGCGAGCCACAGCGCGACGATGTGACGCTGGTGGTACTGAAGGTTCAGGAGGGATGCAACGGCTGAGATTACTCGACAGCTAGTCACAACTACGTTCTAAAGCGCTGATTCTGTTCCCTCGAAGATTCCTGCAACTCGGAGAGCAGCCACTCCAAACTCGGGTGCTCCTGCAGTCGCCAACCATCTTAATACAGGGCTGAGAAGAGACTCATCTCAGCCTTCCTTCGCTCGTTTTTCAAAGCCCCGGAAAATCGCTCAATTTCACCTAACGCGCCGCGGACGAAATGCGGATACTGGGCGATAGCTTGGCCGCGCCCCAGACACACTCTAAAGATGACTACTGGCCGATTCGCACGACCTTGGCCCGGCAGGATCGTCTCCAGTGCGGTAAGAGCAGCGGGAACGATTGGCACTAAGTCCTCGATCTGATTGGACCTCGAGACCAGCAAGAGAATTGCGATTCTGCGCTCCTTGAGGTCTTGCTGATACGCGAAACCTTGGTCGATCGTGATTAAGGCGTCGAACTCGGCCGCTGCCAAAGACAGGAGTGCGCCATTCTTGATGCCGGCCCAAGCCATCTCTTGGACTGTACAACAGGTGTGTTCAGGGAGTAGCCATTTTAAGGCTCGCGGGAGACATTCGTCGACGAGGAGCCTCATCGCGTTTGCGCGATCACTAATTCCTTAGCGTGCTCCAAAGCCGCGATGGCTGCCTGGCGTACACTGTCACGGCAGTTCTGTTGCTCCGCGCTATCATTAATATATATCGCCCCACGAAGGCGTGCAGTTCCCCAACCAGAAGCCCCATTCGACTTGCCTGAAGTCATTTTTTCCCCTGCCCTGAAGATGACCAACCCACGGAGCAGCAGCACATGACGATTAATCTCACGCCGGAACAAGAGCGCCAGCTTCGCGCTGTCCTCAGCCGCGGTGCTTACAAATCGGTTGAGGAGGTTGTCGAGGCTGCTTTAACGGCCGTTGAACAACGCACCGTGCCAGGTTTCGCGGGAACACCGGAAGAACTCGACACTTTGCTTGCTGAAGGGCTTGCCTCAAAACAACCCACGGAAGACGAGTTTTGGAGTTCCGTAGGCAAGCGAACGGATGCGCTCGTGGCTGAGCACAAGACCAGCCCTCGCTCGTGGAGGTTCTGTATCGACAGACCGCCAGCGACGACATCGTTCGTCAGTTCCGCTATTACCTCGTTACTGCAGAAGCTCCCGAGATCGCTCTTCGCTTCCGGGAAGCTGTAAGGCGCACCATTCAGTCATTAGTCCAAAAGACGAATTTGCTGGCGACCCTCAGCAGACATCTGGTCGGGACTCGTTAGATTGCCGGCGAGATCGACTAGTCTTCCCGTAAGAGCGATCACTGCTCCCATTTGTTCGGCATAGTTCGGTGGATAGGCAGACCGTTGTAAGATGCGCCGCAACATGAATGTTCCGACCATGGCCAGGCGCACTACAATTGCTTGCGTTGATTGGTCGGCGGGGCAGTCGTTCACGAAACACACTAACAAGTTCTCTACGGAGGCAAGACGGTCCGCGACGCCCGCGACGATGTCCTCCCCGGGTTTGATCCGTGAAAAACAGCGTTTCTACCCCTACCGTAACCAAGACTCCAATCGCGCATGCCAGACAGAGCCACAACGTATCTTCGACGTTCGTTTCGGCTGAGACCTGGCGGTCCCAAAGAGGTACTCCGACGCAAATCATGATGAACTGGCTACTCCATTAAGAGTGAGTGGTTCTTCAAACTCGAGCACACAATTCAACCCACAGCTAGTTGATCGTCGCATTTATCCCCACGGCGGAGAGAAATTCTCCCTGTACCGCGCGTTTCGTCGCTGTCTTCCTGCGTATAGAGATCGAGCGTCGTCTGGATTTTGCTGTGACGCAGGGCATTTCCTCCGCAACGGGCAGCTCTTTCAACGCCAGCGCCGCTTTCTCGAGGTAGAGCCCACCAGCCCCCGTAAGGTGTGAAGGACGCATCCCGCGAAACGGGAAGTTGACAAACGGTTGACAAAACGGTGTTTTGATGGCGATCCCCGAAAAGAGCAAAACTGCGAATACTCGCTTATTTGCTAGTGATTTGAATGGTGGACCTGGGAGGATTTGAACCACCGACCTCGCCCCTATCAGTATTGCGGTCGTAGGTCCCCGCTTCTGAGGGCGTACCCGGAAGCAACCAGTTGAGCAGCCGACGCCCAGCTGCGTGTTCAGCCTCAATACGGCAGCGTCGCTACCGGATTAGATGGATCGGTACGCCCAATTTGAGCTTCTTCCATGACTTGTCAGCAGTGTACACGGGAGCTCCCAGGACAATTCCGAGGGCTAGACAGGCTCGGTCTCCCAATGACAAGCCCAGTGGGCGAGTTTTGGTAATCAGATTTCCGGCAGACTCCGCGTGCTCAGCAGTAAAAGCCGTGGCCTCCCGAATGGGGCTGAGTGTTGCCTCCCATGCATCGCCTGGGGCCAGCCCCAGGCTTACAAGTTTGCCTTGTACTTCGGCGAGATTGACGGTGCTGCTGGTGGCCGTGCTTAACATTTCGGGGGTAAGCCTGTCCGCGCCTGGTTCACGATTCAGCACGGCAAGCAGAGCGGAAGCGTCGAGCACAATCTTATTCATTGCGAGCCGCCTCGCGCCGTTCGGAAATCAACTGGTCGACGAGGGACGTACCTCGCTTCACATGCGTCCGGACAAGGCGTTGAGCTCGCTCGACGCGGCGTTTCAGCGTCGTGATCCTCAATTCGTCATCTTCCATGCGCAAGATAACTTCATCGCCGATATTGATTCCTAGCGCCTTGCGAAAAGAGGCTGGTATGACGACACGGCCGTTCTCATTGACACGCTGCCGGGTTTCCGTATTCACTGTCATAGTGTGCTCCATATGACATCATCATAACACTATGTCATGTAAATCATCAAGCCGACACTTTGCTTCCAATCCGACCAGGTTCTCTGAATCATCGTCTCGTTGAACGCCCAACTCCTGCGTCGTTTGAAAATCGTGCGCCATAAAACAATTCCGAACTAAGGCGTGGACAATTGGGATGGCAATCGTCGGAGGCTTTGCCCTGCAATCCTTCGATTCCCTCTTCGCGTCAGCTTGCGTTATTTTTGCGTTGAAAGATCGGAATGATGGGCAGTGATGGGCTGTGATGGGAGCTGAGTTGTTGAATTCTCAGCTATCCTGTTTGCTCGCGAACAGCGACGAAATAAAGTCTTCGAGCGGGCGAGACCACGTTTGACGGCTTGTATTTCACAACGCCAGAACCAGCCCAGCCATGGACCGCTGCGCTGCTTGAAGCCGACGACGTCGAGCGTTTTGGGAGGCAGCGCTAGCCGATGCAACTGCCGGACGTCAACGTCCTAATCTACGCGCATCGACTGGACGCGCCCGAACACGATCGATATGCCTTTCACTGTTTCAAGTAACGAAGCGCGACACACCCTGATTTAAAAGGCTTTGACTCAACCAGTTTCAATTGCAATTTCTCGGGCAGGCTGACGCCCACCATCAATCGTCTGCCTTCTCCAACAATGGCTGGCATAACGACAAAACGATATTCGTCAATCAGGCCAAGCTCCATCAGTTGTGAAGGAACATCTACACCGCCGACCAAAATATTCTTGCCCTGTTCTTGCTTCAGTTTAAGTATTTCGTCGCGAAGGTTCGTACGAACAATTCTCGTATCTTCATCTTCAGCGCTGACCAACGATCGTGAAAAAACAATCTTCTTCTTGGAGACAAAGGTTTGAGCAAATTCGATATCCGCTTTTGTCTCGGACTGGCTTTTTGCGATATCAGGCCAATAAGGAACCATCAATTGATAGG
>Ga0210395_10003430_pt1 | contig 12167 bp, 14 predicted proteins | sample IncBWH4OmetaG_FD_150861 | JGI IMG/M metagenome (GOLD analysis project Ga0210395, IMG submission 150861) | Forest soil microbial communities from Barre Woods Harvard Forest LTER site, Petersham, Massachusetts, United States - Inc-BW-H-4-O ...
GGCTGTTCCGCCTGAAAAGCTGCGCTCCATGCTTGGCATCAGGAGCGTCTCCTTCGTCCAGGGCAAAAATGTGCTCGCCACTATCGATCAGACGCTGGCCGCGACCAGCTGAGAGCCCTGTTGAAATCGCACATACCTGGAGGACCGCAGGCCCTCCACTATAAGAGGATAATCATGACGAGATTTTTGATAGCTGCCGGTATTGTGGCCGGCGTTGCTTTCGCCGCGCCGGCTGCGCCAGCCACGGCGCAAACGAAGCCGACGATTGCGATCATCGTGAAAGACACGACATCGGTCTACTGGCAGACGGTGCTGGCTGGCGCGCGCAAGGCCGGTCAAGATCTCGGCGTGAACGTTACTGAGCTCGGCGCCAAATCCGAATCCGATGTCTCCGGTCAGATCGGCATTCTCGAAAAGGCTGTGGCCTCGAATCCGGCGGCGATCGTCATTGCGCCGGCGCAGTTTACACCGCTTGGCAAGCCGATCGATGAAGCTGCCAAGAAAGTCAAAATCATCGGTATCGATTCCGCCGCCGATACCAAGGCTTGGACCTCATTCTTGGCGACCGACGACGTGCAGGCTGGCCGCATGGCTGCCGATGCTCTCGCCAACGCGATGAGGAGGACCTATGCCGATACCGAAGGCGACGTAGCTATCATCACCGCTTCACCCGTCGCCGCCTCGCCCGATCAGAGCGTCACCGGTTTTAAGGAGCAAGTGGCGAAGAAATATCGGGCCTTGAATGTGCTCCCCGACAAGATCGCCGATGCTCAAGCGGCGACCGGGCTTACTGTCATGAAGGACCTCGTTGACGCCGATCGGGACCTGCGCGGCGCGTTCGTCTCGAACGTAATCATCGCGGAGGGCGCGAGCCAAGTGGTCTACAACAAGGAGTCGGGAGACAGGATCAATTACGTCATCTTCGGCTCGGACGACAAACTCGTCAAATCCCTGCAGGGCGGGACGGTCGACGCGCTCATTGTCAAGGACCCGTTCGGCATGGGTTATGACGCCGTCAAGACGGCGCTTGCCGCCTCGAAGGGCGAGAATGTGCCGGCCACTATCGATACCGGCGCCAACGTCATCACCAAGGCCAACATGAATTCGGCGAGGTCGCAGGAACTCCTCAATCCGAAAATCGATTGAGCGGGGATGACTGCGAATTCAAGTCGTACGCGTAACTAACGAGTACTCGAACACAGCAGGTCTCTCGAGCCCGCCCACGGGGAGTAACTGCCAGTCTCCCACCCCGTGCACGCCGCGCGAGACGGTGCGGGAGCCCCGGCGCAATGCGCCGGGGCTTTCGGCTTTGCTGGAGCCGAGACAGGGCGGGAATAAACGTGCGGGCCATTGCGTCTTGTTGTCCGTCGAGTTCGTAATCGCAGGAGAAACGTGGTGCAGGACTATTGCTCGGGCGGCCGGTCAATCGCGAGGCTGATTGATTGCCGCTGTCAACACATGACGAACTGCCAAGCCCTCGCGGTGGGCCGCGGCGGCCATCGCGCAATTGACAACGGCGCTTTTGATCCGTGCGAGAGCACCGCGATGAGTGTCGCCAAATCTGCGAACGTCGACAAGGTGCTGATTGGCGCGCGCCGCCCGCCTTTCGACAGCGTCACCATCGGGTTCCACTGGGCGACCGTTCTCATCGTGCTGGCGATGTTCGCCACCGCGTGGCTACACTCGATGTCGCATGATGACGCCATCAAGGCGGTTCTGCTCCAGACTCATAGATCGTTGGGCGTGACGATTTGGGTGGCGACGGTGTTGCGGCTTGCCTGGCGGCTGACCAACGCGAAGTTGCCGCCGTTTCCGAACCAGATGACCAACATGCATCGCGCTATCGTCAAAGGCGGTGAATACTGTTTGTACGCCCTGCTCCTCATCCAGCCGGCAACCGGCCTGGCTCACACGTTGTTCAGGGGGCATCAGTTCGCTCTGTTCTTTTGGTGGATTCCACCGCTGGTGCCCACGGATGCCGCGCTGCGGGACGCCTTTATGCTGGCGCATCAGCTCGGCGCCTACGCATTCGGCGCCTTGGTCATTGGCCATGCCGGGGCCGCGCTCTTTCACCATTTCGTGCTTCGTGATGATGTTCTTCAATGCATGGCGCCTGTGATGACAACGGAGCAGCCTAACCGGGATTATTTGTCCGGTGGCATCATTCGCAGCCAACATTCGTGAGAGGGTGAGACAGTGATCACCCTGGCGCGGAAGGCCATCACGTCGCTCGTCGTTTCCTTTGGTCTGTCCGCACGATTTGACGTGAAAAAAGGGCGAGGCCCAATCTTCCGTCCGGAGGACGGCGCCTACAGGCTTCCCCCAGGTTCGGGTCGACGAGTAGCCGGCATCGCGGCGGCGGCGTAGCAGGCCGGGCGGTTTGCGGTCGCTGGCGTGCGGGTGTTCGACGTGACCTCGATCGTTGCAGCGTGCTGAGGGCAAGCAGGTAATACCTCAGGCACACCGCGCGTGACGTCACGCCCTGTCACCAGCCATCCGGGTCCGTCTTGCAAGGAGGGCCAGACGGCAGACAAGCGTCACTGCAGGACGGGCCACCAGACGCCGGACAACCGTTGTAGTTGGGGACGACGTTGTAGATCGCCGATCGCTTAACATGTGTGGCGCGATGCGTGGTCGCTGCCGGCGCCGAGACGGCGGTGCTGAGAACAATTGCAGCGGCGAGTGCAATTTTTGTTTTGCTGATCATTGTCGTATCTCCTGATTAGGCCGGTTGTAGATGGAAGTCGTATCAGCGACGAGATTCAGAGTGCCTTATTTGTTGAAGTAGTATTCGCGGATCAGTGAAAGCCGGATTCGCGGATCGGGATCATTACCCACGACCTGGCCGTTAACGGTTACAGCCGTCGGAGGTAGCGGGCCGGCCACCCGTGGGGCATCGGGGCTGGCATAAAGATTCATTTGCAGCAAAGCCTGCGCGGCGGAGTAATGGATGGGGCGGGCGAGCGCAGGCGCGGCGCCGGCGACCGCGAAAGCCGTCAGCCCAAATGCGATCGGAAGATATTTTTTCATGATACGGCTCCGTGGTCACAAATTCGTGGTGCCGAGGGGATGGCCCCTAGCGGCCTCACACAGAGGGAGATCGCAATACGGCTGGCGTATTCCTGGCGGCCGATGGCCAGCGCCTCATTCCGGATCACGACTTGATGAGCAGGGATTGATTAAGCCGCGGCGTCAGGCCGCGGCGGAATTCGAGCTTGAAAATCTCGTCGTTTGATTGACCCGCCGAATTCGCACCGCCGCGTCGACCGCGGGAGTCTCTATGCGGGCGATCGAGTTCTTCACCGCCTTCTGCACCTTCTCGAAGGCGCACACCTCGATCTGGCGCACGCGCTCGCGCGACACGCCAAATTCGCCGGCGAGCTCCTTCAGCGTGATCGGATCGTCGGCCAGCCGCCGCGCCTCGAAGATCCGACGCTCGCGATCATTGAGCACCATGAGCGCCTTGCCCAAGGCCTTGTGACGGTTCTCCGATTGCTCGAATTCGGCAAGCCGGCTCTCCTGGCTGGCGCTGTCGTCGACCAGCCAATCCACCCACTCACCGGAATCGCCGTCGTCGCGGATCGGCGTGTTCAGCGAGGCATCGCCGCCGAGCCGGCGGTTCATGTCGACGACGTCCTGCTCGGTGACGCCAAGCCGCTTGGCGATCAGCTTGACCTGATCCGGCCGCATGTCGCCTTCGTCGAGGGCGGAAATGCGGCTTTTGGCCTTGCGCAGGTTGAAGAACAGCTTCTTCTGATTGGCCGTGGTGCCCATCTTTACGAGCGACCACGAGCGCAGGATGTACTCCTGGATCGCCGCTCTGATCCACCACATGGCGTAGGTCGTAAGGCGGAAGCCCTTGTCAGGCTCGAAACGCTTGACCGCCAGGATCAGGCCGACGTTGCCTTCCGAGATCACCTCGGTAATGGGCAGGCCGTAGCCGCGATATTTCATGGCGACCTTGGCGACCAGGCGAAGATGGCTGGTGACGAGCTTATGCGCCGCCTCGCGGTCACCGTGCTCCCGCCAACGCTTGGCCAGCATGAACTCTTCCTGCGATTCCAGCATCGGGAACCGCCTGATTTCTTCCGGATACCGGGCGAGGCTGGTTTCGCCCGACAAAATGGGCAGGGCTGCAGCTCGGGCCAATGATGGACCTTCCATTTTCATAACGAATCCGACTGCGGATTTCCGGCGGGGAAGCGAAAGCTGCCAGCAGTCACACACTGGAGGAGACTGCAAAACGCCTGGATTATTCCCGGCGGTCGATAGCCAACGCGTCATTCCAGACAGCGTCTTGATGGACACATTCAGCAAGCTGCCCGGGAATAAATCGTGTTGGGCCCTGGTCTCGTCCTTAAAGAACGGCTCTACCTTGCGAACCTTGGATGATCATTGCGTTGGCGAACGGCAAGAGACGACTTGAACTAAGCGAAATTTGGGTATCGGCTCAAAGGAGATCGCAATGCGTAGGAGAAGACTAGCGCGGATGACGTTGGCGACGCTTTCTCTGGCCGCATGCCTGACCTTCTTTGGTGCGTGCGTAGCAATAGTGCACGCAGGGGCGCTCGTCAGCTGACCGGATCAACCGACAGCTCTCTCAGTAGCATAGGTGGTGCGTGCATTGGGGGCGCTTAGCCAATCAGTGCGAACTATCGAGCCGGAATGAGTAGCCCATCCCGAAGATGTACGCCGGCGCATTATCGTTGAGGCCGATACCGATATGGAAATCGATTTGTTGGGTGGGCGTGATGCGGTAGCCGCCGCCGGAATTGAAGAGGTAGCTAGGGCCGCCATGGACGTGATAGTCGCCGACATATTCGATGAAGAGAAACGCGCGCTCGGCGAATTCGCGTTCGAGCACGAGGGTCGTTTCGGTGGAGACCTTGTTGGTCGGATCCGCTGGTGTAAAGAAATTTGTGAGCATGCCGTTGACGCTCCAACCGCCGCTCAATTGCCACGACCACGGAAATTGCACGTAGGGCTGCACGCCCGGGCCCGCGATGGCCTTGGTGCCGGTCGGCAGTCCGGCCCCGAGCGTCGCGGAAAGATCGATCTTTCCCGGTAACGGACTGATCTGCCATTTGATCGCCGGCACCACATCGGTGAATCCCGAATTCAGTGGCGCCCGCAGCGCGGCAAAATAGGTCGGGACGTCGACTAAAATCTCCAAGCAGGGTGCAACTCCCCAGCGCAGCCGGCTGTCGGTCCCATCGAACGCCCGGTCACCGTCGCGCTGGCTGAAATTTATGCCGTTCTCGCTTTGGAAGCTGCCTTGTGGCACCACCACGCTCGAGTTGGTCACGTCCGGCCGGTCCGTATCAATCGGGCTGTCCTTCTGCGGACATTGTTCGGCCGCTGCCGCCGAAGCGGCAAAAACCGAAAGGGACAGGCCGATCAATGCCGCAATGCCGGGAATCGCATTCAACAAAGTCTCCCATTAGGAAGCTTCACTATCCTGATGGTCCTGTCACTTTGCATCCGGCGCCGCACTTGACTGACCGCTTGTCGCCTTCTCCTTGAGAAATGCGATCACGTCGGCGCGGTCCTGTGCATCGTCCACCGAGAACATCATTTTGGTGCCGGGGACGAGCGCCTGCGGATTGGTGAGCCAGTGGTCGAGCGTGGTCTCGTTCCAGACGATATTCGAGCCCTTTAAAGCGGCCGAGTAGCTGTAATCCGGGACGCTGCCGGCCCTGCGGCCGAAGACGTCGCGATGGCTCGGCCCGATGCCGTTTTTATCGAGGGAGTGGCAGATCATGCATTGGCGATAGACCTTCGCTCCGTGATCCGGATCTCCGGCCGCGAAGCTCGGCTCGGAGTACCCAACCATAAGCACGACGGCGATCGCCATCGCGCTGGCCGCTCGATTTGGTCCGCCAACGCACGCGCGCAGGATCTCGATACGACCAACTTTCGCGTCCATGATGTGCCTCCGTGCCACAGTTCTTGCGGGATTGCAGGTCGATCGAAAAATTCGCGCCGCCAGATCACACAGACCCATGACCGGACCAGATCGAGATTTATTCCCAAATCAATCCAGCGCTTGCTATGCCGTCCAAGCTAAAGCGGCCTTGATTTTGGCAAACGCGATCAATTCGGAGGTTGGTTGTTCATCGTGCCGCTGGTGCGCCAAAGCTCGGGCTCCGGCATAAGCATCCAGGCGATTCGCAAAGCTGGCGCGCCCGACGGGCGGGGCTGAAGCCGGGGTAGTGCAGCACGCGGACTTGACTGACCGGAAAAAGACAGAAATCAATCATATATTGTCGCGTACGCAAATCAGGAGGTCTCGCTTATGAAGACATGCGTGGCCGCTGTGGCATTGCCCCTGGTGCTGGTGGTGACGAGCTTTTCGTCTGCATTCGCTACTGTCAGAATCTATGACGATGGTGGCGGACAGATCGGCGAATATCTGAGCAAGTACCACGCGCTGCGGGAGAACGGCGATCGGGTTGAGATCGACGGCACCTGCGCGTCGGCGTGCACCATGCTGTTGGGCGTCATTCCGCGGAACCGGATCTGTGTCACGCCGCGCGCTGTGCTTGCCTTTCACTCCGCTTGGACGCCGACGTCCGAAGGCGAACAGATCAGCAGTGCGGGCAACTATTACCTGTGGTCGAATTATCCGCCCGATGTGCGCAAGTGGATCATCCAGCACGGCGGATTGCACACGCAGATCATTTATCTGAGCGGGTCGGAATTGGCTTCGATGTATCCCAGCTGCCGTTGATCGGCGCAGATTGGACACGAAACGGCGGCTGATCATTACGCAACCGCCTCCGAGACAGCATCGCAATGCCACCGTTACATCCAGCCGTTGGACCGATTTTGCTTCAGAACTGGAAGCGCATGCCGACCGTCGGGTCGATGGTGTTTCTGTTCAGAAAGCCACTGGCGAGACCGTTCGAGACCTGCGAATACATGGCGCCGGCATAGGCATCGAAGCGCTTGGCGAACCTGTAATCGACCACGAGAGAAACCGCGTCGAGCTGTCCGCTGCATGTCGCGAGGGAAGCATTTGAACAACCGACCACACCAAAGCTGTTTTGTTGTTCGTGGTAATAGGCGGCGATCAGATCGACATCAGACCTGACAGCGTATTTCGCGCCGGCCCAGAAGACTTGCAGATCCTTGGCGTTGGGAAAGCCGGTGTTGCTGACCGTGCCGAGCGTATAGCCGCCGATGATGGTCGAGCCGACCGGCAACGGCACCGTCGGATTGACGAACCGGATGGTCTCGTAGCCGCCGTATAGCTTCACCGGACCGATGCCGTAGCGAGCGAGCAGCATCAAGCTGGTGTTGTCGGAGACTGTCCCGGCGACAAGGCCATTGCCGGCTTGCGCAAGCTGGGCGGCGGTGGGCACGAAGCCGACGGCGAGCGGCGCCGCGGAAATCGCGTCTTTGGTGTGACCGACGATCGCATCAAGCGACAGGCCGAGATAGTCGACGCCGAGCTGGCCCTGGACGATATCGCGCGAGCCATCTCCGTTGGAGCTGAGCTGAGCGGCAGCGCCGGCGCGGAACGGCCCGAGATTCACGGTATATTTGAGCGAATTGTCGAGGCGGGCATTCTCGGTGTCGCCGCCACCGGCGGTCGCGCCTTGGAAGCCGATGACGGAGAATGCGCCCGACCCACTCATCGGGTCATAGGCGAGGACGCCATCCAAAGTCAGCGAGTTTTGCCGGCCATAGGTCAACGTCCCATAAATCGGAGAGCTCAGACCGCCCCAGGCCGCCGTATTCAGTGCCTGGCCGTCTTTACTGGAATCGGCAAAGGTCGTCTGCGAAGTCAGCGGCACGCCATTGTTTTGCACGATAGAGCCGAGCCCGTCGGCAAGTCTTCCCGACGTCGGCAAAAACGACGTTTGCAGATTGAATATGGCCGACAACCCGGGCAAAAGCTCCTCATTCCCCTTCAAACCGATATTCGAAGCAGACAGCGCGTTGGGAGCGGCGCCGAAATACTGATTGTTGCTGTTCTTTGAGATGAGATAGCCCAAGCCAAACCCCGCGCTGTTGCTCAGAGGGGTGCCATGAGTCTGATAAGCCAAACCCATGTCGATGGCGCCGTACAAGGTTATGCCGTGCCAGGTCAGGCTGCCGTCGTCGGCGACGATTGAAGGAGCCTTATTGTAATTGCCGGCTGCCGGAGCTGGCGGATTCGCTGGTGGCGCCGGTCGCGCTGCAACAACGGGCTGCTTTGCGGGCTGCGTCTCGAGCTTGTGCAGCCGCTTTTCCAGCTCCACGACTTGCTTCGCCAACACCTGGTTTTGTTCGCGGATCTGCTCGGATTGCGCCTTGACGTCCGACATTTCGTCGGCGTGTGCTGCAGTGGCAATGCTGAATACCGCCGCCGCAGACATAAGGGCTTTTTTCCACGGCGGTTTCCCATGGAGTCTATTTGCTGCCGGAAACGCCGCTGTCGTTTTGTGATCGTGGATAACCTTCTCATCGCCGCTGCGCGCTTTACGGCCGTTCTCGCAATCGAATTTGCTCATGACCCATCCCCCTTAGAAGCCAACGCACCCCTGCGGCTTCAAGTCACGAGACTGAGCGATGGGATCGTTTATTCCTGCGACCGAGAAAAAATTTGAACAAATTATTTTTGCAGAGTGCTCTAGGTGAATCACGCAGCCGTGATGGAATTCCGGCAGTGCAACGCGATCTTCTCGGCAGCGGGAGACAGGGCATTGGGTCCTTGTTCGGCTCGTAACCAGGAGAAAGACAATGACGATCATTTCAAAATTCACACTGATCGCCGCGATTGCGGCCGTGGGCATTGCATCGCCGGCATTGGCCCAGTCGCTCAATCCCGAAGCTGGCAGCGGTAATGTGGCGGGGTTCAGTTACGGACCGACTCCTGCTCCGAACGACGAATACGTCGTTCCGCAGAGCAGCCATGCCAAAACCGCCACGCGTCAGAACGGGCTGCGTGCCTTCGCCAGCGTTCCGGGCACCTCATCGAATTCCGGTTCCAACGACCCGGCTTTCACCGGCGGTGGCAGCGCCGGTTACAATCAAATGCTCCAGCAGTACTGAGCCAACGAGAGGAGGGGCGGGCTTCGGCTCGCCCCTTTCCTTGCTCGTCCTCTGTTCCCGCCGGAGCGAGCCCTAAATATTTCTCAGCATTGGGAATAAGCCGCGCCGCCGATCAGTCTGGTCCTTAGAAGCCCCGATAGCCGCCTCGGCCTTGGGTCTGTCCGCTTCATGGGAGAACAGCAATGAACGATTTCGACCGCGACGATGGCATTAACCGACGCAAAGTCCTCGAATGCATGACCTGGGTCGGCACCGGCGTGCTTTGGACCATTGCGGGCGGCGTGCCGCACTCGCTGGGCATCATGGGCGAGGCGCAAGCGCAGGAAGCCAAAGGCCTGACATTCCTGCAGATCAGCGACAGCCATGTCGGCTTCGACAAGCCGGCCAATCCCAACGCGCTCGGCACGCTTCAAGAGGCCGTGAGCAAGATCATCGCGCTGCCGCAAAAGCCAGCTTTCATGATCCATACCGGCGACATCAGCCACTTGTCTCTCGAATCGCAGTTTGATGACGCCGACCGGATCATCTCGCAGACCAAGCTCGACGTGCATTACGTTCCCGGCGAGCATGATTTCCTCGACCCGGAGCAGAAGTTCTATCGCGAGCGCTACGGCCGCGGCACCAAGGGCGCCGGCTGGTACAGCTTCGATGCCAATGGCGTGCACTTCATCGGCCTGGTCAACGTCGTCGATCTCAAGGCCGGCGGTCTCGGCAATCTTGGCAACGATCAGCTCGAGTGGCTGGAGGCCGACGTGAAGGGCCGTTCCGCCTCGACGCCCATCGTCGTATTCGCCCACATCCCGCTCTGGACCGTTTATCCGGATTGGGGCTGGGGCACCGAAGATGGCGCCCAAGCGCTGTCATACCTCAAAAAGTTCGGTTCGGTGACGGTGCTCAATGGCCACATCCACCAGGTGATGCAGAAAGTCGAAGGCAACGTCACCTTCCACACCGCGCGCTCGACGGCGTTTCCGCAGCCGGCGCCCGGCGCCGCTCCCTCGCCCGGACCGATGAAGGTCGCCGACGACCAGCTGCGCACGATGCTCGGCACCGCCAGCGTCACCTTCAAGCAGAACGAGCAGCGGCTCGCCATCATCGACACGCCGCTCAAGGCCTGAGGAGAGCAAAGATGATGAGATCAGTACTTGCTGCAGCCGTGCTTGGCGCGGTCGTGGGTTCGGGCCTGGCTGGCAGCGTCTTGGTTGCCAGGGCGGCGAGTCCGGCGACCGCCGTGTCGATCGACAATTTTACCTTCACGCCGCAAACGCTGACGGTGAAGGCCGGCACCACCGTGACCTGGACCAACAAGGATGACATCCCGCATGGCATCGCAGCAACCAACAACGCCTTCAAGCGATCGCAGGCGCTCGACACCGACGACAGCTATTCGTTCACGTTCACCACGCCGGGTACCTATCAATACTTCTGCTACGTTCATCCGCATATGACGGGCACGATCGTTGTAGAGGCCGCAACGGGGAGCAACGCCACGAACTGATACTTGATCAGCCGCAGCTTCAAGCGTGGATGGCTGGGCGAGACACGATGACAGGTGACGGCAATGGCGAGCATGACAGAGCGCGACGTTTTCGCGACGCCGCGCTACCCTATCTCGACGACGTTTACTCGCTGGCGCGCTATCTCATGCGTAACCCCGCGGACGCCGAAGATGCAGCTCAGGAGTGTTACGTGCGAGCCCTACGCCATTTCGATAGCTATCGTGGTCCCGCGATGAAGCCGTGGCTACTGACCATCCTGCGGAACGTTTGCAACGCCGAGTTTGCGCGACGGCGCAAACAAGAAACACCGACCGATTTCTCCGAGCATGAGACGGCTGCCGAAGAGCTGCCGATATGGCAGGAGCCGACATCCTCGCCGGAGACGACGATGGTGCGTCGGCAGGATGGCGATACGATCCGCCGTCTGGTCGCCGCGCTTCCGCAGCCGTTCCGCGAGGCCATCGTACTGCGAGAGATCAATGACTTGTCGTATCACGAGATCGCCGAGGTCGCCGGCGTGCCGGTGGGAACGGTGATGTCGCGACTTGCCCGCGCGCGATCGATGCTGCGCGCGGCGTGGAATAGTGCGGAAGGGGCGATGCCATGAACTGCAGTGACTCCGAGATCCTGCTCAATGCGCTGATCGACGGTGAGCTCGACGCTGGCCATGCCCGCGACGTGGAGAAGCATGTTGCGGCTTGCCCCGCCTGCACCGAGAAGCTCACGGAATTCCGTGAGATACATGATGCAGTAAGCGCCGCGGGTCTGAAGATGGCTGCGCCCGCACATCTGCGCAGTCGCATCGAAAAGGCCCTGCCTTTGCCCTCCTCACGCGTGGTCGCCCCGCGAAAATTCTTTCAGCCCTCGCGGCGAACGTTCTTCGGCGGATTTGCGGCAGGCACCGCGCTATCCGCAGCGCTGGCCGCGAGTCTTGTCCTTACCGTGGTGGGCACCGATCAGCAGCAGACCATCGCCAACGAAGTCGTGTCCGCCCACATACGCTCGCTCCAGGCTGGGCATCTGATAGACGTGGAAACGAGCGACCAGCACACGGTCAAGCCGTGGTTCAACGGTAAACTCGACGTCGCGCCGCCTGTCGTCGACCTCACAGCGCAGGGCTTCAGGCTCCTCGGCGGCCGCCTCGATTATATCGACGGCGAGTCGGTGGCTTCGGTTGTCTATCAACGCCGCAAACATATTATCAACCTGTTCGTCGCTCAGCGATTGGGCGCATCGCACGCCAGCACCAGGATCGAGGCGATTCAAGGTTACAATGTTCGGCATTGGTCGGAAGCCGGTCTCGATTTCTGGGCCGTGAGCGATATCGCTCCGGACGAGCTCGACGAGTTCGGTCAAGTGATGGTTGCTGCTCTGCACCCTGCCGGATCGTCCTGACTGGTCCATGCCGTCTTTGCTGCCTGCTTGAACCTCTGTAATTCGGGAATTTCTTGATGGTTGCACCGATCATGGAGACAGATTGTTATTTTTGCGGCTTTCGGACTGGAATGCGCGATGCCACACCAAGTCCAGCAGTCTTGCATCGAAGAAGGAGCCGTCGGAAGACGGCTTTCCTCCGTACCGCTACTGCGCGCGCTTGACGAGCCCACTCTCGCCGCGCTCGATGCTGAG
>Ga0210395_10003431_pt1 | contig 12166 bp, 9 predicted proteins | sample IncBWH4OmetaG_FD_150861 | JGI IMG/M metagenome (GOLD analysis project Ga0210395, IMG submission 150861) | Forest soil microbial communities from Barre Woods Harvard Forest LTER site, Petersham, Massachusetts, United States - Inc-BW-H-4-O ...
GAACTTCGCCGTCACGGAACTCCTTTTCAGAAGCAACTGCGACCGCTGATGAGGCTTCTATTAGATTGAGCGTGCTCATCGTCGGTGGCGATATCACGCTCGTCCATGAAGCAGGGGCGCTGGGTTTTCGCAATTTCCCTGGCTTGCCGGTGATGAAGGAGAATTGCAATGGCAATCACTGGACCCTGCGCATTTACCATCCTACAGTTCGCAACCGCTTCATCCGGAAGGAATCAATGTCTATAAACTCGGAAGCAACTCGTAAATTAACGAACAAAGAAATTGAAGATACGCTACGCTCGGTCATTCAAAGCCTCATCGACGGTCAAGAAGGCTTTCAGAAAATCGGAGATGAGTTGAAAGACCCGACACTGAAGCGGTACTTCGCAGCCGAATCGCTGAAACGCGCATCCTTTCGGGGCGATCTGGAGAGCATGCTTCACACTGAGGGCGTTCATGATGTGAAGGAGAGTGGAACCGTGAGTAGCGCGCTGCATCGCGCCTGGGGCGATATCAAAGCGAAACTCGGCGGAGGTGATCACGCGCTTCTTGAAACAGCCGAGCAAGGCGAGGATGCGGCAAAAAAAGCCTATAAAGAAGCGCTGGACAATGAGCTGCCGCTGCCGGTTCATCAACTCCTGTCCACTCAGTACGCGCATATTCAGGAGTCGCACGATTACGTGAAAGCCGCGCGCGACAGCCGCAAGTAGCAAAGAGCAGCAGCGTCGATATTTCCACTTCGGCGCTGCCTCGCCTGGCCGGGTGTCGGTGCCTCAGACGTGCGTTGCACGATTCATCCGGTCGATGAAGAGCAGTCCGCTATAGACGTGGTTAGGCGCAACAACTTTGTTGCTGTCGTATTTCGGCAACCTGATCGACAGGGCCCCAAGCCGCTCATCCCCCAGCGTCCCAGCATCAAGGAACAAGTACGGATGACCAAGGCGGTGCAACTCAAGTTCCAAGCTATCTTCGGGTGCTGCTGGAATAGGCTTGGCGGGCCCTCCTACTGCGAACCCGTCTTCGCCCTCGAAGGTCGTCATACCAAGGGTGTAGACGGCGTCACCGAGCCAATCCGCGATGAACGTGCCGGTTGGTTTCATATCCCCTTGCTGGTAGTTGTGATGGACGCCTCGGAAATCTTTGTCGTAGTAAGCATTCATCACATGGACATCATGTGCCCAGACAATGGCCTTGCGCCCAGCAAAGCGCTCTTCCAGAAGCCACCGGAGATTCACGGCATTCACCGAATCGCGCATACTTTCCCGCGCGGCCGTCGTCACGGGGTCCTTGGCAAACTCACGCCGGAGTGCGGCGTCGGATTGCATGTTCCCGATCACCCGTCTTGCGAACGCCAACTCCAGAGCACCATGCGTTTGTGCGAAAGCGGAGCGGTTATTCTCGATGAGGTCAGTAAGCTTCTGCGCCGCGTCGGTGAGCGTGTCGAAGGCACTTTGGCTATCGAACTTCGAGCTCTGGAGACTCTCGCGGGCTGCGAGGGCCGCATTGGCGATTCCGGTTGCGCGATCGCGGAGGCTTGCGTCCGACAATGATCCCATGAAAGCCCGCAGGTATCCCGCAAATTGGTCCATGGATCCGTCTGCCGTTACCTGCAGGTCGAATCCTGCCATCTCGACCGGAAAGATTCCTTGTTGAGTGCTCTTGATGTAGTCGAAGAGCGGTTTAACCTCTGCCGCCATGGACCACAGCGTAAAAATTCCCCGCTTCGCCGCTGTCACGCCGTCGTCACCGCCGCGCATACCAGCCTGAGCTAATGCGACGTCGTACATTCCCGACTCCCATATCAACACATCGAAGCCATGGCGTTGGTGCAGGTACCGGACAATCCGCGCCTTGGCAGCAAAGCAGGAGCCGGCACCATGGCTCGGTTCACCGAGTTGCACCACACTGGCTTGGTCAATTGCCCTTCCGAGAGGCTCCAGGTCCGTAAAATCTTCATCCGTGGGATTGATGGTCCGAATCGGGTGTACCCGGCTCGCTATCCAGCCGGATGTCGTATTTCCGGTTTGAGCCAGCGCAGGTGTGCAGATCGCTACGGTGCTGTTCACAAGAAAATCCCGCCTCGATATTTGCATCGGCTATCCTTCCGGATCGGTTTAACTGCAAGTCATTCCTTCGAAGTCGCGTCACCCACGCAGATAGACCTGTGGTCACCATGAACCCTCGATCTCGGAGGATGGGGACTCTCACATATGCTAATCGAGCCGATCATTAGTAACAGGAAACGCGTTTCTGGATCTCCCCCGACCATAATTCGACTTCGAGCCGCGGAAGATGTCAGTGGCTAAGCTTTGTAGACGCTACCTAAGCATGCGGTTCGAGGTTGGAGCGTCTCTCGTGCACGCGCGCTGATGAAGCCTGCTTACTTGTCGGTTTTACATCGCGATCAGTTAAGGTTTGCAGAAAAGCGATCACATCGTCGATCTCCGCGTCAGACCAGGCCGGAATCGCTCCTTCTTTCCGTGTCAGCGGCTCGTCGATGACATCGATATTGCCCCGCAATGGAGACGGCAAATCGTGAAATTTATCGACGACGCCCAAGGGAGACACTGGGTACCAGAGTTGCGGATCGGTATCGCGCCGCACATAAAACCGCAATGCTTCCTTCAGCGAATGAAAGCGCCCGTTGTGAAAAAACACCCCTCGCGTCGCTACATTGCGCAGCGTCGGTGTCTTGAATAGTCCGCAGTACTTCGACTCGCCTGTCTGATCGGTACGCAGGGGCCCGCAAAGGCCCATATCGAAATAGTTGGGCGAGGCATTGGCTAGAATCTCCGGGTTGCGCGGCACACCCAGCGCCTCGTACTGGTAGTCCGTGAACAGCGGGTGGGAACCGTCCACGCCCTTGCGATCGAGATGGCAGCTGGCGCAGTTACCGCGTTGTGGGTCATCGAACAAAGCCAGCCCGTGCTGCTCCCGCGCGCTGAGCCGGACCTTGCCATCCAGATAATCGTCGTATTTGCTGCTGTAAGGGTGGAAACTTGGGTCTTCCAGCTCGAAGCGCTCAATCGCGGTGAGCATCGCGGTATAGGCCTTCGCCGGATCATCGAAGATCTGTGCGCCAAACGCTTTGCGAAAGGCCTCCGCATAAGAGGCGCGCTGCAACTTGGCGACGATTTCCTTAGGTCCGGCATTCGCCATCTCGTTCGGCGCCTGCAATGGAAAAGCAGCCTGATCAAGCAGCGTTTTGAACCGACCATCCCAGCCGAAGCCGCCGGTTGGAGGCTCATCTCCTTCAAGGATGCGTTCAGCAGCATTTGCGACGAATGCCTTATTCCAGACTGGCGTACGATTCAGCACGTAACGCAGCGAGGGCACGGCGCGAGCACCCTGACGATCCATCTCCGGGCCTCCCATCTGCACTGCCAGCCCGTTGGGCGGTCCATAGGCATGCGCAGGACTGTGGCAGGTGGCGCAGGACATCCGTCCGGACGCTGACAGCGAGGTGTCAAAAAAAATCTTCCTGCCCAGAGCACGGATATCAGATCGCGAATCTGCGGCGGTAACAGGAGGAACGGCCTTCGCTGGAGAGGCGGACGCAGCCGTCCTGCCGTATGAGAGGAAGTTGACGGTCAGCATCACAACCATAGCGGTGATAGCCAGCTTCTGATATGGAAATCGCCCGCGCGGACTTAAATGACGCATTCCTGGTACTGCACCTTAAAGAAATCGAGAACTGCTGACAGCGTCGCCGTCCGGGACGTGGTCTCCCGAACGGCGACACCGAGTTGTACTAGAACCACAGTTGTTTGAACCCTGGATCATGCGGACCTTCGTGATCATGTCCATGACCGCGACCTGGACCGGGGAAAAACACGTCCTCATCCTCACCGATCGTATCCAGAGAGTAGTGCGTTTTGCGATCATCGGCGGCATAACCAATATGGTCGAGATGGAAGATGTCTTCGATACTCTTCAGCAGAGCATAGTGATTATAGGCAGTCTCCGATGTGCTGCCCGGCTTGACGAATGGGGACAACAACAGTGCACCGACACGATCACCGCCGAAACCGTTGATAACAATGTTCTCTACCAGCGATGGAGTATTGACCAGGGTAAAGGTGCCTGGCCGGATTCCGCTCAGATTCGGGCCGGGCTGCTGATCGCAGCAGGTCTGGCCGGGAAAGGTGATGTCCACCGTCTCTTGCCCGGTGCTCGAATTTACGCTGACGTTCTGCGTGAAATTACTCTCGTCGAAGGTAATGATGAGCAGTCCGTCCTTCTTATAGGCGGGTGACTCCATAATCTTCGGCACCCAGGTTTTCAGGAAGGCGTCAGCGGATGTAAGACCGCCTGGCTGGCCGTTGGCGCAGGTTGTGTTGGGAGCACCGGTGCCGCTGCCGTCATGCCCGTCACTGCACAGGTTCGGCGTGATAAAGACGAGGTTCGGCGTGGCCCGCTCGTCAGCCAGGTCAGCGGACAGATGATTGAGATTGACCACATGGCGGGCGCAGCTACGGGCATCATCGATGATGGAGTGGAAATACATGAAGGGGTCATGCCGCGTGGCATAGGCGTCGCCCAGCGGTACGGCGGCGCTTGGTGCTTCCGCCGAATTCGTGTTGTCCGTTCCAATGCCAATGGTTGGGTGGCCGCATGCCGCGCTCTCGCGGGAGGGATCATTCCCCATGTCCTCCATGTACCCACGCCACGTAAGGCCTGCGTCTTCGAGCTGATTCGGCAGGGTCCGGACAGTTTTTCCGTATATGCAGCCGCCGCTGGCAACGATCTGTCCCTGCGGCGCCGTGCCCGTCTGCTTCACATCGTTGTAGTTTCCGATGGTGCCCGTAAAGCCGGGAAGACAATCATTGTCGGTATCCGACGTTGGGGCCTGGCCGCTGATCAGCGAGATATAGTTATCGAGGCTGACATGGCCCGTACCGTAATACTGAGTCAACAGAGAGCCCATCGGCACCAAAGTATTTTGCAAATAAGGGTCCTGCGTGCTGGTTCCGAAGGTATCGCTGAAATTCTTGTTCTCCAGCACGATCACGAACACATGTTTTACGTAGGCTGCCGCAGTCGTAACTTTGCCGTCTTGTTTGTCGGCAACAGCGACTCGGGTGGCGCAGATCATCATCGCGACGGCAAAAATAACCGTCGCAAGGCCCTTTGGAAGAAGCTTTGTCATGGAAATTCTTTCTTGGTTGTCTGAAATTGTGTGGAGTAACCCCACCCAGCTTCGCCACGTAAGATTACGGTCAGATTACAAAACGGATAACATTTCATTACATGCGAGGACGTAGAGGTTCAGAGGAGTTCCGCTGAATTTCCTGTCAAGTCCCATTGATCGCGGGTTGTCACCTAACTATCTACCTGTCAATCACATAGGCGACAAACCCGCCTGCCGGGAATTATCCTCGATTCGGCTATAATTAAGACAGCGAGACAAAACAGAAAAGGCATGGCGATAAGCCCTGCCTTTTCTTATTTTTACCGGTAACCCCTTGAAAATAAATCACTTTTGCATGGATTGCCGCCGTAAACCATTGAAAATAAAACGACTCTGCAAAACAGGGGGAGGGGGTACCTCCGCAAATCGCGTATCCTGCATACCATGAAAGTCCTCGCACTCGCTGCCATCTGCCTGCTACCTGCCATAGCGCACAGCCAGGCCGAAAAATCAGGCCCCTGGGAGATACAGAACAGCGGAACCACGGCCAGCCTGCGCGGCATCCACGCTGTAGGCGGCGGAGTCGTCTGGGCCAGCGGCACCGACGGCACCGTCCTGCGCACCGAGGACAGCGGCTACATGTGGCAGAGCTGCGCCATGCCTCCCGGAGCGGAAAAGCTCGACTTCCGTGGCATCTGGGCCTGGGACGAGAACACGGCAGTCATCATGTCCAGCGGCCCCGGCGACCAGTCCCGGCTCTACAAGACGACCGACGGCTGCTCCCACTGGAAGCTGCTCTACACCAACCCAGACAAGGACGGCTTCTGGGATGCGGTGGCGTTTGAGGATCAAGACCACGGATTTGCTCTGGGTGACCCGGTAAAAGACAGACTCGTACTGCTTTTTACCCTGGACGCTGGGAAAACATGGGATCGCGTGAACACAGCGAACCTTGATATCGACAAGGTTAGGATCGGAGCTTTTGCAGCCAGTAATTCGGCGCTTCTGTATGCCCCCTCCCATGTGCCATGGTTTGGGACAAGCGGACCAGACGGTCCCTATCTCTATACTGGGGACAGTGTCTGTACATCAATTACGGCACAAATGAGCCCAGCAACCTGCTTTGAAAAATCCTTGCTCTTTGAAAAGAAGAAGCTGCCCATGGCTGGAACCACGGCTTCGGCGGGAATTTTCTCGATTGCAATGAATGCAGACAAGACTATCGCTGTAGCCGTAGGAGGCGACTACACCAAGCCTAACGAGTCCGCCGGAACCGCCGCCTGGACCGCAGACGGAGGCCAGCACTGGACCGCGGCTACGAAGCCGCCGCACGGCTACCGCTCCTCCGTGGCCTGGGACGGGAACGCCAAGGCCTGGATTGCCGCCGGAACCAACGGGACCGACATCAGCTACGACGACGGCAAAACCTGGCAGCCCCTCGATAATGGCAACTGGAACGCCCTGAGCCTGCCCTGGATCGTCGGCCCAAAAGGGAGAATCGCCAAGCTGGGCGCTCTTCCAGCCCGAAAATGACACTCGGGTGCCCCATCCTTTGCGCAGCAAAGGGTGTGATACCACGGATCGGCATTCTATGAGCGAAGAGACCTGTTCCCACGTCTGATTCATTAGCAATTAAAAGAGAGAGAACGGCAGCGGGCCGGGTTTTGGGGATTCCCGGCCCGCAAACTGATATCGTGGAAAAGAATGGCAGAATTCGTCATCAAGCTGGCAGATGAGCGTGGGCGCGTGCAGGAGCAGGTACAATCCGCCGCCTCGGCCGAAGAACTGCGCCAGCGCTTTTCCCAGGCTGGCTACTACGTCTACTCGGTAAAGCCGCGCGGCATGTCCGGCGGACGCAAAAAGGCGAAACTCGAAACATTTCTTATCTTTAACCAGCAATTTTTGACGCTGATCCGCGCCGGACTTCCGATCTTAAGCTCGCTTGAAATGCTGGCCAAGAACCAGAAGAACCCCAATTTTTCCGCGCAATTGCTGAACGTCGCGGCACGTGTGCGCACCGGCGAATCTATCTCCTCTGCCTTTGAGGCGCAGGGCGGGTTCCCGCTCATCTACACCACAACGCTGCTCGCCGGTGAGCGAAGCGGCAATCTGGAAGAGGTCCTCGGACGCTATTTGTCATTCCAGCGCGTCTCGCTTACCTTCCGCAAGAAGCTGCAGGCCTCTCTCGTCTACCCCGCGCTGTTGATTACACTGGTCTTCGGCCTCTTCGTCTTCCTGATTACCTTCGTCGTCCCCCGTTTTGCCCTGCTCTACGACCAAATCGGCAGCAAACTGCCCACGATTACCCTGTTTCTCCTCGCACTGGGCAACGGCGCGCAGAAATACCTTCTCTATATCCTGCCCTGCGCAGCGGTGATCGGCTACCTGCTCTTTCGCTGGAGCAAGACCGAGTCTGGCGCTGACCGCATCGACGGCATCCGCATCAAGCTGCCTCTCTTCGGCAAGATTTGGCTCAAGTATCAGGTGGCTCTGTTTTCGCGCACCCTCTCGACGCTGCTTTCCGGCGGCCTGCCCCTGGTGCCATCCCTGGAGACCGCAGCCCGCTCCATCGCCAGCAAACGTATTGCGAAGGCGGTATTCTCGTCAGTAGGCAGTGTGCGCGAAGGCAAGAGCCTCGCGCGCAGCCTGGAAAACACAAAGGTCTTCCCGGAGCTTTCAACCGAGATGATCGAGGTCGGCGAATCGACAGGTGCGTTGCCGCAGATGCTGAATTCCGTCGCCGAGTTTTTTGAAGAGGATGTGCAGACAGCTCTGACCGCATCGCTTGCGTTGATTGAGCCAGCCATTTTGATCGTGATGGGCGTCGTAGTCGTGGTCATTCTCATTGCGCTCTATCTCCCGATCTTCTCCCTCAGTCAGTCCGGAAGTTTTTCGAGATGAAACGCATTCATAGAAGTTAGTCACTAAGGAATTGTCATGGCACAGGCAGCACCCGCATTTATACCGATCGAGCAGGACGAGACAGCCCGCGCGCAGGCGCTCGCGATACGCTATCGGAGCGAATTCGTCGACCTGAAAAACTTCCGCATCCAGCACGATCTCTTCCGCACTGTTCCGGTGGACATGATGTTCCGCTACAATTTCGTTCCGCTGGAGCAGTACGAAGACCGGCTCGTGATCGCCGTCAGCGACCCCAGCCGCCTCATGATGATCGACGAGATATCGAGCCTGCTGGGACAGCGCATCGTCGCCCGCGTGGCCACGCTCTCGCAGATTACCGACCTGCTCAAGAAGACGGAGCAGTCGCAGCGTGTCCTCGATGAGGCGTCGGAAGGTCTTACATTCGACGTCATCTCCAGTGAGGATAACGCCGAAGAAAATATCTCCATCGAGAAGCTGACGTCGGAAGAAGATATCAGCCCAATTATCCGCCTCGTCGATACCACGATCTTCACCGCGCTCGAACGGCGCGCCTCGGACATCCACATCGAGACTTACGATGACAGCGTGCTGGTCAAGTACCGCATCGACGGCGTGCTGCAACAGGCGATGGCGCCCATCGCCCGCGAGCATCACTCGACGATCCTTTCGCGTATCAAGATCATGAGCGAACTCGATATCGCCGAGCGCCGCGTGCCGCAGGACGGACGCTTCCGCGTTCGCTACAAGGGGCGGTTGATCGACTTCCGCGTTTCCGTCATGCCCACCGTGCATGGCGAAAATGCTGTGCTCCGCGTGCTCGATAAAGAATCGATGAGCGAGAAGTTCAGCAAGCTCACGCTCGATGTCGTTGGATTCGCCGATGATGATCTCCGGCGCTTCCGGCGCTATATCCGTGAACCCTACGGGATGGTGCTGGTCACCGGGCCAACCGGTTCGGGCAAGACAACCTCACTCTATGCTGCATTAAATGAGATCAAAAGCGACGAAGACAAGATCATCACGATTGAAGATCCGGTCGAATATCAGATTCGCGGCATCACGCAGATTCCCGTCAACGAGAAAAAGGGGCTGACCTTCGCTCGCGGGCTGCGCTCCATTCTGCGCCACGACCCAGACAAGATTCTGGTCGGCGAAATCCGCGACCAGGAAACGGCGCAGATTGCTATCAACTCGGCGCTTACCGGACACCTTGTCTTCACCACGGTCCACGCGAACAATGTATTCGACGTGCTGGGACGCTTCCTGAACATGGGTGTAGAGCCGTATAACTTCATCTCCGCGCTCAACTGCATCCTGGCGCAACGGCTCGTGCGTACCATTTGCGAACATTGCGTGCATTCCGTCAAGCATGATGAGGAGACACTCCTGGCGAGCGGCATGAACGTGGCGGAGTGGAAGGACTTCGATTTCCGCGAAGGCGCTGGCTGCATTGAGTGCGGCGGCACCGGTTATCGCGGACGAACAGCGATTCACGAACTCCTCGATTTGACTGATCCGATTCGTGAAATCATTTTGGAAAAGAAGCCAAGCTCCGAAGTCCGCAAGCTGGCTGCGCAGGAAGGCATGCAGTTCCTGCGCGAGAGCGCGCTCGATCGCGTGCGACGCGGGCTTACGACACTAAAAGAAATCAACAAGGTTACATTCATCGAGGCAATGCGCTAGTGGCACTCAATTTCTTTTTGCCGGAAATGCATCAGCGGCCAAAACTGGCGTGCGATCTGACGCCTGACGGTGTCGTGGCAGCGCGGCTAGCTGAAGCAGGTCAGCCCGCAACTGCATTCGCTCCTCTGTTCGCGGGAGCACTCGTTCCAGGACTGAAGCCGCCGAACATTTTGGACAAAAACGCAGTCGTAGCCGCTCTCAAGCGTGCGCTCGACAGTGTTCAAGGACGCGATAAACGTCTCACGCTGGTCATACCCGACGCAGCGGCGCGCGTGCTGTTATTAGACTTCGATACGCTTCCGGCAAAGTTGAGCGAAGCGCTGCCGGTGATTCGCTTTCGTCTGCGCAAGCTCATTCCCTTTGAAGCCGATGACGCGGCGGTAAGCTATCAGATCATGCAGCAGACAGCAGAAGAGGCACGCGTGTTGGTGACTGCCATGCCTCATGCTGTTCTTGCCGAATATGAGGAAGCAGTGCGTCTCGCCGGATATGAACCCGGCGTTGTGCTGCCCAGCACGCTGGCGGCTTTGGCTGGACTGACGCAGCCCGAACCGATGCTCGTCGTCAACCGGAATGGAAACTCCGTGACGACAGCGATCACACGTGGCGAGGAATTGCTTCTGCATCGGAGTCTCGAACTCCCGGCAGATGAAACCCTGTGCAACGACGAGCTTCGCCAGGCGGTTTCTGTGTCGGTCGCTTATTTTGAAGACACACTTTCAGCCATGCCTGAGGCGGTTTTTTATGCAGGCCCCGGCGGCGCAGCTGAGCTGACGTGCGTCCTTGAGTTGGAACAGTTTCGCGTACGCGATATGGTTCCAGCCGCGGCAATTGGAAATGAAAACACTGTACCTAGAGGCCTGATGGCCGGAGTGTCAGGAGCGCTCGCAAGCTAATGCGCATTACCGTCAATCTTGCTACACGGCCGTTTATCGAACTTCGGCCTCTCTACAAACGGCTCCGCATCTGGATGGTCATATTCTTCATTCTGGCGATTCCGCTATGGTTCCTGGCGCGTGTTGAACAGCGGAAAGCAGCTGTAGCAACCGCGCGCGTGCGTACCATGCAGGCCAGCGTACAGCAGATGCAGCGGCAGCAGCAGAGCTATCAGGCGCTGATGCGCCAGCCGCAAAATGCTGCCGTGCTCACGCAGTCCGATTTCCTCAACGATCTGTTTCGTCGCAAGGCGTTCTCGTGGACAGCAACGATGACCGATCTCGAAACAGTTCTACCCACCGGCGTGCAGGTGCTGAGTATCGATCCGCAAGTTACTCCTGACGGTCATGTGACGATACGCATGCGTGTGAGCGGCGCGCGTGAACGTGCGATTGAATTAGTGAAGAATCTTGAAGGCTCGAAACATTTTGCCTCTCCACGTCTGGCCACCGAAGCACTGGCCACTCAGCCCAACAGCAATCAACAAGCCATGCCCGCGAATGCATCGAGCGATGTGAACTTTGACATTCTGGCCGACTATCGGCCGCTGCCGCCTGCCGAAGAAGTCTCCAGTACGAGCACGAAACAGCCGCCCCCGCAGCAAAAGCAAAAGCAGAAGCGAGGCGCGCAATGAACAAAGTGCGCAAGCTATTTACGCTTCTCAACCTGCATCTTGCCGGCGTGTTGATCCTGCTTGGCCTGAATTTGTTTCTGCTCACACGGCTGTTCCTTGCATGGCACGCCGCGAGTTCCGACCAATCGGCGGATTACGAATCAGGCCACATGACCTATGTTCAATTGCAGGCACAGATGTCGCATCTGCAAGGGCTGCCGGAAAAGGTGGACCAGGCACGTAACGACGCCGACAAGTTTTACGAAAAGCGGATCGCGCCGAACTATTCCACGATGGCCGGCGAACTCGGCGCCATCGCAGCCAGGAATAATGTGCGCCTCACGCGCGCGCAGTACACACAGTCACCCGGTGTCAATGGCTTGACGGAAGTACGCATCGACGCAAGCCTGAGCGGTGAATATACCCAGTTGATGCACTTCATCAACGACCTGGAGCGCGATAAAAATGATGTTTTTTTCATCATTAATGCGCTCACTTTCAGCGGCCAGCAGGGCGGCCTTGTGAATCTGCGCATGCGCATGACCACCTATCTGCGATCAGGCAGTGATCTTCCGCCCGCAACCGAAGACAAGGGCGCGGAGAACAGCGCACAGGCATCGTTGCAACAGCCCGCAACATTGGCACAGCAAGCAGCTCCGTCACAGGAGGTGCACTGATGGCCTTAAAACTTGGCTCTGAAGATAAAAAGAAAGTCATCATCGCCGGAGTGCTCGGCATCGTTGTGATTGCACTTCTGGTCAATGTATTGAGCGGCTATTTCGGCGGCAGCTCGGCTCCTGCGCCTTCACCGGCTCCTGTCGCGCAAACCGCAGTGCGGCCAGCCGGGACAACGACAAATGATCGCGCAGCCACAAGAATTCCGGGCATCGGCGCCAGCCTGGACCCGACACTCCACCCGG
>Ga0210395_10003434_pt1 | contig 12156 bp, 8 predicted proteins | sample IncBWH4OmetaG_FD_150861 | JGI IMG/M metagenome (GOLD analysis project Ga0210395, IMG submission 150861) | Forest soil microbial communities from Barre Woods Harvard Forest LTER site, Petersham, Massachusetts, United States - Inc-BW-H-4-O ...
TAGGTCTGAAAAGGGGAGCGCGATGAGCCGCAGGCAAACTTTGGTAATAGTTACTGCAGGAAGGATGAAAGCAATGGGCGCGCGCTGACGAAATGGAGGCGCAACGGGGCGCACGCCCAAGCCCGGAAAAAACCTCTATAGCAAACCCTGCGTCCGGAACCGCGTTACCGGATCGACTACTGCTTGCCGCTTAAAAATCCAGCGGGCCACCGCAAAGCCAATCGCCGCATAGAACAGATTCATCTTTCGCATATACACCCCCCCAAATCCAGGATCGTCCGCAACCGCGTTGACCCTCAGGGGAGGAACCAACATCAAGCTCTATCGGCACAATAGCAATCCGCCAACGTCCGAACAAGGCACAACAGTGCCATCGAAGTGGCACGGAAGTAATAGGAGTAACAGGAGGAGTCAACAGTAGTGCGGTCTCCGGCGGCTGTCCGGGCGGGATCCTCGCCCGCCGCGCCAGAAGCGAGAAGTCCGTTTTTGGGTGCCCCATTTCTCGCGCGCTTTTTGCGCGAGAAGTGGGTTTTTTTTACGGACAGAACGATTCCACCGAACGCTCAGTGCGCCGGCACCGACTCATCCGTGGTCCGCCCCGCCGGTGGCACCACTACCGTCGTCAAGCTGCCCTCAACGGTCAGCTTCTGAAACGCCGCCAGATCCCGCCGCTGCAGGTCTTCCCAGCGCCCAATCAGTTCCCCGCTCTGCCGCTTCAGCCTTTCGAACTGCTTTTGCTCGGCCTCGGTCGGCGCCGAGTCGGCGGTAGCCGCATCCATCGCCAGATACGCCAGCCGCGCATCCAGTTGCGGAGGATACGCCAGCGAGTCTTCATTCGCGCTGATGGTCAGGTTGATGATTTCCTCGCGCACCGCCACCAGTTTCTTCTCCAGATCGTCGGCCGCGTTCACAATCGTCTTGGTACTGGCGTTTTCCGGTAGCCGCCGCTTCAACCCGGCCACCTGCGAACGCACGTCCTGAATCTGATTCACCGCATCGTAAACCCGGCTCAACTCGTCGCGCGTCTGCAGCAGCAGATTCAATTGCGCCTCCAGATCGGTGGGGCTGACTTGCACTCGCGGATCCAGTTTCAAATCGAAAGCCGCCGTCTGACTTTGACTGCCCACCGTGAGTCGAACCTGGTAGTGCCCTGGAATCGCCACCGGCCCCCGCGCTCCGCTCCCGTACTCCCAGAGATAGTAGCCCGGAACGTGATGGGCCTCTTCATAACGCAAGTCCCACACAAAGCGATTCAAGCCGGCTTCCGGCTTCAACTGCTTCTCCGGTTTCTTGTCGTCCGGGTCGAGCGGCTCTTCCAGCGTGTTGAACTCCATACTTGAATATTTGCGGATAACTTTTCCGGAAGCATCGAGGATTTCGACCTTCGCCTCGGTGCCCGTCTTCGGAGCATCCTTCAGGAAGTAATAGATCACCGCGCCCGCCGGTGGATTCTGACCCGTACGTTTCGAGGGATGCCGCTCCCCGCCCGCGCCCGCTTGAATGCGATAAGCTGTCGCCGGCGCATACAGGAACGCTTCTTTCTGCGCGACATCATCGCTGTACTGCCGCAGCGGAGACAGGTCGTCGAGAATCCAGAACGCGCGCCCATGCGTGGCCACCACCAGATCGTTATCTTTGATTACCAGATCATGCACCGGTGTGGTCGGCAGATTCAGCTGCAGCGGACGCCACTTCGCGCCATCATCGAACGATACAAAAATGCCCGTTTCCGTTCCGGCATAGAGCAGCCCACGCTTCTTCGGATCTTCGCGCACCACGCGCACAAATGCGTTGTCCGGAATTCCCTGCCCCAGTTTCGTCCAAGTCTTGCCGTAATCGCTGATCTTGTAAATATAAGGACGCAGATCGTCGAACTGGTGCCGATCCACGGCCACATACGCCGTCCCCGCATCGTGCGCGGAAGCATCGATCTGGCTGATGCGTGCCCACTCCGGCATATCTTTCGGAGTCACGTTATTCCAGGTCTTGCCTTCGTCTTGCGTAAGCTGAATCAGACCGTCATCGGTTCCGACCCACAGCAGTCCCTTCTTCAACGGAGATTCCGCCAGCGCAAAAATCGTGTCGTAATACTCGGTGCCGGAATCGTCGAGCGTAATATCGCCGCCGGAAACTTTCTGCTTCTCCTTATCGTTGCGCGTCAGGTCCGGACTGATCGCCTGCCAGTGCACCCCGCCGTCGGTGGTCTTAAACAGGCGTTCGCCGCCGTGATACAGCGTATTGGGATCGTGTGGAGACAGCATGACCGGCGCGGTCCACTGGAAGCGATGTTCCAGGTTCGCCGCTCCATGCGCATCGGACAGTTCCGGTTGCTCGGTGATCGACTTCACTTGTCCGGTGTGCCGGTCATAGCGTGTCAGGTTCCCCTGATAATCCGCCGCGTAAACAATATTCGGGTCGCGCGGATCGGGCGCGATATAACCCGCCTCGCCGCCGCCAACGTCGTACCAGTCACTCTTGTCGATCGATCCGTCATCGCTGCGGCTCACGATCGCAACCGTCCCGCTGTCCTGCTGCGGCCCGTACACCCGGTAAGGCGTCGCCGAGTCGGTGATGACGTGATAAAACTGCGCGGTCGGTTGGTTGTCTTCGCGCGTCCAGTTCTTGCCGCCGTCGAGCGTCACCGTAACTCCGCCGTCGTTCGACGCAATCATGCGTCGCGTATTTTGCGGATCGATCCATAGCCCGTGATTGTCTCCGTGTGGCACTCGAACCTTATTGAACAAATGTCCGCCATCGGTAGATTTATACGACTCCACGTTCATGATGTAGAGCACATTCTCATCGCGCGGGTCCGCGATCACGTGCATGTAGTACCACGGACGCTGCCACAGGCCGTGGTCGGGATTCACCAGTTGCCACGACTCGCCACCGTCATCGGAGCGATAGAGTCCGCCATCCGGATTGTGGGCTTCGATCAGCGCATAGACGCGGTCCGAATTCGCGGCCACGGCGACGCCGATCTTTCCGTATGGTCCCTTGGGCAGTCCGTGTTCCTCAAGATGTTTCCAGGTCGTGCCTCCGTCGTTCGAACGGTAAAGGCCGCTGCCCGGACCTCCGCTGTCCATGCTCCACGACGTCCGCCGCGCTTGCCACAGAGCCGCAAAAAGAATGTTGGGATTGTGCGGATCAAACGCCACGTCGATCCCGCCCGTGTTCTCATCCTTGTAGAGAACTTTCTCCCACGTCTTGCCGCCGTCAGTGGTGCGGAAAATTCCGCGCTCGGTGTTCGACCCGTACGGATGTCCGAGCGCCGCCACGAACGCGATGTCAGGATTTGTGGGATTAATAATGACCTTGCCGATCGCCCGCGAATCCTTCAGGCCAACATTCTTCCAGGTCTTGCCGCCGTCGAGCGACCGGTAAACCCCGTCGCCATGCGAGATATTGCCGCGAATGCAGGCCTCGCCCGTGCCAACATACAGAACGTTGTGATTGGAACTGGCAACCGCGATGCTCCCGATCGCAGCGGTCCCCTCCTTGTCAAACACCGACGACCACGTCTCTGCGCCGTCCGTCGACTTCCACACTCCCCCGCCGGTCGCGCCAAAATAGTACGTCGTCGGATCGCCCGGAATCCCAGCCGCGGTCAGCGACCGCCCGCCGCGAAACGGCCCGATCAGCCGATACTTCATCCCCTTGAATGCTTTCTCTTCAGGCTTGGCGGATTCTGCCGCGTCGGAACCGCTCGCAGCCGCAGGCTGAGCAGTCGGTGTGGTTGCCGGCGCCTTCACAGCTTTCGATTGCCGCTCCGACTTGGCTTGCCCGAACGCAGCGGCTGCAAAACAAATTGAGAATATGAATGCCAGAACCAACGGTGCGACAAGCGAGACAACCCTGCGAAGTTTATCTGAGCCCATGTTCGAAGTTTCTCCGGGAGTATTGGATGACTGCCTATCTTAATCCCGCGCACGCCCGATGAAAAGAGCCAGTGCATTTGGTCGCGCTGAAGTTTGAAAAGGTACGATCGCAAAGAAAGTGAGTTGTTCGATATATAACCGCGGACGCGGTTCCGATAGCAGGGTGGGATTGCCAGTAAAAGTGTGAGGTAATTATTTCTTCAGCAGGCTGGTATGACTGGCCACGCATTGCCACTTGCCCATGTCCATAACCCACGTGTCGGTGAAGCGTCCGACGTGGTCATACGGCTTGCCCTGGTAAGTTCCCGCCGTGTGATAAATGCCTGTGATCACCGCGGTATCGCCAAAAAAGTTCATCTTGACGTCCTGGATGTTGGCGGCAGTCGGTTTGAAACGGGGATCTTTAATGTCCGCCAGGAACCTCTGCTTGTCGCTGATCTCTCCATCCCACTCGGTGTTCACGAACCGGCTCGAAACCAAAGCGTCGAGCGCCGAGGCATCGCGGTGCACCTGAGCCTCATTCCACAAGCGCTCCAGAACCAGCAATTTGCTCTCGCGTGGATCGGCCTGTTGCGCGGCCACTGCGACCGAGCCCAGAGCCAGAAGAAGACAGCAGCAGATGGAACGCATCATCTCTTACACGCCCGCCGGCATCCCCACGTGGGGCGAGCGTGCAAAAACGATAGCAGCGCGACCCCCGGTCATGCCACGGCAAAGCACTGAAGAGAGTTACGAACGTCACGAAATAAAACTCTCAGAAAGCCCAGCGCAGCAGCGTCGCTCCTACTGTAAACCCTGCGCCCACTGACGCGAGCATCACCAGACTTCCCTTCTTCAGCTTGCCTTGCTCCAGCGCCGTATTCATGGCCAGCGGAATGGTGCCCGCGGTGGTGTTGCCGTAGCGCTCAATGTTCACCACCACCGCCTCCGGCCGCAGCCCCAGCCGGTCGGCCGTCGCATTGATAATCCGCAAGTTCGCCTGATGCGGAATGAACGCGTCAATGTCAGTCCCCTTCAGCCCGTTGCGCTCCAGCAATTTCTGGCACAGTTCAGTCTGTTTCCGCACCGCAAACTTGAACACCTGCTGCCCGTCCTGGTGCACGTAGTGCATTCTCTTTTCGATCGTCTCTTTGCTGGTGGGATTCAGACTGCCTCCGCCCGGCATGTAAAGAAACTGACCTCCCGCACCATCCACTTCGTGAATGTAGTCAATCAGCCCGACGGACTCATCCTCGGCTGGTTCCAGAATCGCCGCGCCCGCGCCGTCGCCAAAGATCACGCAGGTTGCCCGGTCGGCGTAGTCGATGATCGACGACATAACATCCGCGCCAATCACCAGCACCCGCTTGTGAGCGCCACTGGCAATGAATTGTGTCCCCACCTGCAGCGAATAAAGAAACGCCGAGCACGCGGCCGAAAGGTCGAATCCCCACGCTCCCTTCGCTCCCAGCTTGCTCTGCACCAGGCACGCGGTCGAAGGAAAAAACATGTCGGGCGTAACCGTGCCGACAATGATCACGTCGATGTCAGTCGGAGCCAGGCCACGCATAGCCAAGGCCTTCTTCGCAGCCTCCACCGCAAGATCGCTGGTGGCCACGCCCTTCTCCACAATATGGCGCTCGCGGATGCCCACCCGGGCCATGATCCACTCGTTGTTGGTGTCCACCATTTTTTCCAGGTCGGCGTTGGTGAGCAGCTTCGGCGGCACGTGGGTGCCCAGGGCGCTGATTTTGGCGCGAATCGGTTTCGTCAATGAGGGCTCCTGACAGATCGCCTAAGAAGTCGCGTGAGTATGAAACTCAGTATTCTGAAGGATTAAGAGCAGAATGTCTAACTGGAACGTCTAACAAAAAAGCTGATCCGACTGAGTAACGAGTGTATCCCGGCGTCCCAACACAATCGGACGATCGCAGCCCGTACCGCCATTCAAGTCGGGTAAAGGATTCTCTCAGCGACCTCAGCGGCGTTTCTCCGCGACCTCAGCGGTTAAAAGCTCTTACGGCCGAGTACAAAAAAAGACCATGAGGATCGAGAACTTCAAGCCGCAGCCGGCCCGCTCTCATGCTCGATCCACTCCCGAACAAAATGAGGACACGAGACGATCCCGAAATCGCGATTCTCTCCCTCAACAAGGTAAAGAAGTCCTGCCCGGTCCAACTCCTCCAGGTGGCGGAGATCCAACTGCGGCCACAATTGGCACTCGGCGGCGCTCTGAACCAGTTGGTCCAGATACGCCAGATGTCCCTCAAATAATTTTCCGGATACGTGAATGGTGACGTGGGGAGCGAGCGTGGGGGAACTACCGCGACTCTTCATTTCTCACCTTGCGCGGCCTAGAATTTTTTCCGGCCTGCTTATGTTGATGCGCGAGGATCGATTTCTTGCGCAAAGACTCGTAAAGAGTATGTAAATCTTGGTAATCAGAGGGGCAACAAAACGCACAAAACAAATAAGCCAGGCACCGGGACCTCACTGCACACGCAAGAGCCCGTTACCGTTGCTTCCTTCCGGACCTGGCGGGGTTGGCGAGAGTACGTCGCGTAAGACCGATGCCTGACCTGAACCATTCTAGCATTCGCTCGCAGTAGCCCACCGGCAGTTCACGTAGCGCCGGCGTCCTCGCCGGCTGTCGTGGCGGCGTCCCCGCCGCCACAACCTAACCCCTCCACCAACGGCATGTGACTTTTGGTGCAAGAATTTGTCGGCAAAGCCTTCCCTTCTGTTGGCGGTTGTCGAACAATGGTTAAGCCAGGCGGGACGGTTCGGCCTAGCAGCCAAAATAAGGAATCCCTGCGGGGAGCGCCGCATCCTCTCCGCTCACTACTGATGGCGCCCCAATCTCCACAACCCGGCGTGATCCCGCTCTCCCGAGCCATCGACCATTACTTCGAGCTGGCTCTGTATCTGCTTGTTCTCACGGGCTTTGCAACTCTGGCCAGTACCGGCGGGCTGGATATCCCATCGATGCTTCTGGTGGGCGTCGCACTGACGGTTCGGGGATATTTGCTGGCCAAGCGCCGACAGTTTCTGATTCCAGAGAGTTGGACCACGCCGCTTTCGGTCCTCTACTTCGCCTTTTTCGCCGTCGACTATTTCGTTTTCTCCCGCGGTTTTCTGCCGGCCACGATTCATCTGGCTTTGTTCGGCGTAGTTGTGCGCATGTTCTCCCTGCGCCGTGAGCGCGACCACGTCACGCTTTCGATTCTCGCGTTTTTAATGGTGCTGGCATCGGCCGTGCTCACCGTCGACAGCGTATTCCTGTTCTCCTTCGCCGTGTTCATGATGATGGCGGTGGGAACCTTCGTCCTGATGGAAATGCGCCGCTCCGGCCACGACGCCAACATTCAGGCGCGCCATTCCAGCGATCCCCAGGAACATCGCCACCTGGCCTTCGCTCTGGCCCGGGTCGCACCAGCGCTGATGTTCATGATTCTCCTAGGCGGCGTCGCCGTATTTTTCCTAATGCCCCGCATGTCCGCGGGATACATGGGCGCCTACTCCTTCGGCACCGACCTCTCCGCCGGCTTCAGCGATCACGTGCAACTCGGACAGATCGGCCGGATCCAGCAGTCGAGCTCGGTGGTCATGCACATCCAGATCGACGGCGACACCGTCGGCGGATCGGATCTGCACTGGCGCGGCGTCACCCTCGCCGACTTCGATGGCCACACCTGGTCGAACCCTCGCGAGCAGTCCGTTTTGCAGCGCCGCTCGGACAACAGTTTCCGGGTGCCGCGAGCCAACGGAGCGCTGCGCTCCTATGCGAGTTCGAGCCTGACCCGCGAGCACATCATTCACTACCGCGTGCTGATGGAACCGATCGGAACCAATGTTTTTTTCCTGGCGCCCTGGGCCCGCAGCGTCAGCGGAGATTACCGCATGCTGGCCGCCGATTCCGGCGGTGCGGTCTACAACTTCGACAACCAACGTGCTATCAGCCGCTACGAGGCTGACTCCGACATTGCCACCCCCATGCCCGCCGAGTTGCGCTCCGCCGCACGCGACTACCCGCCGCAGCTTGCGCCCTATCTCAAGCTGCCGCCGCTCGATCCGCGAGTGCCCCGCCTTGCTTCTCAAATCACTAGTTCTGCCACCAGCGATTACGACAAAGCCGGCGCCATCGAAAACCATCTCCGCACTCGCTTCGGCTACACCCTCGAGTTGCCCCGCACGCAGGTGAAAGATCCCATCGCCAATTTTCTTTTCGAGCGCAAGCAAGGGCACTGCGAATATTTCGCTTCCTCCATGGCGGTCATGCTGCGCACCCTCGGAATTCCCTCCCGCGTGGTCAACGGATTCCGCACCGATGAGTTCAACGACCTCACCGGAAACTATGTGGTCCGCGCCAAAGATGCGCACGCCTGGGTGGAAGCTTATTTCCCCGGGTACGGCTGGCAGACTTTCGATCCCACTCCGGCGGGCAACAGCGGAACCCCGCAAGGCTGGAACCGCCTCGCTCTCTACATCGACGCCATGGCCTCATTCTGGCGGGATTGGGTGGTCAGCTACGACAGTTCGCACCAGTACACGCTCGGTCAGGCCGCCTTCAGCGGCACGCGTGGTCTGTGGGAACGCTCGCGGAAATGGGCCCGCAATCATTACGCCTCAATGCTGAAGTGGGCCCGCCACAGCCAGGATCGCGTGGAACATTCACCCGGCCGTTGGGTGGTTACGGGCGCGATCGTCGTGCTGATTCTTTTGTTGCTGGGAAACCTGAGCCGAATCGCGCGACTGCTGCACGAAAAGTGGTTGACCGCTCATCCCGAGCGTTCCCCGGAGCAGGCGGCCTCCATGTGGTACCGGAAGATGGCTCGCGCCGTGGCGCGGCAGGGAGTGGAAAAACCGGCGGCGCAGACCCCGCTGGAATTCGTAAGAAAAATCGAAGACATCCGTCTGCGCGAACCAGTCGCACGTTTCACCCAGGTCTACGAATCCGCCCGCTTCGGAAATTCCGCAGACGACGCCCAACGCTTGCCGGAGTTGTACGAAGAAGTAGAAATGGCAACGAAGACCCGTTAGCGAATGCAGTGGATGACAGCCGTTCTCAGCGATCTCGGCGGCGTTTCTCAGCGATCTCGGCGGTTAAGAGCTGTTGGCCCTAGCTTTCGCGCAGCCTGTCGAAGTGCTTTCGCAATGGCGAACCGCCTAGAACCGCCAGAACACTCCGCCGCCGACAAAATAGTTGTGCTGCCGTGACTTCCCCGTAGGCGCCAACGGAAAATCCGGCTCCCCGCCCCAGAAGTCACGAACTTCTCCGCGCAGGCTAAGATTCTTCCAGACCTTCACATCCAGCCCCAGTCCACCCTGCAGCGCAAATGAAGTCGTGGACTTGCCGGGGTTGGCGCCTCCATAGATCAGGGTCGAGGCTTCGCCGATGTGGCCGATACCCGCGCCCAGGCTGACCCACGGCGAAACTGCGGTGGTGGGAAACAGATTCACCCGCGCTCCCCCGGTCACAAACAACTCGCTATATTGCGGCGGCACCACTGCAAAGCCATACGCTCCGCCGTTGACATCCTCGTCTTTGTTGTACATCAGCACCCCTTCCCAGGAGAGCGCATAGATCGGCGTGACGATATACCGGCGGGCGTACTCAACATCAAAACTCAGGCCCTTGCCCGAGGCGATGATGGTATTCGGATCCGTTCCGCCCGTAATTCCCTGGTTACTGATGAACGTGCGGCCCAGAATGCCTCCGATTTCATTCTTCTCATCCTGCGCAACCGCCGACGCCGCCAGCATAGTCACTGCCATCAGGACTGCAATCCAAAGACGTTGACCAAACATTTCCCCTCCTGCGAGGTGGTTCATAAATTGTTACGGCGGTAAGCCATAGCCTAGCACGACCCTGACCGTTTTGGACGATCCCTACTATCTTTTGTGAGGCCGAGGTCGTCACCCGACTCAACCTGCTGGGCTCAACGCACTGCGATGCCGGATGTTGCTCTGCAGGATGCTAAAATAGAAAGATTGCATGCCAGTCAAAGATCTCACCGTCATCGACTCCCCCAGTCTCACGCTTGAGCATCAGGACGAACACCCGCAACCCGCGCGCCCGCAAAAAGTAGGCTTCGTCAGCCTGGGCTGCCCCAAGAATCTGGTCGATAGCGAAGTTATGATGGGCCTGCTAGCCCGCGCCGGAGCCGAACTCACCCGCCGCGCCGAAGACGCCGACGTCATCGTGGTCAATACCTGCTCGTTCATCGAAAGCGCGCAGCAGGAATCCGTCAATACCATTCTCGAAATGGCCGCCCACAAAACTGGCGGCAATGCCAAGAAACTCATCGTCGCCGGATGCCTCGTCGAGCGCTACCGCGATCAGATTCGCAAAGACATTCCTGAAGTAGATGCTGTCGTCGGCACCGGCGAGTTGGAAAACATTCTCGCCGCCGCCGGCATCGCTCCCGCCCCGCTGCCAAGCAGCGCCAGCAATTCCCCATTCGTTGTTCTCAATTCGGGGCAGCCATCGCGCCCGGAAGGAGATGCCCGCGCCGCGCAAGGCCGCTTCTCGCGAAACGCCTGGGATGGCGCCATCGCTGATCTTCCTAACTATCTCTACGATGACGCCACGCCGCGCATTCTCTCCACGCCGCGTCACATGGCCTACGTCAAGATCGCCGAAGGCTGTGACCATCCCTGCACCTTCTGCATCATTCCTCAACTCCGCGGACAGTTCCGCTCCCGCCGTTTCGAATCCGTCATCTCCGAAGCCGAACGCCTGGCGCAAAGCGGGGTCCGCGAAATTACTCTCATCGGCCAGGACACTACCTGTTACGGCGAAGACTTCGGCCTGAAAGACGGCCTGGCGCTGCTGCTCGAAAAACTCGCCACCATTGAAGATCTGCGCTGGGTCCGTTTTCTCTACGCCTATCCCAACAAGATCACCGGCAAACTGCTCGACACCATCGCGCAACACGAAAACATCTGCTCCTACATGGACGTCCCGCTGCAACACGCCTCCGCCTCGGTGCTGAAGCGCATGAAGCGCGGCGGCGGAGCCGACGTCTTCCTCCGCTCCATCGCCAAAATGCGCCGAACAATTCCGAATCTGACGTTACGCACGTCGTTCATCGTCGGCTTCCCTGGCGAAACCGAAAAGGAATTCGAAGAACTCTGCGATTTCGTGCGCGAAGTCCAGTTCGACTGGATGGGCGCATTCGCCTACTCCGACCAGGACGGCGCCAGCGCCTACGCCCTCGAAAAGAAACTCTCGCCCCGCGAAATCGAGCGCCGCCGCAAACATCTGATGGGCATCCAGCGCCAGATCAGCAAAAAGAAAAAGAAATCTCTGGTAGGCCAGGAATTCGATCTACTGCTCGAAGGCGAATCCGAAGAAACCGAACTCCTGCTCGAAGGCCGCACTCCCATGCACGCCCCCGAAATCGACGGCAAAGTCTTCGTGAACGATTTCCCCGAAGACGCACCCCCGCAGCCCGGCCAGTTCTACCGCTGCGAAATCACCGAAGCCCACGACTACGATCTGGTCGCAAAAATCCTGTAGCCGGTTCCCGCATAGCAACGGGACGGGGGTGCCCCATTTCTCGCGCGTCCTTTGCGCGAGAAGTGGGAGTCTCGTAGTCGCGAGCAGTGGGAATCGCTGGCCCATCCTTTCCCTCCGCAATCCCAAATCTTCCCTCTACAATAGAACCGCCTATGCTCCGCAAGCGCGCTCTCAAACTCCGCTGCCCCATCTGCAAAAAGTCCGTCAAAAGCACCGACCCCGATTTCCCCTTCTGCAGCGACCGCTGCCGCCTCATCGATCTCGGCAAATGGGCGAGCGGCGGATACGTAATCTCCTCCCCGGTAACCGACGCCGAAGAAGAAATCCAAGACCGTTCTCCCGAAGACCCGGCAGACGAATCATGAGCCCGGACCGAGAGCCCAAACTCGAGCCCAGCGCCGACCCCGCAGTCAGCACCGCGCCGCCAAAAAGTAGCGCCGGCGTCCCGCCGGCTGTCGCGGGGGCGTCCCGCCCGCGCTCCGGGGAAGTAAGGATCCGCACCCGTGGCCGCCTCCCGCACTGGGAAAAAGAAAGCGCAACCTACTTCATCACCTTCCGCCTGGCCGACTCACTCCCGAAATCAATCCTCGAAAAAATCACCTCCGAGCGCGAAGCCATCGTCAAAACCGCAAACCAACTGCGCCGCAACCTAAGCCCAGACGAGCGCAAGAAACTCCAGAGCCTTTCCACGCCGATCATCGAGAAATACCTCGACACCGGCGCCGGCGCATGCCACCTGCAAAATCCCGCTATCGCCCAAGAACTTTCCACCGCGCT
>Ga0210395_10003436_pt1 | contig 12151 bp, 9 predicted proteins | sample IncBWH4OmetaG_FD_150861 | JGI IMG/M metagenome (GOLD analysis project Ga0210395, IMG submission 150861) | Forest soil microbial communities from Barre Woods Harvard Forest LTER site, Petersham, Massachusetts, United States - Inc-BW-H-4-O ...
CGGCTCGGCGGTCCTCTCGGGCTCGCGGCCGGGTCCGCACCGCATCCAGGGCATCGGCGCGGGCTTCCTCCCCCCGGTGCTCAATGTCGAGTTGATCGACGAGGTGATCCCCGTCTCAGACGACGACGCGATCCAAACGGCATGGAGTTGCGCGCGGCGCGAGGGCTTGCTCGCGGGAATCTCCTGTGGCGCCGCATTGTGGGCGAGCCTGCAGGTCGCCGCGCGGCCCGAGTCCAAGGGCAAGCGGATCGTGACGATCATGCCCGACTCGGGCGAGCGCTACGTCTCGCAGGCGTTCTTTGCTCCTTCTTAGAATGTCTCTTACTGGTGAAATCCGCATTAAATGGAATTAATCCAAGTAATGTGATTCACTAGCCTGGCTTATGGAGCTACAGGCTGCCACCAGTGGGAGTGCGCCAGTGTTGCGGACGGCGATCCGGGTCCGGCGCCCGACCCTGGCTGCCGAGGCTTGGATGTCGATCGGCGTGGTGATCGCGTTCCTGGGCGTCACGGTCTGGTGGCTTGGGCAGGACCAGACCATCCCGGTATTCGACGCGGGCATCCGTCTAACCCAGGCGATCAGCGTGTACGAACGTCTAAGCGCGGGCAGTATTGGCACGGCGCTCACGATCACAAGCCCGTATCCGCCGGTCGCGTACCTGGTGGGGACGCTGGGCATGTGGGTCGGAGGCATCGGTGTGAACCCGGCGGTCATCGCCGAGAACCTCGTCTTCGTGCCGCTGCTCGCGCTCGGTTGCTACAACGTCGGGCGGCTCGCGTTCGGTGCCCGCGCCGGTCTGCTCGCGGTGGTGTTCGCGCTCGGCTCGCCACTGATCACGGCCCAATTCCACGTCTTCATGATCGATGCGCCGGAGACGGCGATGGTGGCGGTCACGGTCTGGCTGATACTCGCTACCGAGCGCTTCTCTCGCATCGGGATCTCGGCGCTAGCCGGTGTGGCCGTCGGCCTGGGCATGCTGACCAAGGAGCCGTTTGCCTTTTTCGTCGCCGGCGTTGTGCTTGTGACGCTGATAAGGGGCGGCTGGAGCGCCTGGCGAGGCTTCGTGGTGTTCTCGATCCTCGCACTCGCCCTTGCTGTCCCGTGGTATCTGAGCAACGTCGCCGAAGTCGAAGCCCTCGCTCACGGAGCGGCGCAGGCCGCGGCCGGCCCAAGCCTGCAGCAGGGCATCGCGCCACCGCGTTTTTCGCTGGCCAACCTCAGCTGGTACTTCTGGAACATAGCCAACTTCCAGCTGTACCTGCCGCTGTTCGTCTTCTCGCTGATCGGCGGGATATGGACCATCGTCGGTTTCGCGCGCAGGCAAGCGGTCAGCCCGTTCGCCTGGGAGATCACAATCGGCGCGTTTGTCGCCTGGGTCGGGATCACCGAGACGTTCGTCCACGACACCCGCTACAGCATGCCCCTGTTGCTCTACCTGGCGGTGTTCGCAGGCGGCTGGGTCGCGAATCTGAGGCGACGCTCGGGACGTGTTCTCGCGACGAGTGTGCTCGTGTTGATCGCACTCTTCAACGTGCTCGGCGCCGGCTTCGGAGTCGGGGGCAACTACCAGATCACACTTCCGGGAGAGAAACCGGGCCCGCTTGACGCTCCGGGCATCCTGATGATTCACAGCGACGGCGGATTCCTCGTCTCCGGTCCGAAACGCGACGGCGATGTACTCGGGCTGATGCAGGCCCTGCGGCGAAACGGCGTTCGTGAAATCGCTTTGCTGAACGTCGGACCAAAAGAATCCCAGCCGATTACCACGCCCGACTTTTCCGAGGCTGGTCTCGTGGCGTTTGCGCAGATCGCCAAACTCGAGGTGCTCAACGACGAATACGGCTTGCCGAGTGGGCTGAGCGACTCCTTCGCGACCCTCGGTCACGGGCCGATATCGTCCTCGGAAGCGCCCCCCTGTGCAAGGCTCAGCGACGGTACGGGCGTATGGGTGCGGCTCGGAGACCCCAACGCGACGTCCACCAAGGACTATTGCCCGTTCCGCCATCCATCTTTCTATTAGCCGGCCGGCGCTCACGCGCTTTTACCGGCGCCCGCTACGCTTCCTACATGCTCGGCATCGGGACTTTCGCACGAGTTGCAAGGGAGCTGCGTCGCGATGTAGCGGTCGCCCAGGACCGCGATCCAGCGGCCTGCGGCGTGCAACCGGCGGAGATCGTCGCGACCTGGCCAGGTATCCAGGCATTGCTGGCCCACCGCGTGGCGCATGCGCTGCACAGCGCAGAGATCCCCCTGCTGCCGCGCGCGATCGCGCTCGTCTCGCGCGCTTTGACCGGTATCGAGATCCACCCTGCAGCGAACATCGGCAGAGGTTTCTTCATCGACCACGGCTCAGGCGTGGTGATCGGCGAAACGGCCGAGATCGGCGATGACGTCACGCTCTACCAGGGCGTTACACTCGGCGGCACGGGCTTCGCCACGGGCAAGCGCCACCCGACCGTGCAGGACAATGTGACGATCGGATCGGGCGCCAAGCTGCTGGGTCCGATCACGATCGGCCACGGCGCGAAGATCGGCGCCAACAGCGTCGTTATCACGGACGTGCCAGCCAATTCGACGGTTGTCGGCAACCCGGGTCATCCGGTGCGCGTGGACGGCCGTCGTCCCGAGGGCCCCGACGCCGACTGGATCCACCTGCCGGATCCGATCGCCGAGGCGATCCAGGGGCTCTCGAGTCGGATCGGCGCGCTCGAACGCACGATCGCAGAGCTGTCGGGCGAAGAGCCCACTCCAGAGGCGGAGGTGAGAGCGCTGCGCACCGTCAGGGGCCCTAGCCCCGCCGGGGGCTAAGGGTCTGGATCGGAGCTTTTAGAAGGCCAGGGGATTGCGGGCAAGGGGGTTGCGAGCGTGGTTTGTATGTACATCTCTGAGATCCTTCATGGATGTAATTGTTTTGGACATAAAGGAACACGAAATTATGAATACAACCCCCGGCTCTCATCCGGTGATGCTCATCACGCGCGTCGGAGCCTTTCTCAGTAGAACACGTTGCGGCAGCGGTGGCGCGGGCGCGACTTGTACTCTGGCGACTGGCCCCGCGTCCACAGCCAGGTGTCGATCATGCGCGCCGGCACGCCATTGCGCCGGGAGATCATCTCGCACGCGTGTAGCGCGCAGGCGCGGATCTCGCGCTCGGCGCCTCCAAGCGTAAGGCGCTCGCCGCGATCGATGCGCGCCGCGAGACGCTCGTCGTAGACGAGCACGCCGTCACAGCGCAAAACGTGAGGCACGAGATTGTCGGCGAAGATCGTCAGGCAATCGAGATCAGCGAACTCGGCCGCGCCCGCCAGAGCGAGGTCGTTGGCGAAAATCTGGGCGCGCTTGTAGAAGCCACGGTCGTCGAACATGGCCATGCCGCGCGCGAGCATCCCAGCCAAGCGCACGGCGCTGCCGTCTGCCTCTCCGACCAGGTCGAGCGTGCGGCGCGGCTTCGCAAGCGACCGGGACGCGGCCGCAGGCGCATGCGCGGGCGGCTGAGCCGTTGCTCGATATGGGGCGTCGGCTCCGGCATCTCTATGTTCTTCGTCGTCGGTGCCGGAAAGGGCCAGAAACCGCCCGAGCGAGCGCAAAGCCTGCGCGTAGAGGCTCATCAGCTCATTCGCCGGGCTCTGGTCGAGGATCTTGGCTATTTCGACTGTGCTCACTCGCGAGAGCCACGCACTCCTCGGCGGCCCATGGGAGCGCACATGGTCGGCAAGCGCCCAGGACACCGTGTAGTAGCCGCTGACGGGCTTACCGTCGCGCTCGCGCTTGCGCAGCGTCGGGAACCAGCCCGAGCCGAAGTTGATCGTGTCGAGCGCCAGCATGTAGTCGGCCACGTCGCCAGGATCGCCCTCGAGGTAATGGAACAGCGGGTCGAGCGCCGGCGCCGCCGCCGGCCTCACCTCGGCGGCCGCTTCGAGGTCAATCCGCACCCAGCGCGCGTTCGCGGCGATCTCGGCGCAAGCCGCGCGCACTTCGTCGGTGATGCTCACGCAGCGAACGTTACGGGCTCGTGCGCGGTCCGGCGCGAGGTGGGGTGTGGTGTGCGTTGTGTTCTGGAGGGGCTACGCCCGCGTGCGCGCGCGTGGGGTGTGGTGTCCATTGGGTCCCGAAACGGCGACACCCGTGTGTGCGCGTGGGGTGTGGTGTGCATTGGGTCCCGAAACGGCGACACCCGTGTGCGCGCGGGTTGTGCCGGCCGACCTCGTACTGGCGGCCGACCCCGCTTCTATGCTCCTTGTGAATGTCCGAAAGCGAGCACTCGAGCGCCGCGCAGGCGCTCTCCGAACAGCAGTCGGCGCCCTGGCAGGCGCCACCAGATGAGCACCCGGAGCGCGTTCAAGCTCTGCTGGAGGGTCTCAACGAGCCCCAACGCGAGGCCGTCACCCACGGCGAGGGTCCGCTGCTGATTCTCGCCGGCGCCGGCAGTGGCAAGACGCGTGTCCTAACCCATCGCGTGGCCTTCCTGATCTTCACAGGCCAGGCCCACCCGAGCGAGATACTCGCGATCACCTTCACCAACAAGGCGGCCCAGGAGATGCGCGGCCGAGTAGAACAGTTGCTTGGCAGCAGCATGCGGCGCATGTGGCTCATGACCTTTCACGCCGCCTGTGCGCGCATCATGCGGGCGCACGCCGAGCGTCTCGGCTACACCTCTCGTTTCACGATCTACGACCAGGCCGACGCGCGGCGCATGGTCAAGCGCTGCATCGAGGAGGTTGGCGTAGACCCCAAGCGTTTCGCTCCCGCGGCGATCCACGGCCAAATCTCCCAAGCCAAGAACAAACTGCTAGCCGCGTCCGACTGCGCGCAGGCGACTGGCTCCCCGTTTGAGCAGGTCCTAGCCGAGGTGTACCAGCTGTATGAGAGCGAACTGTTGCGCATGAACGCGATGGACTTCGACGACCTGCTCTTCCGCACCGTGAACCTGCTGGAGCTGTTCCAGGACGTGCGTACTCACTATGTACAGAGCTTCAAGCACGTGCTCGTAGACGAGTACCAGGACACCAACCACGCTCAGTACCGCCTGTTGCAGTTGTTGGTTGGTGGCGGTCGCACCGAGCCCACGCGTGGGGAGCGGGTGAACATCCCCGGCCATCGCAATCTGGCGGTGGTCGGAGACGACAGCCAGTCGATCTACAGCTTTCGCGGGGCCGACGTATCGAACATCCTCGACTTCGAGCAGGACTTCCCCGACGCGCGTGTGGTCAAGCTCGAGCAGAACTATCGCTCCACACAAACGATCCTCTCCGCCGCCAACGCGGTCATCGCCAACAACCGCGGTGGAATCGCCAAGCGCCTGTGGAGCGATAAGGGCCAGGGCGGCCCGATCAGGGTGCATGGCCTCGATGACGAGCATGCCGAGGCGCGCTTTGTCGTGGGCGAGGCGGAGCGGCTCGTGGACGAGGGCGCGTCACGCTCGGAGATCGCGATCTTCTACCGCACCAATGCGATGTCGCGCGTGATCGAGGACATGCTCGTGCGGCGCGAGATCGCCTATCAGGTGATCGGTGGCACCAAGTTCTACGAGCGTGCCGAGATCAAGGACATAGTCGCCTACCTCGCCTGGATCGCCAACCCCTTCGACGTGGTCAGCTTCCAGCGCGTCGCGAACTCACCCCGGCGCGGACTGGGCCAGACATCGCTGTCGCGCATCGTCGCCCACTCGGCGAGCGTCGGCGAATCGGTGTGGGAGGTGGCCGCTGCCCCGGAGCGCATCCCAGGTCTCGGCGCCGCCGCGATCAAGTCGCTCGGGCGTTTCATGATGACGATGAAAGATCTCGCGACTCTCGCAGGCGACGGCATTCCGGTGGGGGACATGATGGATGCGGTGCTCGCGCGCACCGGTTACGTGGATGCGCTCGAAGCAGAGTCGGTCGGCCGCGGCGAAAAGGCCTTCGAGGCCCAGGGGCGCATCGAAAACCTGCAGCAGCTCGTCGAGGTGGCGCACGAGTTCGACGCCAACAATCCGGCCGAGAGCGACACGCTGGAGCAGTTCCTGCAAGAGATTGCGCTCAAGGCCGACGGCGATTCGCGCCGCGACGACGAGGGGCTCGTGACGCTGATGACGCTGCACAACGCCAAGGGCCTGGAGTACCCGATCGTGTTCGTCGCCGGCTGTGAGGAGGGCGTCTTTCCGCATCAGCGTGCGCTCGACGAGGGCGGTATCGAGGAGGAGCGACGCCTCTTCTACGTGGCCGTCACGCGCGCGATGCGCGAGCTCTACCTCACCTACGCGCGGCGGCGATCGGTATTCGGCGCGTCCACATTTGGCCTGGCGAGCCGCTTTCTCGACGAGATCCCCGCGGAGCTGTGTGAACGCGAAGAGCTGCCTGCCCGTGCTCCGGGTGGTATGACTCGTCCCCATGGGGTGGGCATCGGCGCGGCGGTTGGCGCGGGTGCAGGCGGCTCCGCGAGCACGGGTGCGCGTGGGGGCGGCGACTGGGCCGCGGCCTCTCGCTCGGCCGGGCCAATGGCGTCCTATCGTCTCGGCGATGACGTAGTGCACGCAGCGTTCGGCGAGGGCGTCGTCACGGGCGTCGAGTCAGGCGGGATCATCGTCGTGCGCTTCGCCGGCGATGGCTCGGAGCGTAAGTTGATGGCCGACTATGCCCCGGTCAGCCGTCGTTGATGCCAGAGCATCTGTTTCGCTGTTCCGACCGGTGCATGCACCGGTCGGCCCGGCAGTGCATGCACTGCCGGGGAACGGGCCGCATGCGGCCCGTTCAGGGGACGCACATGTGCGTCCCCTCCAGTCGGTGCATGCACCGACTGGAACATCATCAATACGATCCCGATCCGTGACGGCCACAATCATCGACGGCAAGGCAATCGCGGCGCGCGTGCGGGCAGACGTCGCGCGCGACGTCGCCGAGCTCGTGGCGAGTGGAGCGCAGCCGCCAGGCCTGGCGACCGTGCTCGTCGGCGAGGACCCAGCCTCGGCTGTTTACGTAGGCGGCAAGCAGCGCGCGTGTGCCGAGGTCGGGATGACGCCGTACGACGAACGGCTGCCGGCCGACGCCACATTCGAGCTGCTCGCCGGCCGTCTGCAAGCGCTCAACGACGACCCAGCCGTCAGCGGTGTCTTGCTGCAATTGCCGCTGCCCGACCATCTCCACGGCCCGACGCTGACCGGCCTGATCGACCCGGGCAAGGATGTCGACGGTCTGACCCCGGTCAACGCGGGCCTGCTCTCGCTCGGACGGCCGGGTCTGCGCCCGTGCACCCCATCGGGCGTGATCGAGCTGCTGGCGAGCGCAGGCGCCCAGCTGGAGGGTGCCGAAGCGGTTGTGGTCGGTCGCTCCAACCTGTTCGGCAAGCCGATGGCGCAGCTGCTGCTCCAGGCCAACGCGACCGTCACGATCTGCCACTCGCGCACGCGCGAGTTGCGCGAGGTGTGCGCTCGCGCGGACATCCTGATCGCGGCCGTCGGTCGCCCAAGGATCATCGGGCGCGACTTCGTCAAGCCGGGCGCGATCGTGATCGACGTGGGCATGAACCGCCTCTCCCCAGAGGAGGCGGGTACCAAGAGCGGTCTCGTAGGCGACGTCGACTTCGCGGCGGTGAGCGAGGTCGCGAGCGCGATCACGCCGGTGCCGGGCGGAGTGGGACCGATGACGATCGCGATGCTGCTCAACAACACATTGCAAGCCGCCCGCGCTCAGCAGGTCCCGGGGCCGGTGGAGGCATGATGAGACGGACACGATTCCGTACGCGGGACGGGTCAGAGGGGTTGTGCTGCTCAATGTACCCAGCGGCCACAAACCTGGAGGTGCAGGCATCATGAAGCTCACGCGGTTGCGCTCCGGAGAGCTGATCGCACTGGCCGGGGCGATCTTGGTGATCGTCGCGCTTACGCGCCCGTGGTATGAAAACGCCGGAGTCCTGTTCAGCGCATGGTCAACGTTTGGACCGGCGGTCGTGCTGATCATGGTCGCCGCGCTGAGCGCATTGGTACTCGTGCTCACGACGATCACCGAGCGCTCGACCGCTTTCCCGGTGGCCTCGGCGGTTTGGAGTGTCCTGTTCGGGCTGATCGGCGTGATCGCCGCGATCGTGCGCGTGCTCGAGCGCCCGGACTCGGCAACCTCGCTGTGTGCCGGCGCCTGGCTGGCTCTGGCCGGCACGATCCTGATCTTGGCAGGCTCGTGGCAGTCGATGCGCGACGAACGCACGTCCGCGTATCGGCGGGCCAGACCCGAGCCGCGCAAATTTTCAACCTAGTGGTCCATCCGGTAAATCCACTGGTGTTTCCCGGCGTCTGCACGCGCCTGAGGTCCCCCGGTGTCCGCACGCGTGCCACCGGTACGCGCACGGACACCGTGAACCGTCAGATCACGGGCATACAACCGGCAAACCCACAGCGAATTCACGGGATGGACCACTAGAATGCGCCGTCGATGATCGACCGCGACGAGGTACTGCACGTAGCCGCCCTGGCGCGCCTGCGCCTGAGCGAGCAGGAGATCGAGCCGATGGCGCGCGAGCTCTCCGCCGTGCTGGACCACGTGGCCAAGATCGCCGAGCTGGACCTCGAGGGTGTGCCGGTCACCACGCACGTAGCCGAGGTGACGGGCAGGCTGCGCCCAGACGAGCCGTGCGAGTCGCTCCCGCGCGAGGTCGTGCTTGCTCAGGCGCCGGCCGTCAGCGGCGAGGGCTTCCTCGTCCCCTCCCCGCAAGCATGACGATGCGCTGCGTCGCCTCAAATCAGGACGCATGGGCGTGAGCTGCAGTATCCACTTGCACGCGATTCCCAGCTCGCGGATCGGTTCGGAGTGTCGGCTCGCATGAGCGCGAGCGAGTTGTTGGAGTTGTCGGCCGTGGCCGCCGTAAAGGCGCTGGCGGCCGGCGAGCTGCGGCCAAGCGAGATGTTCGACGTCTACCGTGTGCACGCGGGCGCCGACAAGCTGAACTGTTTCACCTGGGTCGCGCCGGCGCAGCCGGCCGCGCCCCAGCCCGAAACTCCGCTGGGCGGCGTGCCGCTCGCGGTCAAGGACCTGTTCTGCACGAAGGATGTGCCCAGCCAGTCCGGCTCGCGCATCCTCGAGGGCTACCTGCCCCCGTACACGGCGACTGCGGTCAAGCGCCTGCAGGCGGCGGGTGCGCCGTTGCTCGCCAAGACCAACCAGGACGAGTTCGCGATGGGCTCCTCCAACGAGAACTCCGCCTACGGCCCGGTCCTCAACCCATGGGATCAAAAGCGCGTCCCCGGCGGTTCCTCCGGTGGCAGCGCGGCTGCCGTCGCCGCGGGCTTGGCGCCGTGGGCGCTCGGCACAGACACCGGTGGCTCGATCCGCCAGCCGGCCGCCCTGTGCGGAATCGTAGGCATGAAGCCGACATACGGAGCCGTCTCGCGCTACGGCATGATCGCCTTCGCTTCCTCGCTCGACCAGGCCGGTCCGCTCACCCGCGATGTGAGCGACGCGGCGCTGATGCTGCGCCACATGGTCGGCCGAGACGAGTGCGACGCCACCTCGCTCGCCTTCCCGCATGAGATCGCCCTGCCGAGCGCCGAAAGCCTCGCGGGAGTTCGCTTGGGCGTGCCCGAGGAGCTCACAGGCGAGGGCATCGAAGCGGGCGTGCTCGCCGCCTTCAACGCCAGCTTGCAGCAGGCTGAGCGTCTGGGCGCAACGATCGAGCAGGTCCGTCTGCCACACGCCCCGCACGCGCTGTCGGCCTACTACGTGATCGCCCCAGCCGAGGCCTCCTCGAACCTAGCCCGCTTCGACGGCGTGCGCTACGGCCTGCGCGTCGACGCCGACGATCTGGAGGGCATGTACACGCAAACCCGTCACGATGGCTTCGGCGCTGAGGTCAAGCGGCGCATCATGCTCGGCACCTACGCCCTGTCCTCGGGCTACTACGACGCCTTCTACGGTCGCGCCCAGCGCGTGCGCACGAAGATCGTCGAGGATTTCCGCGCGGTCTACGAGCGGGTCGACTTCGTCGTCACCCCGACGAGCCCGACGGTGGCCTTCGAGCTGGGCGCAAAGACCGGGGATCCGCTGGCGATGTACCTCAACGACTTCTGCACCGTGCCGATGTCGCTGGCGGGCATTCCGGCAATCTCGATCCCCTGCGGCCTGAGCGGCGCAGAGCAAGGCCTCGGCCCTGGTGGGAGAGGCCTCCCCGTCGGACTGCAACTCGCCGGCCCGGCCTTCAGCGAGAACGCGCTGCTCGACGCCGCATACGCGTTGGAGCAGACGATCGGCTTCGACTCGACCCCGGCGCGGCCGTGAGCAAGAACAATATTTTTGTATGGCTGCTGGCCTTGGGTGGTGGCTTCCAAACGGGGGGGGCCCCCCGCGCGCGCGGGGGGTATTGCCGATGACGACCATCTACGAACCCGTCATCGGCCTGGAGATTCACATCCAGCTGGCCACGCGCACGAAGATGTTCTGCGGCTGCGAGCTCTCGTTCGGCGACCCTCCCAACACGCACACCTGCCCGGTCTGCCTCGGCCTGCCCGGCGCGCTGCCGGTCGCCAACGCCCGCGCGATCCACTTCGGCCTGATGATCGGCATGGCGCTCGGCTCCAAGCTCGCACCGCGCTCGATCTTTCATCGCAAGAACTACTTCTATCCGGACCTGCCCAAGGGCTACCAAATCTCCCAGTACGACGAGCCCCTCTGCCTGGGCGGCCAGCTGGCGGACGTGCGCATCCATCGCGTGCACCTGGAGGACGACGCCGCCAAGCTCGTCCACGTTGGCGCAAGCGGTCGCATCCATGCATCCGACGCGTCGATCGTCGACTTCAACCGTGGCGGCACTCCCTTGGCGGAGATCGTCACCGAGCCGGACCTGCGCTCGGCCGAGCAGGCGGGAGAGTGGTTGCGCCTGTTGCGCACCACGATGCGCCAGCTCGGCGTCTCCGACGTGAACATGGAGGAGGGCTCGCTGCGCTGCGACGCCAACATCTCGCTGCGCCCCGCCGGCACGAGCGAGCTGGGCACGAAGACCGAGCTGAAGAACATGAACTCCTTCCGCTTCATCGAACGTGGCATCCGCGCCGAGATTGCGCGCCAGGAAGAGATCCTCAACGGTGGCGGTCGCGTGCTTCAGGAGACGCTCCATTTCGACCCTGACAGCGGCCGCATCACAACGCTTCGCTCCAAGGAGCAGGCGCACGACTATCGCTACTTCCCCGAGCCAGACCTGGTGCCGGTGGCCGTCGAGGAGTCGATGCTCGACGCGGCAAGGGCCGCGATGGGGGAGCTGCCGGCCGCCAGGGCCGAGCGCTTCGAGCAGCTTGGGCTCAGCGTCGAAAGCGCCCGTCGCCTTGCCTTCAGCGCCGAGCTTGGCGACTACTTCGAGCAGGGCCTGGCCGCCGGGCCGGCCCCGGCCCCGCAGATGCTCGCCAACTGGATCCTCGCCGACCTGCTCTCCCGTTTGGGTGACGGCCAGAGTCCGGCCGATTCGCGCGTCACGCCGGCCGCGCTGGCCACGCTGACGGGAATGGTCGGCGCCAAGCAGGTGAGCGTGGGCGCGGCGCGCCAGGTGCTCGATAGGCTCGTGGCCGAGGGGGGGGACCCGCTTGCGATCGTCGCGGCCGAGGGCCTGGCCGCATTGGATGGGGGGGACGACCTCGCCGCCGTCGTTGCCGCCGCCCTGGCGGCCAATGCCGAGGCCGCCGAGCGCGTCAGGGGCGGCAACGCCAAGGCGATAGGTCCGATCGTCGGCTACGTGATGCGCGAGACCAAGGGCCGCGCCGACGGCGGCGAGGTGACACGCCTGGTCAACGAGCAGTTGGGGATCTGAGCCGTAGGCATCTGGGTCGCTTGTCCCGGAGAGGCAATGAAGAGCGCTCGAAAACGCTGTGCCCCCCGCGCGCGCGGGGGGTATGCCGATTTGCGGTACACAAGCGTCGGCGTCAGGGCCATAGCTTCCAGTCCATCCCAACTGGACGAACCACACCGCCAGCTGCGGCATCTCCGCACTCAGAACACCCGTGCGGCCGACATTTTGGACGAAAGGCCAAACACATCGGGGCCGTCCAAGGGCAATATGCTCGACATGAACAGGCCGAACTCAAATTCGATGGCAACTCCTCCTCGGCGGTTTCTCCTGCTGCCAGAGGACGCCGCGGATGTTCCCGGCCAGGGTGTGCGCATCCGACGCTATCGCCTCACGAGCGTCGGGCGTTCCCATGGC
>Ga0210395_10003437_pt1 | contig 12146 bp, 11 predicted proteins | sample IncBWH4OmetaG_FD_150861 | JGI IMG/M metagenome (GOLD analysis project Ga0210395, IMG submission 150861) | Forest soil microbial communities from Barre Woods Harvard Forest LTER site, Petersham, Massachusetts, United States - Inc-BW-H-4-O ...
CTGCAGGAGCTCGCGTTCCTCGCCCGGTCACTTGGCCTCGCCCGGCCTGACGCAGACTTACCGTGACAACGCGCCCCTACAGGTCAGCAGACGCGCCTTCGTGAACAGGCTTGCGGCATCGGCGGACGGTCGGCCAGGCCCAACCGCATCATCCGCACCCTGATCAGCGGCCAACAAGCCGCACGGACGGTCAGCGTAACCGCTCCCACCGGTCCCGTCCGCGGCCGGTCGCGTCCTTGCCCGCGCCCTGCGCTGTCCCGGAATGCGGGACAGCGGCATGGGACACAGAGAGCGGACGGTGGCGGCCCTGATGCGCCGCCCAACCCCTTTCTGAGCCTTCCAGGCTGCGCACCGGAATGGCCGATATGCGCGTCGCGCGTGCAGCTTGCAGCTGACGGTTCTCAGGCCACGGGCGACGAATCGCCTGACGGATCGCCACAGCCGCCGACTGCGCCAAATGTTGCGAATAACCATACGCATGATGGCACGATCATGCGCTAAGCCAGCAGCCGGAAACCGGCTCAGCGGGTTGGCCGCCCGAGCAGCTTCTCGATACTCCGGCGCTCGCGCTTGGTCGGACGGCCTGCGCCGCGGTCCCGGATGGCTACCGGGACAGCCTCCTCGCGAGGCGGAGGGGGAGGGCTGTTGTCGATGTAGCACGCTGCGGCAGCCGATGCGCTGACACGCTTGCTGATGACCTGCTGGACGACCACGACGCGTTCACGTCCCTCGCCGCGCAGCCGCACCTCGTCACCGGCTCGCACGGCATGCGCGGGCTTGACCCGGACCCCGTTGACCCTGACGTGCCCAGCCCGGCAGGCAACGGACGCGGCCGAACGGGTCCTGGCCAGCCGCACCGACCAGATCCAGCTGTCCACCCGCCCAGCCTGATCACCTGCCACCCGGCAACTGTAATGCGATACGCGCTCGCCGGCTGCGCCCAGCCTGACGTCTTCCGCCAAGGGCCGACGGTCTCCGTCGGTGATTGCGCCCATCATGCGCTGGCGCGGCCGGGTTCTTTCCGGACGGAGGATGTGGTCTCGGCTGGCCGGGCGGCAAGGAAGCGCTGTTCTGGCTTGGTCTGCGCGAGGTCGAGCGCGCGGCGGGAGGCGTGGTGGGCCTGGTCGTCGCGGTCGGCCCGGCGCCGGAGCTCGGCGCGGGTGGAGTGGAGGTATCGGTAGTGGTCTAGGTCGAGGCGGTCCGGGATGGTCAGGCCGGCTTCGGGTCCGTCGATCTGGGCCGCGGCGATGGCCCGGTTCATCTCGACGATCGGGAGTGGGTCTGCTGGGCGAGCGTCTGGTGCAGTGCGGCGATCGGCCGCCAGTCGCGGGGCTCATGCAGCTGCCGGTCGGCGATGGCCGCCTGCAGCCGGCAGGGACAGAAGGTACGGTCCTAGCCGTGTTCGAAATGGGCGGTGCTACGTGCCCATGGCGGCTGACTCGCAGCTGCGGCGGGTACTAGCGTGCAGTTGTGCTGATTGCAGAGATGCTGCTGCTCACCGCGCTGAACGACACGGGGCACGTTCCTGTCGGGAGCGGTGCCCTCATCCAAGTCGGCTTGACTGGCGCGCTCTTGGCCGAGCTGGCCATTGACGGTCGGCTGGCGGTCGCGGAAGACGGGACAGTCCGGGCCGCAGATACCAGGCCCGGCGACGAACTGCTTGGTGATGTCTGCGACGCGGTGCGGGAGCATCTGCAGGGCAGGAACGCGAGGCAGGTCATCGGGGGTCTGAGCCACCACATCGGCGGAAGCTGGGATCGTGTCGTCGACCGGCTTATCAACGCCGGCGTGCTGGGCCGGGACAGGCCGTCGCTCCTGCGGCCGACCCGTCATCCGGTCCTCGACACGGCGGCCCGCCAGGCGGTCTTGGATCAGATCCGGTCGGCAGCGGCCGGCGAGGGACCTGTATCCCCGCAGGTCGCGGTGGTCCTGGCGCTAGTCGGGCCGTGTCGTCTGCTGGAGCGGGTCGCGCCAGATCCAGGCACTCGCGGCGAGACGAAGCGGCGGATCGATTGCGTCACCGCTGAAACGCCGTTCGCGCCAGGTGTCGCCAAGATTGTTGACGAACTGATCGTCGTCCTAACCGTGACCGCGACAACCATCCCTCCGTTTTTTTAGCCGCCGAACTCATCTGGCCGGGCAGCGACCGGCCTGGATAGCTGCCAGCCTGCGAACAGGATGTTTACGGCGGCAATGTCTAGGCGGGCCCGTGACGAGGATCAGTGCAGGATCCTGATGTCGCTAGCCGGGGTGATGGGACCGGGTTGCTGCTACGAGGAAGGGACCGCCTGGCGTCGTGAGTGATCATGGCTGGGTCCTTTCTTGTCGTCAACGGGCGCGCCAGCGGGTCGGCCATCACGTCAGACCCGCCCACCCGATGGCTCCAGGCTCCTAGCCCGCGCGACTCGGGCACAGGCGTGCCCCAGTCGCTGACGCTTCCCGGTGCCAGAACGGGGAGTTCAGGGCGGGCCTGCTGCCGACCACCCGAGGTCGGATCGCCACGCCGGAATCGGCGATCTGTCGACCCGTCGCCCGCGGGGCGGATGACGCTAGGTGATCGACTGTGGTCGCGCACTGTGCGCGTGTATCCGCTGCTTAGCACCCGTCGAGGAATGGCGTGATCGCCGCGAGCACTTCGCCGGGCCGCCGTGTCAGGCCGACGTGGGTGGTCCCGGGGAGCACGGCGAGTTGCGCGTTCGGCAGGAGTCCGAACAGCTCCACCACGTCGGACAATGGCGAGAAGTCGCGGTCGCCGAAGACCAGCAGGGTGGGAACCTGCAGTGTTCGCAGCTCGTCGGTCCATCCGGGGAACTGGTGCACCAGTGCCGAGGTCTTGGCCGCGAACTCCTCGAAGTGCGCGGGGTCGGGCGCGACCGCCTGGTAGGCCTCGCGCATCGCCTGGAAGTCAGCCGGGGTCGGCAGGCGGTCCTGGTCGGGTGGCGCGCTCTCCCGGCCCGGCGGGCGGTGGGCGTCCGCCGAGGCGGCGATCAGCTTGCCGACCCGGGCGGGCGTACCGAGCGCGACCGCGTACGCGACCAGAGCGCCGAGGCTGAAGCCGAACAGGTCGGCCTCGGCGATCCCCAGCTGGTCAAGCAGCGCGACGACGTCACCGGCCAGCGCCTGAATCGTCATCGGGCGGCCGGTGTCAGCGGTGTGCCCGTGGCCCTGGAGCTCGACCGCGATCACCTGCCTGCTCGCCGCGAGAGGCTGGAGCAACGGCCCGAAATTGAGGTCGATGGTCAGCAGGCCACCGTGCAGCAGCACGAGCGGTTTTCCGCTGCCGTGGATCTCGTAGTACAGCTGCAAGCCGTTCACCGGTGCGTATGCCATAACGATAGGACGGTACGCGTTCCGCGAACTCATCGCGAAACCCTTCGGGGACGGCGAAACGCTGCGTCACATTCGCTGGCCGCGGCCACCGTGCCGGATCCGCCGTTCTGGCCGGCGATTTGAAATTATCGGTCTGGCTTTCCGCGCTGCAGTTAATGGGTGTTCTGTGCTGGGACCGCCTTGCGCTTCCAGTTCGCCCGGGCCGGGATGCCTGCCGGTTGCTCGACGCTATCGCTGATGGTCTTGATGCGGGGTGTGGCTGGCCGCAGGCGGAGCTATGCGCGTCGCCGCTGACCGCCGGGTGTCAGGTTCTGGTGGGTGTTTTCGCTGCCCGTGGGCGGCGCTCGTGCTCGGTCGTGCCTCCCCATACGCCGTGGTCCTGCCTGGTGTGCAGCGCGAAGGCCAGGCAGTGCCGGCGGACCGGGCAGCCGACGCAGATCGCCTTGGCCTGGGTGATCTGGTCAAGGGAGGGACCAGATGCGGAGACAGGGAAGAACAGTTCGGGGTCTGCATGCCGGCATGCGGCCAGTTGCCGCCAGTCCGGGTCGGGGGTTGTGATCCTCTGGTCGCTCGGTGGCCGGGGAGGGGTGGTCATCTGCGGGCGTGATCGCTAGGCGGGTGTGCGGCCGGCCCGCAGGAACCTGTCGTAGAGGGCGACGGCCACCACACCCCCGGCCAGCGGCGCCGCGAGGTAGGCCCACCAGTCGCGGAACTGGCCGGCCAGGATCATCGGCCCGATCGCCCGGGCCGGGTTGACGCCCGCGCCGCTGACCGGCCCGCTGATGACGATGGCGACCGCGAGGGCCGCGCCGATGGCCATGGCAGCGATGCCACGCGGAACCCGGCTGTCGGTGGCCACCGCCACGACCACCAGGACCAGCACGAACGTGACGACGGCTTCGGCCGCGAGGACCCGCCCCGCGGACACCCCGGCGGCCGGGGCGGTCGCGCCAAGGGCGGCAATCGACCGGGCCTGATCCCCGTACAAGCCCCAGGTGACCGCAGCCGCGGCTGTCGCGCCGGCGAACTGGGCGATGACGTAGCCAGGTGTATAGGCCAATGGGAAGCGCCTGCTGGCGGCCAGCCCGAGCGTCACCGCGGGGTTGAGGTGGGCACCGGAAATGTGGCCGAGACCCGCGACTGCGATCGCCAGGGCCAGGCCGCCGGCGACGGGCACCGCCAGGGACCCGTACGGGACCCCGGCCACCGGCCGGGACAAGGCCGCCGCGACGGCGGCGCTGGTGATGGCCAGGACCAGCACGAACGTGCCGACCGCCTCAGCCACGGCCGCCCGGGCCGCGTTGCCCACAAGCTGGTGGCCATGCAGGAACACGACCGCTGCCGCTGGCAGTCCGCTGCCCTGATCCAGGGCTCATGCCGATTGCTTTCATGATCACCACTCCGCCGGTAGCCGGCCATCGGTAGGGACGATCTGTTCGCGGACGCCCAGCATTCAGGCCTGTGCGTTCACGGCCGTCTGCGACCGCGAAGTCGTTCTCCGGGACCGGCGTGCCCGCGGTGGCCGGCTGCGGCAGCCGGCCGCCGCGCGTCGGCTGTCGGGGGCCGCTGAGAATCAGCTGACGGCGCGGCTGATGCAGGCGCCGCCGCTTCAGCAGCAGCCTGCGTGGAGGTCGTGCCGGTCAGGTGGCAGCCCATACCGCGCGTCAGGATGACGGTCGTGACCAGGCCGGTGTCTGGTGATCATGGGCAGTGGCGGTGTTCGTCCGGCTGACGGGCTCGGTGCGGCGGCTCAGGGGGGTGCGGTGGCCGACCTGCCGGTCGCGTGGCGCAGGAGGCTGAGGACGTCGGTGTCCAGCCGCTGGGCGACCTGGGAGGCGGCGGCATCCGCGTAGGGCGCGATCGCGCTGGCGACGGTATCGTATGCCACCTGGGTTCCGCCCCCCGGCAGTTCCTGGATGAGGATGGTGACCGGCGCGTAGGAGCCGGCTGCGGGCAGGTGGCGGGTCATCTGCCCCATGGTGACGGGGTTGCCGGCGATCAGCCGAACCAGGCGGCGCCCCGCCTGGTCCGCCTGCGGGTCCAGGGCCAGCACGTGGTTGTCGTCGAGGCGCCAGAACCGGAACAGGCCGGCGCTGCCCTGCGCCTGCCGGACTAGCGCGGTGAACTCCTCATACGAGGTACTAGCCGCCAGCTCGGCGAACAGCGCCCCGATGTCCGGCTGGCTGATACCAGCGTAGATGCCGTCCAGGACAACCTGAAACGGCCGTTCGCTGGTGAGTACATGGCGACGCACGGGTATGTCGAGGACTTGTTCGGATGCCACCGCTTTCTCCCTTTGTGAGGTCGCTGTTTCTGAGCCCTGCTCGCCCGGCCGGTGGAGCAGGGGCTCAGAAAACGGCGCGGGCTCAGATCCCTCTTGCGGCGGCGCGGATGACGTCGAGGACGAAGTCGGGGTGGGAGAGCATGGGGACGTGGCTGCTGTCGATGTCGTAGGTGGTGGCACCCATCCGCTTGGCCGAGGCCCGCTCCAGATCCGGGTGGACGGTCTGGTCGTTGTTGCCGACGATGCACCAGCTCGGCTTGCTCCGCCACGCGACGCCAGGGACGTTGTGCAGGAACAGGTCGGCGGCCGGGGCGAAGTGGGTCGCATAGACCAGCTGCTGCTCTTCTTCGGGCAGGTCGCCGCAGAAGCACCCGATGCCCGACGGCTTCAGCCACACCCGCCCGTCGGCGACGTCGATCTGGGAGAAGACCGGCGTCTTGGGGTACTTGTCCTGCTGGCCCTGGGAAGTCTCGGTCTCATCCGGGCCCAGGGCGCAGATGTACACCAGCCCGGCAACGCGGTCATCGGTGCCCGCGGCGGTGATGACACTGCCGCCGTAGGAGTGGCCGACCAGGACGATCGGACTGCTGACCCGACCGAGGGTGCGGACCGTCGCGGCGACGTCCTCGACGTTGGAGTCGAGGCCGTACTGCGCGGACATCACCTCGTAGCCCTCGGCCCGAAGCGGCGGGATCAATTTACTGAAGCACGAACCATCCGCCCAGATTCCGTGGGCGAACACAATACTCGGCTTGACTGACATGTCTGCTCCCTGAGCCTAGATGGAGGTGGCGGCGGTGCGGATGACGTCGAGGACGTAGTCGGGGTGGGAGAGCATGGGGACGTGGCTGCTGTCGATGTCGTAGGTGGTGGCACCCATCCGCTTGGCCGCGGCCCGCTCCAGGTCCGGGTGGACGGCCTGGTCGTTGTTGGCCACGATGTACCAGGACGGCTTGGTCCTCCAGGCCACGCCCGGGGCGTTGTGGGCGAACAAGGTCGCTGCCGGGGGGTTGGCCGTCGCCCAGACGATTTTCTGCTCTTCCTCGGGCAGGTCGCCGCAGAAGCATCCGATGGCCGACGGCTTCATCCACACGCGCCCGTCCGCGACCACGGCTTGGGTGAAGGCCGGCGTGACCGGGAACTTGTCCTGCTCGCTCTGCGAGGTCTCGGTCTCATCCGGCCCCAGTGCCGCGATGTAGACCAGCCCGGCGACGCGGTCATCGGTGCCCGCGGCGGTAATGACCGCTCCTCCGTAGGAGTGGCCGACCAGGAGGATCGGGTTGCTGACTTGCCCGAAGTAGCGCACCGCCGCGGCGACGTCTTCGACGCTGGAGTTGAGGCCGTACTGGGCGGAGATCACCTCGTAGCCCTCGGCCTGCAGCGGCTGGATCAGCTTGCTGAAACATGAGCCGTCGGCCCAGATCCCGTGACAGAACACAATGCTCGGCTTGGTCGGCGTGGACATGGCTTCCTCCCTGAACTGAGTTGGCGACGGCTCCATTCGGGGAAGCCGCACAGACACCAGCCTGGCCGGACGGGTCACGGCGATCCCTCATGCGTTCAGGTGAGGCGACACACTCGCCGGCAGCGCCTCGGGTTCTGACCCGTTCGGGCGGGTACAGCTACGTCCCGAGAGGGCAGCGTCTTCGCCGAACCGGATCGTCGGCCTTGACCGCGCCAGGCGCACCTTGATCGGCGCCGACGGTTATGAGGGGGTCGGCCTTCGCACGCCAGGGGCTAGTGCGGCTACCGGTTCTCCCTCGAATGAAAAGTCATAGCGCTGGGCAGGACGACGAGCGGTCATGATCCTCACGCTTGCCGCCCGGTCCAGCCAGCAAGATCTGGTTCGCGTCTGCCGCGATTCGTTACCGCATGCTGGCCGCGGGTCTCGTGTCCTCGGCTGAATGGGTTGGCCCTGTCTGACCGGATCTGCGGCCGGCCTTTCCATCGGGTTCCGGCAGCGGCCGCGACAACACGGCGGGCGTCAGGTGGAGGCGATGAACCTGTTAATAGCCGCCGCGACCTTGGCTGGCTGCTCTTCGGCAACCCAGTGTCCGCTGTCGGCGATGATGCTGGTGGCCACGTGCCGGCTGCCGGCTTCGCCTAGACCGGCTGCCACCTCGGGCAGCACGCTGGCGTGACAGTACTCGGCGAACGCCAGCTGGATCGGGGGGTCCACGGTGCCGGTGTGGCGCTCGTTGCTGGCGATGTCGAGCGGGATTGCTCGGTACAAAGCGAAGCCTGCGGCCAGGCGCTGCGGCCCTTGGTATCCATGCACGTAAATGGCCACGTCGGCATCGTTGATCGTGTCTGGGTGCGCGGCGAACCGGTCGATGTGGCTGCGGAAGTAGCGGTGCTCCCGGCCGGTGACCAGTAGTTCCGCCAGGCAGGTGTCGCCGGACATGGTCTGGTGGAATCCGATGTGCCAGAACGCCGGTGATGTGAACAGGTCCTCGTAGCCGCCGACTCCTGCGATCGGGGTATCCAGCAGCATCACACCGCGAACCTGTGTGGGGTAGCGGCGCAGGTAGGCATATGCGACTTGAGCCCCAACGCCGTGGCCTACGAGCAGTGGGCGCTGAACGCCGCGCTGGCCGAGGCTAGCGTGAAGATCTCCACTGATTGACCACTTGTCGAACCGGTCGATCGCTGGCTCTGAGGAGCCGATGCCGGGCAGGTCGTAGGCGAGCGTGTGGCAGTCCGAGGTGAGCAATGGTGTCACGCGCCGCCACGCGTAGCAGGTCTGCGGCCACCCGTGCAGCAGGACCAGGGGGATCGTCCCGCTGCCGTGCTCGACCAGGCCGAGCCGCCGGGCCGGCGCCTGCCGACGGTTGGCATTGTCCCGTCCGGAGCCGCTCCGGCCGTGATCGCTGACCACGTTGCTGACTCTAGCCAGGCCGCCGCACCGGGCGCGCTCACCCATTCGGGTGAGAGCATTGAAGTCCGCGCAGGCAGCACACAATCGAGCAGGCTCACAGCAACCCGTTCCTGCTCGTCGAGTTCTCCCATGGCCTCGGGGAAGAGGGTACCGTCGTGGCCGGGTCCGGCCGGGCCACGCTCGTCGATGAGCTCTGCCTCGGGGGAGAACAGACGCCCGGCTTGCGCGGAATGCCGGTCCGGCCGAACGGGTCGCCACTCATGGGCCTCGGCGGCGGTTCCCGGTCACCGGCTCGCCGTTGCCTGCTGGTTGTCCGTTCCAGAGCTGGTAGTGCGCTGGACCGCACGGGCGCCAAGATACTGCTCGCCCGCAGAGCCCGGTCCGTCGAGATTGCGATGCAGCTGCCAGCAGCGCGAATCCCGTGACGGAAAGACCTGGAGATTGTCAAACACCTGTTTGTATCACTTCGCATCGTAAAACTCCTTTATTTACTACAGTTTCGAGTTGAGAGTCAGGTCTTGGGTCGAGCTGACCAGCGTGGCCGCCGACCGCCCATTTGGACATCGCCCGAACGGGCGATGCACAGCGGCGCAGCCCCTGTCACCCTGGCCAGCAGATATGCCGTTTCCTTGAGGTGGTGCCGTGCGGTCAGGACCGTTGCGAGGTCGTAGCGAGCCGATGGCCAGTGCGCTGTCGGCGCTGCGTGGTGCCTGCCAGCATGGAACCAGTGCCAGCGTGCTGATCTGCGGGCCGGCCGGTATCGGCAAGACCACGCTTCTCGCGGAGGTCTGTGAGCACGCGACCCGCATGAAGATCCGGGTCGGCCGCAGCAAGTGCGATCCGATCGAGCAGGTATGGCCCGGGGCCCCGCTAATCGCGGCGCTGCGCGCAGGGCGGGACCCGCTGACCACTGCGGACCAGTACGAGCAGATCGCCGGCGCGGTCAGCGAACCACTGCTGCTCGCCGACCGCATCGCGTCCCGCCTGGAGGAACTTGCCGCCGTACAACCGTTGCTCATCGCGATCGATGACGTCCAGTGGGCCGACCGGGTCAGCCGGTTCCTTCTGCGCAGCCTGGTGTCCCGGCTGGCCGGCCAGTCCGTAGTGTGGATATTTGCCAGCCGCGACGCCCCCGTCGGGATCGATCTGGCCGGCCACGACGTCGTCCGCCGCGAGTATCTTCAGCTTGCGCCGCTGACCACTTCTGACCTGGCGGCGATGGCCCGGGACCGGCTCGGGCGGGTTCCGGACGAGCGGACCCGCCGCTACCTGGATGCCACCGGCGGCAATCCCTTCCTGGCTACTCAGGTCATCGACAGCCTGGCTCGTTCGGCCGCAGGCGGGGAACGCGACGCCGTGGCGGGCCAGTTCATCACGGCGATGGCGCGCCGGCTCGCCGATCTGTCCAGTTCGGCACGCGAGCTGGTGGAGCTGGTCGCGGCCGCCGGCCGGCCGTTGCCGGTACGCGACGCTTTCGGGCTGATGCCAAGCCTGGGCAGCTGCGACGGTACGGACGGTCTCGGCGGTGCCCTCGAGTCCGGGCTGATCACTAAGTCCGCCGATGCCCTGACCTTCCGCCACGACCTGGTCCGGGAGACGATCTACGCCACCCTCGCCGGCAATCGCGCCCGTCAGTTGCACGCGCACCTGGCCGACTACCACCTCAGCGTGCTTGGTGAGCCCATGATCGCCGCGTCCCACGCCCGGGCGGCCGCGAGGACCGGAGACGTTGCCAGTGCCGTGATCTTGGTATCCGCGGCCGAAACCTTGGCCAGCACTAGTGCCGACGACGCGGGCGAACTCGCGGCGCTCGCCTTCAACACAGTGCGCCCCGCTCAGCCGGAGTGGCTGGACCTGAGCCGTCGCTGCCTGTCCGTATTGTGCGGCGCTCAGCACGCCGCCCAGGCGATCACCGTCGCCGACCAGATCCTGGCCCGCGTCGACGACGCTAACCTCGCGGCGCAGCTTGAGACCGAGGCCGCCAGCGCGCTGTGGCTAAGCGGACGGGTCCACGACCTGATCTCCAGGATCGAGCGGACCCTGCGCAGTAGCGACCTGGACGAGACAGTCACCGTGCGGCTGCGGGCGGCATACGCGCTGGCCCGCACCCGGACGCTACCCGGCGAGCCAGCTGCCAAAGAAGCGGCCAGCGCGGTCGAGCAGGCCCGTGACAGTGGCGACCGGGAAGCGCTCACGCTGGCGGTGCAGGCCGCTGGCGAGGCATCCCGTAACCAAGGGTGCCACCAGGTGGCCTTGCGGCATTTTCGTGAGCTGCGTGCCCTCACTGGCGCGCCTTACCTCGCCGAGGAGATCACCGCGTTGCAGTTCGTGGACCGCTACGACCACGCCCAGGCCCTGCTCGATCATGCTCACGCCAGCTGCGCAACCACCAAGGCTTTGCTCCCTGGCATCTCCTGCTCGCAGATGTGGCAGGACTTCAATCTCGGGCGCCTCGATGACTCCGACGCTGGCGCTCGCACACTGATCGAGCTTGGCCGCCAGCTGGGCACCAATCTGCATCTTCTCGACGCGATCACGATCCGTACCGCAGTCGCGCTCCTGCGCGGCGAGACCGAGATCGCCGCGGCCCAGCTGCGGATCGCCGATACGCTCACCAAAGCCGACGAGGCCATTCGCAACCCCGGCATCGCCGTTATGCGTGGCTGGATCGCCGCGAGCCGCGGCGATCTGCCTGCGGCACGCGACACTCTGCGGCCGGTCCTGCAGGGTGCAGAACAGGGCCGCAGCTACTGGCCGCTGTGGCCGTGCTGGAACGGGCTGTTCTACCAGATCGGTACCGCTACCGGCGATGACACCTTCGCCGCCTCCTGCCTCGACGTCGCCGAAGCGAACGCAGCCGGTAACCCCGGCGTGGCCAGCTTCGAAGGCGTCGCCCTCAACCTGCGCGGACTGGGCAAACAGGACCTCAACATCCTCGCCGAGGCCGTGCAGGTTCTCGACCGCAGCCCTCGTCCGGTCCTGCGCGCCGTCGGCGCCGAGTCCTACGGACGTGCGCTGCTCGCCGCCGGCCGCCGCTCCGAGGCACTCGCGCAACTCGACCGGGCCTGGGACGAATATCACCACATGGGAGCGCGGGCTTTCCGCAGCGAGGTGCAGCGCGCCATGCGCGAGGCCGGCGCCCGCCGCGCCAAATGGTCTACTGCGGCCGCCGCGCAGGCGGCCGGATGGGCTTCCCTCACCGAGGCTGAGCGGCGCGTCGCCACCCTCATCAGCGAGGGAAATACCAACAAGTCCGCAGCATCCGCCCTAGGCGTCTCCATCAACACCGTGGGCACCCACCTCCGCGCGGTATTCGCGAAGCTCGGTGTGCAATCCCGCGTGCAGCTGGCTAACCGCTTGGCGAGTTACACCAGCGTCGACTCAGTGCGACGGCCGAACTTATCTCCACGACCTTGCGGCTCATCGCCCACGCTCGGCGTGCGGATCGCCTGGCGATTGGAGCGATCCACCCGCGACAAATCTCGCGAGATGCACACGGGAATTGACTCCGAGCTTGTCAAAGACGTGCCGGAGATGAGAATGAACAGTGTGCGGGGAGATGAAGAGCTTTTCGGCTATCTCCCGATTTGTGCGACCATGCGCGACAAGATTGGCGACCACCGACTCGGCTTCGGTCAATGCCTCCCACCCGGT
>Ga0210395_10003438_pt1 | contig 12135 bp, 14 predicted proteins | sample IncBWH4OmetaG_FD_150861 | JGI IMG/M metagenome (GOLD analysis project Ga0210395, IMG submission 150861) | Forest soil microbial communities from Barre Woods Harvard Forest LTER site, Petersham, Massachusetts, United States - Inc-BW-H-4-O ...
GCACCGTGTTCCTCGGCACCCTGGACGGCGTCACCGCGATCAACGGGGCGTGAACGGACGCTGAGGCTAGCCCGGCGTCCCGTCGCGCTCGCTTCTTCGGGCGAGGCGCTGGAGTTGCCCTGCGTGCACGCTGGCTACCCACTCCCAGCCGTCCTTGGCCGATGGGCCTACCCGTGGGTCGCCGGCAACACCGGCGTCACGCAGGGCATGCACGTACGAGCGATCCTGGTCGATCCGTGCGCGTACCTGATCAGCTCCGCCAACGGACCCGTGACCGGGGACGAGGACATCGACGTCACGCGCCACGCCCGCCAGCAGCCGCAGCGCGGCGAGGTAGTCCGCGATCGGGTCCGCGGTGTCGCCCAGGTCGAGCATCGGAATCAGGACATCAGAAAGCATGTCGCCGACGACCAGAACCCCGCGCTCCTCGATCAGCAGCGCCGCATGGCCCGGTGCATGCGCCTGATGCTCGATAATCCGGACGTGCGGGCCATCCCAGGGAATCCGCGCAGTTTCGGCGGGCAGGCCGGTGATGAGGCCAAACAGATCCCACGAGATCTGCTGGGCGATGTCCGCCGGTATCCACATGGCGATGCGGGCCTGCCAACCCGCGCCCGACAGCGCATCCCGGGCAGCGGCCGCGCAGCGGGCCGTGCCGTAACGTGGCGCTGCGCCGAGCCCGGCGTGCCAGAGCACGTGATCCCAATGAGGATGCGTCGAGAAGCTTGCCACCACGGTCTGGCCTGATTCGGACAGGTCGTTCGCGAGGCAGGCCATTTCGTGGCCGTATATCCCGGCATCGATGAGCAACGCGCCAGCCTGGCCTTGCACGACAACGGCGTTGCTCTGGCAGAACTCGCTCTCGTGGACCAGCACGCCCTCCGCGACCTGCCTCAGCACGGGCGGCTCCTTCCGCTTGTGGTTTGCAACCTCTTGTCGAGACCGTAATACCCCGAAGGCCCTCGCAGCTGCTAGGCAGCCGACCATGTCCAAGGTCGAAAGAACATGTCTGCGAAATGAAGTGACTAAATATTAAGCCGAGCCGTGGACCTCATCCACTCCACGACATGCGAGAAGCCTGGAGGCAGTATCCGGAAAGCATCATTCATCCAATCATTGCGCTTTCGTCGAGCATAATCGATGCCGCCCAAGGTTGTCAGCGTGCTTAGTAGCTCCGGCGGAGCCAGTTGGCTCAGGTCGAGTGAATCATCTATATCTTCTTCGTTCTGGACCCTCAATCGCTCATCTGATGCCATAAATACGTGGAAAATTGTTGGTCGCCCCAACTGAAACTCAGTCCGGTCGCCACGCTGCTCCCCTTTGGGGAATCGAACCGCGTCAAGACCTCTTCTCTGGTCAGTCTCAGCGACATCATTAGCGATCGAAGCTGCAATGTCAGTTGCACCCGCGGAACGCCTTAGCTCCTTAGCAGTCCGGCTATCGATCTCGTTTGAGAAAGCCAAGCATATGAGACTGCACAAATGTCCATTCGAGACCTTTGCCTGAGATATCTCATTGTATTCGCGTTCAGAAATTGACACGTCGTCAAAGAGCAGCTCACGCAACATACTCTGCGCCATAATACGTGAATATTCGGCCACCAGCGCCGGCCCCGACAAGAGAGGCTGCATCCCTTTGACCCTCGCGTGGAGTTCATAATCCATTGCCTCGCTACTTGCTATCGCTAGTGTAGCCAGTTCTGTAGCAGCCAGTGAGGCTTTATCCGGGCCGTACAATTTACGCAGTGTGGGTACACCCCACCGATAATCATGATAATCTACGACGTCATCATGGACTAGGCGAGAAAGGAGCAAGAACTCTACCGAAGCACACGCCCATACACCTGCCCCAAGTTCAGACACCCCAAAGTCAGAGAGTAGAGCGTATAGAAATTCCGAAGCCCTGAACCGACTCCCGTTGGCTAGCCGGTTTCTTATCGTTTCTGCTATATCTTCAGGGAAAGTTGTGCGAATCAACCGCGACATACACGGGAGAACATTCTCCTCGAAGTAGTTCCAGTGCTGATCTCGCAAATGGCCTGTTCTGAGTCCATGGCTTGTAACTGCAAGCTGACCGCCGTCACGCCACCACACGAACTCCCCCACAAGATCCTTATCAGGCAGCAGTTCCCTGTCAGGCATCGCGCCGCTCCCAACGATCTTGGCCCGCATATACATGTTCGCCCTGGACTATCAGTTCGTTGGCAGGCTGGTATAGCGATAGCTCATCTGAAGCTCGCAATGCGATGGTCCAGACTATTCTGGGTTGGGTTTTAAATCCAACTCCTGCACGATGAAACGTCATCGGATCAAGGAATAGAACATCACCGGGTCCGAGTCGCACCAACACTTCCTGATCGCTCATATCGCGCTGGTCATCCTCATCCAGCCAATATCCCCCACCATTTGGACGAGCCGCTACCGGCCATAGATGTGACCCCGGAACTATTACCGGCCACGATTGACTTGATTCCGGCATATCCAATCCAATAATCGCAGTCAGGAATGACCGCGTCCATTGTAGGGAATCCCGATGAGATCTTCCGCTCGCGAGACCTCCGCCATAATCAATGGTAATGTGATTGTGTCTGTTGAGAATCACATTCCAATTAGGGCCCAGCAGGCGAGTTGCGCAGTCCGCAAAGGTCTGGCTTCCGAGCCACTCCCGGAGATTATAATTCTCCGTGACGCCTTCGATTCTGGCAGATTCCTGTGGCCCTATGATGGAGGTGGCACAATTGCTTCTCACCTCCTCACTCAAGGCCCTGCAGGCCTCTTGCGAGAATACTCGCCGGTCAATTAGATATCCCATCTGACGAAAAAACAATTGATGCTGTTTCACGCGGCATGCACCTCGTCGAGGTAGCAAGCAGATGATGGTGTCTGCTGCGCGCCGAATGCATTAAAGAGTCGTTCGAGAAGATCAGGGTTCGCCTCAAGGAGTCGGAATCGCTTAATTGTCCCGTAGTCATAGACGGGCAGGTCTGTCTTAATTATCAAGGCTTCAACACTCGATGTAGAAACTATGACAGGCATAATGTCGCGTTCGAGGCTGTTAGCATTGAGATCTATGTCGTTCAGCCAATAATTCCTGTTAATAATGTAGGCGCCTGACGAAGAAGCCGCTACCAGTCGGCGGGCCGGTGGACTAGCGATATGTTCACCCCAGTGTGCGATGCGGCCGCCAAACCGATCGTCTTCTACTCCTATGAGACCAGCATTCTGGGTGCTGTTTGGGGTGAGCACCTGGAGAAACGGCCAGTATTGCCGGTATTCTTGGGCGAGCTGCAGGATATCGACGGGGACGATCGTATCCGCATTGCATACTAGAACGAATGGGGCGCGCATCCTCTGAATAGCATTAGTAATGGCCGCTGCCGTACCAAATCCATCGTCAACCGAATAGTCGACCCTTTGGTGATGATATGTCAAATAGGATTCAATGTCATAGTAATTGCGTCCGTCTACCGCAACGCAAACCTCCATCGAAAGAGCCTCGGCTCGGATAATCAAATCCAAGAGGACTGAACTCCAAGGAGGGATCGTGAGGAGTGCCTTCGGTCGCCCGTTCAGGCTTGGCTGCATTCGGGTCGCACCACCACCGGCAAGGATCAAGAGCCCGATCCTTTGGCATTGGATAATATTCATTAGGGACCTGACAGTTATACGTTGCGTTCAATAATCGAACTGGGCATGTTATTTGTCATCTGCACCCTTCTCCTCCACGGATCCGTCCAACTTATCACAATAGTCGGTTGTTGCGTGGAATCGAATGTTGACTCTTCTTCGCTAGCTGGGACATGAAACAACAGGGCGCGCGTCGGCGAAGTCATAGAGGGCGGGAGCGAGAAGTGCGTCATCTTTTCGATAATCCAGGTATCAGGTATCGGCTGACCATTTTTTAGTGTAGCAATTACATCGATATCCATCGCTTTCCGGTCTCCATCATTCTGTACGTAGACATATACACGCTTCCCGTCTAGTACCTTATTACGTTGCCATGGTTTCATTGAAATACGGATGTATAGAGAATTAATTTCTCTTGTAGTTTCATCGACTCGCGAGAGTCTAAGATGTGAAACTTGATATATGAGCCCGAGTATGCCAAGGGCAGTGAAAAGATCACCGACCCATTCTGAGACAGGGCCTGCTGCTGATTGATCGAAGCTTCCTCCCCAAGGTACCCGGTAGAAGGTCACAAGCATCGTAGCGAGGCCGAGCACTGCCAGGAATGCCAACGTCGCTAGCCAACCCGGGAGTGCCCACCGCACTCTCGGGACATCCCGGCCCGTCATCTCTCGCCTCCACTCTGTTGCAGTGAGGTTCCTGGCGCAACGTCAGCTCGTCCACCTCCAAGGAGGCGTCCAACGCTGGGAGACCGCCGGAGAGCAGATCGAGCGCTACAAGGGTAATTGACAGTTTTAGCGAACAATGAAAGGCCTTGAGGGGTTTTTGGCTGAAAGACCGCTTTGAACTGGTAGGTGGCTGTGATCAGGCCGGCTTAGTCGGTACTGGCTCTCTGTCGCGGGTCCCGCGCTCTTCGGGATCACTGGAACGTCGCTACAAGGCGGCGAAACCGACCTCAAGGTCTTGATTCGCAATGCCTGCACCGTCTTCGGCCGAAAACAGTCTGGGCCCAGCAGGTCAGGGAGCTGTATAGGGGGTGAGCCGGCCTGTAGGCCGGGTTCTGTGCGCCGCGCGTTAGCGCGGGCGGCGATCATCCATCTAGGGCTGACGTTGCCGACAGCCTCGTGCGGTCTACCCGCGAGCATCGGGCGGGCAGCCCTCAAACGCTCGCGCAGGCCCGCGCCTTGCGGCGCCGGCCCTTCTGACCTTGCTCCGGGTGGGGTTTACCTAGCCGCCGCAGTCACCTGCGGCGCTGGTGGTCTCTTACACCGCCGTTTCACCCTTACCTCGACGTCCACGTGGAACGCCGGGGCGGTTTGCTTTCTGTGGCACTGTCCCGCGGGTCACCCCGGGTCGGCGTTACCGACCACCCTGCCGTGTGGAGCCCGGACCTTCCTCGACGGGCCGCGAGGGCCCGGCGCGACCGCCCGGCCGACTCACCTGCCTGAAAGGATACGCAATCGCCGGATGTTCCGCGCGCGTGCTGACCTCAGGCCGGTTCGAGCGCGGCGAGGCCGGTGAGGTCCACGCAGCTCATGCCCCTCAACCGGGTGATGACAACGAGGAGCGCGGTGCAGCCGCGGCAGCGGATCACGATGCCCATCTCCATGTCGTAGACCGCTACCTCCGCCAGCGGCCCGACCTGGCCACAGGAACCGCACGTGGCCGTGAACGTGGTCATCTCCGTGCCGAATACCTCCGCCAGTTCCCCCGCTACCGCGTTTCCGTCCAGTGGTTCCATCAGGCTCCCCCAGTCCCGCCGAAGCGTTCTGTCTTCACCCGGCCCGGCCGGTAGCCGAGCCCCACGAGGCCCTGAGACGCCGTCTCGACGAAGCTGGTGGGCCCGCAGACGAAGGCGAGCGGGTTCTCGCCGGCCGGCCAAGCCACCTCCCCGAGCAGCGCGGCGTCGACGCGGCGGGCGTACCCGGTCCAGCCGGGCGGCTGGTGCCGGGTCAGGGTGTAGGTGACCTCGACGCCGTCCAAGCCGCCGTATCCGTCGAGTTCGGCACGGTAGATGACGTCGGGCAGCGAGCGGGCCGAGTAGAGCAGGCGGACCGGCGCGTCGCTGCCGGTACGGCTCCGCTCCCGCAAGATCGCGCGCAACGGGACGATGCCCGACCCTCCAGCGAGCAGCAGCAAGGGACCTCCGGAAGCCTTCTCCCAGACGAAGTAGCCGCCGACGGGACCGCGCACCTCGAACTGCTCGCCAACCTGAAGGTCATCGGTCAGGAACGGCGACACCTCTCCGTCGTCGAGCCGCTCGACCGTGATCGACACCGGTTCCTCCGCGGCCGTCGCGATCGAGTAAGACCGCTCCGCCGCGTAACCGTCCTCGGCCGTCAGCCGGACATCGAGGTGCTGTCCCGCCCGGTGCCCCGCCCAGCCGGGGACGTCGAGCAAGAGGGTGCGCACGGACGGGGTCTCCCGTACCTCTCCGGTGACGGTCGCGACCGTCCAGGTCAGTCGCCGCTGTACCGCTGTTCCAGCCATGGGTCTCCGTACATGTGGTAACCGTAGGTTTCCCAGAATCCCGGCTCGTCGGTGTCCATTAGCCGCAGGCCGCGGGCCCACTTCGCGCTCTTCCAGAAGTACAGGTGCGGGACCAGCAGGCGGGCGGGCCCGCCGTGCTCGGGATCTAGCGGCTCGCCGCCGTACTCGAAGGCCAGCCACGCCTTCCCGTCGGTGAGGTCCTCGATCGGGAGGTTCGTCGTGTAGCCGCCGTCGCAGAACGCCATAGCGTAGTCGGAGTCGTGCTCGACCGCGCCAAGCAGGGTGTCGATGGACACCCCCCGCCATTCGGTGTCGAGCTTCGTCCACCGGGTGACGCAGTGGATGTCCTGGGTCACTGTCTCCGCGGGCAGCGCCTGGATCTCGTCCCAGGTCCAGGACTTCAGGGCGCTGCCGTCCTGCCGCTCGATGGAGAACGTCCACGTCGAGAGCGGGGTGTGCGGGGTCGGGCCGGCGGATAGCACGGGGAATCCCGTCGCCAGGTACTGCCCGGGCGGCAGACGGCCCGCGGCGTCGTCCGGCACCTCGCGGCGGTGCCGGAATCGCGAGAAGACCGGGGGCATGCCGGCTTACCCGGCCTTCTGCTGCGGCCGGACGTCGAACCCCAGCTTGCCGAGCACCCGGACGGCGCCGCTCTTTCCGCCCTCGAAATCCTCTGCGGCCAGGCGCTCGCCGGTGGCCAGCTCGTAGGCCGTGCCGAGGATCGCCTTCGGCGGGTAAGCGCGTTCCTCCCAGATCAGCTCGTACGTCGTCGCATAGCTGAAGCCATGCTCGGCGAAGAATGCCTCCGCCCCGAGCCGGTCGTACTCCGCTAGGGCGCGCTCCACGTCGGCGTTCGTCACGCGGTTCCACGCAACCATGCCTACCTCCGTTCGCCAGGGTGCAGCCCCCCGTCGCCTTTCCCGCCCGCCAGAGCGGGGCCGGACGGTGGAAGGCGAAGCACGGGACCGTTTGGGATAACGGGTTTCGCTCTTTCACTCGGCTTTACTCGGCCTCGGCGACGTAGAACAGGCGCTTGTTCAGGAACTCGTCGATGCCGAGCGGGCCGAGCTCGCGGCCGAAGCCGGAGCGCTTGGTGCCGCCGAACGGCAGGTCGGCGCCCTCGCCGGCCGGAGTGTTGACGTTGGCCATGCCGACGTCGAGCTTGCGGGCGACCTTCGTGGCCCGGGCCTCGTCGGTGGACCAGACTGCGCCGCCGAGGCCGAAGTCGACGGCGTTGGCGAGCTTGACCGCCTCGTCGTCGCTGGTGACCTTGTAGACCACGGCGACCGGGCCGAACAGCTCCTCCTTGTAGGCGCGCATGTCCGGGGTCACGCCGGTCAGCACGGCCGGGGCGAAGTACGCGCCGTCGCCGTCACCGACGGTTCCGCCGACGTGCAGCGTCGCGCCCTTGGACACCGCGTCCTGTACCTGCGCGAGCAGGTTCTCCGCGGCTCTGCGGGAAACCATCGGCGAGTACGTCTCGTCGGAGTCGTCGCCCGGCTGCCGCGGGGCGAGCGCGGCGGCGCGCTTGACCAGGGCGGCCACGAAGTCGTCGTAGACGTCGTTCATGACGATCATCCGCTTGTTGGAGTTGCAGGCCTGCCCGACGTTCTCCATCCGGGTGTTCCACGCGGTCTCCGCGGCGGCGTCGATGTCGGCGGTGTCCAGGATGATGTACGGGTCAGACCCGCCGAGCTCCAGGACGACCTTCTTCAGGTTGCGGCCCGCCTGCTCGGCGACGGCGGTGCCGGCCCGCTCGGAGCCGGTCACCGAGACGCCGCGCACCCGCGGGTCGGCGATGATCATCGCGGCCTGCTCGTGGGTGGCGAACAGGTTCGTGTAGACGCCCTCGGGGACGCCCGCGTCCTTCATGATCTGCGCGATCGCGAGCGCGCTGGTCGGGCAGTTCTCCGCGTGCTTGAGCAGCACCGGGTTGCCGGCCACCAGGTTCGGGCCGGCGAACCTGGCCACCTGGTAGTACGGGTAGTTCCACGGCATGATGCCGAGAACCGGGCCGATCGGCAGCCGCTCGATCCTGGCGTTGTCGTAGCCGGGGAGCAGCTGGTCGGCCAGCAGGCCGGGGCCGCTGTCCGCGTAGTAGCGGAAGATCTCGCCGCTGAACTCGGCCTCGCCGACCGCCTGCGCCGGGCGCTTGCCCATCTCCTTGGTGATCAGCGCGCCGAGCTCGGTAGCCCGCTCGGCGAACAGGTCGGCGACCCCGGCGACGATCGCGGCCCGCTCCGCGAGCGGGACCTCACGCCAGCTCTGGTAGGCCGCCGCGGCCCCGCTGATCGCCTGCTCGATCTCCGCGTCGGTCGCGAACGGGAAGGTCTGCGTGACCTCACCGGTCGCTGGATCGGTCACCTGGTACGGCGGGGTCTGAGTCATCTTTGGCTCCGGTATAGCAGTGTGGAACTGGCTAGTGGTACGAGCGTAACCGGTGCGTCCCCACCGCGTGAAAGCGGATCAGGGGCAGGAAGACGTCGTCGGCGAGGCCTTGACCGCCCGTCTGTCCATCGGTACATTAGTCAAGTAATGAACCAATGAACAGAGGAGGCACGGCGTGCGGGAGATGGCCGGCCTGGATGAGGGCACACCGCTGTTCGCCCAGTTGGCCGGGCGGCTGGCGGAGGAGATCGCGGCCGGGGGCCTGGCCGAGGGAGAGCGGGTGCCGTCAACGAACGAGCTTGCCGCCTATTACCGGATCAACCCGGCCACCGCGGCGAAGGGCATCAACGTCCTGATCGACGAGGGTCTGCTGGAGAAGCGGCGCGGTATCGGGATGTTCGTGGCGGCCGGGGCGCGGCGGCTGCTGCTTGACGAGCGCCGCAGGCTGTTCGCTGAGCGCTACGTGGAGCCGCTGGTCGATGAGGCGGCGCGGCTCGGGATCGGCACCGACGAGCTGGCGGGGCTGATCCGTGCGGCCAGTCAAGCCCGGGCCAGCCATGTGGAGGCCGGCGATATTCAGGCCAGCCATGTTGAGGAAGGCATCACGCTATGACCCCGGCGATCTCAGTAACCGGGCTCACCCGCGGCTATCGCGGGCACATTGCCCTGGACCGCGTCACCTTCGACATCGAACCCGGGTCGATCACCGGGCTGCTCGGCCGCAACGGCGCGGGCAAGACCACCCTGCTGCGGATCCTGGCCGGCCAGGAGTTCCCCTCGGCGGGCCAGGTGCATGTCTTCGGCGCCAGCCCGGCCGAGAATGACCAGGTCCTGCGCCGGATGGTGCTGATCCGCGAGGACCAGGTCTACCCGGACATCAAGGTCAGGCACGCGCTCGCGGCGGCCTCATGGTGCTATCCCGGCTGGAGTGCCGAGCTGGCCAGCCGTCTGCTCGCGGACTTCGCGCTGCCCCCGGACCGTCCGGTCAAGAAGCTGTCCCGCGGAATGCGGTCGGCGCTTGGCATCGTGATCGGCCTGGCCGCCCGGGCCGAGCTGACGCTGTTCGACGAACCCTACGCGGGACTGGACGCGGTGGCACGCCAGACGTTCTACGACGCGCTCCTCGCCGATTACGCCGAACACCCCCGGACGATCCTGCTGTCCACCCACCTAATCGACGAGGCCGCCGGGCTGTTTGAGAGGGTGATCGTGATCGACCGGGGCCGCATCGTACTCGCCGCGGCCGCCGATGACCTGCGCGGCGTCGCCATGACGGTGAGCGGCCCGGTTCTCGCGGTGGACGACTTTACCGCCGGGCATCAGGTCTGGGAGCGCCGGCAGATCGCGTCACAGGCGTCGGTGGTCATGGTGGGTCCGCTCGATGAAGACGACTGGGCCCGGGCTCGTTCGCTGCGGCTGGACCTGGAGCCGCTGACCCTTCAGCAACTGGTGGTCCACGCCGCTGCCCAGCCCGCGCCGGATATGACAGACGAGTCCGTGATGGAAAGGACGAGTGCATGAGAACGTGGGTTAGCGTCGCCCGGTACCACCTGGTCCGGCCGGCGATCTTCGTGGGGATGCCCTGGGCCATCATGGCGTTCAGCTTCGTGGTCAACCTGATCATCTTCCGCCTGGTCCCGCCCAGTTCCCACGCTGTCCAGACCGGCCATGGAGTGGTCCAGGTCATGAACACGTCCCATTACACCGGGGCCGTGGCGATCATCTACGTCTTCTTCTTCATCATGGGCGTGTTCGGCACCGGGGCGTCGCTGCCCTTCGGGCTGGCTCTTGGCGTGAGCCGCCGCTCCTACTACACCGGGACCGCGCTGCTCGCCGTCGCCCTCGCCGCCGCCGACGGCCTGGCGCTGACCGTGCTGCAGGCCATCGAGCGGGCCACTGGCGGCTGGGGCGAGGACCTGCATTTCTTCCGGGTGCCTTACCTCCTCGACGGGCCGTGGTATCTGACCTGGCTGACATCGTTCGTGGGACTGGCGCTGCTGTTCGTCTACGGCATGTGGTTCGGCATCGTCTACCGGCGGTGGAACATTGCCGGCAACGTGAGCTTCATCGCCGCCCAGGTCACCGTCCTGCTCGCCGTCGCCCTGCTGATCACCTGGGTGCACGGCTGGACGGGAGTCGGTCACTTTTTCACCGCGCTTTCCGCCGCGGGGCTGACCGGCCTGCTGGCCGCATTGACCGCGGCGCTGCTGGCCGGCGGGTACGCCACCGTCCGCCGCGTCACCGTCTGATGCATGCCGCTGGGGCCGAGCTCAGCCGGTGCGCGCCGCTGCGGTCACTCGTCTAGGTTTCGCGCCTAGAGGGACGCGAACGCGGCGGCGAGGAGCTGGGTCAGCATCCGGGCGCCGCCGCCGGGGTCCTTCGCGGGGTTGTAGCAGGCGAGCGAGAAGCCGATCATGCCCGGCGACCTGACCAGCGGCGGCAGCAGCGCGGCAAGCTCGGCGCGGGTGAGGCCGTTGTCATTCGGGTAATCGGCGGCGGGGAACTCCCGCTTGTCGAGCACGTCCACGTCCAGGTGGACCCAGTAGTTGTCACCGAGCCGGGCGACGGCGGCGTAGCCGCTTTGGCCCGCGCCCGCGGACCGCAGGTCCGCGGGCGACATCTCGGGGTCGATGCCGAGTTGCTCAGGGAGCGCCGCGCCGAGCGCGGCCGACTCGTCACGGTCGGACGGCCCGAGCAGGGCCAGCCTGTCCAGCGGGACGAGCGGCGCGCTGACCTGTTCGACCCACTGCGCCGGGCCGAGCCCGGCGATCACCGCGATCGGCATGTCCGCGGCCTCCCCGGTGGTGGAGGTGATCCCGTCGTAGAGGTCGAGGTGGCCGTCGACGTAGGCGAGCCCGACCGGTCCGAGGATGTCCCGCGCGGCGGCCACGGCGCCCGGCAGCAGCGTGCAGCAGCCGCCGATCAGCACGGGAATCTTCTCGTCGGCGAGCAGGCCGGACACCTGGTTGCGGACCGTCCTGGTCAGCGCGGCCACCGAGGGCCACCCAACGACACCGCTGTCCGGGTCGCGGCCCTGGCCCACGATCCTGGCCGTCATGTCACCGCCGTCGGTGGCACCGAGCGCGGCGGCGAGCCCCGCCTCCCGCAGCGCGTCCGGCGCCAGCTCGCACCCGTACGGGGGCGCGTTGGCGGCTGGGACGCCCGCGGAGTCAACCGGGACGCCGGTCAGAACGAACTTGCCCGGCCCTCCGCTGCCGCTCACATTCCCCATCGTAGCCCGGCACGCGCTGTCGGTGCCGGGCTACAACGGGCGGCGCGAGTTAGTGCCAGCTGCTGCCGCTCCAGTGCAGGATGACGGTCTTCCACACGCCATTGCTTCCCGACAGCCCGTCGCCGACCGTCCAGGCGTCCCCGGACGAGGACGCGGAGACGGCGTTCAGGTCGGTGGCGGTTGACCCGGGACTCGGGCTGGTGACCTGCTTCCAGGCCGTTCCGGTCCAGCTGAGGATGAGCGTGTGCTTGCCGAAGCCGGAGGATCCAACCGCCCAGACGTTACCGCCGGGACCCGCGGCCAGATTCCACAGGTTCTCGTTGGTGCCGTGCAGCGGGAAGGAGACAGGAGACGCTCTTCCAACTGCCGCCGTTCCAGTGCAGCACCACGTCCCCGATG
>Ga0210395_10003439_pt1 | contig 12134 bp, 12 predicted proteins | sample IncBWH4OmetaG_FD_150861 | JGI IMG/M metagenome (GOLD analysis project Ga0210395, IMG submission 150861) | Forest soil microbial communities from Barre Woods Harvard Forest LTER site, Petersham, Massachusetts, United States - Inc-BW-H-4-O ...
TGATCGCAGTGGGTGATCGAAGAGATGGCTGGGTCGGACTGAGTTCCTGACCCCAACGATGAACAGCGAGCCCAGGTTGGAAACGCGCAAACCACCTACGAGAGCCAAATGGCGCTCTTCTTCGAGTGCATGCCTCAGTGCGCTCAAAAAGTGTTTGACACTGCCGACATTGTTAGAGATCGAGATGTTACGTCAGCTGGCCCCAGCTTTTGAACACGTTATCGTACAATTGAATGGCACAACGCGAAGCACTCAGCAGACCGGGATGGTCGAGAAGCCCACGATGTCGAGGATTTATAAGGCCCTATTCGTCCTTTGGCTGCTTCTCCTACTGCCATGGATCGTCATTGCTCCGTTGTCGGCCATGATGTTCGACGCTCCTCCAACCATAGGAGTATACGTCGGCTTTTGGACTATTCTGACCTATCCAGTGCCGGTGGTCATTGCGGCTCTTCTGAGGAAAAAGGCCCCTGCGAGTGTCTTACTGCCGTTCTTGAATCTTGCAGTGTTTGGCATCTTGGCTGTGACGGGGAAATGAACAGGCCTACATCGTAGCGTCCCGATTTTTGAAAACAGGCGGTTACACTCATTGACGCTGCGAGGGGGTTAAGCGCACAAAAGCCTGCCCGAGCAGTTCAAACCCGAGAATTTTTTCGAGTCTCTACGCTACTTCTTCGATGCTTGTCGAACAGGTTGTGTGACCGCATTCGCAAGCGATCTCCACCTCACCCGATCCGGCATCGCTGCAAGATTCACTACAGTATTTCTTGCCACTTTCCACTACACAGGTGCAGGGAACGTGGGCACAGGTGTTTTGCTCCGCTGTTGTCATAGTTTTTGCTCCATTCACCGAGAGTCAAAAGAACGCTTGCCATTATAGCGCTCCCAGAATCTTCGAAAACAGCGCTCCCGGAACCTTGGAAAATGATTAGGTGTTGTTAACAGGCGATTGGGGGCTGGCCCGTCTTTGACCTTAGTATCCGCGAAAAACAGAATGGGTGCCCCATCTTTCGCGTCTTTTGCGAAAGGTGGGAATGAGTTTAGTCCGGGCCACCCTCCTGAAACATTCGTTTGTACACAGAGGCACTTACCCGATGCGGTTCCGCGTCCAGATCCCATATTCTCTCGGCAGCATGGCCCGAACGCAGGAGATCGATATACGCGTGGCGACTTATAAAGCCGCTGTTCATAACCAGCGTGACGGGCCTACCATCCAGTTCGAGTGTTACTTTGGCGTCTTCTTCGCGGTAGTCCCTCGCTGATAGCTGTTCGACCTTCCCTCCCACCATCCGCCTCGACCAACCGCCAATGTTGTCATAGCTGGGTGAGGAGGGGAGCCTTCCATCTTTCTGTGCCCTCTGTATCTCCTGCTGGTCCTCGGGGCTGCCAGGTTCGAACTGCGTCCCCGTCCACTTCATCGGACCAGGAATACGGCTCAGCAGATTTCCAGCATAGATGTTCTGCCCCAGTGCGTCTGGCGGCAAGCTAATCCGGAAGTTGTCGAAAGAGTATCGGTCAACGCCAGTGGGGGTAACGGCAAGCACGAGCGCCCGAAAATGCTTACCGCTTGGCGGGGAGGCCCCGAAAGGGAATATCTCCAAGAACCACTCGCGTATTAGTGTTAGGTAGGTAAATCGGTACCCACGCTCAACGATCCCAACAAAGACATAGGCCTTTGTCCCATTCCAAAGCAGCGACGCACCGCCTTCGTCCTGCACAAAGTAGACCTTCACTACGGACATGGACACAACAACCGTGGCCAGAACAATCAGCGCGATAAATATTCTTCTTCGCAACTAGACCTCAATCGACATGATAGCTGTTGTAGGGGCTCGCCCGCCTTTCGACCTTGGTGTCCGCCAAAAATAAATGGCTGCCCCATCTTTCGCGTCTTTTGCGATTGAGAAATTCGCTACGCTACGCCAAAAGCGGGAAACGGAGTAAGATTCGATTCATGGCACTGTGGAAGAAGATCGCGATTGTTTTGGTGGCGTGGGTCGGGTCTGTCTTGGTCTACATTGAGTTCTTTAAGGCTCGATGAGACCAACTCTAAACGCTCTCCACGTATGTAGTACGTCCTTACTAGTACTCTACCCGATAGTTTCCGTTGTCATGCGTTATCACTCAAAACCGGCCCACGGGGTCAACGAGTAAACATACCGTGGGCTTCCACTCTGATCCCTCCGGGCCTCGGTAGTGAATCTCACTTCACCCCCAACTGCCAAAACAAAAACGAATAAGCATCCGTATCCTCCTCGATCTGCTTACCCACAGGCGTTCCCGGCCCATGCCCCGCCTTCGTCTCAATCCGCAAAAGAATCGGCCGCACCCGGCTCCCGCCATTCGCCGCCGTAGCTTGCATCAAAGCCGTCATCTTCTTCGCATGCATAGGGTCAACCCGCGAATCCGTATCCGCAGTCGTAAACAAAATCGCGGGATATTCCGTCCCAGCCTTCACATGGTGATAAGGCGAATAAGCATAAAGCCACTTGAACTGCGCAGGGTCATCCGCCGTGCCATACTCCGGAATCCAGAGCCTGGCAATCTGAAACTTCTGGTAATGCAGCATATCGAGCAGCGGCACGTCGCAAACCACAGCCCGAAACAAGTCAGGACGCTGCGTGATCATCGCCCCCATCAGCAACCCGCCATTCGATCCTCCCCAAATAGCGAGATGAGCCTTGTCCGTATATTTTTGCGAGATCAAGAACTCCGCCGCCGCAATCATGTCATCAAACACATTCTGTTTCTTGTCGAGCATGCCGGCCCGGTGCCAGTCTTCGCCAAACTCCGACCCGCCGCGCAAATTGGCCACAGCGTAAACCCCGCCATGCTCCAACCACAAATAAATGTCGCTGTCGAACTCCGGCGTCAGGCTGATGTTGAACCCCCCGTAACCCGTAAGCACCGTCGGATTCTGCCCGTCCTTCTTCACTCCTTTCTTGGAAACTACGAACATCGGCACCCGCGTACCATCTTTCGAGTGGTACCACTCCTGCTCAACTTCGTAAGCTGCAGGATCGATGGCGGGCGCGTCCACCTTGGCCCACAGCGTCGTGCTCCCGCTCTTCAGGTCGTAACGATAAATCGAGCGCGGAATAGTGAACGATTCAAATCCGTAGAAGACCTCGTCGCGGTTCCATTTTCCCTGGCACTCGAAAACACTTCCGATCGCCGGCAGCGCCAGGTTGCCCAGCAGAGTGCCCCCGAGATCGAAAACCCTAAGTTGTGACGTGGCGTTCTGCTCATACTGCGCAAAAATCTTCCCGCCCCAGAGTCCTGCATCCTTCAAAACCCCGCCCGCCTGCGGAATGATTTCCTGCCAGTCGTCGCGCTCATAATTGCCGGCCTCCGCCATGAACACCCGGTAGCGCGGAGCATCTTCGTTAGTGACAATGTAAATCCGCCCGTTGTACAGGGTCGCGCTGTAAAGAAAGTTCTTGCCGGTAGTGATGCGCGTAGGCGGCGTCGCTTTTCTCGTATCCATCAGGAACAGCTCGGTCTTGGTCCAGCCCTGCGCGACCGTGATGAGCAGCAAGCGGCCATCGTTGTCCAGACTCACCTCCGGCCAATCCTCCGGATCGCGCCCCTCGCCAAAAATCAGCGGATCGGTCGCGGGGTCGGTTCCCAGCAGGTGATAGAACACATGCCGGTTGTAACGCTCCTGCCCCTCAGGCACGTCCCCTTTGTTGGGATACCGCGTGTAATAAAAGCCGGAGCTGTCGAGTGACCACGCAATGCTGGCTGCCCGCGTGCGTTCAATCGTGTCGGGCAAAATAGTGCCAGTCTTGCTATCGATAACGTGCAGCGTGCTCATCTCCGACCCGCTCAGCGAAGTCCCGTAAGCAACATATTTCCCGTGCTCAGCGGGATAAAACCAATCGAGAGCAACGGTCCCATCCGCCGCGAGCTGGTTGACATCCACCAGGACGCGATCTTTTCCATCGAGTCCCTCGCGCACATAAAGCACCGGCTGGTTCTGCATCCCCTCCCGCCGCGTATAGAAGTAATATTTCCCCGCGATCCGCGGAACGCCAATGCTCCCAATGCCAAGCAATTCCGTAAGCCGCTTATGAATCGCCTCGCGGCCGGCCAGAGGATCAAGCACCGAGCGTGTATAAGCCATCTCCTCCGCAACCCACTTCTGCGTGTCGGCGCCACTCCCATCCTCAAGCCACCGATAGGGATCAACAATCTTCGTCCCATGCAGATTCTCGGTAACCGGCCGCGTCTCGGCCTTGGGAGGACCAACCGCCGCAGCAGTCTGCATCTGATCTCCCGCAAAAACCGCCGCCCCCACAAAAACCATAAGAGCAGCAACCCAGATCAACCGAAACCACACACCCATAACCACCTCACAGCAAATCCCGAACCGCCTAGACTACCAAAACCCAAACAGCAGATGGAGGCGCGAATCGCCGCACAGTATTTTCAGACTCCGCACCGGGATGCTATGATAACCAAGCAAGCGCGCGCTCCGCGCGCGCGCTTCACCACACTCCTCAGTAGCTCAATGGCAGAGCATTCGGCTGTTAACCGAAGGGTTGTAGGTTCGAGTCCTACCTGAGGAGCCATTCTTTCAGTAGTTTAGGAATCACTGCGATCCGCTTGCAATCCGTTAGGCAGGCCGGAAGGCCAACCTAACGACTTTCTCGTTTGCTTCTCGCATGTCTTCCGTCATCGCGTCCCCGTACTGGTTCATGGTCGTCCTGATGTCCGAGTGGCGCATCAGCTTTTGCTGGATGCCAACAGGCGTCCCAACAGAGTCGAGCCATGTCCGGTAGGTATGGCGGAATGTATGCGTTCCCATTTTCCCGATCCCCGCTGCGATAGCGGCCCTCTGAAGCTCTCGCCAAAACCCGGTGTAGGAATAGGGCAGTTTCCCGATCTTCAAAGGACTGGCGAATATCCAATCCTCTTCAGATGCGAACTCGGTAGCCCTCCTCCACACTCGCAATGCGTCGAGAAGTTCCTTCGCGATGGTCAACGACTTTCGGGAGCAGTCGGTCTTAACTTCGTCGACGTTCTGCTCCACAATGCCGCGTTCGATAAGCAATTTGCCGTTGAGCCAATCCACGTCTGACCATCGCAGGGCGAGACATTCGCTAATGCGAAGGCCGAAGCAGATGCAGACCAGCGCCATCGTTCCGAATGGCTCTTTCAGATGACCACTGAGCTTCTGGAACTCTTCCACGGTGAGATTCCGAGGCTGCCGTGTGCGTTTTGTGGCGCCTTTGACCACGACCAAATCAATCGGGTTTCTGGCGACTTCCACAACGCCACTCCACATGGCGAAATCCATCAGCAAATGAACCATATTCCGCACATGAGATTTGCTCTTGGGGGACAGGTCCAATTCCCGCAACCATAGCTCAACTGGCCGTGGTTGCACCTCGCTAATCGGCTTGTCGCCCCAATGAGGCACTATATAGTTGTTGAGCCAAGATTTGTACACCCGAGCCGTCGAATGACGCGAGGGTAATCTCTCAGCTTCATACCGTGCCGCCAGTTCTCTCACTGTAAGAGTCTCAGAAGCGTGTTTGGGGATTTCCATCGGTTGCTGGAAAGATTGCGCAGCACCCCGCGCAGCGGCTTTTTTGGGGTATTGCTCCAAAGTGCCAATCAGCTTCGAGTGCCTTTTCCCGTCTTCCCACCACAGGAAATTCCAAGTTTTACGTCGTTTGTCGAAAACTACACTTCCGGTTTTGTGCCGTGCTGCCCTTTTCATCGTCCCATCCTTTCGTCAGGGTGCACGGATGGCGTTTTGGATGGTAGCACGGAGGATTCCATGAGAGCGGCGTCTAAGTCGGTCTGCCGAAAGCGCCAGACATGGCGCTGTGTTCCTGAGAGTGCAAACCCTTTCACCTTACCCTGGCGGACCCAGAGCAACAGCGTGCGGATTTTGACCTTGAGATGCTGGGCAGCCTCCGCAGCCGTGAGCCATTCGCCGGTGGTCAGGCCCCCGAACTGGTTGGGCGTGGCCGTCATCAGTTTGTCGAAGGATCAGGGTTTTGTGGCGGCTGAGGCGCGTTCGCTCGACTAGTACGGCATAACTCGTAACCGACGTAGACAAGCAAAGCCGCAATCGCGACGAAAGTGAGTGCTCCGAACACTGTGACTCTCATTTGCCCTCCTTATTCCAACTGACGACTCCATCGCAGCCACGCTCGGGGCAGCGATAGCCTTCGAATGACCCGTTCATCCAGTTCGTCTTGATTTGGTCGGGTACAATCCAGAACTCCTTCTTGCATTCTGGGCATTTCCGCCGATACCTGCTCTGCAGATCGTCGAGCCTTTTCCAGATGTTGCGCTGCCCTGCATCCGAAACCAGTTCCTCGAACACCTTCATACCTGCCTTGCCGCGAACGAACAATTGGACGCCGCAGGGATCACAGATTACATATGGTTTTTTCTTTTTGGTTTGACGTACGTCGAGGCCTTTCCCGCACAGGGGGCAGGGAAACCGCTGGTCCGGACGCAGGCTCAAATCGAGTGGCATGGGTGCTTTCCAGTGTTAACGTAATCTAACAACAGTAATCATTGTCTGCCCCGGACAGTTCGCCTGTCAACAGAGAAACGAATATTCTTGCAGTTGTTAATATTCGGCGGTATCCTAGAGAGGCTATGGAGAGCTTCGGAAGCTACATGCGCCGGTTGCGGAAGGCCAACGGGCTGACCCTCAAGCAGGTCGAAACCCAGGCCAAAGTGTCCAACGCCTACATCTCCCAGGTCGAACGAGGATTGCGCAATCCTCCTCAGCCCGACATCCTGAAACGGCTGGCCAGAGCCTACGATGTCCCTCACCGCGACCTTTTAATTGCAGCAGGCCATCTGGAAGAAGATTCGGCGGAAACTGCCAAACGAAGGCAGATTGAGGAAGCATACGAACACGTCAGGACGGATCCGACGTTTAAGCAAGGTACACGGTTAAAGGGAACGCATGTCAGCCTCGAAACGAAGCGCTTTATTGTCGAGATGTACGAGAAATTGACGCAGCGGAACCTGCTTAAAGGGGCATGATAACCGTGAAATTGCTAACGGATGGAACTCGAAACAATCGGCTTTTAGGCTTTTGTTTGGCGGTCATTTCCCGCCATTCTGAGAACTGGCCTCCAACTGAACAGGTTTTAGCAAACGAATTTGTTAGTTGGCTGGGCGTTAGGCCTTTCTTAACGCGAGATGCAATGCGGGAATTGTGTTTGTCTAAGGGAATAAATCTCTCATTCAGTTCTCTTGCGCAAGAACTTCGCGGATTTAACTGCTCGTTTCAGGATAAGAAGGAAATCGTTATCTCCGAGCATGAAAATGTTCCTTTTGCTGATTTACACACGCTTCTGCATGAGTTCCGCGAAATGCTCGAACATGTCTTCGTGGAACTCGGATGGGCCACACTAAGTCCGAAAGACTCCTTAGAAGAAACAGCGGAGGAATTCGCGACGGTTGCGAGAATGGAAACTGGCGCGAAGGAATTTCCTGCTTATATCGAAATAGTGGGCAATATCGAGACTCCGTGGCAGCGCTATCTTGGTTACGTCTTGCTCGTCGTTGGGTTCGTTGCCTATATGTTCACATGCGCAACGCTACCCCAGTACGAGGAGATGGTTGCCGAAGCCGGACGCCAACGTTACGTACGTACGTAACGTTAAAAGGTTGTTACGGCGGCGGTGCGAGAGGCTGCTTTGCGATAAAGACTGCAGTGAGAACGCGAACCGAGCTTCAACTGCTCCAGTTATTTGACTGGAAGATAGAGTATTTAAGATACTGGCTTCCCCGGTTGTCCGCCCTTTTTCCCACAGGAGACGAACGGCTTATGAATGCGCGCGGAATCATGCGAGGAGGGTGTAGTCCTCCTATTCTATGTCGAGCGCAACTGCTGCTTTTCCTGTCGTCTTTGTTGATATCGGGATTGACAGCGTGTGGCGGCGGAGGGGGAGGAACCGGCTCCCACCCTCCGCCGCCTCCTACATCCGATTTCAGTTTAGCAGTGACTCCGACGAGTCAGACGGTGAGCGGAGGAACCTCAGCTGCGGTTTCACTATCCGCCACGGCGATAAACGGCTTCTCATCTCAAGTCAGAATTCAGGTGAGCGGCCTTCCTGCGGGTGTTTCTGTTTCGCCCGCCGCCATCACGCTAACACCGGGTACTCCGCAGCAGATAAGCCTTTCAGCCGCCGGTAATGCAGCCGCCGCCACGCAGACGGTTATCTTCACCGGCACTTCGGGTTCACTGACTCACGCGACACAATTAAGTCTGTCAGTCACTCCTTTTGTGGGGTTGCCAACCCGCACAAGATACGTGCGGACGGATGCGACCACGGAATACTACCAATGGTTCAATCAGCATTGGATTATTTATCACGCGAGTACTGGACGTTATTTTGTCACTGATCCGTCCTCTAACCAGGTGATTGTGGTCGATGCCGCTTCGGAGCAGAAAATCGCCAGCCTCAGCGTACCTGGAGCGTTCGGGATGGATGTCACACCAGACCAGTCGCTTCTATACGTTGGAACGCTGGTCGGTGATGTCTACTCAATCGATCCGGTCGGAATGACAGTGACGAACCGCTATATGGCATCTCAGATCGGACCGTATGGGTTCTTTGCTAACACTGCACTGGTTCTGGCAGACGGGCGATTGGCGCTACTCGGCGGGCCAAGTAACGGCGATGTTGGCCAGTCGGCAAGTATTGCGATATGGAGCCCTGCTGACAATTCCTTTACGATTTATGGACTTAACGGAAACAACCCAACGCTACCGTTCCCTTCCTGTCCCGGAGAACCTGTTCCCATTACCGGATTTACCCTTAGCGTGGACCGCACACAAATCATTTATGATGACGGTTCTCTCTGCGAGATGGATCCCTCCACGGGGGCAGGACTTTACTCAAACGTCTCGTTCTTGAATCACATTGTAGTCACGCCGGATGGAAAGTATATCGTTGTGCCCGACAACACGCTCGCACAACAACCATCGGTTGCGGTGGTTGTTGATGCACATACCCTAGCTGCGGTCGCTCAGTTCAATGTTTTGGGTGACACGTCCTCTGCGTCCGGCTTTTTTGTGAGCGCCGATTCGACAACATTGTTCACTCCCAGCCAGTCGATCATCTACGCTTATAGCCTGGCAACGCAGCAACTGGTGGGTTGGGCCCCCAACGTTTATGTCAGCACCACAAGCGGAGGTGAGGCGTCGGGCCCCGTTTATAATCCCTATCTCCAGGCGACGGATGGAACGGGCCTTTTTGTCGGGCCTTTGGAGGAGGGAATCGGTTTTGTCGATCTTTCTGTTCTGCAGACGGGTCAAGTAGGGACGCAATTCACGAGTGGCTCGCTGAACCCCGCCACCGGACCGACCTTGGGCGACACTGAAACGCAGTGGTCCGATGAGAGCCCCATTGGTACCTTGCAAGCCATCGATTTTAGTGCCCAGCCAGCCAGCGCCATTTCGGCGACTTCAACCGGCAATCTCACCACCATCGGCGCTACCAGTCCTGCAGGGACCGCTGGCCCCGCCGATATCTACGTCTTCACAGCAGATGGCGGAATGCAGTTGCTTCCGGATGGGTTCAGCTATGGACCAACAATCCTGGAAGTTACGCCGAACATGGCGACGGAGGGCAGCGGTGGAACCGGCATCGTCTACGGCTATGGGTTCGGTCCGATCAACTCCAGTACGATTTCGTCCGATTTGCGAGTCAAGGTTGGGGGTGCCCCTGCCGAGATTACCGCCTTCGCGTCGAACGCGTATGATCTTGAGTATCCGCCCTTTCCGTTGCAGGCATTCGCATATACCATTCCTCCGAACGTGTCTGGATCGGTTGTCAGTGTGTCCGTCAGTACTGGGTCAGGAAACGCGACAGAATCTGGAGCGCTGACCTATCTCCCGTCCGTCGAGCAGTTCCCGCTCACTGGTTCGACGCTCGCCCAGGGCATCTACGACCCTTATACCGGACTCTATTACTTCACCGACACGAATAAGGTTCAGGTCTTCTCACGAACCCAGGGAAAATGGTTGTCTCCCATTAGTATTCCTGCTCCCAACGGCGCGACACAGCGATTATGGGGAATCGCTCTCTCGCCGGATGGGGACAATCTGGCGATATCCGACGCGGCCGCAGGCGCGATTTATCTTCTCAATCCGGCCATTCCCACGTCAGTGAAGACTTTCATCGTAGGTTCCGAAGCTCCGATTCCGATCAATCCCTGCGGAATTGCTGTCAGCGACGCCGGGAACGTCTACTACGCCGTTTTCGTAATCGGACAAACTGGGGATTACCAGTTTTTCAAGCTGAACACAAACACCGGAGCCATTCTCAATTACCCCCCGAACGGTCCGGGAGCGGGTCAAAGCGATGAATATCTGCGAGAACTGATCAGTTCTGACAACTCCCGCGTCTTTCTCAACGAGCTTGGCCTCATTTATTACATCGACACAGCCACAGACAAGCTAGTTCAGGCGAATATTTACATAACCTGTTGCTACGGCAACTATGATCTGGCGCTCTCCAGCAATCAAGCGCGACTTGAAGGGACGGGCTATTTTTACGACTTCAATTTGGATGCCGAGTCGTTTTATACGGAAAATGACCGCGAGATTCTGAACATCGCCTATGTATATGGTGCAAAACTCAGTCCAGACGGTCGATTGTTTTTCCAGCCGTCTACCAATGGCATCGACGTATTCGATGGCTATCTCGGCAATCTGTTGGACCGCATCTCACTTCCGGTCGCGTTGTCGCCTAACTACGATGCGCTCGTCGAGGACGGCACCGATAACATCCTGGTTGCCATTACCGGCATCGGCGACGGAATCGCAATCGTTGACTTGACTTCAATCAGCGAGCCGCCGCCCCTGCCCTATAGTCGCAAGTCTGCTTCGCGCGAATATCACTCAGCAAGACCACCTGACGTGCCAGATAACGTAAATCTCCGCGCGCAACGGAAGCAGCCTGTGCTGCCTTCGCACGCAGTACCGTATGTTACGAAACGCGCCTTGCTGTACAACAAATGAACAAAACCGGTGAAGAGGAATTAGTGTAGGGCAAATCCGAGTACTCCCTGCTGAGCGTGCGTGCGAGCGAGGGGGAAGCCCTTTTTTAGAGACCTCTTTCAAATACCCTCTTGATTTCCACAGATCATCCGGTGTAGTGTTCCGCGCAATCAGCGAGTCGGGGCCTTGGCGGGTGACGGCTCGGGTGCCGTCAGCAGTTTCCCTCTCGCTGCTTCCCCTGATGTTGAGAACAGAAGTATGGATGGATTGCGCCAGCAAGCCACCCGCTGGTGGCAGACCATTCGTGCGGACACGCAGTAGCACGCTGCCCCCGGAGTATTCCGGGTGCGTCTTAGTCTGTTCACTTCGATCAGGAGGAATTTCGATGGCTCGCTTCGTAGTCGTGATGGGATTTTCCCATACGCTGCTTTGCACTCGTCTTCGCAGTCTCACTCAAGACCGCACTCGCAAAATTCGCAACGCCCGGATTTTCGTCTCTCAGATATTTGGATCACTCGGCCTGCTTTTGTTCCTAACGGTCTCTCCATTGAACGGTCAGAACCCGCCCGACCCCAACGCTGGAATCCAGATGTGGTCTACGAGTGATTTTGGTATTGATTTAGCTACTTCTGGCGTCAATCTCTTGGTTCCGGCGCGCTCAAAAGGGGGAGCTATACCATTTGTCTCAAACTTTTTTGGAACGACTCAAGCCTATGAATCGACGGCTAATGGAGGCGCGGCTATATACCTCAAAGGTGGTCTCAGCTACTTCGATTCCACTTCGGTAACCTTCGTGGCATATCTCACCACGATAGGAGCAACGTGTCCCGGCGGAAGTGGCGTCTATAACGTGTTCGGCGATTTTTCAGTGGCCGATCTTACAGGAGCCCTTCATCCTTTGCCTTCTTCGTTCTCATGGAAGGTCAGCTCTACATCAGGCTGTGGTACAACGCCCAATGCGGCTGTCACGACCGATGGCTCCGGGTACACCCTCGTCCCTGGACCGAATGGCTCTTATATCATCTATGACCGTAGCGGAAAAAAAATGGCCCAGCGCTAGTAGTGGGTCTGGAACCGCACTTGCTGCGTCGCTCGGGACGGTTACTGATCCAGACGGTAACAGCATCTCGACTTCGGGTGGGGT
>Ga0210395_10003441_pt1 | contig 12128 bp, 9 predicted proteins | sample IncBWH4OmetaG_FD_150861 | JGI IMG/M metagenome (GOLD analysis project Ga0210395, IMG submission 150861) | Forest soil microbial communities from Barre Woods Harvard Forest LTER site, Petersham, Massachusetts, United States - Inc-BW-H-4-O ...
TCACGGCGCTCCAGCTCGCCAAACAAGTCGGCGCGCGGATCATTGGCGTGGTCGGCAAAGACGGCGGCCACACCGCCAAGGTCGCCGATGCCTGCGTCATCGTACCGACGGTCAATCCCAACAATATCACGCCGCACAGCGAAGCTTTCCAAGCCGTCGTCTGGCACCTGTTGGTCTCGCATCCCGACTTGAAAGTAAACCAGACGAAGTGGGAGTCGGTGGTTACGACCACGCCCTGATCATCATGAAGGCCAAAGGCATCGGGTTTCAGGCTTCAGGTTTATGAGCAGCGGCTTTCGCAAACTTCTTGTCTGGCAACGCAGCAAAGCGCTAGCCGTTTTGATTTATCGTCTAACCTCATCGCCACCTCTTTCAACCGACTTTGGCCTACGCGACCAACTTCGCCGTGCAGCAGTAAGCGTGTGCAGCAATCTCGCAGAAGGTGATGCCCGGCAGACGAGCAAAGAGTCTGTACAATTTTTCTTCATTGCCAAAGGATCGCTAGCGGAAATTTCTGCCCAATTGGAGATCGCCGCTGAAGTTTATACATTGCCCCCTGAAAAAACAAAGCCACTCCAACGGGAATGCGATGAACTTGGGGCCATGCTTCAAGGTCTCATTGATCATCGTCGCAAATGACCACCTCCCCCCTGACGCCTCCAGCCTCCAGCCTCCATAAAAACCGCCCGGCGGTTTTTATGGATCGCGACGGCACGCTCAATGTCCAGGTCATCCGCGACGGACAACCTTACGCACCGGACAAGCTCGAAGAGTTTCGCCTTTTTCCTCAAGTGCCCGACGCCTGCCGCGCGCTGAAGGCCGCTGGCTTTGCGCTCGTCGTTGCCACCAACCAGCCCGATGTCGGCCGTGGCACGCAGTCACAAGCCGTCGTCGAGGCCATGCATGCACGGCTCCAGCAGCTCGTGCCCGAGATCGAACGCATCGAGGTATGCTATGACCCGGGTCTCGGCGAGCTCTCACGCCGACGCAAGCCGGAGCCAGGCATGCTGCTCGATGCCGCAGCCGCGCTTGGCCTCGACCTCACGCGCTCATGGATAATCGGCGACCGCTGGCGGGACATCGACTGCGGACAACGTGCCGGCGTGCACACCGTATTCATCGATTTTGGCTACGCCGAAAAGCTACACGCGCCACCCGACTTCACCGTAAAAAGTTTCGCCGAGGCCGCTCGAATTATCCTTGCCCGCCTCTAAGCCCAGCGGCTCACTCGCTGCATGGCGTCCCTTTCCGATCTCAAAATTCAAATCTATGCCGACGGCGCCGACAAGGCCGGTATTCTCGACCTTTACGCCAAGCCTTACATCAAAGGCCTCACGACCAACCCGACTTTGATGAACAAGGTTGGCATCAAGGACTATGAGGCTTTCGCGCGCGACATCCTGCAAACCGTCACGGCCAAGCCTATTTCGCTCGAGGTCTTCTCCGACGATTTTTCCGAAATGAAACGCCAGGCACTCAAAATCGCCGGCTGGGGCAAAAACGTTTACGTCAAAATTCCTATCACCAATTCCCGCGGCGAGTCCTCCATCCCTCTCATTGGCGAACTGGCACAGCAAAAAGTTCAGCTCAACATCACGGCCATCCTCACCCTCACCCAAGTGCGCGACGTGGCGGCCGCGCTCAATCCCGCGGTGCCCTCGGTTGTCTCCGTTTTTGCCGGTCGTATTGCCGATACCGGCGTGGATCCGATGCCGCACATGCGCGAATGCCGGGCGCTGCTCAAAGGCCAACCGAAGGCCGAGCTCCTTTGGGCCAGCGTGCGCGAAGTACTCAACATCCTCCAAGCCGAAGCGTGCGGCTGCGACATCGTCACCGTCCAGCATGACATCCTGGCAAAAGCCGCCAAGCTCCTCGGCATGGATCTCACCGCGCTTTCGCTCGACACCGTGCAAATGTTCGCCCGGGACGCCGCCGCAGCTGGCTTTAAGTTGTAAGAAAACTAAAAAATAGATAATGCTGCGCGTCCTTCCCGCGACCAAAATGCTTGAATGGCAATGCCATGTCGCACGGAAGGGGACTGATCAGGCTCTCTGTATTGGCGCAATGAAGGTCAGAGGGTACGCTCTAGCCTGCAAACCCTGCCCATAAAAACTGTTAAAGCAAAAGGCATGATCGATATAGTCGGGTTATGGTAAGAAACTCATTTTAGATTTTGAGCCCTTAATATGCCTCTCTCTCCATCATCGGAAGCGCTGGTAAACGAACTTCTCTGCCAAGCCGGCCGGCTGACAAGCGGGCAACAAATAATGCTTCAGTCGCTGCCCGGAAATCCTGAGCGGCAAGATCACATGACCTTGCGAAGGTTCGTCGTCAGCAGTCGAGCCGGAACCATGGCGCTGCTTACGGTTGGGAAAAATCTTTCCGAGTTACGACAAAGATCGGCTTTATTTTCCACCGCTTATCCCGATCTGGCCTGCCCAGTATTCGCCCATGGTTCAACCGAAGGTGAAGAGGTGCTTTTAGCCGAGTATTTCGACGGCATGAACGCGGTAGAAGCTGCCGGCGACCCAAAGATCGGTACGGATGGGGTATTGGCCGCACTGCAGTTGGTGGCACGGCAATTTGCGCAAACTGTCCAGCCCTCGACGCATGACGCTGCCATCGAGGAGGTGCGTGAATTATGTTCTCGTATCCTGCAAATTGAATACTGGACCGCCGCCGACCGCGGCTTTCTGACCCATGTGGTTTTCCCTTATGCCGAGCAGCATCTCATCAGCCATCGACCCTGCCGCCGTGCGACCAACGGCGATTTTACCCTTGGCAATATTCTTTTAAACGCCGAGGGCTCGGTACGCGTTATAGATTATGAGCAAGCGGCTTCCACCCACCTCTTTGCTGAAGATTGGTTGCGCCTCACCTACTGGCACACACCGGCTGTCATCCGGCAGTTCGCGTTCAAGCAAATATCCGATTTAAATGTCGCCAGCCTTTATTTGTGGCTCAAGCAACTGGTGTTTGAATCTAAAGTCATAGTGCCAGCAAAGGCCCGGGTCGATATTCGACTCTGGTCTGGAAAAATTCGCCAATTAGTCGAACACCCAAGCAACGGATTAAAGCAATCCATGTTCTGGCCGGCAGCAGAATCGGTGGCCACGGCGGAGTTTTGCCGACTGCACAGCGACGCCAGCCATAATTTCAACCGCACGCTCGATCTCTACAAATTTTCCGCGCATGAAGTCACCCACCGGATTTATCAACGTGACCTTAAAATCCGGCAGATGCAGTCCTCCTTTTCGTGGCGGGCGACCGCGTGGCTGCGGGCCTTGCGCCGCTGGTTCATCGATCCTTACTTCGGCAAGCCCGTTCTTGCTGAACCTTTACCACCCGCACCGGATTTTCCTTTTTCAAAGGCCGACTTTATTGTGCCGACAGCCTCGAAGTTCCAATATCATATCGACCCACCCTGCGATTGGCCAGCCGGGCGCGGCAACATAAATATAGTCGGCTGCGTTTTTACCAACGAGCCTCTCAAGTTGTGCCAAGTCCGGGCCCGGATCGGCAGCCGCGTGTATGCCGGCGAATATGGCTTGGAACAGCCCGGCTTGGTTGAAAAATTCCCCCCCCAAGCCTGCTCCGGTTTCAGCATCGATGTGCCGGTCGAAGAAACCGACCAGAGTATCGACGTTGAGGTCGCTGACGAGAGCGGCGAATGGTATCTCTTTTTTACCAGGAGAAAACATACCGCGCTCTACCCTTATACTGATTGGGTAATGGCGCATGATACCCTCACATCCGGGCAATTAGCCGCTCTTGGCCGCAAAGCGGCCGGCCTGCCCAACCGGCCGCGGATTTCAGTTATTATGCCGGTGTATAATACGCCAGAGTCGTGGCTGACCAAGGCCATCGAATCGGTCCGGATCCAAGCCTACCCTGACTGGGAATTATGCATTGCCGACGATGCCTCCACTCAATCCCACGTCCGGCCGCTGCTCGAAGAATACATGAGAAAGGACGCGCGCATCAAAGTCGTCTTCCGCCCGAAAAACGGCCGCATCTCCGCCGCATCCAACTCCGCCCTTGAGCTTGCCACCGGCGAGTTCGCGGCCCTCCTCGATCATGACGGTGAATTGGCTCCGCACGCCCTGCTTTGCTGCGCCGAGATCATTCTCGCCCGTGCCGACGCAGAGGTTATCTATTCCGATGAAGACAAAATCGACGAACAGGGCTTTCGTTTTGACCCGCATTTCAAGCCTGATTGGAATCCGGATCTTCTCACCAGCCAGAATTATTTTTCCCATCTTTGCGTCTATCGCACGGCCACGCTCCGCACGATCGGCGGCTTTCAAACCGGGTTTGAAGGCAGCCAGGCTTGGGATGTTGCGCTGCGCATCGTTGAGCGCATCCCGCCGCAAAGCATTCACCATATTCCACGCGTGCTTTACCACTGGCGTGCGACCGATGGATCCACTGCGATGCACCCTGATCAAGAAAATTTTGCCGGCGCGCCCGCCCGCAAAGCCCTGGAGGACCACTTCGCCCGGGTTGGCCAAAAAGCATCTCTTCACATGGTACGCGACGGACATTGGCGTATTCAATACCCACGGCCCGAGCCTCCTCCACTCGTCACGCTCATCATCCCCACGCGCAACGCCCGAAAGCTGCTCGCCACTTGTGTCGAAAGCATTTTCGCCAAGACGTCTTATCCAAATTTTGAAATTCTCATTGCCGACAATGACTCGGACGACCCCGAATTGATCGCCTTCTATGCAGGCATGAAGGCCCGGGGTCGCTTCCATATGCTGCCTTGCCCCGGATCATTTAATTTTTCGGCCATCAACAATCGCGCAGTGAAACACGCGAACGGCACAATCGTCGGCCTGCTCAACAACGATCTCGAAATCATCCATCCGGAATGGCTGGACGAGATGGTCAGCCACGCGGTGCGGCCGGAAATCGGCGCCGTCGGGGCCAAGCTTTTCTACCCTAATTTCCGCATCCAGCACGCGGGGGTCATCACCGGCCTCGGGGGCATCGCCGGCCATGTCTTCAGAGGCCTGCCCCGCCATGAGGCCGGCCTTAATTATCGCCCGCATATTGTACAAAACTTTTCCGCCGTTACCGCCGCGTGCCTTGTCATCCGCAAGGCTGTCTATCTCGAAGCCGGCGGCTTTAACGAACACCAGCTTAAAGTCGCCTACAACGACGTCGATTTCTGCCTAAAAGTGCAGTCGCTCGGCTACCGCAATCTCTACACCCCGTTCGCCGAGCTAGTCCATCATGAATCCGCCAGCCGCGGGGCGGATGACACGCCTGAAAAAATCCGCCGCTTCGAGCAGGAGGTCGAATTTATCAAGACACACTGGGGCGAACGCCTGCTCAACGACCCGGCTTACAACCCAAACTTTTCCCTTGATAACGAGGACTTCGAATTCGCTTATCCGCCGCGCTTGCCACCTTTGGTGCAAGCATAGCTTTTCGCTCGCCCGCACCGCACACGAGCAGCCATGATCTTGGCGCCGGGCCTCACGGCGAGCATCATGTTCGGCGATTCCCCTTGCAAAGCCGGCGGATAAATAAAGTAGCATTGATCCGCATGTTGTCGTCCATCCGTCCGCGCACCGTTGTTTTGGCGTTGGTATTCGCCCTCGGCGCAGCGCTTCCGTTTTTTACTTTCACCACCCCCGAACGCGGTGCCTATTTTTTTGAAATCTCGGTTACATCAAATGCGGCTGGGGTCGTACAAATATACTATGATACAGGGCATGGATACTCTGAAACCGACTCGGAGCGCCAAGCCCTCGCTGCAGGTACGGTTCCTGTCGTTTATCGTTTTTCTCTTCCTACCGGCACTTATTGGGGCCTGCGCTTCGATCCCATCGACGGCGAGGGCACCGTTGATTTTTCCGACGCCAAAATCGTCGATCGCAACGGCAACATCGTCCGACGATTTGCGCCTGCAGAGTTTTTCCCCGCCCATCAAATTGCCAGCCTGATTTCCAAAAACAACGGTCTGGAAATGCGCACGACACCAGGGGACAACGACCCCTATCTGGTGCTATCGATCCCAGAACACTTCCAGCTGGCCGCGAAATTCGATTTCCTTCGCCAAGTCCTGTTTTCACTGCCCGCATTTTTAATCGTTTTCCTGGGGGTGCTCATCGCAAGCTCATTCTGCTGGAACAGGAGGAACTCAGAGCCAAGCGATAAAATTGATCCCGGCAAACCGGCCGCCGAAAAATCCGGCTCCTCACAAAACCAGCCCATCGACTGGTGCCTTGCCGGCCTGATGGGTGCGCTGGTTTTGTTCAAACTCTGGCTCGTTTCCGCCCAGACCATTTTTGCTCTTGGCGGCGCCGACCATGACGATCAGGTTTTCATCAATCTGGCGCTGAGGCTCACGCACGGCACATGGTTGGGACGCTACAGCGAGTTTACGCTGATGAAGGGGCCGATGTATTCGATCTTCATTGCCGGCACCTATTTTTTGGGCGTGCCGCTTTTTACGGCCCAGCATCTGCTCTATGTGGCCGGCTGCGCTTTAACCGTCTGGGCGCTTCGCCCTCTGATTTCAAACCGCTGGGTGCGCTTTGGTCTTTTTGTCGTGCTGCTTTTTAATCCCGTGACGTATGAAGGCAGCGTGCATATGCGCGTGCTGCGCCAGGATATTCTTCCCGGGCTGGTACTGTTGATCGTTGCCGGATTTACCGGGCTTTACACGAGACATACCGGCCCCAAGCGGAGCCTGCTATTCTGGGCGTTGATCGCCGGCACCGCACTGCCGGCATTCTGGCTAACGCGCGAAGAGGGTGTCTGGCTCCTGCCATGCTTCGGGCTGTTATGGGCGGCTGCGGGCATGGCCGTGTGGCGCAGTCACGCCGTTGATCGTCGCGAACGGCTCGCGCTGCTGGCGCTGCCTGCCGTGCTATGGGCGGTGGGATTATTCCTCGTGGCCTGGCTCAACCTGGAGTGTTATGGCATATTAACCACCTGTGAATTCAAACGGGCTGAGTTCAAGGATGCTTTCGGCGCGCTGTTGCGCGTTGAGCCCCAGCAGTGGCGTCCCTATATTGCGGTGCCACGCGAAGAACGCGAACGGCTTTATCGCGTGAGCCCGGCTTTTGCAGAGTTGCGCCCTTTTCTGGAAGGCCAGTGTGGGCTGGATTGGGCCAAGAACTCGGAAGGGATGACTCACATACCGCCCGAGGAACATGAAATGGCCGTTGGCTGGTTCATGTGGGCATTGCGCGATGCGGTGGTTGACGCAGGCCATGCCCACAACGGGGCCGAAGCGATGGCGTTCTACGCAAAGATGGCGCGCGAGATAAACGACGCCTGTGACAGTGGAAAGGTAGAAGCCGGTCCCCGACGCTCGGGGTTTATGCCGCCGTTGCGGCGCGAATACCTGAAGCCCTTCTATTACGGAGTACAACGTTCGGCTTTGCTCTTTTTATCCTTCGACCAGATGACGGTGGTCTCGTCTCCCAGCATTGGCACACCGGCGCAACTCGCGCGCTTTATCCATCTGACGCGTGGCTCTTTAAACCCGCCCAGCGACGGAACGCCAATTCCTCCTCAAAAGCATCGTCGGCATGTTCAAATGCGGTTGGATATACTTGGGGAAATCATGCATCTCTACCAAGTAACCTCCTTCTGGGCCAGCTGGGCCGCGCTGCTAGCGTTGCTGGCAGCCATCGGCATAGCCGTTACCCACCGGCGCCCGTCTTATTTTGCCGTGGCCAGCATCGGCCTGCTTGGCGCAGGGCTGGCCTTGGTGCTGATCTGCACGCTGGTGGATGTCACGTCGTTTCCCGCCATCAGTATCATATATTTTACAGGTGGATACGGGCTTTTGTTATTATTCATGTTTACCAGCTGGCTGGCGCTCGCCGAGTTGTTGCGGATCAAGCCGCGCCCATAAGCGACCCAGCCGGCTCAGTCCGAACCGATTTTTCTGGCCACAGCCACGACCTGCCAGCCAAAGCGCGAATCCATCAAGTTGAACCGGAAAAGCCCGCGGAAAATAATCATGACCATATTCGCCAGCCAGGCAGAGAACCCGGCTTGTCCTGCATCTACATCCGACGCAAGTTTCTTGCCACGAGCGATCACGACCGTGCGATAAAGATTGAAAAAGGGAAAGCCACTCAGGCAAACCCCCTCCACCTTGAAGCCAGCCTCTTGGAGTACGCCACTGATTAAATCTCGTGTGAAGTGCCGACGATGACCGATATGGCGGTCGAAATCGGACATCGGACCGCCGGGTACGGTAACGATAAGCCGTGCACCATCGGCCAGATAGGGCCGCGCCGCCCGCAAAAAAGCCACCGGGGAATCAACATGCTCGAGCACTTCTGAGCAAACCGCATTCGTGGCCCAACCGACGTAATTCTGCAATTCCGCTGGCGACTGAAACATGTCGGCTACAATAAAAACGGCCTCGGGTACTTTTTTTTGTGAAATTTCCACTCCGCTCGGGCTCAACTCGAAACCGAGAAGCTTGGCCTGCGGCAGAAGAGGCCGCAACTTCACCATCAAGTCGCCCTGTCCGCTGCCAATGTCCAGGATCTGTGCGGCCTGCCCTTCGTTTTCACGTTGCAGCAGCTTCGCGATCAGCGCGTGGCGCATTTGCTGCGCCGGATTCTGGCTGGCGGCAGCAGCGTAGCGATCCCAGTGCTCATTCCAATTGTCGTGGTCAGGCATCAGGTGATTGGGAACTCGATGAATTCTTGGTCGCGGTGGCGAAAAGGTTCAGGCCAAACTTGTGGTAGCAAAGACGGATCTGGCTGGGTCGAAAGCCCGCGCGTACCAACAACGGCCAAAGATCCCGCTTATCGTAATACATTTTGTGGTCATCCATCTCTACCTTGGGGCTGAGGCCAAGCCGGAAGGCAGAAAATTCCAGAAAATATTTGCCGCGCCAGGTCGGCACATTGATGAAGAGCACGCCACCCGGGCGCAAAAGCCGCCAGGCGGACTCAATGCCCGCCAGCGGTTCGCGCAAATGCTCCAGGACTGAAATCAACAACACGATATCATAAGCGCGGTCGGGCAACTTGGGCAAAGTTTCCTCAATCGGGCCTTCGTGAAAGGAAAAACCTGTCATTTGGAGCAACTCCGGCGCGAGGCGGAAATCGACTCCCGTGCCGTGCTTCAGCCGGTCGCGTAATGCCAGTAACTGCGTGGCGCGATAGCCACAGCCGAGTTCCAGCACCTCGAGGTCATTCCGCGGCGGCAGCCAGCGCCGGATGGCCCGCGAGGAAAGCCACACGCCAAAACGATCCACCCAGGACACGCCATGCTGGCCGTAAGATTCGACTGAGCGATCGTTCATGTTTCGTCCCTCGCCACCACCCGCTGCGACATTTCCAGCAGGAGCGTGAATCCAAAAGTTTGAAACCCGAGGATGATAAACAGCAACCCGAGGATGGCCGGATATGATATCCCAACCAACTTCATGCCGGCCTCAACGTACCGCGTCACAAACATCCCCACGAGCAGAAAGCCCATTCCTGCGCAGATCCCAGCCATGATCATCCCGCGGTTGTAAGTCAGTACGCGCTGCACCGTGGTTTCTATCCCGGAACGCAAACCGTGCATGATCCGCGCCATGATTCCGATTTGCACACAACTGTATCCCAGCGTCGCGCACGTGATCCCCAAAAGCATCCAGTGCAGGTTGAAGCCGATCCCCCCGATGTTCAAGGGGCCAAAGCCCAGCACGAATGAAAGCAGCAGACCGACCGCCATCAGCACATATCCCGGCTTCAATAAAAAAGTATCGGGTGAATAGACCAGCATGACCTTGAGGTTAAGCCAGCCTGCGATCCAGGGCGACAGCCAGCCCATCCGGCGATGGTGACTCATGCGCCCCTCACGGTCTTTGTAGAACTTTACCGGCACTTCGGCAATGTGCAGACTGAGGCGGGCTCCTTTCAGCACCATCTCAGACGCGTATTCCCAGGATTGCGATTTGAGATCGATTTTCGCCAGCGCTCCGCGCGTCAGTCCACGCATGCCGCAATGAATATCCGTGTAATGACTGCCATAGATGCGATTAAGAATCCAAGTGGTCAGCGGCGTGCCAAAATACCGGTGCAGCGGCGGCATCGCCCCGCCTTCGATATCCCCGCTGAAGCGGCTGCCCATCACGAACTCGCCACCCTGGCGGAAGGCCTCAACAAACGGCGCCAGCTCGCGAAAATCATAGGTCAGGTCGGCATCGCCCATCACGATCCATTTTCCGCGGATGTAGGGCATCGCATCAATATAAGCGCGCCCCAATCCCCGTTTGGGCACGCGCAGCACCTCCCCGCCATGCGCGAGCACAATGTTCGGCGTCTCATCGGTGGAGCTGTCCACGATCAGGATCTGGCCGCTCACACCGGCGCTCTTAAGACCCTCGTGGCACCAGTCCACAAACTCGCCAACGGTGATGGCTTCGTTGAGCGCTGGCACAACGAGGCTCAATTCCACCGGGCCGGGCGATAAGCCCGGGGGTAGTAGATGCTCGATGACCCGTGGTGCGGAAACCGGCTCAGTCATGGGCAATCTCTTCACGCATCGCGATCATCGCGTCGCGCACCGCCTCGGCTGAGTTACGGCGGCACTTCCAGCCCAGGGATTTTATCCGGGCGCAATCAAAGCGCACGATGGGTACGTCGCCTTTCCAGCCACGGTCCCCGCCGGTGAAATCATAGCGCGTCTGCCCGAGTTTGCGCCCGCTCACTTGCACCGCCAGATCGGCAATTTCCTTGACCGTGATGTAGTCATCCGTGGCCACGTTGAACACATCGTAGCGCGCGGTGGAGCGCTCGTGCGCGGTAAAGACCGCCTCGAGAATGTCGTCCACATGAATGTAACTCTTGCTCTGCGAACCGTCGCCCAGGATGCGGAGCTGCGACGGGTCATGCTTGAGCCGACGGACAAAATCATAGCCCACCCCGTGCGTCTGGCGCGGCCCCACCACATTCGCGAATCGGAAAGCACAGGCTTTAAGCCCGAACATGTGGCAGTAGGCGGAAATGAGAGCCTCGCAGGCCAGCTTGCTCGCGCCGTAGGTGGAAATCGGCATGCAGGGGCCATAACTTTCTGGAAATGCCACCCGGGCATTTTCGCCATAAACGCCGCTACCCGACATGTAGAACAACCGGCTCACCCCATTGACGCGCATCCCCTCAAGCACATTCTGCGCGAGGTAAGTGCCCTCCCAAAAATCGATGTCGGGTTGCGTGACGGCCTTGGCGATGTCGGGATTCGCGGCTAGATGAAACACCGTGTCGCTGCCCGCCATCGCCGCGGTGATTTTGGCCAAATCCTTGATGTCTCCCTCGGCAATCTGGAGTCTTTGGTCGCCCAGGACTTCCTGCAGATGTTTCCGCGTTCCCGACGAAAAATTGTCGTAGATGACCACCTTCTCAACCCCGGCGGTCGAGAGCAGGCGTTTTGTCAGGTGACTGCCAATGAAGCCTGCGCCGCCACTGACAAAAACATTTCGCATGGGATGGAGTAGTGAAGTCGATAAGGGTTAAATCTGAACGGGAACCGCCACGATCGTTGCGTAAAAATACGATTTAACCTTCCCGCCACGAAACCAGATTGTCACGCAAAATTGATGCATCAAGAGACCTTGGTTCTTGTCATGCTTCCCTGTCATTGGCTAAAGGGTGTGTATCCGTTCCTATATTAGCTGATGTCCAAAACTCTTCTCGTTACCGGTTCTTCCGGTCTCATTGGCTCCGAAGTCTGCGTGTATTTTGCGCGCGAGCTCGGCTACACCATCCATGGCGTGGACAATAATCAACGCGCCGTCTTCTTCGGCCCGCAGGGCGACACGCGATGGAACCAGCAACGTCTCTTGCGCGAGCTGCCCGGATTTCAGCACCACGAACTCGACATCCGCGACCGCGCCGGGGTGCTCGCCCTGGTCCGGCAACTCAAGCCCGCCGCCATCGTCCACACCGCCGCCCAGCCCAGCCACGACCGCGCGGCGGCCATCCCCTTTGACGATTTCGACACCAACGCCGTCGGCACCCTCAACCTGCTCGAAGCCGTCCGCCAGGCCTGCCCCGAGTCGCCCTTCGTGAACATGAGCACGAACAAGGTTTACGGCGACGCCCCCAATGCCATCGCCCTCCAGGAACTCGAGACGCGCTGGGACTACGCCGACC
>Ga0210395_10003443_pt1 | contig 12124 bp, 8 predicted proteins | sample IncBWH4OmetaG_FD_150861 | JGI IMG/M metagenome (GOLD analysis project Ga0210395, IMG submission 150861) | Forest soil microbial communities from Barre Woods Harvard Forest LTER site, Petersham, Massachusetts, United States - Inc-BW-H-4-O ...
TATTTCAAATGAAAGAGGTTCCGGCATGAAGGCGTCATTTTCCCGTGGAGTTGCGCGTGCAGTTTCGATGAGTGCTATGTTCAGCGTGCTGTCTCTAGCGGCCGCAGACGGGATGGCGCAGGCGACGAGCGGAACACTTGTGTTGACAGGAGCAGACCGGCGGCCAGCGACAAGCTTGAACGGCGAGTGGGCTTCGATTGTCGATCCTTATTTCGCCGGATTGTTTAGCTTTCACCATGAGGAAAAGAAGAACGGCTGGTTTTTGAATTCCAAAGCAAAGCCCGATGATCCGTTCCCGACAGAGTATGACTTTGCGAAGGCGCCGAAGCTGAAAGTGCCGGGGGATTGGAATACGCAACGAGAGTCGCTCCTGCTCTATGAAGGTCCCATGTGGTACGAGAAGGATTTCACTTATCAGCCAAAAGAACATACGCACGTATTTCTGCATGTAGGTGCGGCGAACTATCACTCCTGGTTCTGGGTCAACGGGAAAAAGGTTTGCGAACATGAGGGCGGATATACGGCATTCAATTGCGAGGTGACTACCGCACTGCAAAGCGGCAGTAACTTTGTGGTTGCGGCGGTAGATAACACCCGGCACGAAGACAATGTTCCGACGCTGGAGACAGATTGGTGGAATTATGGCGGACTGACCCGCGAGGTTTCGCTGATTGACGTGCCGGAGGCATTCATCGATCAATACGATCTGCACCTGGAGCGCGGAGAAGGTTCAACGATTGCCGGGTGGGTGCATGTCGTGGGAGCACATACGGGTGAAAGGGTCGAGGTAGAGATACCGGAGTTAGGCGCACATGCGACCGCGTCGACTGGAGAAGACGGAAAAGCAGCGATCCATTTCGAAGTGAAGGGATTCGAGCGCTGGTCGCCTGAGACACCGAAGCTTTACAAAGTTACGGTTCGCGCCGGCGCGGACGCGGTGGATGAACTTATCGGGTTTCGCACCGTGGAGACGCGGGGCACAGAGATTCTGCTGAACGGCAAGCCGATCTTTCTCCGTGGCGTTTCGGTGCATGCCGAAGCACCTTACAGGACGGGGCGAGCGTATTCAGATAAAGATGCCGAGACGCTGCTCAGATGGGCGAAGGAACTCGGTTGTAACTTTGTGCGGTTGGCGCACTATCCGCATGATGAAACCATGCTACGTGCCGCGGACCGCATGGGTTTGTTGGTCTGGTCAGAGAATCCGGTTTACTGGGCGCTTGAGTTTGATAACCCAAAGGTGCTGGCCAAAGCCGAACAACAACTGGATGAAGAGATCAACACATCGCGGAATCATGCCGCCATTGTGTTGTGGTCGATGGCCAATGAAACCCCGAGCAACCCTGCACGCACACAGTTTATCGAAACGCTTGCCGGCCAAGCGCGCGCGATGGATGCGACGCGTTTGATTACAGCGGCGTTACTAGTCCGTGCCCAGGGAGCCACGAAGATAGTCGATGATCCGCTGGGCCGCGCGCTGGACGTCATTGGAATCAATGAATATATCGGATGGTATGAGGGACATCCAGAGAGTGCCGATGTTACTCAGTGGGATATTGCCTATCAGAAGCCGCTGATTGTGAGCGAGTTTGGCGCCGATGCGAAGGCTGGTCTGCACGGTAGAGACGACCAACGCTGGACCGAGGAATATCAGGCCAATGTGTTTCGCCATCAACTACCGATGTTGAACAAGATCGCGCAACTTAGGGGCATGAGTCCCTGGGTATTGATGGATTTTCGGTCGCCGAATCGGCCTTTGGCTGGGATTCAGGACGAGTTCAACCGCAAGGGACTTGTCTCGGACCAGGGGCAGAAGAAGCAGGCTTTCTTTCTATTGCAGAAGGCATATAAGGACGGCACAGTAGGAAAAGCCGACTAAGACACCGGGGCTGATCCTTGAAGTAAGTGAAGAAAGTTATCACGAGAAGCTGTGAAGGGGGCGAGGAATTGAGTTATTCTCGGGGTATGACGATTGATTCGATTCTTTCACAACTTGACACCGAGATTGCACGACTCACTCAGGTGCGCTCCCTTCTTGCCAATTCTGCCAAGTCTTCGACCAAACTCACTGTGACTAAGGCCGCGAAAGCGCCGACCAAGCGGCGCAAGAAGCGGGTGTTGAGTGCGGATGCGCGGAAGCGCATTGCCGACGCGCAGCGCAAGCGCTGGGCTGCACAGAAGGCTAAGTCGAAGTCCTGACCTTTTCATCAGAGGATTATCTGGCGGCTCGCAGGAGTGTTGTTTCTTCGTGGTCTCTCGCCCTACGGCGATGTGGCCGCAAGTGGGGATAGGAGTTGGGACGGGCCGGCCTCGTACGAATCCTGCGCAAGTGCAACAACGCGCGACAACCCAGCATGCGAGCGATGAGTAGACGGGCAAGCGACCAACGCGTGTGCGAGGTCGATTGCGCGGCGCGGACCTGCGCAAGTTTCAGGAGCCGATCACTGCCGGCGGTGATCCGGTGTCTGAGACTGATTTCTGTGCGTGTGCAGGGGATGAGAATCCGTCGCGAAGATTCAGCAGGTTCGAAAGCGACGCTACCAGGTCTCGACGGCGAGGATATTCGGCGGACCCGAGTGTCCCTGGATAACCTGGGTCTCGATCACCGCTTCCATATTTTTCTTTTCCCAGTCCGCCGGAGCCTTGGCGAGGAGTCTGTCGAGGTAGACCGGGTTATAAAGGATCTCGCCCGCGGCTTCCGTACCTTCTTCCGAAATGCCGGCGGCGATGATCACCGGTTGGCCGGTGGTGCTGTCGTGAATGCGCGCGACGATCGCGTAGTCGCGTGAAAGCTTTTCGTAGGGCAGATCCCATGCGGTGGCCCATGAGCCATTTTTCTGGCTCTTACGATCGACCAGGGTTGCAACCCCATCTTTCGATTCAAAACCGAAACGGAGTTTCTGCGTCACGCGCAGTGTCCATATGTTGTCGAAGGCGCCGATAAGGACGATGGGCCCCTCGCGCAACTGGGAGAAGGTCGCTTCAGAAGCCGGCTCGACGCGGAAAGTCTTGTGCCGAATCTCGAGCTGCGCTGCGACGCGCGTCAGTGTAATGACGTCGGCGAGGGCGAGGTTTCCGGAGTAGTGCAAACGGACGTACAGTTTTTCCGGCTCGGGCTTGCTGACGGGCGCTTCAAAGTCGTTGATGGAATCGGTGTCGAGGTTCTTTGCCGGCTCTCCTAGACAGAAGGTTGCGGGATCAGCGCTGGAGGTGAAGGGCTCCCAGAATCGATCAATGTTCGAAGGCGGAGGAACCGGCTGCGTGGGGTGGTAGCGCAGGCCGACGCCGAGGCCCAGTGCGCCGGCCAGGACAATGAAAACGCCCGTTGCCACCCAAGGGAAGCGCCGGTGATCGGTTGCGGGTTCCTCGGACGGGATGGGGGCTGCCGGAAGTACGATCTGGTCGGCTATAAGAGGACTGGGAGCCGCATCGGCCGGCTGGTCCGGCGCGTGGAAGACGGGCACGTAAGAGCCGATGGGGAGCTCGACAATGAGTTCTCCCTCGTGGGCCGAGTCGTAGTAGTACTGCGAGAGGCGCTTGCGGACCTCACCGGCGGTAATGCGGACGACGGGGTCCGCGTTGGCGTCGTAACTGGGCGAGCGGCCAAAGACCTCGATCCCGATGCTTCGTTCTTTGAGATCGCTCGCGTTGCCGAGAAGCGTTTGCTCGACCACGTAGGCGAGTAGGGCTGGATACCGTTTGCTGTTGGCAAAGAGAGGGTGCACCAGAAGACGCTCAACCTGCCCGCGGATAGCGGCCGGATCCGGGACGGACGTGAGACGGTCCATCTCCTGCATGGATTTCGGTGCCACGGGCATGTCCACTCCTGATTCGGCTCAAAGCCCCAAGGGGGCGAAGCATTCACGAAACTGCATCGGCGCGCCATGATCGACTTTCGCTCCAGCTGCAACCACAAGCTGTAAGCGCAAGCTACAGGGCGACAGCCGAGAGACCGGTCAAACTGCCGGCCCTTCTATCGGAGCTGCCTGCAAGTTAGGTGTGGGGGAATCAACACAGCTTCAGGCGTTACACTCACTCTGCATTGCGTATCATACGTCCCCAAAAAGCGATTGTCTACGAGGAGTTAACCCTTTTACAAGCATCGTCTAACGCTAGAAGCGTTCCCTTGGTACCCGATGGAACCTATCAGCAGTTCGAGTGCACACCTATATTTCACGACGGTCCAGAAAATGTGCTGAACGTGTGCCCCTGCGATCGAAGTAATCCTTAATTGCGTGGGTATACCAAAAGCGCCTTTTCTTGTGATTGCGGCTCCTCGCCCCTCCGGTTTGCCAGACCTGGAATGAATCCAGGCAGGGACATTCCGGGGGGCGCTTTTTTTGAACTGAAGCCGCGCCGAACGGGTCAGGGCGGTTCTCGCCACCCGGACAAAACCCCTTGAGCCTCGACGAACCGGGACCCTCCGAATGTGGCAGGCTCACACACCTATGGATCGGAATGACCTGACGGGACTGGGTTCAATGGACTATGCTGTTCGGCGTTTCCAGAAATGCAAAACAGTTGCGCATAGGGAAGGATTTTCGAGGCATGTCCATGTTCCGTTTTCTATTGATAGGTTGCGTTCTGGCGCTCGTAGGCGGGAGCGCGAGCGCTCAGACCATCTCGCACGAAGAGGCACATCGTAGAGCAGAGGCTCTGCTGAAGAAGATGACGGTCGACGAAAAGGTGGGGCAACTGAACCAGTCGTCGGGTGTGGTGATGCCGATGCTGGGCGGTGAAAAGCCAGACGATCTGGTGAGCCAGGGGCGCGTGGGTTCGATCCTGTGGCTGATCGATGTGAAGGAGATCAACCGTCTGCAGCACATCGCAATGGAAAAGTCGCGGCTGCACATCCCGATTTTGTTTGCATTCGATGTGATCCATGGCTACCGAACGGTATTTCCGGTTCCGCTGGCAATGGCTTCGTCGTGGGATCCGAGCGTGGAAGAAGCGGCGCAGCGGCTTGCGGGGCAAGATGCGCGCGCGGCCGGGATCGCGTGGACCTTTACGCCGATGGTCGACATTGCGCGCGACGCTCGCTGGGGACGCATCGTGGAGGGCGCCGGTGAGGATCCTTACCTGGGCGCTGCGATGGCGCGAGCGCAGGTGAAGGGATTTCAAGGGGACTCGGTGGGGCCCGACAGCGTGCTGGCGTGCGTGAAACATTTCGCCGGCTATGGCGCGGCAGACGGAGGACGGGACTACGACTCGTCCTATGTCCCTGAAGAATTGATGGAGAACGTGTACCTGGTGCCGTTCCATGCAGCGGAGCGGGCGGGTGCGGCCACCTTCATGAGCGCCTATATGGATTTGAACGATGTCCCCGCGACCGGCAACAAGTGGCTGCTGACCGAAGTGCTGCGCAACGACTGGGGGTTCAAGGGATTCGTCGTGTCGGACGCATTTGCCGTGGGAAGCCTGGTGACGCACGGATTTGCCCGCGATGGGGAAGACGCGGCGCTGAAGGCATTCACTGCAGGCGTGAATATGGATATGGCCAGCCAGACTTATACCAAGAATCTGGCGAAGCTTTCGGTCGATGGCAAGGTGAACGATACGCAGTTGGATGCGCTGGTGCTGCCGGTTCTCGAAACCAAATACGAGTTGGGCCTGTTCGATCATCCCTACGTGGACGAATCGAAGGTCGAAGCGACGTTGACCCGCCCGGAGGGACTAGCGCTGGAACGCAAGGTAGCGGGCCGGTCGATGGTGCTGCTGAAGAATGACAAAGCGATGCTGCCGTTGGCGAAGAGCGTGAAGAAGGTTGCCGTGGTTGGATTGCTCGCCGACTCGACGCGCGATATTGAAGGGGGATGGACGGTTGAGGGCTTGTTCGGCGCACCAGGCAAGAGCCACCCGGTCACGGTGCTGGCGGGTATCAAGAACAAGCTAGGCGCGGATGCGCGGGTCACGTACGTGGCCGGGCCGCCCACGGGACGCGTGTATCCAGGACTGTTTGAACAGATTTCAGGGACAAAGCCGCCACCGCCGCCGACTGCCGATGAAGTGGCAGACTGGCTGGCGAAAACAAAGGCTGCCGCATCGGATGCAGATGTCGTGATTGCGGTGCTGGGTGAATTGGCGTCGATGAGCAGCGAGGCAGCATCGCGCGCGACTCTCGACCTGCCCGGGATTCAGGAGCAGATGCTCGAGACGGCGGTCGCCACAGGAAAGCCCGTGGTGCTGGTGCTTGAGAACGGCCGGCCTCTCGACATTCGCTGGGCATCGGAGCATGTACCGGCGATTCTGGAAGCGTGGTATCCGGGAACCGAAGGCGGCAACGCAGTCGCCGATGTGTTGTTTGGCGACGTGAATCCGGGAGGAAAGCTGCCGGTGAGCTGGCCGCGCAGCGCCGGACAGGAGCCTCTCTACTACAACCACAATCTGACCCACGAACCGGAGGATCGGCCTACGTTCACTTCGCGCTACTGGGATCTGAGCAGCAAGCCGTTGTACCCATTTGGATACGGACTGAGCTATACGACATTCAAGTTCGATCACCTGAAGCTGAGCCGGAAAAGTATGAAGGCAGACGAGGCTACGGAGGTTTCGTTGGAGGTGACCAACGCAGGCAGCGTGGCCGGGGATGCGGTAGCGGAGGTCTACATTCATCAGCGGGCAGGATCGGCTTCAAGGCCGGTGCGGCAGCTGAAAGGATTCAAGCGCGTGACGCTGCAGCCAGGCGAAACGCAGACACTGGAGTTCCCGCTGGGCAAAGACGAGCTTGAATTCTGGAATCCGCAAACCAAGGCGTGGGTTGTCGAGCCCGGAACATTTGATGTGTGGGCCGGTGAAGATTCGACTGCGAGTTTGCATAGCGAGCTGGTGGTGGAGTGATGAAGATAGTGGGCAGTGATCAGGGATCAGGGAACAGTCCAAAGACGTAGTGACTCAGCGGCGTGAGGGGCGGGGCTCCTTCGGTTTCTTTGGCCCGTTCCGCTTCGGCGGCTTGTTTGGGGCCGTGGGGCGCGGCCGGCTGCCGTCGCCCGCACTTGCGGGAGGGTTTTCGGCGAGCAGCACGCGAAAGTGGTGGCGGAGTTGTTCGACGGCGTGATCGAAGGGTTCGATCGAACCGTAGGAGCGCGCGAGCATCACGCCGCCTTCCATGACAGCGAGGACGAAGGTGGCGAGTGCGTCGAGGTCGGTGTCGCGCGCCAAGCGCGGTTTGCACTGATCGAGACATTCTCGAATCGCGCCGATCCAGCCGCGAAAATTCTCGGCGATCAGGGCGTGCGCAGGACGATTCTCCGGATCGATTTCGAGAGCCAGGCGCCCGAGAGGGCAGCCGTAGTGGAAATCGGTTTTGAGAATGCCCTCGCGATATCCGGCGAGGATGGAGAAGATGCGTTCGACCGGCTCCTCGGTTCGCGCGAACGCGGGATCGACGACCATGGGGCGGAGCAATCGTAAATAGCCGTCGAGGACGGTGCGCAGAAGTGCTTCTTTGCTCTCGAAGAAGTGATAGAAGCTGCCCGAGTTGACGTTGGCGCGGGCCAGCAGGTCGGCCATGCTTGTGGCGGCATAGCCATGCTGCCAGAAGAGGTAACGAGCCGAATCGATGAGGCGGTCGCGAGTGCCGAGTTCCTGGGGCATGGGAGGAAAAGGATTGACAGTCTTACTGTACTCGTGTCTTACTTGAACGATCAACCAAGTGGAGGCACGATGAAGGCACTCTTTCTGGCTTCAACCCTTTTGGCTTCGCTCTTGATCGCGGCGACGGCGCCGCAAGCGGCCGTTGCGGAAGGTCAACAGACAACGGGGCGCGTGCTGGTCCTGGAGCTTACAATTCCGGCGCCGCGCGCGGAGGTGTGGAAAGCGTTTGCGACCAGCGAAGGTTTGAGCACCTGGCTGACACCGCAGGCGACCGTGGATTTGCGCGCCGGCGGAGAGTGGACGGCACACTTTCCGGGAGGAAGCACGGGCGGCGGCACGATCCTGAGCTTTGTTCCGGAAAAGGAGCTGGTGATCTCAGCGTTGGCTCCGGACAAATTTCCCACGGTGCGGGCACAGCGCACGCGGGCGGAGTTTCATTTCGAGTCGGTGGGCGATGCGACGCGGGTACGGCTCACCCAGAGGGGGTGGAAAGATGGCGCGGAATGGGATGACGCCTATGAATATCTGGCGGTCGGCGACGCGCAACTGCTGGCGACCTTGCATAAGCGGTTCGTGAGCGGGCCAATTGACTGGAGCAAGTAGAGAAATCAACAGGGGAGAGCGATCGCGATGAACCTGGGCACACTGAATCTGTGGGCAGTGCTGGTGGCAGCCTTGTCGGCGTTTGTGCTGGGAGGGCTTTGGTATTCGCCGTTGTTGTTTGCAGGAGCATGGAAACGGGCCAATGGATTTGGCGCAGCGGAACCGCCGCAGGCGGGCGGGAAGATTGTTGGGCTGAGTTTCGTCTTGAGTTTGGTGATGGCGGTGAACCTGGCCATGTTCCTGAATGACGCGAAGACCAACCTCGCGTGGGGCACCACGGCGGGGTTTCTCGCGGGATTTGGCTGGGCCGCCATGGGACTGGGGATCGTGGCGCTCTTTGAGCGGCGGACCTGGAAGTACATGCTGATCAACGGCGGCTATTTGACTCTGGCATTGACGGCTATGGGCGCGATTCTGGGTGGATGGCGCTAGATTGGGACGCCTTTAGAACACCCAGACGGTTAGAATTACCGGCCTGAAGGCTGCGGCTCGTGCTGCCGAATCATCTGGATCACGACGGTGATCATCCACACGACTACGGCGAGGATCGCGATTGCTGCGAGCGCGTCCCAGGGAGCGGAGTTGGCAATCGCTAAGAACTGCTGCGGGCCGTTCGCCATGACAAAGGGAACGAGGGCCAGGCACAGACATGCGCCGGTGTACCCGATCCAGATCGTTGCGCGCGGGAAGGCGCGACTGGCCTGGGCGATGTGACTTCCAGCCGCCAGCAGGAGGGCGCAAAAGAGCAGTCCGACGGTGCCGAAGAACGGGTAGCGGCCCTGCAGGAATACGCGAAGGAACGAGGGATCGGGCTTGGCCGAGAGAGCATTCATGGCGGAGGCGGCCTGAAGCGCGTCTCCGAACAACGTGACGGCAGAGTAGACGACGCCGGCGCCAAAGACCTGGGTTGCAATCCACATGGAGTCTGGCTGTGTGTTGCCGATCAGGCGGCGAAAGCCGTCAAGGAAGATCAGAAGCAGGGCGCAGATGACGACGTCCATGAGAACCGCGGCCAGCATGTTCCATGCGTTGTGCGTCGCGTAGCCGATGAGGCTCGCGGGCTCACGGGAGGGCATAGGCCCGCGCAGGACATAAAGCGGGAGTTCTGCAAGCATGAGGACAATGGAAAGCAGGCCGCAGACACCGGCGGAGCGGTAGAGGTTTTGGTTGCGCATATTCACACCGCCTTTAGGAAATCTTCATCTCAGTGAAGTTCTTATACTACGGAACGCATAATTTCCGACGGGGGAATCAGCGATTCGGGCCCAGATTCCGGACCCACCGGCACAGCGAGCTCTAAGAGACCTCTCCTCAAGGAAAACCCAAAAGGTCGATTTCTAAAGACGGTCTGAAAATACCGCGTTTGCAATGAGCTGCCTCCATTGGTCTCCAGGATCGTTAAGTCATTCGCATCGGCGATCGATACGAATGCGCAGGCGTCCCTGCGGGCTGGATCCTACGCATGGGCTGCGCAACGATGGGATCCCTGACCTCTGCCCAGTTTTGTGGACTGGGGGCGCGTGCCTGTGGTCCCGCGTTGAGAGCTCGGATCGATCCGGACTAAAGTAACGTGACCCGAGTTTTGATCGAAGGTAACACGCCGTCCAAGGGGCTCACGTTACCACGGTACGATGAACGATACCAATAGATTCCTTCAGGAAGAGGGAGCAACAACGTGGGCGCATTTGAAGAGACCAAATGCAGGCGGAGCATTGTCTCCGACACCTTGCAGGGCCTGACGGAACAAGCCAGACGCTGGCGCGAAAAGATCGATCTAGTTGAAGCAGGACAGAGGCTGGATCGGGAGGAAACGGTTGCCGAACTGGCACGGCTGTTGGACGCCTGCCAGAACCTGCGCGACGCAATCCTGTCAGAAGATAGCGGTGCGACATGGAAGACGAAGACGGAATTACAGGCGCTGGTAGTACGGCTGGATCAGGTTGCGGAAAAACGCAGCCGCTATCTGGACCTGGCGCAACTGCTGTCGTCCGGCACGGTTTCTCATCGCCGCGAGCGGACGAAACAAGAGCGGCTGCGGCAGCGCGACGCTGCAGTTGCGGAGTTGATGGAGATCTCGGCGATGATCGCGCCTCCAGATCTTCCCGGGCCTGCGGCCAAGGAATGGCTGAACTGGGCATGCAGTCTGGATGACAGCACCAACGATCCTGACTTGGCGCAACTGAAGGCGCATTTCCCGCGAGTCGACGATTTTGTCCGCCAGCTGGAAATCGAGATGTGGCAGGACGGGCCCGTCTCCAATCCGGATCACATGCCGGATCCCATTGTGGATGTGGTGCCGTCGTACAAGGCGGATTCCAATGGCTCAACCGGCGCGTCTTCAACGCCCATGATTAGCGAAGCGCCTTCTTCGACGGAGAGCGAGACTGTGCACGCGGAAGCGGAAACGAGCACCGCCGTGGTGGAACCGGAAGCGGAGCCGGAGCCCATCGTCGCAGAGGCACCCCAGACCGAAGAAATCGCATCGCCGGCACAGCCGGTGATGCACGATCTTCCGGAAATCGGTGAGCGTGGCAAGGGAAGACTCTCTTTCTTCGACGAAGAAGAGGTGGAGTATTTCAAACGCTACATGGACGAGGCAAAATCGGAGCCGAAAATTGCGCGCACGGTGCGGGCTCTGCTGGCGATCTCGCAGTGGCTTCTACCGGCCGATCAGAATCCCGTCTTGCACTCGACGCATGGAATTCGAGCGAAGATCGGCTACAAAGGCAGCTCCGACCTGCTCGCGGTTTCGCCCCAGGACGCGGCCCATGCCATTGACGCGGAGAATGGGCTGCTGTTGCTGACCGGCGGCGCAGACCTGTTGCGGTGGAGCATTGCGCAACGGGCTGAAGGGCACTTCGACGCGATTGCGCCGGTTCGTCGTTTGTCGATGGAGCAGATCAAGGGATGGTTCAGCGAGGTCTACAAGATTGAACTGGCCGAGCCGCAGGTGCTCGATGTGTACAAACTGACCAGCGGCATTCCGTTGCTGGTGGGCGAACTGCACCGTCTCATCCTGCCGAATCCGAAAACCCCGCCAACCTGGCTGGGCTACGCGATCTGGACCAATGTGAAGACCAGCTTCGAACGCCGGCTTCCGGTGCTGGCGCGTGAGCTGCGCAACGGATCGGCTGCTGTTCGATTGACGGAGCAGGAGATTCGGGTTCTGAAGATGGTGGTCATCGCCAGCGACGACTCGACGCCGGAGAACATCACCAAAAATTTGAAGGAAGAGTGGGACAAGTATCGCCGGCCGGAGATCCAGGCGCTGACGTCGAAAGACGAGCCGCGCGTGCGTTTGCTGCAGAGTCTGGGACTGTTGCCGATGAAGTCCGGCTATGGATTGGGGCCGATGCAGACCATCCTTCCAGTCGAACGGGAAGACGCGCTGCGCCAAATCGTGAGTTATTTATAGCGGGGAATTATAGTAGGACTGCGGGGCGGCCTGATAACCGCCCCGCTTATTTTTTGCCCTTCAATTGGCGCGCAAGGCAACGAGCGGGCTGATGCGTGCAGCGCGGCGGGCGGGGATGTAGCCGGAAACGGCGGCCACCGCGAGCAAGGCCGCGGCCATCAGGACATAAGTCGCCGCATCCCAGGGCGACGTGGCGAAGAGCAATGAGGCGATAAGTCGGGCTGTGGCGAGCGAAGTGACCGCGCCCAGGACGACGCCGATGAGCGCGAGGCGCAGTGTGCCGGCGAGTACCTGGCGTTCGACGCGCGATGCGCTGGCACCGAGAGCCATGCGAATGCCGATCTCCTGCGTCTGGCGCGTGACTGAATACGAAATGACGCCATAGATGCCGAGCGCGGCGAGCAGCAGGCCGAGCGTTGCAAACGCCGCGACCAGGAGCATGAAGAAGCGGCGCGGCGAATTGGCATGATCCACAAGACTCTGAATGGGGCGGAACTCGGCGAGCGGTTGCTT
>Ga0210395_10003445_pt1 | contig 12117 bp, 23 predicted proteins | sample IncBWH4OmetaG_FD_150861 | JGI IMG/M metagenome (GOLD analysis project Ga0210395, IMG submission 150861) | Forest soil microbial communities from Barre Woods Harvard Forest LTER site, Petersham, Massachusetts, United States - Inc-BW-H-4-O ...
CCGCTCGCAATTGCCGAGGGCCGCCTGGCAGACCCGGATCCATGCCTCGCCCTCCTCGCGGGTGTTGGCACGCTGCAGGGAGACAACCAACTTGCTGCCCCAGCCGATCCAATCGGCCTTGCCGAGTTGCGATTGCAGCACCGGGATCAAATGCGGGCCGACCTCGCCGGTCTCGGGATCGTGCACCTCGGGCGGCGGCGGTTCCTTGGGCAGTGGGCCCGGGGGCTTCGGTGCGCCATTACCATTGGCGTGAGGAGGTGCCTTTGCGGGCGCTGCACTGGTGGTGAAAGGAAGCTGCTCCGCGACATTCGCATCGTCATCGTCCTCGGGGGCGAGCCCCAAGGCCAAGCTGAGGCCGTAGCGCCGGGCATAGGTAACCCCAGACGCAAATCCCTGCGGGCCCTCCTTGGTCGGGTGGATCGGATAGTCCGAGGCAATCCACTCACCGCTGGAGTGCCAGATGATGGTGCGCATCACCGGCTGGCTGCCCCGGCTCACCAGATACTGATGCCGTGCCAGACCATTGGCGGCCAGCGCTTCCTTGACCGCGTCGACGATCTCCTCGAGCGGGGCGTATTTGTAGGTGTAGCTGTAGCCGTTGCCCTTGATCGTCGCATCCTTGGTGCGCTTGGGGGTTTTCATGGCGCCCTGCGCGATCGCCAGTGCGGCGCAGACCTGGGCGCAGTTGGGCGAGGCCAGCGGCAGAAACACCGGCTGCGGGATCAGCGCGACCTCGTCACGCTCGATGATGGGGGAGATGTCGTTCATCGCGATGCTCCGTACTGGGTCGGCATGATACTGTAGCCCTCAGCCTGCATGCAGGTCTCGAAATAGCCCTGCTGCCGCTTGTTGGCAGCGGCCGCGGCAATCGCGACAAACATCGGTGAGCCAAAGGCCACGCTACTCCCATCCATCCCGCGGGATATGGCTTGGCACCTCAGCTTGTCGGCGCTGAACTCTTGGAGTGTCGCTCCAGGCTTCTCAAAGATCGGCGGCGGCGGCTGACACGCGGCCAGAGGAAGGACCACCGCGATGATCGCGACGGCTGCAACAAGGCGTTTAAATGATGGCGTCATTATCGGCTCCTGTTACTCAAAATTCTGCCATACGTAGACCACCGAGAAGCACGTAGAGGCGGTGCATCTCGAACCAATCACCCCGTGCCACAAACCGTCCGTTGAGGGTAATTGCCCATCCGTTTCCGTGTTCGCGAAGTCTGATCATTTATCGGCTCCAATGATCACGGTAAGCGGTAATTGCGTTCCATAGCTGGCCGCGGAACTCGACGGCGCGATCGATGCGCTCAAACGTGTCCTCGGTCCATTCGCGGCGCATCAGCTCGCGCTGCAGCTCGTTCAAGAGAGCGTGCAGCTTGTCGCTAGCGGTAAAATCAAGCGGGTCGTTCGTCATCTCAGTGTCACCACTCCTTCAAGCCCGGCGTCTATGTAGCGGGTTAAGCGATCATGCTCTTGCGCGCTAATCGCGCTGCTATCCAGGCTAGATGCCAAGGCTCGCTAGCCACGATCCTGCGCACGGTCTCGACAGTGCTATTGGTCTCAGTAGCCATGGCTTGGATTAGCCGTTCGTTTGTCATCTCGTCTCTCCATCTGCTTACCCAGTATGCTTACCATAGGTAAGCAACAGACGCAAGCAGGAATCGTCATATTTGTTTGATGCTGATCGCCCCGGCTCTGCTGCGGCTGGCGCAGATGCCGTGCCCGAACGCTTTCTGGACATCCGGCTCGACCAATTCCTTGAGGCTCTTTGCCGCCCGGTTAAAGCAGTCGGCCGCCTCCTTGGTGTTGAGCCAGTTCGCCGCGTAGGCCGCCCACTCGTTGCGTCCCGTCATGTCGACGGTGCGAACCGCCGGCACCGGGCCCCGGACCATGGGCAGCGCACAGGGCGGCTGCAGGCTCTCGACACGGCCCCAGAACCAGTGGAGACGCTCCCACACCTGCGCTTCATACCCAGCGTCCCAGGCCGCCTCAAATTCGCGGGGCTCGGCGCCACCATGGACGATCAGCAGCGCGGCGCGATCGGCCCCGAGGCAGGCGCGCTGCACCACAAGCTGAGCGGCGTAGAAGGCGCGGACCTCATCGATCGGCTGAAAACCGATCCGCGCCTTGCAATCAATCACCGTGCTGTCGTACTCGCGCCAGGCGTCGAGCGTCGTACCGAGCCAAGGATATTCGGAGTGCTGTGCCCACTCGCCGCGCAGGGTGAGCGGATGACCGGTTTTGCGTTCGTGCCAATCGAGCGCGAAGGGCTCGATATAGTTGCCGAACTGAACAATCCACTCGCCGCTAAAATCCTCCTCGACATAGTCGGGATGACCTACGAGGCGTTGCCACTCTCGGCCGATCTTTTTCTCGTCGCCGGCCATAAGCCACGGCACGAAACTCGCACCGACCTTACCCTCGCGCAGGCGTTTCTGTTCGTCAGTCAACATAAGTCCAGTCCCTTTAGCAAAGCATCGATGGTGGCAATCTGGTCGTCCCGGGCGTGGTCTATCACCTCGGCCACCTGACCCATTTCGCAGAGCGAAAGGGGTGTGCCCTCGAGTGCGCGCTCGCGCAGGTTCAGCGAGACAAACCACAGCACAAAAGCCTGGTCGGGTGTCATGGCTCGAACGCCTCGTCCATGTCGAGCTGCGGCGGATCGGCATAGACCCAACCACAGCCGCCGCAAGCCGGGCACTCATCCCAGGTTTCACTGTCGGCTTCGCCGTACCAGTCGCGCTCGATCCGCGCCCAGCCACCTTCGCCGTCGCAGTTTTCACAGGTGTTCATTGGGCATCCTCCAGCCATGCCATGAGATCGGCGATCGCTTCAGCCTCGGTGGCACCGACACCGGCCATGCGGCGACCATCGGGCGCGCCGTCATAGGTGTCGTCATCGATCGCGTACCACTCCGGGCCCCACGGGCACGGGTGCATCTCAGTGCGAATGTTCATCGTAATCATCTCCGGTTGTGCTTACCATTTCATGCTCGACGAGGCCGACCCGGCCCACTGGTCCTAGCGAACCTTTGGCTCACTGTTTTGTGAACAAAGACAATGATACGCTAGCCTTACATTCCCGCTTGACGGGTGTGCGAACGCAGCGCTTTGATTGCGTACGATAACGCGCAGAACGTTTCACAAGAAAAATTCAGGGAGGCTGACATGGGGCGACGGGCTCCGTTGCGCGATGCCGATATGCTTACCATGAGTAAGCGAAGCACGCAAGCACAAAAGTTCCCGCAGGGAGGCGGGGTGCTTACGCCCCGGAAAGCCGATAGACTGGAGCTAGACTTTCTCGCGTTTCTTGCGCGTCACTCCGTGCGGATCCACGAGCAGCGCAGCTATATAAAGAAGGTTCTGTTTACTGAGGTCCGGCATACGCCGGAACATGACGAGGAGATCGATCTCATCGCTGGTTGAAACCGCGAGTGCACGCCTCATCTCGATCGCATCGCCCTGCAGATACTCCATTGATATGCTGCAGAGTTTGGCGATCTTTGCGAGGTTGTCGCGGCCCGGGCGCTTGTGCTCCGACTCCCATTGCCCGACCAGGCCGCGGCTGACCCCGAGAGCCTTGGCAAAGGCTCCCTGCGTGTAGTAGCCGGCGCTCAGTCGCGCAGCAGCAAGACGACGGCCCATCTCTGGCATGGCCAAAAGTGTAGCCAGAAAATCGACACCCACGGGTAAGCAATCAATTGCGCGCGAACGCCTACCCATGGTAACCGTAAGCCATGGACAAAATGCTGATCGGCATGGACCGCATCCGGCTCACCCCCGGGCTGCAGGCAGACCTCGCTCGCGCGCTCGGGATCACCCGCGGCGCAGTGGCCAAATGGAAACAGGTCCCGGCCGAGCGGGTGCTCGCGGTCGAGCGGTTCTCCGGTATCTCGCGGCACGATCTACGGCCCGACATCTATCCTCCGCCCTATCGCAATGTTGAGCGTAGGTTAGCAGGACTGCCTCCCGGAAGGAAGTCTAAAAAGCCAGCTAACGCGGTGGCGTGATGGGTCCGGCCCGCGGCATCGTCAACGGCCTGATCATCATGGCGATCATTTACGCGCTGACGTTCTGCGCGTTCGTCCTGGCGCACCATGCGTGCGATCTGCTGAGCCCGCTGCCGTGGCTGCACTGCAGCAAATGATACTAAATCTCGGGGAGGGGAACATGCCGCTCAACGTGCTGCAGCTGTCACAGGTAAAGCCGTGGCGGCGCCGTGGTGAACGGGCGATCGAGTGCTTCCTCGGCGGAATGATCGGCGCGATGGGGGCGCTGATCATCATGTGGGCGCTGACATGAAGCGCGACAAACCCGATCTGTCACGCCTGGTGACACTCGATCTGTCACCGACCGAGGCGGTGATGATGATGGGGCTGCTCGAGGCTGTCAAACGCACCTGCGGCGATGATCTGGACGTTCGGTGTCTGGTGTTGATCGATGGCAGTTGCGCTCATATTCGGCTGCAATTAAGGCAGCTTAGCTGGCCGCAGGGGCATAACCGCGCGCCTTATCCGGTGTAGGCGATGGCGCGGCGCGCTGTCTTCAAGCTGACCGCGCCGGTGGTACGCGAACCGATCCTGCACAAGCAGATCGCCGACAGCCTGCGCATTGAGATTGCCCCGCCGGGCCGGGTGTCGCTCCATGGTGTCACCTGGTGGAGTGTCGACATGGCCGCCTATGCCGGCACGGTGCCCGGCATCCGCACCGGCCGCGGCTGCATCGCCGGTGTCCCCGACATGATCGTGCTGTATCGCGGAACGGCTTTCTTCCTCGAGGTCAAGGCGCTCGATGGGGTGCTGTCCCCGGCTCAGCAGACGGTCGGCATCGCGATCCTGATGACCGGCGCGCATTACAGCGTCGTCAGGAATGCCGGCGAGGCGCTCGAGCAGCTCGACCGCTGGGAAATCCCGCGGGCGCATCGCATCAGGGGGCTGTAGGCATGGGCGTGCCACTCGTCCCGCCGGATATCGTCATCCCGCGTTTGCCGTGGGTGCCGATCTACGCCGACCGGCTGTGGGAAAGCAATTTCTTCGCGGTTGCCACCGACGCCGAGTTTCGCGCCGCGTTCTGCCTCTGGCTCAAGTCGTGGAACCAGACCCCGCCGGGTTCGCTGCCGACCGATGACCGGCTGCTCTGCCGCCTCGCAGAATTGGGCGGAAATCTCGCCAAGTGGCGCAAGGTGAAACGGATTGCGCTGCGCCATTGGGTCGAGTGCGACGATGGCCGATTGTACCATCCGGTCATCGCAGAATTTGTAATTCTTGCGGCAAACAAATTAAATGCGAATCAGCGACGTACAATCAACGCGACGAAAAATCGTTGGAAATCAACAAAAGACGTCTCCGTAACGGACTCCGTTACGGACCCTTACAGTACAGGACATAGATATCCCCCCCCTTACCCCCCCCGCGATGGCGAGGGGGGAAAAGGTTTTTCAACTTTTGGTTTGAAGAATGGCGCGGCACGGTCTGCACCCATCAATCCCAGGATCATGGGCCACTCGGCGCCCTGCCACTGCGACAACTGCACGCGCTGGGCCGAGCAACAACGGAGCGCAGGATGAACGAGATCGTTCCGTTTGTTTTCAAGCACGACGAAGACGAGATGCCGATCCGGACAGTATTGATCGATGGCGAGCCTTGGTTTGTGGCCGTCGATCCTTGTCGCGCATTGGGGTTGGAACAGACTTCGGCGGCTGTTAGGCCGCTCGATGCTGATGAAAAGGGGGTTACTACTGTTACGACCCTTGGGGGCCCACAAGAAATGAACATCATCTCCGAACCTGGTCTTTACAAGTTGATCCAGGGAAGCCGAAAACCCGCAGCGAAGACATTTGATCGGTTTGTGCGTCACGAAATCCTGCCGGCGATCCGCCGCACCGGGCGATACGAATTGGGATCAACCGCCAGCGAGCCGGATCTGCTGACGGCGATTAACGGCGTGGAGACCAGGCTCGTTGCTCGCTTGGAGCGAATAGAAGGAAAGCTCGACGGTGGTCGCCAAGGATTTTCGATAGATACCGTCCGCTACGTTTGCGAGGGAGTGGCGAAGTATAACAATGGTGAGTGCATCTACTGCAATAACGTTTCGGTCGTCACCAAGTTTGGCGAAAAGATCACTTACGAATTACATCATGCGAACGGCAACAAAGCGGACAATAGCGCTGAAAACTGCACGATCCCCTGTCCTGACTGTCATAAACGCCTGACCAACAAGAAACGAAAGGATCATATTCCGGTGCATGAGGCATTGGGCATTGCCAACGCGTTTCATCGCAAACTGAAGCAGAAGGCAGGGCAGATACGGCCACCCGCCGTCGCCACGATGGGCTTTTGGGATTTCCGCGCGGCCAGCCAGGTCGATATGGGCTTTCCACAATTGGCAAAACGAGAGAGGTGACCGAACACCGCTCGCCGCTGGCCTCCTACCCCGATGATCCCGCATAACCCGTCTTGCGCTTACCTGGGGTTGCTGGGTATGCTCTCCGCCGCAGGACGTTCCTTGTGCTGCATGTTGCCCCGCCGGCCCGGCGCGGACCCCCTACCCCCTTCCGGGCCGGCACCTCCACTGGGGATTGGAGACAATCCATGGCCACGGCACCTAGCCACCTCTACCGGGATGATCTGCGGTACGGTGCTCGTGTACTCCCTTCGCCAGAGCACGAAGGGCTGATCGATAAGCCGGTAAATGACCTGTCCATGGACGATCTCGAAGCATTCGTCGAACTCGTGACAGGGAAAAACCCGCGTTCTCTGGCCCCGGCGAGCTACCGACCGTGGCGACAGTCGGCTGTCGCCGGCGCCACTCGGTAACACTCGGCATTTCAACCGAGATGCCCAATGGCCAACCCGCCCAGCTTGCAAACTTGCAGCCAGCGTGGCAGCCGGGAGTGCCGCGCAGCAAACGTCGGTCGGTCAGAACCGATCGGGCGATCAAAACATTTCGCAACCTCACGCCCGAAGCCGCCGAATACGCCGGCCGAGTGCTGCGTGACGAGACCGAATCCACCCGATGCCGGCTGCAGGCGATGGAGGCGATCCTGCGCTACGGCATGCCCAAGAACCTCGAGGAGCTGCTCGCCAAGGCGATGGGCGAAGGCGGCCGGGCCTACATGCGGGTCGAGTTCGTCCGGCCCGGTGACGATGCGGTCGATGTCAACGCCAAGCCCAACGGACACGGCACCTTCGAGGTGTCATTCGGTGCGCCGTGAGTGACAGTGCGCAGTTTCCCCTCGCGCTCGAGCCGCTGTTCGGTGACGCTCGCTACAAGGTTTGCTACGGGGGAAGAGGGGGCGGCAAGAGTTGGGGCATCGCAACCTACCTGCTCGTCGAAGCGGCGCAACGCCCCCTCCGCGTGCTGTGCTGCCGGGAGTTTCAGGCGAGCATTCGTGAAAGCGTGCATCGTCTGCTCAGTGACATGATCGCCACGCATGGGCTCAAACAGTTCGAGGTGCTGGAGAAGAGCATCCGCAGCGAGCACGGCAGCGAGTTCCTGTTCGAAGGCTTGCGTCACAATGTCGGCCGCATTCGGTCACTGGAAGGCATCGACAAGGTCTGGGTCGAGGAGGCGAGCAATGTGTCACGCTCGTCGTGGGAGGTGTTGATCCCAACCATCCGCAAGGACGGTTCCGAGATCATCGTGTCGTTCAACCCCGAACTGGAGACCGACGAAACCTACCGCCGCTTTGTCACCGAGCCGCCGCGCGATGCGGTGCTGATGAAGGTGAACTATCACGACAACCCGTGGTTCCCGGAAGTGCTGCGCCGCGAGATGGAGGATCTGAAGGCGCGCGATCCTGATGCCTACCAGCATGTCTACCTCGGCGAGTGCCGGTTGTCGCTCGACGGCGCGATCTATGCCCGGGAGTTGCGCGAGGCGACCGAGGAGGGCCGCATCTCTGGCGTGCCCTACGATCCGACCAAGCCGGTGAACGTCTACTGCGACCTCGGCTGGGCCGATCTGACATCGATCTGGATGGCGCAGCACATTGCCGGCGAGGTGCGGCTGATCGACTACCTCGAGGATTCGCAGCGGCCGTTTAACGACTACCTGCGGGAGTTGCAGCAGAAGCCCTACGTCTACGGCACGCTGTGGCTGCCGCACGACGCGCAGGCCAAGAGCCTCGGCACCGGCCGCTCGATCGAGGAGATTGCCCGCAATGCCGGATGGCGGGTGCGGATTGTCCCAAAGCTGTCCGTGGCAGACGGCATCAATGCCGTCCGAACCCTGTTCCCGACCATGTGGTTTGATCGTGAGCACTGCGCCGATGGGGTGCAGTCACTGCGTCACTACCGCTACGAACTGGATCCCAACGGCCAATTCAACCGGAACCCGCTGCACGACGCTGCGAGCCATGGCGCCGACGCGTTGCGCTACTGCGCGGTAGCGATGCAGGAGGCGCGCCGCGCCCACTACCCGACGACGCCACGGCCGCAGCGGGTGACGATCGAGCCCGGGCAGCGCGCCAACACCGGGTGGATGAGGATCTGATGAACTGGGAAGCCGTCTACCGCAGTGACAACGAGGTCATGGAGCGCACCGCGGTCGACGGCGGTTGGCTCTATCGCTACCAGCTGCGCCAGGGCAGCGAGCACGGCGGCTACAGCTGGTCGATCGCGATGGCGTTCGTCCCGACGCCTGCGCCGCCGCCATGACCGGCAGCACATGCGCAGATGATGCTCGGTGAGGCTGCTGGCATGGCTGAGCCCAAGATCAGCCAGCAGAGGTTCTCATGGATATAGACCCATTTCGCTATACGCCGCGCTACGCGACCGTCGAGGTCTGGATGGCGCTGAGCTTCATGACGCGAACCGCGACGAACGCGGCACTTGATCGCGGGGATTTGCGCGCGATCAAGGTCGGCAATCGCAAGCTGATTGACGTGAGGCGCGGCCTCGAATGGCTCGGTAGCCTTCCCGAAGCGCATTCGCCTCCGAGAGCTGGCCGATCCGCTGGAGCAGGCTGACGATCATGGCTAGCCCTTTTGTTCCCTCGCTGCGCAACGGCTCCCACCGCGACCCGGCGCCGCGGTTTGGCGAGCGCGAGCCGCGCAACGAGACGGCGCGCCGCACCTTCGGGTCGGGCTGGGAGGACGATGACGACATCCTCTACGAGGCGCGGGAGCGCTTCCGCCGCATCAAGGACTGGGAAGGCGAGTTCCGCAGCCAGTTCAGCGAGGACACCAAGTTCGTCAATGGCGACAGTGACAATCATTGGCAATGGCCGGCGACGATGTACAGCGACCGCGGGGACAAACCGTCACTGACGGTGAACAAGACGCGACAGCATTGCCTGCAGATCATCAACGACGCCAAGCAGAACAAACCGCAGATCCGCATCAACCCGGTGAGTGACGAAGCCACCAAGGCCTCGGCGGACATCTACGAGGGAGTGATCCGGCACATCGAGTATATGTCGAATGCGTCGGTGGCTTACGATACGGCCACCACGCACCAGGTGCAGGGCGGCATCGGCTGGTGGCGCGTCGTCACCGAATACGAAGGCGACCAGTCGATGGAGATGGGGTGCCGCATCCAGCGCGTGCGCGACGCGCTGAGTGTGTACCTCGACCCGGACATTCAGGAGGCCGACGGCTCGGATGCGCGGTTCGCCTTTGTCGTCGATGAGGTGCCACGGGACGAGTTCGAGAGCAAATACCCGGAATACCGCGAGCGGATCCCGCAGGGCGGGATGACCGGGCCGATCATTGATGGTGGCTGGCTCGACGAAGACCATGTCCGGGTCGCCGAGTACTACCGGATCGTCGAGCGCGAGGACACGCTGCACCAGCTGCCGGACGGCTCGACCATCAAGGAGAGCGACATTGCCGAGGGAGCGAGCTTTGAGTGGCTCGATCGCATGTCGCAGCGGCGCCGCACGGTGCGCGGCAAGGAACTGCAGTGGCTCAAGATCGTCGGCGGCCACATCGTCGATCGGCAGGTCGAGATCGGCCGCTACATCCCGCTGGTGCGGGTCGTTGGCGAAGAGGAGGTGATCGAGGGCCGGCTCGAGCGCAAGGGCCATGTGCGGGCACTCAAGGATCCGCAGCGGATCTACAATTACTGGGCGTCATCGGCTGTCGAGCAGGTCGCGCTGCAGTCAAAATCGCCCTACGTTGCCGCGGCCGAGAGTATCGAATCCTATCAGCGCTATTGGTCGACGGCGAACACCGAGAACCACCCGGTGCTGCCCTACAACGCGCTCGACGACAGCGGAAAGCCGCTGCCGGCCCCGCAGCGGCAGGAGCCGCCGCAGATGGCGCAGGCTTATGTCATGGGCATGCAGGCGGCGCAGCAGGATCTGATGTACGCCAGCGGCCAGTATCAGCCGTCGATGGGGCAGCAGGATCAGCGCAGCGAAGTGAGCGGCAAGGCGATTGCGCTGCGGCAGCGGCAGGGCGACAACGCGACCTACCACTACGTCGACAATCTGGCGATTGCGATCCGCTTTACCGGGCGGATCCTCATCGACCTGATCCCCAAGGTTTACGACACGCCGCGGGTGTTGCGGATCCTCGCGCCCGACGGCACGGTCGACCGGGTGCAGCTGAACCCGCAGCAGCCGCAGGCGCTGACGACACAGCCGCAGAACCCCCAGCAGAACCAGAGCACGGGCGGGATGGTGCCGCCGACCCCGCAGCAGGCGTTGTCGGCCTCGGTGGTGCGGATTTTCAACCCCTCGGTGGGGCGATATGAGGTTCAAGCGGATGTCGGCCCGGCTTATGCGACGCGGCGGCAGCAGGCATGGGATGCGTTCTCGCAGATCATTACCACGGCTCCGAACTTGCTGAATGTGGCGGGTGATCTGTTGTTTAAGGCCGCCGATTTTCCGATGGCCGAGGAGCTTGCCGAGCGGATGCAGCGGATGGTCCCGCCGCAGGCTCTGGGGCAGGGGCCGACGCAGAACGAGCAGTTGCTGACGCAGCAGGTGCAGGGGCTGCAGGCGCATGTCGCGCTGCTCAGCGAGAAGCTGGCGGTGGAGAGCATGCGGCGCCAGGCGCGCGACGAGCGCACCGACATCGATGCTTATGAGGCGACGACAAAGCGCATGCAGGCGCTGCTCAACGCGGAGAAGACCGATAGCCCCTATGTCGCGGGCGAAGAGATTCGGGTGCTGGTGCAGCGGATGGTATTGGATGCGCTGCACGAGGTCGGGATGGGCCAGGTCGGGCAGATGTCGATGCAGGATGCGCAGCAGGCGGCGGCAATGATCGGCGGGATGAACCCGCAGGGGGCGCAGCAGATCGGCGCGCAGATGGGCAGCGCCGGGTTGCCGGGGCTCGGCAATGGTCAGGCTGCGGCGCTGTCGCCGGTGCCCCCGCCGGGGATGCCGTCGCCGGCCAACGGCAACGGGCCGTGAGGTAAGCGATGAGTTGGGTCACGCAGCGGCTAGAGGAGTTGGGCTTTAAGGATCTTGCTGCGAAGCTTCCTTTGATGACGAGGCAGAGCAACCGGCCGCCACGGAAGTACACCGAGGCACAAAAGCAGATGATGCGAATACACGTAGCGCTGTTGCGCGAAAAATCTCGGACCGCGAGGGCGCCCTGATGGGAATGGGCAGCGAGTAGTTTTGGAGGAGGCGCCATGCCGCCGTGGAACCAGATGACGCCGCAACAGCAGCAGATGTTCCTGCAGATGATGCAGCAGCGTGGGATGGGCGGGATGCAGCAATCGCCGTTTGCCGGGATGCAGCAGGCGCCGATGCACGGCTATAACGGGCAACCGATGGGGATGCAGAACCAGGCGAATCCGCTGATGGGTCAGCCGGGGCAGATGTCGCCACAGATGTTGCAGCTGTTGCAATACTACCTGCAGCAACACCAGGGGCAAGGAGGCGCGCAGATGGCGGGGGATGTGCTTCCATTTAAACCCAGCCTGCTTCCTGGCATACAAGGAGGTCCGGGAGGAACAACGCTTGATTTAGGCGGCGGCACAGGAATGCATATAGCTCCACCCCTCATTAGTCCGGGACAGTACAATTCCATGCCGGATGTCGCGCCATCTCTGCAGTGGCTCTTACGGCATGGGGCGGCAAATGAGGCAAATGCAGGATCGTCGCCAGGAGGGCGTTTCCCGCAAGGGCCCGGCGGTCCTGGCGGCTTGCCGCCCGTGTATTAAGTG
>Ga0210395_10003447_pt1 | contig 12117 bp, 16 predicted proteins | sample IncBWH4OmetaG_FD_150861 | JGI IMG/M metagenome (GOLD analysis project Ga0210395, IMG submission 150861) | Forest soil microbial communities from Barre Woods Harvard Forest LTER site, Petersham, Massachusetts, United States - Inc-BW-H-4-O ...
CTGCCTGTCCATCAATCTTCTGCGGTCTAAATTGTGATTCACCGCCAAGTCGATTTCGTAAGAGGCACACAAAAACGCTTTTGTTGCGTCCTGCAACCAGCACCAAACGGGGAAGAAAATCGTTACGATAGTGGACTTCGCAAACCGCGGCGGGCAATTCACAATCAGCCGTTTCGTCCGCCCTTGCCACACTGTGACCAAGTACTCGCAGATTAAATCGTGCCCGGGCGTCCAGCTTAACTTGGCTCCAGGATGCAGGATCGGCCACGCCCATCGGCAAAACGCCGAGAAGTCTTTCACTAGATGCTGCGCCTGAAACGGCCGCGCCCTGATGATGTCTCTAAAATCCATGGACACTCACTCCCTCAGCCTAGTCATTTTTTTTAGATACTTCGCAATTCTCTGGAAAATTACATCGCGCAAATTCTCCATGAAGCACGCGCGCCACGGAGTCATATACGCGCGCGGCATGCTCAGCCGTCTCGAAACCCCCGATGTAGATTGTTCGCCCACGTGCGCAGACCTTTGCGCTCCATTTCTGTCCAGACTGGCGCACACCCTTAAAGCCCGAACGATTGGTTCTGTGCCGCTTCCTGTTTCTTACATTCTGAGCCGGCGTCGCCGCCCGCAAATTGTCTCGCCGGCAATCGAGAGTGTTCCCGTTCTGGTGGTCCGCTTCTCTCCTGTCACTCTCGCTCGTGTGGTCCGGCAGACCAAGAATTTCCCGCCCCATCGCAACCGTTGTTCCATCCTTCCATCGCAGCGCGTAAAAACTGTGTGTCCGTGGCTGCCACTGCGCATGCCAGTTGAATTGATTCAGCCACTCGTAGTCAGCGACATCCACAATCGCGTTCTGATAGAACGTCAGAGGGATTAGCCGGACCGATGGATCCGCCGGCTGCTCCACCTCATGACGTTCCATCTTTTTCTTCATCCCCTCACCGTTCCGCAAAATTTTCCGTGCGAGCCTATTGGATTTCCTGGCAGGCCTCGCATTAAAAGTTATGACGCAGCCCATCAGGACCGGCCTTCGCTTTGCCTCTCAAGCCACGCCTCAACGTCGCTCCACTTGAAGCGGCGATACTTTCCCAAGACCACCATCGGCAGTGGGTCGCTATCGCGTTCCCGGGCTCGCTCGCGGCACTTCTCACGGATCCACGACACTGGGACGGCCAACCGCTCGCTGAGTTGCTGTGGTGTCAGCAATATCGCGTTGGATTCGCTCGGTTTAACCTCTTTGTGTGCAGTGACCATGCAAACGCCTTTGTAAGTCCTTAACTCTCATTCGTTTCCGACTGAGCGTCTGGCAGGTTGCCAGTTACTCTCACTTCTTCCCGGTCAACTGGAACCTGCTCCACCAACGACCGGAGCCACGTTTGAATTTCTGGATCAGCAACCTGAGATTCGATGACGCTCTTTGCAATCGCCACTGCGTCACGCAGCGGCATTTCGTCAGCAATAGCGCCGTCCTGGGGCATCACGCTCTGTGTTTTGGCTTCGAATGCCAACCACGCGCGTATCTCGCGGGAAATCGACAGCGCGGAGGATGTATCCCCTTTGCGTTTCGCTTTAGCCAGCATGATTCGGAGCTTGCGAATTTCTTCCGGTATGTTCTTCATGGTTGAGCCTTTAGCGACAACCATGTGTTGTTTGTGCCGAAAGACGGCCGTCAAGCTCAGTCCACACTGTTTCGCAAGTTCGCGAAGCGGCGGTGATCCTTTCGTGATGGCAGCTTCGATGCCGGGCCGCTGTTCATGTTTGCAGACGGTGCAGGTCTGTCGTGGCATAAGTCAGAAAGTCCTTTCGGTGACTTCGCTCAGTGAGCGCGACTTGGCCAATGTCCGGACATGACCGGACAATGACCGGACACCGGACAAATCACTACTACGTAGGTCTGTCCGCCCTACTACGGTAGTGCTACGTAGGGGCGGCCACAGCGACCCGTTTTGAAAATGACCGGACATCACTTGTCCGCCTTCGCTTTGGCAAGGTCGCGCCGTGCCGTGCGGTCCGTCACGACGATGGGCGGGGCCATGGCGGCGAAACGGGAGACGATTTCCGGCGCCGTGATTTCGGAATTTTCGGAATACCATTCGGCGACTTGACCGGCACGGTCCACAGAATCGGCTAGCGGCTCGCCCCAGTTGAGATACTCTCCAGTCGGCATGAGTTCGATTTTCATAATCGCTGGCAGACCGGGAACGCGGCCGCGCGTTTCGAGTTTGCGTTGACAGTCGGCTCCGGGAATGCGTGTCAAATGCAGAATCAGGTCCACGAGGCCAGAAAGTTGGCCGGAGCCGCGCCCAGACACTCCGATATCTCCGCCGGATTTTCTGTCATGTCTGCAGACGCATGTTGCTAGGCTGTGGCGGCTGGCGAGATCAAGAACAAGATTGGCGCAACGATTGATTTCAGCAGCATCCTTTTCGTCTTCGAGTCTGGCGATAGTGGCGAAGGTGTCCCAAACGATGACGTTGTATCCCCCGGGCAGAAAATCCTTTTCGACAGTTCGCACAAAATCGTCAAAGACGTACCGGCTCCAGATTTCGCGCGTGATAAAGCCCAGTTCTTCGACTGGCTCGCTGCCATCGTAGCCGCACTCGCGCAACTGCATTCCAAGAGAGCCGGCGGACTGCTCGGAGATGTATAGGGCACGGACCGGATGCGTGGCGTAGCCGAGAAACGGTTTATCTTGACGGGCGGCAAGGATCCCGCGAAAAAGCAAAACGGATTTGCCGTCTTTCGGTAATGCGTCGACGACGACCGCGAGTCCAGGAGCGAGCAGCGGCCACACGAGGAAATTTACAGACTGGTCGCGTGCGGAAAATAGAGCACTCACGGAATAGCTCTCCATGCGCTTTTCTGTTTCCGGTTGCCAGACCGGTGCTTTCTTAATCAGGTCAATGAGAGAGGCTGCCGATAAAGGCCAGTCGGAAATATCTTTGGCTTTGGTGTCTTCGGGTAAATGGCAAATGGAGATGGAAGCGGCTTTGCCGGCGAGCGACTTGGCGACTTGTTCGGCGTGCTTGCGGCCGACCTCGTCGGCGTCCGGAATGATGGTGACGTTTTTCCCGCGTAGGAATTCCGAGTATTCGTCTTTCCATTTTCCGGCGCCCATCGGATTGCAAGTGGCCACGAGTCCCATGCTGCGGGCGGTCTCGACATCTTTTTCCCCTTCGACAATGAGCAGGGAATCCGCCGAGAGGACTTCGGGTAAGTAGTACAGCACTTTACGCGCGCCGTTCAGATTCCATGTCCATCCGCCGTTGCCGTCCGGTTTGCGCTGTTTGAAAGTCTTTGGGGCGAAGCGGACCGCTTGAAAAAGCAGATTGCCGGATTCATCGACGTAATCGTAGGCTGCAACGATGCGCGAGCCGCGCTCGTTGCCGGATTCCGCGAAGAGATCCGCGAGGTCGAGACCTATCACTTCGCAGACAGCTTCTGGTGAGCAACCTGCGTGACAGTGTAGCAAGATTTTTCCGTTCTTCTCCGCGACAGACAGCGAGGGATTCTTATCCTCATGCGCGGGGCACAGCGCGACCCACTGCGCACCGTTCTTTTTGGCATGCAATCGGTCGAGCAGCTCTTCGAATTTTTGTGCTAGACTCTTCACGTTCCTAAAAATCTCCGGTCGATACACGCCGGCCAAGTTCCCACAGAGCTTGGTCGGTTTGCTTTTAAGAGCCTGCTTTGCCGCGGCGCATGCGGCGAAGTTCAAGAACGACCAGGCGACGAATCCATACCGTCGTAATCAAGCCTTCCTCCTCCGCCATGGCGTGCACCTCACGCTCAATCGACGGCGGGAAGCGCAACGTAATCTGCTTGCCGTCCCGGATGCGGTCACGTTTCTTGAGCTGCCCGCCTTTTACGGGATTGGTTTCGGTTATCGCCGTTTGCATCTGGTTTCTCCCTTCTCGGCACCGTCCAGTACATGCGAACACATAGACGCACCACGTGGAATGGGTTGGACGAAGATTTTTTCCGTTAAATGGGGCGATTTAAGGGACTAGTCTCTGAATTCGGTGATTTAAGGGACTTATCTGGAGAGTACTGAGAGAGGGAGGTAAACGCGGTTGCTAAGAGTCGATTTGCCGTGCCCAGCGGCTGCGGAATTTCCGCAACGCGGCGCGCGCCAATTCTTTCGGCAGGTCGGGGCGGAATTCGAGAGCTAACCGCAAATAGCCGCGTCCCTGGCGCTTTTCCGCGCGGATGCGTCCAATCCACGTCCGCGTTTTCTCGCCGACAGGACGGCCTTTCCCGCGTTTTCCTTCCGCTACTTGCACCAGTTCAACTAGCTCCAGCACTGAATACGTCGCCTTGATCCTCGTCCACTCCGGAGGAAAGCGAAGCTCGGAAGACAACTTGCGCGACCACTCGCCCAAGGACGCGATAGCCCTCTTGTCGAGCTTTCGGCTTGCTGGCTGTCGGGCCGCGCGCGTATTCTTTTTTCGAATCACCACGAATCTCCGCTGCGGCTTCGTCACCGTCGAAAGGCCGAAGCCGCAGCTTCCACGCTGAACACACTAACATATTACTTGACACGATGTCCAGAGTTATATAGCATGCCGCACATGGAGAAGTTCTTCACCACAGCGCAAGCAGCGGCAAGGATCGGCGTTTCGCGACAAACCCTGTATTCCTGGCTCGAATCAGGTCTGGTCGAAGGACCGAAGCTGATTCCAGTGGGCGGCGCCTCGATCCGGTTGTGGACGCATGAAGACATCACAAAGGCGGCGAAAGCCAAGGGCAAACTAAAGCGCGGTCCGAAACCAAAGCATGGAAGGAAGGTGCGGCGATGAGCAGGCATCAAACGGGACACATTTTTCGCATTCGAGACTCTTGGTACGGCCGATGGTACCGCGATGAAATCGAGAACGGCGTCACTGTTCGCAGGCAACATTGCGAAAAACTCTGCGAGCGCAGCGACCAATATCGCTCGCGGAATGACGTAGAGCCGCTGCTCGCCGACAAGCTCAAGCCCATCAACGAAAATCGCGCGTCCGCGGAGTCAACGTTATCCGTAGTAAAATATTTTGAAGATTTTTTCCTGCCCTTCGCCGAATCGCAATTGAAGCCATCAACGGTGCACGGCTATCGCGGCCTGTTCCGGATGTATTTGAAGCCGCATCTCGGAAAAGTCGCCATGCGCGATTTCACGTGCCGTCAGGCGTGCGAACTGCTCGCGAAGATTTTCGAGACTCACAAGCTAAGTACGAAGTCTCTCCGGCACTGCAAGACTTTGCTCCAGACGGTTTTTTCGCACGCCAAGCGTATGGATGTGCTGAGCGGCGAGAATCCAGTCAGGGACGCGACTTGGCCAAAAGGAGACAAAGGTGCGAAGGCGGCGAACAAGACACACGCCTACACGACCGGCGAAGTGATGGCGATGCTCGACGTGCTAACTGGCACTGCGAAGACCGCCGTGGCGATGATGTATTTCTGTGGGCTGCGGCCTGGAGAAGCGCGCGCCGCCAAGTGGACGGACTACGAAGAGGCGAAGCGCATCATTCGCGTACAACGCTCCATCTGGCGGAAGCACACAACGCTTCCGAAGACCGAAGAGAGCGTGGCACCTGTGCACGTGCCTGGAGTGCTTGCCGACCTGCTCGCGGAGTTGCCGCACTCCTCCGAATACATTCTTGCCACTCCAACGGGACGGCCCATCGACCTCCACAATTTGGCAGCACGCGCGATCGTGCCGCAGCTCACGCGATGCGTATGTGGCGTGATGGAATCCGAGCATCAGAAGTCTAACCACGAATTTAACCGCGACACTTCTCTCCCGGTGTGGCGCGGATTTTATTCTGCACGGCGTGGAATCGCTACTGCGCTTGCCGACGTTGACAACGCTCTCGCCGCGAAATCTCATCTACGGCATTCGAACGTCTCGACAACCACCGCACATTACGTGAAGAGCGTCGACGCCGCGGCCGTGCGAGCAGTGGACAAAATCAATGAGCTGTTCGATAATGCAAATGGTTCCGGTCGTCCCAACTAACATAGGGGCAAAGATGCAGCATCGGACGCAGCAATGTTTTAATAGCTGTTCCGAAGCCGTAGGAAACCTAGCCCCTAACTTTGCAGACTATGCAAAGCGTATGCAAAGGCAAACGACCGGAGTTGATGTAAGTCGCTGATTCTAAACCGCGCGCCCGTAGCTCAGTTGGATAGAGCGTCTGGCTACGAACCAGAAGGTCGGGAGTTCGAGTCCCCCCGGGCGCGCCATTCTTTTCAATAAGTTCCATCATCTGCTTTCCTCGCAAAATGACCAAGCGTCCTTGAATTGTCCGTGTTCTCTCAAACTGTCCCGTTTTGCTGTCCCACCGTTTCATGCTTAGGGACACTCTCTCATCTCTCGTAAGTCTCCTTCTCTCTACTACTTCTCTCACGAAAATAGGCACTGTTGAGTGTGATGAGTGTTTAGCCGCGTTCGAGTTAGTTATCGAAAGACGATGCGCAACTTGCGCCGACAATCCACGATCTAGGTTCATTAAGGGGGCGCGACGGCCTTTCAGCCGTTCCCTCCCGACCTTCTGTGCTCTAAGGAGAGACAGGAGGGACGCGCCCAATAGACATGCTTCCCGCATACCGCCTCCAAAGTTCCCGCATCAAGTCTGGGTCAAAGCTACTGATTGCGCTCAAGAAAGAAACTGAGCGTACCTTGCGCAGCATTTAATTGTTTTATAGCCTCGCGTCTCAACGGAGCATGGCGCACTACTAATGATCACGGCACAAGTAAACGAAATGGGCATCGTCCTAAGGTTTGGTTCGATGGCCGACAATCTCTCCCCCGAAGCCTGGGACTCACTGCTGGACGAATTAAAGTCTCACCCTAATCGTCACATTCCTTAAACGCTTTACCCACAGTGTGGCTGTTTTTTTGGTCGGCCTTGCGTTTGTTTCAAGTCGGACCGAGGTATCCATTTACTGGCAATCTATCGTCGAGACTTAGCCTCGTGGGCCTTCGTCAAAACTCCGAGGCGGTGCACGGACCTGACACACTGACTAATTGGAATCCTCATATTCACCCTGCGGACCCTCGCAGCCAGACCTCGAAGAGGCGAAAAGAACTCATCAACTCTCCGGCGAACTCCTGCCAGTGCTTCTGCGTCACGGACGCCCCAGAAATCTACCATGCGGCCGGTCCTGTGGTCGTAAGCGAATTTTTGACCGCAATCCAAGCAAGTGATGTAGGCTCCTCGGCCATAGATGGATCGGCGTCCGGGTAGGTTGGTTGGGATTGGCTCGCGCAGTGTTACCGGAGGACCTTTATGCCTATGAATACAGACAAAAACAAGACGAAGCAGTGTCCGTAGAAAGAGCGGGGCGCCAAAGATCATATTCCACCTCGGCTCCGCACGGTGGAGCGGCCTTTCGGCCTTGAACTGCCCTCTCGCTGGCGAGCGATACAGAACGATAGACCCCTCGATTCTATCTGCTCGGGCCGCTTTTTTCTGCGTTTGAAGTTGCACGTGAGCGCCTCAATAGGAGGCTAGGCGCGGCGAAGATTCGTGTCTGTTCCGTTGTGGACATTGACGTGTCAAATTGTCTGCTTGTCGCGTAACCGGGCATTTGATCCTGGGGGACGGAACCACATCCGATGCTCGGGAATCTTGGGAACGCAGCCTGCGGCCAATTTGTAACAAAATCGCCCAGGAAAGTTCTAAAATCGCCGCCTAGGTGCACCATTCCTCTGCTTTTCTCTCTAGGAACAAGTTGAAGGACAATCTCTAAGCCGAAAATGACTGGAAGGAAAATTATCGCGGAAAAATTTCGCTCAAGGTACGGGATGAATCCGCGTGTCTATCGGGCTCCCGGCCGCGTAAACCTTATCGGAGAGCACACCGACTATAACGATGGGTTCGTGATGCCTGCAGCCCTTGGATTTTACTGCTGGGCAGCCGCCAGTCTGCGCCAGGATCGAAAACTTGTTATTTCTTCAGAGGAGTTTCCGGAGGTGGTCGAAGCGGAATTGTCTCTGGATGCGCTTCATCCTATGCACACGTGGAGCGATTATTCGGTGGGAGTCGCTGCGCAATTGGAGGAAGCAGGGTTCGCGCTGACCGGAGCGAATTTGCTGATCCATGGAGAGGTGCCGATCGGCGCTGGGCTGAGTTCATCCGCATCGATTGAGGTGGCCACCGCCCTTGCGCTCGCTGGAGAGTCTGGCCTCTCAATTGACAGGACTGCGCTTGCCCGCATTTGCCAACAGGCTGAAAACGATTTCGTGGGTATGCGTTGCGGCATCATGGACCAGTTTATTTCGCTCCACGGGCGCGCGAATCATGCTCTTATGCTCGATTGCCGGTCTCTGAGTTTCGAACTAGTGCCGATTCCAGAATCCGTCAGGCTCGTCATTTGTAATACCGGAGTGAAACACAAACTTGCTGAGGGAGAATACAATCGACGCCGTGAAGAGTGTGAGGAGGCGGTGCGGTCCCTCGAAAGAGTCTTGCCGGGGATTCGTGCGCTTCGGGATGTGAATTTAGAACAGCTTGAAGAGAATCGCAGAGTTCTTTCGGAGGTCGCGTATAAGCGCGCGCATCATGTCGTCACCGAAAACGTGCGCGTGTTGGAAGGCATGGAAGCGCTCCGAAAGGGAGATTTGCAGCGGTTCGGCCAGTGCATGGAGGAATCGCACTGGAGCCTGCGAGCTATGTTTGAAGTAAGTTGCGCCGAACTCGATTTGATGGTTGAGCTGGCGAATCGAGAGCCCGGCGTCTACGGCGCGCGGATGACGGGAGGGGGTTTTGGAGGAGCTACCGTCAACCTTGTGGACGAACGATCCGCAGAGACATTTGCAGCGAACATAGCCAAGGCTTATAGGGAGAAGACGGGGATCGCCTGCGCGACTTATATTTGCATGCCAGCCGACGGGGCCGGTCTGGTTGAGTCCTCTAAGATGGCGGAATAGGCTAAGCGGAATATGAACGGGGAAAATCTTCGCACAACGCCGCATCGCCGCTGGAATCCGCTTCTGCGGGAATGGGTTCTTGTTTCGCCTCATCGAACGCAGCGGCCGTGGCTGGGGAAAGTCGACAAAGTAGTTCCACCTCAAGTCATCGAATACGATCCGGAGTGCTACTTGTGTCCAGGAAATGTGCGGGCGGAGGGATTGCGGAATCCTAAGTACACCGAGACATTTGTCTTCGACAATGATTACCCTGCGATGCTGCCGAATGTTTCTGCCGATGAGATTGTGCAGGATGGGCTGATTTTTGCGCGCGTCGAGAGAGGGATTTGCCGCGTGGTGTGTTTTTCTCCGCGCCACGACCTGACCATACCGCGGATGCAACAGGAAGAGGTGCGACGCGTGGTTGAGGCGTGGACCCAGCAGTACCGCGAATTGGGTGAGCTGCCGTGGGTGAAGCACGTAGAGGTCTTCGAAAACCGCGGCGTGCTCATGGGTGCCAGCAATCCGCATCCGCACTGCCAAATTTGGGCTAACGAAGAAATGCCGAACGTGCCCACGAGAGAGCTCGCGGCGATGCGCAAGTTTTTGAAGGTCAACGAGAAATGCCTGTTGTGCGAGTACTTGCGTTTGGAAGTCGGGGACGGAGAGCGGATCGTTTGCGAGAACGATGGATTCGTGGCGCTCGTGCCGTATTGGGCGGTGTGGCCGTTCGAAACGATGATCTTGAGCCGCCGGCATGTGGCGAGCCTGGCGGATCTGAACGGCGCGGAACAAGGGAGTCTCGCGGACATCCTCCGAAGATTGACGATTCGCTACGACAATTTATTCGAGACGGCCTTCCCTTATTCCATGGGGTTTCATCAAGAGCCTACAGATGGCGAGAGTCATCCGGAGTTCCATTTCCACGCGCATTATTTTCCACCGCTGCTGCGATCCGCCACAGTGCAGAAATTCATGGTGGGTTATGAGTTACTCGCCGGTCCGCAACGCGATATCACCGCGGAGGGCGCCGCTGCGAGATTGAGAAATCTGGCCGAAACGCACTATCTTGATGGACATTGAAGCGGCGACATTTGGAGACGCGGAGACCAGTCGCAGATGATCATTGATTCACACCAGCACTTTTGGAGATATGACGCGGCACGTCATGGCTGGATTACGGAGGCCATGTCCGCTATCAGGCGTGATTTTATGCCGGAGCAGTTTGAGCGCGAGTGCGTCGCAAACGGAGTGGATGGCTCGATTGTGGTTCAGGTAGACCAATCGGAAGAGGAAACGCATTTTCTTTTAGAACTGGCAGAACGTGATGATCGCGTTGTCGGTGTGGTGGGATGGGTTGACTTGCGCGCGGCTGCCGTCGAGGAAAGGTTGCAGTTTTTCACCCAGTTCAAGAAGCTTTGCGGTTTCCGGCACATTGCACAAGTAGAAGCGGACGACTTTTTGGTGGATCGTGATTTTGCGCGTGGAATTTCCCGGCTGCGCGCATTTGGGTTCGCTTACGATATCCTCATCTATCCGAGGCAACTTCCGGCAGCTATAGAGCTTGCGTCGCGGTTTCCTGAGCAGCGATTTGTGGTGGATCATATGGCGAAGCCGCTGATCAAGGACGGTTGCCGCGAGCCGTGGGCATCGTATATGCGGACTCTTGCGCAAAATGCGAATGTATTTGGCAAGGTGTCTGGTCTAGTTACCGAAGCAGATTGGAGTCATTGGAAGACGGAAGATATCCATCCTTACTTGGATATTGTGTTCGAAGCGTTTGGGCCGGAGCGATTGATGTTTGGTTCGGACTGGCCGGTGTGCCTGTTAGCCGCGAGCTATAGGCAGGTGAAAGAAGTTATCGAGGATTACGTGGAAGCGCACGCGGCGCAGCACAAGGAAGATATTTTCGGTGGAAATGCAATTCGGTTTTATGGTTTGAAGGCGGCTCCTCATGGACTTGCAGCTTAAAGAAAAGGTTGTCCTAATTACGGGTGGGGGCAAGGGAATTGGAGAGGCCATCACGCGTGGCTGTGCTCGCGAGGGGGCCATTCCTGTTTTCGTGGATAAGGACGTCGAGGCAGGAGAGAAGTTAGAGTCGGAGCTGCGAAACGTCGGCGCAACCTGCCGGTTCATTTTCTCGGATATTTTACCGGTTGAAAGTTGCAGAGCGGCAGTCGAGCAGACACTTACTGAATTCGGCCGGCTGGATGTGCTTGTGAACAATGTGGGAGCGAATGACAACGTCGGACTGGAGAACGGGAGCCCGGAGAAATATGTGAGTTCGCTGCGGCTCAACCTTTTTCACTACTACAATATGGCGCATTTCGCCTTGCCGGCGTTGAAGAAATCACAGGGATGCATTCTGAATATCGCTTCGAAAGTCGCGGTGACTGGGCAGGGCGGCACTTCTGGATATACTTCGGCGAAGGGCGCGATTCTCTCCCTTACGCGAGACTGGGCGGCGGAATTGCTGCCGTGTGGAATTCGCGTGAACGCTTTGGTTCCCGCCGAAGTGATCACGCCGCTCTACAAACAATGGGTTAGCACTTTTCCTAATCCGGAAGAGAAACTGGCGCACATCGTTTCGAAGATACCGCTGGGCAAGCGGATGACTCAGCCGCATGAAATCGCTGCCATGGTTCTGTTTCTCATCTCCTCGCAAGCTTCGCATATCACCGGCCAACACGTGTTCGTTGACGGCGGTTACACTCATCTCGATCGTGCTTTGACCTAAAGGAGCCAATGACTCAGGCATCCGCGCCAATCACGGAACGAAGATACCTTCTGCCGTTTATTCTGGTCACCAGCCTTTTTTTTCTCTGGTCCATCGGTGTCCACCTCAACGACGTGCTCATCCCACACTTCAAAAAAGTTTTTGACCTCTCCGATTTCCAATCTTCCTTCATCCAAGTCGCCTTTTTCGGCGGCTATTTTCTAGCCGCTCTTCCCGCCGGCCGCCTCATGGACAAAATCGGCTATAAGCGCGGCATCCTCGTCGGCTTGCTGCTTTGCTCCGCGGGCACACTACTTTTTCTTCCCGCCGCCAGTTCACGGCAATACGCGTTTTTTCTGCTCGCCCTGTTCGTCATGTCCTCCGGCCAATCGTTTCTCGAAGTTGGTGCCAATCCTTATGTGACCATTCTCGGCCCGCCCGAATCCTCCGAGCGCCGTCTTAATTTCGCCCAGTCGTTCAATGCCGTAGGTAGTTCGCTTGTCCCCAT
>Ga0210395_10003449_pt1 | contig 12116 bp, 9 predicted proteins | sample IncBWH4OmetaG_FD_150861 | JGI IMG/M metagenome (GOLD analysis project Ga0210395, IMG submission 150861) | Forest soil microbial communities from Barre Woods Harvard Forest LTER site, Petersham, Massachusetts, United States - Inc-BW-H-4-O ...
CCCCGGCTTAATCATGTTGTCCAACACAGGTTATGGATCCACCGGTCCCTGGGCCTCTTTCAAAGCACAAGGAACCACGCTGGAAGCGACGATGGGTTTGACCTCGGTGACTGGTTACACGGACGAGGGTCCAGCCAAGGCTGGGCAGTCCTACCCGGACTTTCTGGCGTGCTGGACAGGGCTGCTCGCGATCCTCGCCGCGTTGACTTTCCGGGATAAGACGGGCCAGGGTCAATGGATTGACCTCGGCATGTACCAACTCGGGGCGACGGTGATTCCAGAGGCACTGATCGACTGGCAGGCCAATCGGCAGCAGCCGCCGCGCGTCGGTGATCGCGACACGGACGCGTTGTTAAGCGGATTGTTCGACACCGCTGAACCCGGCCAGACGGTGGCCGTGAGTGTAGTCAGTGCGGACCGGTTGGCCGCGCTGGCCGGCCTCGTTGCCGGTGTGCCCGAGACTGTCGCGGCCGTCGACGATGAGTCGAGCAGGGCGCTGCGCGAATGCCTGACAGCGTGGGCGCGCACCCGCACCGCCGCTGAGGTGTGCGGCGCATTGCAATCGATCGGGGTGGCGGCAGGGCCAGTCATGGACGCGCGAGACCTGCTTCAGGACACTCATCTATTGTCGCGCGGGTTTTACGAGTGGGTCGACCACGGAGAGATCACCGGCTGCCGCCCGCTCATCGGTCGGCCATTCAGCTGGAAATGCTCAACGTCTGAGGTGGCCATCACCGGTCGGGCGCCGCGGTTCGCAGAGCACAACGAGTATGTCGTTACCAAACTCGCCGGGCTCGACCACGCGGCATACCAGCAACTGCGAGCGACGTCGGTGGTCACAGACGCGCCCGTTGAGCCGCCCGAGGCGCGGCCTCTTGCGCTCGACGACATGGTGCGACGCGGCAATCTGACAATGGATCCACAGTATTTGCATACATTGGCTTCGGTCGCGCCCCGCGGGTGCCAGCCTTCGTCTGAGGCCGTCGCGCCGGATGTGCATTGACACAATGCTGCCTCTCAGAGCTTTGGCCAGTCATCCGTGGAACCTCACCAGCGGGCTGCGTAGCTTGAAACGAAGTAAAGGCCTGCCCGCAAGCACAACGAGCAGTCGGCGTGCGCCGAATTGTGATGTCGCAGTCGGCAACCAGAAGCCGTACGCCCTGATCGTCAAGTGAGGCCGCGGGCCGTGCTAGGCAAAAGTGAGGTATATGCCGTGAGCGTCGATGACAGCGAGCTGACCTGGCCGTTCGACCGGGACGGGCGATGCCCCCTCGACCCTCCGCCAGTGTTGAACGAGATTCGCGAACGGTGTCCGATCGCACGTGTGCACATGTATGACGGCTCGAAGGCAACATTGCTGACCAAACACGCCGACATTCGGGCCGTGCTAAGTGCCGATGGTGTCTCTGCGGATACCAATAGGGCGGGTTTCCCCCACGCCAGTGAGACCGCGCGATCGATCCGGATGGGTCAACGGGTGTTCGCGCGCATGGATGCCCCGACGCACACCGAGCATCGGCGCATGGTGAACCGAGATTTTCTGATGCCACACGTGCGAAAACTCCAGCCAAACTTGGAAAAGATGGTCGAGGAGCTGCTCGACAGGCTCGACACGCTCCCGCGGCCGCTGGATCTGGTCGCCGAATTCGCCAACCGGCTACCCAGTCGCGTGATCGTCGAGCTGCTGGGCCTACCACTGGCCGACAGCGGATTGTTCCAGGATCGCATGGAGGTTTGGCATTCGCTGTCGAGCACGCCTGCAGAATCGGCTCAGGCCAAGGTCGACCTCACCGACTACCTCGCCGACGTGATCGCCGAGCGCCGGGAAAGTCCGGGACGCGATCTGATTAGTCGCCTGGTCGTCGAGCAGCTTGCCATAGGCAAGCTGTCCGAAGAGGAACTGCTGCAAATTCTGCATGTATTGCTGGTTGGCGGCTACGAGACCACCGCGAACATGATTGCGCTGGGGACGATTGCCCTACTGGAGCACCCCGAGCAGCTGGAGGCGCTCAAGGCCGATCCGTCGTTGTGGCCCAACGCAGTAGAGGAACTGCTGCGATATTTGTCGGTAGCCCATCAGGCCACCTATCGGCTCGCCCTTGACGATGTCAAGGTCCCGTCGGGGCATGTGCACCGCGGGGAGGCGATCATTGCACCCGTGATGGCGGCCAATCGGGACCCGGCGGTTTTCGACAATCCGGATGCGCTCGACATCCGTCGGAACAGCCGCGCGCACATGGCTTTCGGCTTCGGACCGCATCAGTGTCTTGGACAGTCGCTCGCGCGAGTGGAACTTCAGGTGGTATTCCCGCGCTTGTTCGAACGTTTCCCCGAATTGCGACTGGCGGCAAGCGCCAACGGCATTCGGTACAAAAACTCGATGGTTTACGGTGCCGAATCGGTACTGGTCACCTGGTGAACACGGTGGGAGAGTGACATGGCCAAGGTGAGAGTGATTCCTGAATTGTGCATCTCGTCGGGCAACTGCATTGACGTGGCCCGTGATGTCTTCGACATGGATGACGATGGTCTCGTCGTCGCACACCTTGAAGACGTTGATGGCGAGCTGCGAGATCGAGCCGAACAGGCGGCCAATCTGTGCCCGGTGCAAGCGATTTTGCTCGAGGACTGAATGACAAATGGTGCCGATTAGGGAGTGACCATGAGCGCAGCGCCTTTGCCTGCAACCCCGAATGAGCCGGAAACCACGACGCCAGCTGTTATTAGCGCCGGGCTCTTTCGTCAAGTCCTCGGGCAGTATCCGACCGGTGTCTGTGTGGTGACCGCAATGCACCCCGACGGTGAAGCGGTCGGGATGACGATCGGATCCTTCGCCTCGGTGTCATTGCAGCCGGCCCTGGTCGGTTTTATGGCGGACCGCGCTTCAAGCTCGTGGGCGCGATTGCGGGAATGCGGAAGACGGTTTTGCGTCAACATCCTCAGCGAAGCTCAGGAGGACATCGGCCGGATCATCGCTGCCCGCAAGCGCAACAAATTCGACGGGCTGAGCTGGCAGGCCTCGCCGACGGGACTTCCGGTGCTCACCGATTCGTGCGCCTATATCGACTGCTTGATGGAGGATATTTTCCCGGCCGGCGATCACGAGATCGTGCTGGGCCGGGTCCTCCACCTGGATGTGGTGCGTCCTTTCATGCCGCTGCTGTTCTTTCGCGGCGGGTATGGCTCCTTTACGCCGCTCACGATCTCTGCAGGGGACACCGATGTGGTGGAGCAGCTTCGACACGTCGACGTCGTGAAACCGGTGATGGAGAATCTCGCCGACAAGCTACAAAGTGAAGTCACCGTCATCACTCGGGTGGGCGATGAGTTGGCCGTGATCGCCACGGTCGGGCGGGCCAAGACAGCGGTCGTGCCGACGCGCGTCGGTCAGCGGGTCTCGTTCATGCCCCCGCTGGGCGGTGTCCATGCGGCGTGGGCTGATGAGCAGGAACAGCAAGCGTGGCTGGGCAGGCTCCCCGAGGGTCACGACAGGGCGACCTACGAGCAGATCCTCCGTTCCATCCGGAAACGCGGTTATAGCTTCGGTATTGGCCATGCCGCCAACGCGGTGCTCGAAGAGGCCATCACCGCGGGTCGCGGCGACGTTGGTCTCAGGGTTGATCAAGCGGTGCGGGGTGTTCTGGGCCTGTATAACGTCGCGTCGCTCGATCCGGGCAAAGCGTATGAGTTCCATTCGGTGACCGCACCGGTTTTCGTCGGTGAGCGGGGACCGCAGTTCACGTTTACGCTCTGGGGCCCGGCGGGCGTGGCGGGCGTAGATGTCATTTCCCGTTACACCAGAGAGCTATTGGCCGCCACCAGGCGGGCTTCGGAACTGCTTGGGGCAGCTGCGCAAGACTAGTACCATCCGCGTATCTGACCGGTAGCGGCGGCCGCGTCAGTCGGCGAGCACGAAAGCACCGTCGACCCGGATGTACTCGCCGTTGACGAATGAGGCGCGCTCGGACAGCAAGAATGCGACGACTTCGGCGGTCTCATGCGGGTAGCCTGCCCGCTGCATCGGGCCACGGCGCACCCATTCGCCGAATGCGGTACCGGGCTTGTCCAGCAGCGGCGCACTCCGCGGAGTCAAGGTGAATCCGGGTGAGACGGTGTTTGCGCGTGGCCGGCCACGTTGTCGAACCGCGAGATGGCGTGTGTAGGCCGCGATCGCCCCTTTGCCCACCGGGTAGTAGCTGTTGATGAATCCGGCGCCCACGTCGTTGCCGGCGATCGATGAGATGTTCACGACGCTGGATGCCTGCTCTCCGGCGGTTTCGAGCCATTTCTCGGTGACCGCGACGAGCCCGCCAATGGTGCCGGCCAGACCCTCGGCCAGCGACAGGGGTCGGGAGCTCGCGACCCCGGCATTGTTGACCAGGTAGGGGCACACGCCCTGCCGCGACACCGCCGACCAGCCTGCGGCCACTGAGGATTCGTCAGTGATGTCGACCTCAAAAGCCTCGGCTTGACCGCCGGCTTCGGTGATCGATTTGGCGACTGTGGTTGCGCTGTCGACATCGATGTCCCAAATTGCCACCGAGAGTCGTTCTTCGGCGAGTATCTCTGCTATCGCCCTACCGATTCCCTGGCCACCTCCGGTGACAACGGCAATCGCATCCGGCCGGAACGGATTTCGTATCCTGCTCTCGTTTATCTCCACGTCGACCTCCGCAGACGGTGACAGCGCTGTCCGTGCATTCGGAACCAGTCCAAGTTGATTGAACCAACAACTCCCCGACAGGGCCTATGGTCGAGCAACCGGTAGGCGAGCCGGGTGTGTCGTTGAAAGCTACAACCATCGCCGTTCGCGCACAGCGCGGTGACCGCCGTTGGCGGAAGGTACGACGTCGCTGCCTCGGTGTTTGGGTACTCGGCCATTGCCCGGCGGAGCGGTTGCCGATGGACTTGCTGTCAGTGCGGGACGGATCCGGAAAGACGGTCAGGCAACAAATGGACGCATATGTCGTTGGCGCTGCGATGACGCAGTTCACTTCGCACGGTCAGGGTTTGATCGATATGACCGAGCGCGTCGCGGCCAGCGCCCTGGCTGATGCCGGGCTCGGTGCCGACCGCATCGCTCTGGTGTTCTTCGCCAACGCGGCGGCGGGCCTGGTCCAAGGGCAAGAAATGATTCGCGGCCAAGTCCTCCTGCATCAGACGGCGCTGGCGGGCAAACCGATCATCAACGTCGAAAACGCTTGCGCCTCTTCGTCGACCGCATTTCATCTTGCCGCCGGCGCGGTAGCTGCCGGGCAGGTCGATGCGGCGATCGCGATCGGTGTGGAGGAAATGTCGCACCCGGAGCGGCTGCGTACGTTCGGCGCGCTGGCCGCGGCGACGGACACCCTGCGACGTCCCGACATGTTCGCCATGGTTGATTCGCTGACGTTGCATGCTCACGAATCCAATGCGGGGGCTGTGCGCTCCTCACCGTTGATGGCTCACTACGCGGCGCAGGGCGCGGAGTTCTTGCAGCGATTTGGCGGCAGCCCCCGGGACCTCGCACAGGTGGTGGCAAAGAACCGTGCCAACGGCTCCCTGAACCTGAATGCGCAGATCCGTCGTCGGGTGTCTGTCGAAGAAGTCCTCCAGGACAAAATGATCGCAGCGCCGTTGACCCGCAGCATGTGCGCACCTGTCAGCAACGGGGCCGCAGCGCTGGTTGTGGTCTCCAAGACCATGTGCCGGCAGATCGGGGCGATGGGTGTCCGGGTCCTCGGCCTGGGGATGGCCTCGCGTGATCCGCGCTCACCGGCTATGCCGTCGCAAGTGGCCGCGAAGCAGGCATTTGAGGCTGCGGCGGTGGGTCCCGAAGAAATCGACGTTGCTGAGCTTCACGATGCCGCTGCAGCGGCCGAGCTGATCCTGATGGAGGCCGTCGGCCTTTGTGGCCCCGGGGAGTCCATCGACCTCACGCGCGCGGGCGCAACGGCACTCGACGGGAAGCTGCCCGTCAATCCCAGCGGCGGGCTGGTCTCGCGCGGACACCCATTGGGCGCGACCGGCTGTGCCCAACTCGTAGAGCTCACCGAACAACTCCGCGGGCGCTGTCAGGCGCGGCAAGTCAGCTCGGCACGCCTCGCCTTGGCGCAAAGCAGCGGCGGGGTGCTCGCCGATAGCGAGGCGGTCGCCGCGGTGACCATCTTGTCCGGAGATGAACTTTAGCCCGTAACGAATCCGGATGCGGTTAGGAAGCAGGTGACTTGTGCGGTGGATGAGTTACACCGACAGCGATGGCGTGTCACGCGTTGGCGTGCTCGTCGACGAGCACGTTCGCGGTCTCGCGCCCGGTAGGACTCTGCTGGATCTGCTTGACGCCGGTGCGCAGGTGATCGCGGCCACTGGCGAGTCGCTGCTTGCCGCCGCCGACCATGTGGCGCCGGTGTCTGAAGTACGCATCGAGGTGCCGTTGGAGCCCAGGTCGATCCGCGACTGCGCTGGATTCGTTCAGCACCTTCGCAATTGCGCCGCGCGCACCGGGCGCGTGATCGACCGGCGTTTCACCGATTTCCCGCCCTTTTACTTCAGCAACCCCGCTGCCGCGGTAGGGGCGCGAGCAGAGGTGGCGATGGCGCCGGGCACCGAGCAGTTCGACTTCGAATTGGAAATTGCGGCGGTAATAGGGCGGGGCGGCAGCGATATCGCGGTAGGCGCCGCAGAAAGCCACATCTTCGGCTACATGATCTTTTGCGACTGGAGCGCTCGTGACATCCAAATGGCTGAACGCGACCTATTCGGCCCGGTTAAGGGCAAGGACACTGCCAATGGTTTCGGGCCGTTTGTGGTGACCGCCGACGAACTGGATGAGTTCCGCAGTAACAAGGCGTTCAAGCTCGCGATGCATGCCTACGTCAACGACGAGTTGGTCAGCAGCGGCAGTTGGGACGAAATCGATTGGGGTTTCCCGGACATGATCGCATTTGCGTCGCGCGGAACCCGCGTGCGCCCTGGCGATGTGATCGGCTCGGGAACCGTGCCCACGGGCTGCCTGTTCGAGCATTTTGCTGCTGATCCAGAGCATTTCAGGGGATGGCTCAAAGACGGTGACGAGGTGCGCCTGGTGGTCGAGGAGCTCGGTGAAATCCGCTCACGTGTCACCAAGCAGCGTGTAGCACAACCGCTGTCGACCGGATACTGACGATGACGTCAACCGACTCGCCGACTTTGCGTGATCTGGTCATCAACGGACTGGATCGCTACGGTGACCGGCCAGCTGTCGTCACCGGCGACACGATGTGGACATATCGCCACATCATCGATGACGCCAACCGGCTGGCCCGATACCTGCACGACGCGGGGGTGAGGGCCGGCGACCCGGTGGTGATAGCGATGTCCAACCGAGCCGAATGGATTGTCGCCGACCAAGCTGTCATTCGGGTGGGGGCGGCCAAAGTCGCTCTGAACGCTATGCTTTCGGCACACGAGGTTGAGTACATCCTCAACGACAGTGGCGCGGCGGTGGCGCTGGTCGATCGTGCGCTGTTCACTCGGGTAGCCGCAGCCACTGCTCCGCAACTCGTTCGGCTAATCTGCGTCGACAACACCGAACCAGATGATCCACGCGCCATGGGGTGGACCGAGGCCATCGCCGCAATCCCCGAGGGAGCGGGCCCGCCGGAGGTATCCGTGGGCGTCGATGACGCGGTGATGATCCTTTACACCGGGGGAACCACGGGACGGCAAAAGGGTGTGGTGCACACCCAACTCACGCTGGCGTGGTCGGCGATCGCGCACCTGATCGAGTTGGGATTGGGCGACGATGAGCGGATGCTCATCGTCTCGCCGTTGCCGCATGCCACCGGCTTTCTGGCGCAGGCCGCGATGCTCAAAGGGTCCACGCTCTACATCGAGCCCGGATTCCACGCGGAGCTGGTCCTAGACCGCATCACCCAGGACAGGATCACCATCGTGTTCATGGTGCCCACCATGATCTACCGACTTCTGGACCGGGCACGTGGACGACAACTTGACGTCTCATCGCTACGAACCTTGCTCTACGGCGCGGCGCCGATGGCACTAGACAAGCTCACCCAGGGCCTGGAACTGTTCGGTCCGGTTTTCATGCAGCTCTATGGGCAATCCGAGGCGCCGGATTTCATCACCCGGCTGCGCCGTGAGGACCATGACCTGACACGGCCGGGTCTTCTCAGCAGTTGCGGACAGGTTGCCACGCTCATGCAGCTGGCCGTGGTGGACGCCGCTGGCGACCCGGTTGCCCCGGGCGAGTCGGGGCAGGTGGTGGCCAGGGGGCCCTACGTCATGCGCGGCTACCACAACATGCCGGAAAAGACCGCCGACACGGTGCGCGACGGCTGGCTGTACACCGGCGACGTCGGTCGCCTCGATGAACACGGGTATCTGTTTCTGCTTGATCGGATGAACGACATGATCATTAGCGGCGGCATGAATGTCTACAGCGCCGAGGTGGAATCGGTGGTCCAAACATGTTCGGGGGTAGCACAAGTCGCGGTAGTCGGATTGCCTGATGATGACTGGGGCGAGCGGGTGGTGGCGTTCGTGGTACCCGCGGCGGGTAGCGGTGGCGACGTCGAGGAGATCCGCTCAGCGTGCCGCGCCCACCTCGCGTCGTACAAGTGTCCCAAGGAAATCCACCTGGTCGAGGACCTTCCAGTCACGGCCTACGGCAAAGTCGATAAGAAGCTACTGCGCCAGCGCCAAGCCAGCGTGACCGCGTAGCATCGGTCGTGAACCAGCTCAGGCGTCGCTGGACGCGGCGCTGTGGGCAGGCAATTTCGTTACCGCGGAGCGGTATTCCTCCTCGCTGACCTCGTCAAGCCATTCGGTGTCGCCGCCCAGCACGATCGAGTTGTGCGACATGAACGTGTCCGGCAGTGCTCCATGCCAATGGATCTCGCCGGCAAAGGCATGCACGACAGTACCGTCGGTAATGGCTTGCACGGCGTCGCGTGTCACGACCAAGCCGCTGCCCGCGCAACCGATGAGCATCTGGCCGCCACAATGGCGGTGCCAAAAGGTGCGCGAACCGGGTGCGAACGTCACCCTGTTAACGCCAGCGCCATCAGCATGCGGAAGCAGCACTTCGCCCCACACGACTCCGGTGAACATCGTGCCGCCACGTGTTTGGATTACCCCCGCTCGCAAAGCGGGCCAACTTGCTCGCATCCGATCGCCTCCTCGAGTCAAAGCCGCTTGATCTTCTCCAGCACGGGCAGGAAGTACTGCTTGAACCCCACCGGGTCTTCGGCCATAGGGAAGTGGCCCTTACCGACCATCGCAATGAACTCACCGTTCAACTGCTGCGCGGCGGCCTTGCTCAGCGCTGGCGTAGCCGAATAGTCATACTCGCCGGAGAAAACGTACAGCGGACACTTTGCTTCGGTCAGCGTGGGGCCGATCCGCTGCAGCGACGTCACCATGGCGCCGTCGCCGTTGTACACACCCGGCCCGGACTGTCCATACTCCCAGAGCACCTCGTCCTGCAGATCCTGTGGGCTATCGGGGGACATCAGCCCGGCCACCCAGGTGCTGAGGAACATGCTGTGGTCGACCTCGAGGTGTCGGGTCCAAACGCCTCGACGCGAGGGAGCGTGCGGGTTTCCGCCGAGGGTGCCTTCGAGCGCACAGATCGCGCGCCACTCCTCTCCATAGGTTCCCGACATCACCAGGGCGACCGATCCACCCATCGAACAACCCACGAGCACAGGCTTTTCCGGCAGTTCCATGGCCGCGGTAAAGCCGCGAATAATTCCCATGTACCAGTCGATGTCGTTTTCGTAGCGATTGCCTCGCCAGCCCCGAGGGGGCATCGAGCGACCATGCCAGGGCATGTCGAAAGCGATCATCCGGAAGTCGGCCTGCAGTTCGGGATCCTCGAGCAGATACTTGTACTGCCTCGAGTCTGAGCCGGCGGTGTGCAGGCAGACCATCGGGATACCCTGGCCGGCTTCCTCATAGAACAGTCGGTATTGGCTTTGTTGGTAGTCGATGGTGATGTAGCTGGCGGTGATGGCACTCTTTCGCGGTAGCTGCGGCGGTTGCCCACGATCACGGGTTGGCTTGAGGCAGAGAAGAATTCGCTCCACGAAAGGCGCATATTGCGCCCACTTGACCCGGTCGCCGGAGATCAACGTGTCGCTGTACTGCGCGACAAGGGCCTGCGCGGTGTTGTTCAGCGGCGCTGGGCTCGGCTTGGCGAACTCCTCCCATGCCGACGCGGGAACGGTAAAGCCGAAGTCCCACGCGTCGTTGATGTCAGGGGCGGCGCGGATCTCGAAGTCATGGTCGGCATCCCAACTCACGCCGAACCGAGTGCCGCCGACGTCCATGAGGATTCGACATCGGCCCGGTGCCGGCAGTCCGGCCATGACGACATCATCAGCCAAACGCGATCCGAGCTTATCGACAATGGCAATATCCAGGCTCATCGGACGACCTCCTTCAAGTGACCTGACTGAACAGTGGGTGGTTGATAGCGCTAGTGATAGGGCGACGGGATGACATCGGGATCCAGCGGAACCTCAATCAGTACAGGCCGGTCGCGGTGATGCAGCTCGGCCATTGTGGCTTCCAGTTCGTCGAGCGTGTGCACGGTATAGCCGATGCCCCCGAGTGCGTTAGCAACGTCGGCCAAGTTGGGCCAGTCGAACGTCGAGATGGACGCATCGAGTCCCTTGTTGCGAAATTGGATGTACTCAGCGCCGTAGGCGTTGTCGTTCATGACGACCACGACGATGTCGAGCCGATGCCGCACCGCGGTGTTGAACTCGGCCAGACCACCGAGCATGAAGCCGCCGTCGCCGCTGATCATCAGCACCGGCGTGCCCGGAGTTCCGGCCGCCGCTCCGACGGCATTGCCCATGCCCAGGCCGATGCAGCCGAACTCCAAGGTGTGAACGTAGGAGTTGACCTCCCCGGTGCGAACGTTGAACGCGGCGTGGTGAAAGAACCTGCCCGCATCGAGCACCAGGCTGCGCTCGCGCGGAAATCGTCGGTCGATGACGCGGAGCGCCTCGGTGATATCGAGCGTTCCGGCCCGTTGGTGGGCGCTCTTCGTGGCCGCCCTGTGGGTGGCCGGGTGGCCGATCCGATCAGCGAAATCAGTTGGGGTAAAAGATCCTTCGTCGAGGATGCGCACGAACTCGTCGGCGACCGCGGCCGCCTCGCCATGGACCGGGGCATCAACGCTGCGATGGTGATTAAGCGCGGCCGCATCGAGGTCGACCTGAACCAGCCGCGCCCCGTCTAACAGCGAACCTTCGCCGGTTGTCCACCGATTGAGCGCTGCGCCGAAGGCCACCACGCAGTCAGCCTGTTTGATGGCGTCCACGGCGATGTCGTCCGACAGTGTGCCGAAGATGCCGAGGTTGTCGGGTTCGCCGGCGAACAGCTCGCGCGCCTGCAACGTGGTGGTCAGCGGCGCGCCGATCCTGCGGGCGAAACCGAGCACCGCGGTGCGCGCCGCGGCCGATGTCGCACCGCGGCCGGCCAGCACGATAGGTCGGTGCGCCGAGGCAATGACGCCCAAAGCGGCATCGACCGCGTCCTCGCTGGGCCGGATCGCCTGCCGAATCACCGGCAATGGTTGCGGCGGATGGAAATCGGCTTCGCGCCACATGAAGTCGGCGGGAATATTGACAACGACCGGACGGCGTTGCAGTTCGGCGCAGCGAAACGCCGAGACGAAATCGGCGACCAATGTTTCCGGCGAGCGGACCTGCTCGAACGCCGCTCCCGTCGGCAGGATGACGGAGCGCTGATCAATCTTCTGCAGGTTGTCGCGGTCGATGACGGCGGTGTCGCCGGCGACCAGCACCAGCGGTGTGCGGGCACGAACCGCTTCGATCAGCGCCGTGATGGTGTTCGTCAGCGCCGGTCCGTGGGTGACGGTGGCGACCCCGAGCCGACCGGTGGTTCGGCTGTAGCCCGATGCGGCCAACACCGCGTTGGCCTCGTGCGTAACGGCGATGAATCGGCCGCCAAGCATGCGCGTGAAGTCGTCCACCATGTAGAGGTTGCCGTCGCCGATCAGCCCGAAGAGGGTGTCAACGCCGAGCGCGTGAAGTGTCCTGGCTGCCAGCTCGTGGACATGCATGTCGACGCCTATCCGGTCGCGGACGATTGCCTGGTGAGCC
>Ga0210395_10003450_pt1 | contig 12115 bp, 30 predicted proteins | sample IncBWH4OmetaG_FD_150861 | JGI IMG/M metagenome (GOLD analysis project Ga0210395, IMG submission 150861) | Forest soil microbial communities from Barre Woods Harvard Forest LTER site, Petersham, Massachusetts, United States - Inc-BW-H-4-O ...
TGCCACCCCGATCACGGGGACTACCTTCTTCCGACGCTTGAGCAGTACGTGGCCGCTGGATACGACGCCGCGAACTACGAATCGCGCATGAGGCGCGAGCAAGAACCGATTCCTCGAGATCCGAAGCCGTGACCAACGACCTACTCATCAAACTCGGCCTGGCGGCCGTCGTCGCGGTCATGGTCATTGCAGCGATTCATTTCAGTGGGAGATCGAAGTAGATGCCCCTCCAACGCGGTAGCTCTGATGTCGTAATTTCTCAGAACATTCGCACGCTGCGCCATGAGGGCTACAAACAATCCCAAGCCGTGGCCATCGCGTACCGAAAAGCGGGGCGGTCAAGGTCGAACCCCATCGGCTCGGATCTTCCACTTCTCGCCGGCAGCGTCCTCGCAATTGCACTAGGCGGCTACCTCATCTACCAGAGCACGCCGAATGCATCCACCGCGTGAATGGACAGAAAGGTGGGCTCGCGAGAATCCCCGCTGGGCCATTGCGATGCTCGTCTTTGGCGCGGTGATGATCTGCTTCGTGGTCTGGTTGATCGTGACGGACTAGTCTACTCCCCGTCCCTCTTCGGCTTCACGCCCTCGAAAATCTCGGCAATGCGCTCCGAAAGCGAGTCTTTCCCCGTCGCCGGTAAGTGCGTCGCCAGCATCTGCCCCGAAGACTGCTTCCGATCCGGCCGCGTCGGTGTCTCTTCCTCGGTCGTGAACGAGCCCAATTCCAACCTGTCGAGACGCCGGAGGATGTTGTCGACGAGCTCGAAGAGCGCCTGTGGCACGGCTGGATCGCCGCGCAGACGATTCAGGAGGTCCGTAGCTTGCGCACGCAGGGCTTCCCTCTCCATGCCTACATAGTAGCTCAGCCATGCCCGCCCCGGGAAACTAGCCGGGCGGAACCTTCGACCGGAAGATGAGCTGCGGGATGAGCGCGTACCAGAACGATTCGAAGCGCGTGAAGTTCGCACGACGCAGGTAGCGGTACCAACGCACCGGGGTCCACCGGCCCCGCTTCGGCTCGCTCGGAGGAGAGCTCCTCATGACAGGTGCTTTCGTGCGATGACTGCGCGGATGAACTCGTCGCCCGACAGGCGTTCGTACGTCGAACAGTACGGTAGCGAGTGAAAGAGCATGCCGGGGCGCTTGGGCTTGTCCCCCTGAGCCGCCTCACCCCAGTCCACGGTGATGTTGCCGCCCTGCGTGTGGCAGAACGGGCACGGCCCGGACACGTCCGCCTTGCCTTCGTTGCCTACTTTGCGACCTTTAGGCTGCGTGCCGCTCACTCGCCGACCGCCGTGTCCCGCTCCTGCCGTCCGTTCCCTCCGCGAATCGACGGCACCTTCGGACGTTGCACGTACTCGAGCACGACGGCGCGGCCCCAGAGGCTGAACGGCACGCCATCCCGGGCCGCCACGCGTGCCGCGCGCTTGTACTCGGCGGGGCGGAACCGAATCGAGATCGATTCGCTGACGACGCCGTTCTTGCCGTACGTGAGCTTCGGCACGTCGAGCTCGCTCTCGATGGCCACCACGCGGGTCATGATGACTTCGCGCAAAAACACCGTGCACGCTTCGGCACTTTTCGCCGCTACGGCACGCACTGCTTCCAGGTCTTGAGCCCGGAACCTGAGGCAGAGAGGTGTAAGACTGCGTTCGGAAACGGACTTTTGCTTGGTCGGCATCTCGAGAAACGAGACTACACCGGTCCGGGCCTGTATGGCAAATCGACACGGGCCTGTTGAATCCATCTTGACCGATGTTCATTTTTAGTTCAGAAAGTGGGTCATGAAGAAACAGCGCCCGGATGTCGTGGACCTCACGTACAGACCGGAACACATCCACCTCACGCTCTCGAAGACCGAGAAGGAATGGCTCCTCAAGGCCGCTAAGGCCAACGGCCTGACCGCAAGCGGAATGCTGCGCAAATGGATTCGACAGGAGGCAGAGGGTCGCTACTGACGGGTTCACGGGAGAAAAACATGAAACGCGTTCATCTGCCGGACTTCAAACTTCTCAACGGCGTTGTCTCCGACCGCATTCTCGACGCGACCGCCCGAGCATCAAAAGAGCTCGATAGGTTAGGAATACGTCATGCCCTCATCGGAGCGTTAGCGGTCGGTGCCTACGGCTATCCCCGCGCCACCAAGGATGCTGACTTTCTTGTTGGTGAAGAGGGGTTCGAACGACACGGTGGGGGAATTGTAACCTTCAAGCCCGGCATGCCCATCCTCGTCAACGGCGTCGTCGTCGATGTCATGGCAGACGAGGTCGTCGAAGAGCAAGTGGAAGAGCCTTACGAGTCCGAGGGTATCCCCATCGTCGATCCCGGTGCCCTCGTCTATTTGAAGCTGAAAGCGTGGCGTCGAAAAGACCAGGAAGACGTCGTTCAACTCCTGAAGAAGGGACTCGATGACAAAATGGTTCGTAAGTACCTAGAAGAAGTCGCTCCCGACCTGCTCGAAAAATTCGACATACTCGTGGGCCGCGCGGATGACGCGGAATGACCTCCCTCAGCGAAAAAGCCGTCGCGCTCCTCCGCATCGCCCGGTCGATCCAGCACGAAGACTACTGGAACGATGTCTCGGTCGACGAGCAGACGAGGCTCGAGGAAGTCGTCAAAGGCATCGACGCGGCGGCGAAGCTCCTGATGCTTCACGCGAGGACGGTCGAGGGGAAACCACGGCGCCGCATCGTCACGCCCAAGTCGCCGCCAAAGCTGAGAAGGGTCAAATGAAGTACGAGCCGAAAGACCTACGAGTGCCGGCGACGATCACGGCCGCGCGCCAGGACTACGACGGAGACCATCTCATCGAGACGGTCCACGTTCAAATCGAAGGACCAGGCTGGGGACAAGGCTTTGGTCCCTTCTGCATGAAGAACAAGACCGAGGCGAAGCAGCTGCTCTCGGAAATCTGCGCGACGTTCGACTGCGCCGACCCGGAACGCATGAAGGGCCTCGCGTGCGTCGCGCTCTACTCCGAACCGAGAGGTGATATCGAAGGCTTGGAGTCCCAGACGACAGGCAAGCGTTTCACCATCCGCGGCTGGCGCCGTCGGCACTACCCTGATCACGCGAAGACACCCACAGAGGCAAGACGAGAAGAGCTCGAACGCAACATCTCACATCATAGACGCCGGCTTGCCGACGCTCGCGCAGAGCTAGAGAACCTCGGCGAGCTCGTCGATTGGGAGACGATGCCTCCCTGGACCGAGCCGTGATCATCGAAACCGCCATCATCGCTACGGCAGCGGTCATCATCGCATCGCTGGGATTCGCGGACCGCGTGCTCGATCCTCCGCCCCCTCCCAAGTTTCGAATCTTCCCGTACATGCATCCAGCTGCTGGTGATGCCTGTCCGTTCTGCGGCACAGTTCCATATCCCGTAGGAAAGCCTAAAACGGAACGCATTCACGGTGTAAAAGACATTCCGAAGGCTTGTCCGGATCCGAAGAAATGTGAGGCTCGATCGGAGTCACACCTTCATGCAACCTGCTCAACCTGCGGAGCAATTTTCTTCACAGCTATAAACGAATCGAGAAAGGCATCATGAAAGACGACCCGAGTCCCAACTTCTGGCACACGACCCGGCCCCACGACGACGACTGCCAAGCGATTCGCGTTGGTGCGGCGAAGGAGAACAAGCCGATGCCGCCGTGCCTTCCGACGTGCCGCGTCGGCCAACCGTGGGCGACGCTACGGCTCGACGGCGAGATTACGACCGAGCGGAGGCCGTGATGCGTAAACGATCGATTCAGCAACTGACCGGAGATAGAGGGAGCGCAAATCAGAAACGCTTTATGTCTCGACTTACCGAGGTTGCCGACGAGTGCGAAGTCTCCACGATGCTCATAGTCGTTGCCTTCGACAATGAGAAAGGCACGACGGACACGACCACGCTCATGAATGGCTGCCCGGCGTGTCGCGTGGCGAACCTCGAAGCACTGCTCGAACGTCTCCGCGAGTCCTGTCCGACCATCGACTTCCCGTCGCCGCGACTCAAAGAAGGCAGATCGTTGGAGCACCTACATTGAGAAAGGCAGACCATGAGTAAGCGCTGGGGATTGAAGCACGAGGGTCGTCAATTCATCGTGCACCAAGAGACGAGAGAGGGGGCCGTCGAGCTCTTCGCCAAGGAGATCGGCGAAGTTTTCCGCCTCATCACACCTCCTACCGTCGAAGACATCGCGGCGGGAGTCTACGAGCTTGGACCCTACGACTTGAACGACGGTCGCGTCCTCGTCGACAAGAACCCGGCGCGCGAGACGCGGCAGGCACACGTCGAGCCTACGGCACCCGCTGCAACGGGAGTCACCCTAGCCGCCGTCGCAGAGGTCGTGAGCATGCTGACCAACGGTGCGAGCAAGGACTGCCTGATCTCCCCTACACTTGCTGATCAAATGGGTATCGTTCCCGACGAGAGCAAAGAGGCGGCACTCGAAAGGATTCGCCGCGGGGCGCAGGGGGACACGAAGTGAAATGGGACGAACTCATCGAAGAGAAGAACAAGCGTATCGAGGAACTCGAAGCTCAACTCGCCGGTAAAGAACAAACGCTCGGTTCGTCCGACGAGGAATCCGCCGCTGCGAGAGATCTGCTCGAATGGGTCTACGACACACTCAAGCCGCCCATCCAGCTCACTGCCGACAACAAGCTCCCTGCCGTGCGCGCCGTACGAGAACGACTCGGAAAGTACCTGGAGAAGAAATGAACACCGAAATCACCGTTCTCATCGCGTCGGCAACGTCCGTCTTCGTCAACGTCGGTGCTTTCTTCCTCAAGAGGCGATTGGAACAAACCACTAGACGGCTCCAGGCCGAGCTCCTCGACGCAGCCGAGGAGGCCATCGGTCGCGGAGCCAAGGCGCCCGAAGTGCTGCTCAGCCTTCGTCGAGGTCTCGGGATTCCGACGCGCGCTCAGCGCATCCTGGAGAAAAAATGAGTCCCTGCAAACATCCCGAGTGCCGTGATTATTCAACTTGCCTCCTCGACCGCGGGCGCGAAGGTGGCCTAATGACAAAGATCGAGGCCGACGGTCTGCGCGATGCACGCATCAGGGACCTACGCAAGGAACTGGTCGAAGAACGCGAAGCTCACGGCCTCGAAAAGATCCGGTTCGACAACGCCGAGGCCGAGGCATCGCGCCTTCGTAAGTCTCTCCGAGATCTCGAAGACCGGTTCTTCCGAACGCTACTTCACGGAGCTCCTCAAGGCCGAACCGAGCCTCTCTCCCAATCCCAGATCGACGCCTCCCGTATGGAGGCCGCCCAACAGATCATCGGTGCGCTGGGCAAAGAAACCGACTTCCGCTTCGTCGCCATGAACTGGTGCGCTTCGGCGGCGCAGGAGCTCGCCAACGCTGATTACTTCAGAGCGGGGCGGGACGAGCTCCTGGGAGCACTCAGGCGCGTGCTCGACTCCAACTCGTATGGGGCACGAATAGAAGCCCAAGCGGTCGTCGACAAATACGCGCCCGACGCCAAGCAAGAGGGTGACCCTGGACGCTGCGTTCACGGCGCGCGTCTGCGCTCGGAGTGCAATCAGTGCGAGGAATACGCGCGCGGCGCCGACCGCCGCGAGTACGAGATTCGACAATACCTACTCGAGGGTCCGCCCAGCAGCTGGTGCACGTACGCGATACGGCGCGGGCTGGCAGACGAGATAAGCGAAGCGTTTGCTCGTCCGAAGCCGAAGACATCGGATTGCGTGTACTGGCACACGACCTACCGCTGTTGGGTGCCGTGCAAACATCCTAAAGGCCACTCGGGGGACCATGCTCCGAGACGCATTAGCTCTGAAGGCGAACCGATGCTTGCCGAGCCCACCCCCGCGAAGCCGCCGTGCTACTGCGACGAACCCGGCGACGATCCGTGTCCTCGACATCCCGACCCTAGCTCGGCGCGCGAAGCTACCATTGAAGAGGCTAGGCTTCGTGAGGCGTTGCGCGTGTTCGTCGAGATGCCGGGCAACACCATCTCCTCCGACATGCGCGAGCAGGGTCGTGCCGCATTGAAAGGCGAACATGTTTGAAATCAAAGCCTTGAAAACCTGCGAAGTCTGCGGCGAGACGAGCGAAGGCGCGCGTCTACATAACGGTCGATTTCATCGACTGGACGACCGCATCTCCGCACTCGAGGCCGTCGTATCGCCCAAACCAGTTGATGTCGATCAGTATCCGTCCATCGCCCGCAACGCGCTTCTTCACAACGAGCTCATGCGAGCGCTCGACGTCATACACGTCGCTGCCGGGGCACTCGCTGCCCGTAGACTGCTGGCGACGAAGCGCGAGGCCATGACGACTCCCATCTACGAGTCGATGCTGGCCAAGGCATGGGATGACGCGAAGATCGAGGCGCATCTACTCGACGCATGGGAGCTCATTGTCATGGCGATTCAGGGTCGGTCATGAAAACGCTAATCCTAATCGCGGTCGAGACCGAAACCCAGGAACAAGGGGAGTTCGTACGGCGCGAAGCGGTGCGGCTTCTCGGCAATCTCCTACGCGAGAAGAGGTACGTGCTGGACGTCCAAGCCGAGGCACTCGCGGCCGGCAGCATCGCGGCCGATCTGGCGGATGAGATCATACGCCTTCGAACCGTGCTGGATTTGCGAATCAAGGAAAGACCATGAATCAGGAAAGTACGACGACTAAGAAACACCCCAAATGCATCGAGTGCGGCCGAGACTGTCTTCTCAACGACGGGCCCATCTGCGACGTCTTCTGCCGACAACGCGCACGTAGGGCAGACAGAGCACAAGCTTCAACGAATTCGGTTTGGATTATGGAACCTGAATTCGTCAACGATCAGCCGACCGTATTCTACTCAGAAGAGTACGCACTGAAGCTGGTCGTCAATGGCTACCGGCCTAGGAAGTTCGGACCGTAATGAAAAAGCGAAACGGCAGAGAGGATCTCCACAAAGGGTCGGGAAGTAGACTCCCGTCCGAGCGCGCGAGAAGATTTCGATGAGAATCCGAAGCCGGGTCGAGAAGCTGGGCATCTGGCACGACATCCCGCAGTACAGCGGTACACGAGTCATGATGATGCCGGTCCTGCTCGAAGATGCAGACTCCCTCCCCAATCGATTTTGGCGGAGCACGTTCGCGATGCTCGCGAACCATGCGCCCGTCCGCCGCGGGGTCGCGTACATCACCATCGACGAGGCCATCGTGAAGGCCGGTGAGTGCCATCGGAGGCCCGGTCTACACGTAGATGGTCTGGGCGGGTGGGGCGGTCCGTCGCCGTGGGCATCGAGTGGAATGCTTCTTTGGGCCAGCGTTCGTGGCGCTCACGCCTGGCGCGGTGAGCTAGATGTCGAGTTCGACGATGACGGGGGATGTGAGGGTGCCCGAGCGTCGCTCAACGGACTAACCGAGGTGCCTCTTCAAGGTGGATGTGTCTACCAATGCGGCCCTTTCACGATTCATGAGTCCGTCCCGATGCGAGTTGAGACGCTTCGGAGCTTCGCCCGACTCTCGATGCCGAGCGACTCACCGTGGTTCGAGGGGTACACGCCGAATCCGTTGGGAGTGAAGCCAACTGGCCCGATCCTGCCTCGACGCGTTGCCCAGATGGGGTACCGCGCGTAATGAAAACGACGGAGCGTAGGTAACCGAACGAGGATATTTCGATGACGAACAAAGAGAATGACGAGAAGGCTGCTCACGAGTGGATGCTCCAAAACACGGAGGCCGCCCTCAGTGGTGGGACGAAAGCGGAGAAGGCCCTCGTCGAGCTACTTCTGCTCACTCGCACCGACGAACAGGAGCGGATCGGTCGTCTGCTCCACGAAGCTGCGAAGGCGAATGAGGGGATCGGTCGTCGAGATCAGGCGGACGCGCTCCGGCGATTCGCAGACGTTTACCTCGACAAGTAGACACTCCCATCTATGCGCGCGCCCAAGATGACCTCCCGAGACCCGTCCTACAATCTCGACGGCTGCGAGCTGGCCGTTGTGCGTGACCTCTGCGAGCGCTACCACGGGTATGGTTCGGTCGGGAACAACGCGACCTACGCCTTCGCTGTCTGGGAGGATGAGACCCCAGTGGCCGCGTACGTGTGGCAGCCACCACCTTCGCACCGTCGGTGCCTGCTCGCTCTTCATGCGAACAGAAGAAACCTCCCACGAGCAGAAATGGAGGCCAAGCCGATGCTGCTACTCGACGGCTCGGGATACCAAGCGAGCCTGTACACGCTGCCCAGCTTCTCGTGCTCCGCTTTCGAGTCGCGATGACCCCAGGCACCGGCAAACGACTCCTACAAGTCGCCAGAGACCTGCGCGCGGCCACGGAAGACCTCAACGCTCGACTGCGCGACCTCGAAGACGCGATGTTCGACAAGGGTCTACCAGAATCGCATACATGTCTTCGCTTCGGTCGCATGCTGATCTGGGATGGACGGCGTCTCTACATTCGAAACAACACCGGCATGAAACAACTACTTATCCAGTGCTCGCGCGGCCTCCGGGTCAAAGCCTGTCACTCTCTACGGGAGCTCATCGCATGAACGACGCCCAACGCCGCATCCTGGAAGATTTCTCCGACCTAAACCTCGTTCGTCACTACCACCAAGACGGCCGCGTGCGCGCGACCCAAGCCGAATGGGACGCCGAGCGTGAGACCATCCTGCAAGCGGGCTGGCTCGAGAGCGGTTTCGCCATCGCCGGTGACGGGCACCGCCTCACGGACAAGGGGCGCGCGGCGTTGAAGCTGGAGCAGATGAAGGTACCGATGGATCTCAACGAGGCGGTGACGACGTGATTAGATCCCTGGTGTGTCGCGAATGTGGACAAGTCGATATCGCGGTCAAAGGTGATAGGTGCTTCAAAACAGTTTCAGGCGCCCATGATTGGATCGACTTCCATCCACCGAAGCAGACCCTCCGCGAGCAAGTCGCCGAGTTCCACGCCGCGATGGACATGAAGGATCCGGCGACGCCGACCATTCCGTCCGACGATCGCGTCAGGCTCCGGGCGAAGCTCATCGCCGAGGAGTTCTTCGAGGTCATGGAGGCGATGTTCTCCCGCGCCGAGAGGAACAACATCGAAGACCTTCACTCGAAGATGCTGGGCATCATCAAAGACGGATGGGTTCAAGTCGACATGCCTGAGCTCGCCGACGGCATGGGCGACCTCGACTACGTCGTCGAGGGTACCAGGCTTGAATTCGGCATCGACGGAGAACCCATCGCCGCCGAAATCCATCGCACGAACATGGCCAAGTTCATCGGCGAGCCGGTCTGGTCCGAACCTGCGAGCCCCGGCGGTGCACGCAAGCGTCTCAAGCCCGTGGGCTGGACGCCACCAGACATCACCGGAGAGCTACGAAAGCAAGGGTGGAAGCCATGAATGGAAGCTTTCGCGTCGATCCAGAGCACATGCTCACCGTTCGTATCGAACACGAAGGTAAAGAAAAAATAATCAACGCTATCGCATGCCGATACTTGCCGGTCCATATTCGATCTAGCGGCAAGGTTGGAGTTGGGATCGAAGTTTTGTATGACCAAGAACACCCGACACCAGAACATGCGTACGACATAGAAGTTGAGAAAGTTGAACGTCTCGTCGAGAGTGCGAACGCACTCAAGAATGTGAGACCTTACCTAACAAACACAATCCCGGATATCGTGCTTCTCACTCTGGGCGCGATCTCTGGAGGTACATAGGTGTCGCTTGCGGCCTCGAGACTGGAAAGCCGAAAAGTTCCGAGGCAAACACCAACTTCCTTGTCACTACTGCGGCAAACTGCTCACGCGCAGTCAAGCCACGGTCGACCACGTAAAACCGAAGAGCAAAGGCGGTAACAACAAGCCACGCAACTTTCGAATCGCGTGTCCGACATGCAATAAGGAGAAGGGCAACAAGTGGGATGAGGTGCCGAAGACTCCGAAGAACGCGGGTCTCTACGAGCTCGGCATGTACGCGCCGGACCCGTGGTGGCCGCAGAAGAAAATAAAGCTTGGCTCTGCTATGCGATCAAGCGGATCAAATTCGATTCAGAAAAGAGAGACGGGCAAATGAGTGCCACCCTCGAAGAATGCCGCGCCGCGGAGAAGCTCCGGATCGACATCTACTTTCGCTCGCTGGCCGGGTGCTGCTGGCACATCGTGCTCGACGACAAGAACATCGAGGACTCGTTCGTCCAGTCGTGCACTCGCGACGCCCAGCACCCCGAATGTCGAGAGATCGGCCCGCTCATCCTGAAGATGAGCCCAACGCAACGACGGAAGCTCGCCTCAGGAGGCTACGAAGGGAAATGAATATCCACTACGTGAAGCGTGAATTCAACTGGCAGAGTCACGGACAGGTCCACACGTACAAGGACTATCTCGTTAGCGTCGAGTATCCGGTGATCGGGTCTGGACCGTACTGCGGACCCAACCCGGAGAAGGTTACTTGGACGACCAAACGCGAAGATGCATCATCCTGGTGCGACGAAGAAGGCGCGCGCATTGCGGCGGAAGCTACACGAGACACCGAGGCGCGCGTCGAGACGTGGCGCGAGGAAGAGCTGGTTGCCGCGTGACCCGCGCCGATCTAGTCGAGCTCACCGAGGACCCCGACCTCCTCTTCGCTGACGGGTTCGACGACGCCATCCTGGGCGTGGTGACACGCTGCGGCCAGCCCACCATCGTGGTCTACGACCGGGAGAAGTGCATCGAGATCCTGACGCGTCGCGACCCTTCGATCTGGCGTCGTCGCGAGGTCGCCGAGGAATACTTCTCGTTCAACGTCGAGGGCTCGTGGGTCGGGCCGCGAACCCCAGCGTACCTGGTGCGTCCCGACGAGGTGAGGTAATCTGCCCGTCATGCCCAGAGCACACACCCGCCGCACCCGCGAGCCCAAGAAGAACAAGTTCGGCGACGAAATCATCGGTACCGTCGGCGACGTCAACTTCCCCGAGTACGACGGCGGCCAGGTGCTCAAGTCACCGCAGGAAGCCAGCACGGGCCGCAGCGACGGTTACGAGCTCGAGTACGTCGAGGTGCCACCGGACGACGTCGACTTCGACGACAAGGAGGCACGCTGGACCATCTACCGCGTCCCTCTCGACCGAGGCGTCCCGACCTGGGGGAGCTTGAAATCCGCCGCCCAGACGTCGGGCCAGAAGCCCAGCGAGGTCAAGGCCGCGTTCATGAGCGACGACCCCATGGAGCGCGCGTGGGCCTACGAGGTCTACGCCAGCAACTACGGCTGGGGCGAATTCGACCAGTACCCACTCGTGCTCGACAAGAAATCGGTCGAAGACCGCTACGACGTCGACCTCGGCGGTGGAGACGAGGAAGAAGAGGAAGAAGAAGAAGAGGAGGAGGAAGAGGAGGAAGAAGAGGCCGACGCGTGAACATCGGGAAGTTCGCGTCGTGCATCCGGCAGGCGAAAACCGTCTACGCCTGGGTGCCCTACCATCGAGACGACGGTCCAAATCCCGAAGACCAGTGCTCGCCTCATCCTCGAAGACGCTCGCGAAACTGAGATGGTCGAAATCCACGCCGACATGCGGCGGTGTCGACCTCTACATTGGATGACCGCCTCCCTCCCCACTCTCCGTCGCCGCGCGCTCTACCGCGGTCGCAAAGGGCGGCGCGCGAAGCGTCGGCTCGTCGAATGGTTCACGACGGCGAAAATGATCAACCGCATCAACGACCGGCTTCGGGAGACGATGCTCGCGAGCGGGCCGCCGTTTTTCATCTTGCCGGACCACCTACCTGAGTCGTAGTCTCAACCCGCGCGAGTAAGCTCAGATCCTCCACTCGGGAAGCTTCGCCGACTCCAGGCTAAGCTGATCAACCCGAGCGGCCACGAACGCAATCTGTGGGGCGTAAAAGCCCGCGTACATGGAACGCCACGTGCGGAGAGCTCGGGAGAGGGACGCGGTCCTGGGAAGCCGCCTCGCGCGTAGTATCAGGCCGGCGCACCGAGGACGATCTCGACGGTCGTCGCGCGACCACTCATCGTGCTCCCCTGGAACTGGCAGGGTGGCACCGGCGCGAACTGCGTCCCTGCCTTGCATCCGTCCTTGCCCGGCGACATCCCGCACGCGGACTTGGTCCTCGCGACGCACGTGTCACAGCCGAGGGGAAAGACCGCCGGAGCTCGCTCGTTACCGAGCTTGCCGGAC
>Ga0210395_10003451_pt1 | contig 12113 bp, 14 predicted proteins | sample IncBWH4OmetaG_FD_150861 | JGI IMG/M metagenome (GOLD analysis project Ga0210395, IMG submission 150861) | Forest soil microbial communities from Barre Woods Harvard Forest LTER site, Petersham, Massachusetts, United States - Inc-BW-H-4-O ...
CACCGAGCACCTGTGCGATTGAAGGCCGTAGAAGCCGCGGCCAGTCCAGCCTTGGGCAAGGAGCGCTGCCTGCCTCGACGAAGGCATCCCGCCTTGAGGACTCTTCCTACACCGCCGCCGGCTGGGTCAGCACTGATGGCTTGTAGCGGGTCTTGCACCCACCGCATTTGATGTGCTCTGTCGTCGCGCTGATCGGGATCAGCGGGATGAAGAACAGATGAATGAACTTGCGGCCCTTTCGGTGCCGATACGGCTGGGAGGCCTGACATTTGGGGCACTGGAACGTGCCCTGATTCGTGGTCCAGAAGTAGTAGCGGCTGCCAAAGATGAAGAACATGGATGCGGTCCTCGCTCGCGTAGCTGCTGGTAGTGGCCAAGCTGTCGCGCCTGTGGCGAATCGCGAGGATTCTTCCAGATATTGATCCGCGGGTGTCAAGAGTTAGCTACCGATCTTTCGTGATGACCGTCCTGTCCCTCTGCCGAGCCGTTGAGCCAGAGACTGATGCGGCAGCAGTGGCCCACCTGAGCCCGCTGGGCCACCGTCACGGCGGAACGCCGCACCGGGCAAGCAGAAGACCGCCGTACCGCCTATCGGGCCGGGTCCGGATCGCCACGCAAGGTCATCATCATCTGGGTCCCGGTGCGTGCGGTGCTGCGTGCGCTCGAGCTGACCTCTGGAGCGAACGGCCTGGCGCGATAGTTTTGCCCCGTTCAGCTGCCATGAGTCCTGCGATGGTCTCGCGTCAGTGCGCAACACCAATCCATCGCACTCGAATCGGGAGGCATCTTGAAGCTTCTTCTCACGTCCGGGGGCGTCACGAACTCGAGCATCCGCGATGCGCTGGTCGACCTCCTGGGTAAGTCGACCGCCGACGCCACCGCACTCTGCGTCCCCACCGCGCAGTGGGGCCACCCCATGTGCGGGCCGGTCTCGGCGCGGGGGTTCGTCAGCGGCCTGCCCCCGTGGGGTGGCATGACCACGATGGAGTGGAAGTCGCTGGGCCTTCTCGAGCTGTCGGCGCTACCCACGATCGGCGCGGAGCGCTGGGTGCCCTGGGTCCGGGAGGCCGACATCCTCCTGGTCGACGGCGGCGATGCGACGTACCTGTGCCACTGGATGCAAGAGTCCGGGCTGGCCGACCTCCTGCCGTCGCTGCCCGACACGGTCTGGGTGGGGGTGAGTGCCGGGAGCATGGTGATGACACCCCGGATCGGCGCCCACTTCGCACAGTGGCCGTCCGCGCGCGACGACCGCACCCTCGGCGTCGTCGACTTCTCGATCTTCCCGCACCTGGATGTTTTCCCGGAGAACACCATCGCCGAGGCGGAGCGCTGGGCCACCGAGATCGGCGGCCCAGCGTACGCCATCGACGACCACACGGCGATCAAGGTGACTGACGGCACCGTCGAGGTCGTCTCCGAGGGACGCTGGAAGCAGTTCCCCTGACAGCCGCGGCCAACATCAATCGACGGGGCAGGAGTGCCCGCCCGCCGCGATGAGGTGAGCCTGTTCGTAAGTTCGATGTGTCGTGACGCAGCGACTACGTGATCAGTTCGCCAGCCAGTTCCGAGCGCTGGCCAGTCGCCCCCACCGCTCGTGACGCCCGTGCCGCTGGCGGTCACGCCCGCGGTTGCCGCCGATGGTCAGGGTGAAACGGTGGGACCGCCTTATGTTGATATTAGTTATCATCTATCAGCTAATTCTAGTAGAGTTCTGTTTACCTTTCGTTGAGCTGCTCCCATTCGGCCGTTTTGGAAGAACCGTAGCAATTGTGAGCGGAATCGCCCACACCGCGACGCCAATCCTGGCTAGCCTGATGACCTCCGAGGAGAGGGGCACGCAATGGCGAATGCCCAGGGCCGGGACTACAGCGCGTACCAGCCGCCAGTTGATTCCGAGATGCTCAAGGGCCTCTCATTCGCCTACACCCGCGTGTCTAACTGGGACGGCACGACGATGGGCACCGACCCGAATTTCGCGCACAACTGGGCCGAGATCAAGGCGGCCAAGCTGCACCGCGGCGCGTACTGGTTCCTGATGCCCGACGTTAACGCTGTCTCCCAGGCCCGCTACTTCGTCGACGCCGTCAAGAAAGCTGGGCTCGACGCCGGCGACATGCTGGTCTGCGACAGCGAGACCCTGACAGACAACGTCGACGAGATCACGCACTCCTTCTGTAAAGAGACTGCCTCGTTAGCCGGGCCGCACTGCCCCGTGATCGTCTACTCGAACGAGAACGTTGGCCAGCACCTGACCTCTTGTACGTACTGGCCGTACTGGATGGCTTGGATCTCGTCCACGCCCCCTTCGCCATCGGAGACCAGTCCGTGGAAGGACTGGACGTTCTGGCAGTGGGGCACGGTCGACGGCGTCGACGCCGATTACTTCCACGGCACCCCCGAGCAGCTCGACACATGGATAGCCGGCTACCTGCCGAAGCCAGCGCCACCACCGGAGGATGAAGAGATGATCTTGATAATGCCCGCAAGGGACCAGGTCCCCGCAGGCACCGACTGGCCGGGAATCTTCCTGCTGTTCTGCGACGGCTCCCTGAGCCATGTCCAGCCGTCCGCCGGCCACCCGCCCGTGTCAAACGTCGCCTCGTACCAGTCGGCCGGCATCAAGGGCCCGGTCACGATCACCTGGGCCGAGTACCAAACCCTCCGCGGCACATAATCCGTGCTGACCTGTTACGCATGCGGTCCCGTTGCTGTCCGTGTGGCCAACGACTTCGTTCCTTGGGCTCGCTATGAGAGCCCTCGGGTTACCTTGCCTCGATGGTGATCGCTTGAGAGGTTCCTACGCGCAGGATCGCTGCGTCGTGGTCCCAAGTGTGCGCGGCCCGGTGCTCGCGCAGGTAGCCGATGATGCCGGCGACATCGGCCTCGGGGGCCTTGATGTCAGTCTCTCCGCGGGCGCGAAAGTGAGCCGCGGAGTTACCCGGGCCGGGTATTTGTGAGCTGCATGGCTTAGCGGGCGAGCAGGGGGACCAGGACCTGAGCGTCGGGGGTTCCCCAGCCGGTGACCGGGTCCCAGCCGGGTCCGGCCTGGTATCCGGTGATCGTGACCCCGTTGTCCGTCGCCGTGTTGTTGCCGGCGGTGATGTCGTGGAACGCCTTGTGGTACAGCGGGCCGCGGGCGATCCGGTAGATCGCGGGGTTGACGAAGCCGAGCGGGTGGCCTGCTTCCTGGTCGGCCAGGGCGATCAGCCCGGCCCAGAACGGGGTGGCCGCACTGACGCCGCCGTCCGGCGTGAGCTCGTAGGTGCCGCCCGGCGTGCTGCGCGCGTATGCCATGTTGGTGTCTTGGGAGGCGTCCGCGGCGACGTCCGGCACGCCCCGCATGGCGCCGATGCCGGGCACGTCTTCCTGGAATGCGAGCCGGGCGAACAGCTGGCTGAACCCGCCGCCCGAAGCCGACGAATGGTCACCTTTCCCCCCGGCAACGATCGGGGCGTTCCACGCGATCTCGCTGATGTACGCGCCGGTGACCGGGTTCGCGGTCAGGCTGGTGCCGCCCACCGCGAGCACCAGCGGATCGGACGCGGGCAGGATGACGTCCTTGACGACCTGCGTGGACGAGCCGACGACGGAATTCAGCGGGCCGATCACGCCGGTGTCGCCCGTGCCGGCCACATAGGTGACGTGGCGGGCGGCGGCGTACTGCAGCGCCGCGTTGATGGCTGCTGCCTCCGCGCTGGTGAAGTGGTGCTCACCGTCGCCGCCGCCGCCCGAGATCACGTCTGCGTGGTGGCGGACGGCGATCCGCACCAGCGCAGGAAAGAATGTGGTGGCGTAATTCGCCGGGGTGTCTATGTCCGCCGGATCGACTAGCAGCTCGATGATGGTGGCCTCGGGGGCGATGGCGTGCACCATCTGTGTGTCCGATGCCTCCTCCTGGCCGGCCAGCCACGGCAAGGCGCCCGGGCCGGCCAGGGTGGTGATGACCTGGATAAGTGCCGGGGGCAGCCCGAACCGGCCGTCGAAGTCCGCCAGGTCCTGCCGGATGTCGGTGCCGGCGCCCGCCGGGGGCTGCTCCGGCCCGGTCTGGGCCTCCTCGGGCAGCACCACTGTGACGCCGCGGCCGTCGATCCCGCGGTCCAGCAGCGGCTGGACGCCGTAGGCAGTGTCGAAGACCCGGGGCGTGTAGCAGGCCGGTGCCTGCGTCAGGCAGTCCACGGACAAGGCCGGCAGCCGGGCGACGGTACCAGCCGTGGCGGTAGCGGCGCGGTCGGGAGTGGCGCGGGCGGGGGCGGACGGCGCGCACCCGCCGCACACGATGGTCAGGCCGGCCGCGGCCGCGGCGGCCAGGAGTGTCTTGATCACTGTCCCCTCCGGTGGGTCTCGGGATGAACAACAGGGCCGCCCGGTTCTTGTACAGCGGCGTGTCCTGGGCCACGAACGCGATGCCTCAAGCGCGGGAGCGACCCCGCCCGTCAGCCGCCCCGGACGGTGACTCCGCCCGCCGACGGCCCGGCCAGTGTCGCCACGCGCCCGGCGGGGATCTCCAGCGTGCACTCGCCCCACGCCCCGATACGGCCGTAGCGCTTGCCCAGGCCGCTGGCCTCAACGACGCTCATCGATCTCCTCCCGCGGAGAGATCCGGTGTGTCCGCCGCCTACTGTCCCTGGATGCCGGGGCGGCTGTCTGCGCTCGCGGGATGGAACCGGTTCAATCGCAAGATTGAATCCAGGTCGCCTCAGGGATGATGCACACGGTCTGGCCAGCGGATACCTTCGCTGGCATGCAGGCAGCTAGGCGGCTGGCGGGAGGCGACCTGGGAGTCATCGTCGATGCCGGGGTGGGGATCGCAGCGGCCGGGCTGATCACCGTCGCCGCGTGGGGCTCGCCCCGGCTGGTCGGCAGCGATGCGATCGCCGGGCCCTGGTGGCTGCGGGCGCTACTGCCCCTGCTGCTGGGCGGGGCGCTGACGCTGCGCCGCCGCGCGCCTCTGCTGATGTGGCTGGCGATCTGGGCTGGCATAGGACTGCTGTGCCTGCTCACCGACAACCTGGTGCAGGGTCTGGCGTTCACGTTCGTGCTGTTCGCTGCCGCCTACTCGCTGGGCGCGCACGCCAGCTTCCGCCGCGCGGCCGCCGCGCTGGTCCTCACCGCCCCGGTCGTGGCCGCGATCAGCGACAGGAGCGAGCTGGCGCTGACCTTCACCCTGGGTGGGCAGCGCGGCACGGTGGCCGTGACATTGTCGTTCCTCCAGCTGCTGGCATTCTGGCTGGCGGGCGTGTTCGTCTACGCCCGCAGGCGGGCCGTCGCGCTGGCCGCGCGGAGCGCCGCCTCGCAGCGTGAGGCCGAGCAGGCCGCCGCGGCTGAGCGGGCACGGATCGCCCGGGAACTGCACGACATCGTCGCCCATCACCTGAGCGTGGTCGTGCTGCAGGCAGGCGGCGCCCGTGCGTCGGGAAAGCCAGCCGGCGGGGTCCTGGAGAAGATCGAGAACAGCGCGCGGCAGGCACTGGAGGAGACTGGCCGCCTGCTGCATGTCCTGCGCGACCCAGACGAGGGGGCCGGGCTCGCCCCGCAGCCGGGCACCGGCGAACTGGACGCGCTGGCTGCCGGCGTCCGGGCCGCCGGCCTGCCGGTGACTCTGGCCATTGACGGGAACCTCGCCGCGATCCCCGCGGCCGCGGCCGTGTCGGTGTACCGGATCGTCCAGGAGGCGCTGACCAACGTCCTCAAGCACGCCGGCCCGGCCCGCGCCGAGGTGACGATCGGGTGCGAGCACGACACCGTAACGATCGAGGTCACCGACGACGGAACCGGACAGCCCGGTGACGGGCCGACGGACGGCGGCCACGGGCTAGCCGGGATGCGCGAGCGGGCTGCGATATTCGGCGGCGAGCTGGCCGCCGGGCCGCGGTCCGGCGGGGGGTTCGCCGTGCGCGTCCGGCTGCCGCTCGGCGGCCACCTGCCACCCGGCGAGCCGTCTTGATCAGCGTCCTGATTGTCGACGACCAGGATCTTGTCCGCGAGGGCTTGCGGATGCTCCTGGAAGCCGAGCCGGACCTGGTCGTCGCCGGGGAGGCCGCCGACGGCAGCGAGGCACTCGCCGAGGCCCGGCTCCTGGACCCCGACGTGATCTTGATGGACGTCCGCATGCCCAAGATGAACGGCATCGAGGCACTCACCCGGCTCGTCCAGGCCAGTTCCCGGGCCCGGATCCTGATGCTGACCACCTTCAACCTGGACGAGTACGTCTACGACGCCCTGAAGGCAGGCGCCAGCGGCTTCCTGCTCAAGCACGCCAGCCGCGGCCAGCTGACCGGCGGCGTGCGCGCGGTAGCCGCCGGCGAGACGCTCCTCGCCCCGGCCATCACCCGGCGGCTGATCGAGGACTTCTGCAACGCCCCCGCCCCCGGCGCCCTAGTTGCCAGTGCTACCGGGGGCCTCAGCGAACGCGAACTCGGCGTCGTGCGCCTCGTGGCCCAGGGCCTGTCGAATGCCGAAATCGCCGCCAGGCTCTACCTCAGCGAGGCCACCGTCAAGAGCCACATCGTCCGTATCCTCGCCAAGCTCGGCCTGCGGGACCGGGTGCAGGTCGCTGTCTACGCCTACGAACACGGCATCGTCCGGCCAGGCCACCGCACCCCGCCAGCCGGCCGGAAAGCAAGACCCTAGCGCGAGCACTACGCACAGAAGAGTAGTCGCGGCATCCGCGGGGCCGATTGACAGATGCTCCGCACCAGCGGACCTCGTCGCAGTCGCGAGAAGATACATCGGGACATCGGGCTCACCGATTCCGCCACACGCACTCGCCGCCGCTTCGCGGTGAGACTTGCCGCGAGGCGTCAGCGCCACCCAGCCCGGCTGCCCGGGCAACTCCACCAGCAGGTGCATGTTCAGATACGAGACTGTGCCTTCGATCAGCGCGAACATCGCGGACCTACGCCGAATAGCGGGGCGTTGGCTAACCGCATGGCCGCAAAATTGGGGTTTGCTAGTCGCAGACGGCCGCTGGGTCGTCGAGTGCCTGCTCGAGCCCGGCTGCCTGGTACCAGGCAGCGCCCAGAGCCTCGGCCGACATGTCCAGGCGGGCGATGCTCAGGTTCGCGTCACTCAGCGGGACGGCGCACTGGTCGCGCTGACGCCCGTACTCGGCCAGCGCTGAATCAAGGTCGCCATGCCAGCCGTCTGTGACGGCCGATGCCACCAGGTCCGCGTCGCGGAAGGCATCGGCGATCCCGCGGGCGATGACCGGGTCCTTGTGGTGCCCGGCGTCACCGGCCAGCGCCCAGCCCGGCCCCGACGACGTCCGGAAGAAAGTGGGCAGGGCGGCCGTGCCTCGCAGCGGCTCGGCGATGACTGCGCCTGCGAGCAGTCCCGCCAGCGGCGGGCGCGACCGCAGTTCGCTGATGTAGGCCGGGAGGGGCTCACTGCGGAATGCAGGGTACTCGCCGCGGGGTGCTTGCACGAAGGCGAGCGCGAGCCCGCCCCCCACCGGGAAGATGCCGAAGAACCGGCCGGGTTCGAGCCAGGCGTGCACGCCTTCGGCCGGGCAGCCGCGCCAGTAGGTGTAGTAGCCGAAGGTGACCGCCGGGTGGTCATGGTAGGTCGTCGCCCCGACCAGCCTTGCGATCCGGGAGTTGCGGCCGTCCGCACCGATCACCAGGCGCGCTCGCCGCTCTCCCGCCGACGTCGTGACCCCGGCGATGCGCTTGCCCTGGCGTAGCAGGCCGTGCACGGACACTCCCATCTCGACTTCGACGCCTGCCTGCGCTGCGCGGTCAGCAGGATCGGGTCAAGTACCGTCCGGCGCGGTGCTATCGGGGCGGCGCCCGGTTCGGGCGCCGCGGCGTGCTGAGGCTGGGCGTCTAGTCATAGCACCTGGTCTTCGAGCGGGGGCAGCCGGTGGCGAGCACCGTGTCCAGCAGCTTCCACCGGCGCAGCCGGGCAACTCCGGCCGGCTTGATCAGATGCCCGGAAACGACGTCGCCCAGGCACGCAGATCGCTCCAGTAGCCGTACCGAGAACCCGGCGCGCGCCAGGAGCATGGCGGTCGGTGCTCCCGCGCACCGGCCGCCCACCACCACGACGTCGGTCCTGCTGTCCATGTTGCTTCGACCTCCGGGCGTGTTGTCGGGTGTCAGCCGCCTGATCAGCCGGTTCTGGATGCTGTCCCGCCGTCGCCCGGCGAGGCTGCGGGCAGCGCGCCGAGCTGCCTGAGCAGGGTGACGTCGTCGCGTACGGCAATGTGCTCGGTGATCATGCCGGTGTCGCTGAAGGTCAGTACGTGAATCTGCCGCGCGGCCGTGGGCCGGTGGGTCGCGGGTATGCCGTGCAGCGGCCCGTCGTGGGTGCCGGTCATCACGCCGACGCAGACGACCTTGCTGCCCTCGGCGATCACTTCCTGCAGGTCGAAGTGCATGTCGGAGCATCCGGCCCACAGCCGGCTGAAGACCTGCCCGGCACCTTCGGGGCCGTCGGGTGTGCCGGGCTGCGCGTTGTGGTTGATGAATCCTGGCGCGAGGAAGTCGCGGATCCCGGTTAGGTCGTGGGCGTTGAACACCTCGGCCCAGAACGCCCGGGCGCGGGCCTTGTTGGCAGTTATGGCGGCTGTCACTGGCTGACGAAGCGGCGGGTCTTGCCCGTCTGGGGATGGCGGGCAATGGCGGGGACCTGGTGTACCTGCACGTGCGGCTCGCGGAGGCCTGCGCGGCGCAGTGCGTGCTGGAGCGCGGACGCGAGCGCGGCATGGTCTAGCTCGCCGCCGGTGACGACCGCGGCGTCGATTCCGTGATCGGTCTGGCGGACCTGGTACTCGACGACACCGGGCGTCCTCACCATGACCGTGCGGATGACGAGCGGGTCGACAGTAACGGCGCCGTAGCGGAACATCTCGTCGGACCGTCCCTCGACGACCGCATGCAGGTAAGGATCGCCGTCGGCGGGGACGCGGCTGAAGCGGTCGGTGAGCTCATAGCGGATCAGTGGCTGAGTGTGGTTGTGCAGGTTGGTCACCAGGACCTTGGCCGATGCCGTGCCGTCGGTGACGGGCTGGTTGCGGGCGTCGACGAGCTCGACGATGCACATATCGGTGGCGAATCGCATCACCGCATCTCCGGGCCGGGTGTGACCGACCAGCCCTTCCGTCGAGACAAACGAGCTGACCGGCGGTACCCCGAACGCAGCGCTGATCGCGTCCCGGCCCTCGGCGGTCAGCAGCTCGCTGATCGCGGTGATCGCGCGCGGGGAGATCCGCAGGCGGCCAGCGTGCTGCTCGCCGGCCAGCACGACCAGCGTGGAGGTATGGGCGAGCAGCACCGCCGGCGGCGCCTCGTTGAGCCGGCGCACGATCTCCGCGGTGGGGAGCGTCGCGGGAACGGCGGTCATCCGCACCGGGTAACCGCGGGCGACCGCGGCGGCAAAGCCACTGGAATGAACCGGCGAGGCGGCCGCGACGATGGTGACCGGCAGGCCGCCGGGCGGCGGCCGGCCAGGCGGCGGGCGGCCGGCCGCGAATACCTGGGCCATGGCCGGCCGCAGGACGGACGCCGCGAATTCCGTGTACTCCTCGGCCGTCTGGACGAACACGCCGCGGACGCCCGAGCTGCCGCCCGAGGCCAGGCAGACGTACTGGCCGTCGAGCAGGCCCGGCTCCTCGGCGCAGGCGGCCAGGTGCTGCTCGGCCCGGGCTCGCGTCACGTGGTGGTCGGTGAGCAGCTCGTCGAAGCTCGCCATCATCTGCCGCTTGGTCATCACCGGCAGCTCGGCCAGCTGGCCGGGCTCGAATCGCCCCGGATCGATGCCGGCCAGGCGCCGGGCGTGGAACGGCGACCGCTCCAGCGCGCACGCCAGCAGCGAACGCAGCTGATCGTGCTGGTGGCCGGCCAGCTGCCGGGCGTCCCAGCCCAGCCTGCCGATGTGGGCGGGCAGACGCGCGGCCAGCGCCTCCCCGAAGCGGCCGCGCAGGGCACTGACAGTGTTATCGCCGGTCATCGTCATTGAGATTCCCTTCCGCCGGACGCGGACACGGAGGGAGCCGGGCGCCCGGTGATCAGCTGGCCCAGCTGCTTCACCAGCAGAGCTGCCTGGGACGAGTCCGGCTCGGCGGCCTGCTCGAGCCTGGCGCCGGCGCCGACCGCGACCAGCAGGCGCGCGAGATCGGCAGGCGGCAGCGGCGGCGTCTGCCCCGCGCGCTGATAAAGGCCGGTGACTGCCCGTTCCATCCCGGCCAGGGTGCGCTGGTGGACGGCGGCGTACCGGCGGCCGAGCTCCGGGTCGCGCGCGGCGTGGACGCGGAACTCGATGACCAGCAGCCCCCACTCCGGCTCGGCGCGGTCCACGCTCGCGGCATGCGCCAGCAGCCTGGAGAGGCCCGCGTCCCCCGCCAGGCCCTCGACCGCCCGGGCGTTACCGGCCGCCCGTTCGGCGATCCTCGCCTCCAGCAGCGCCAGGAACAGGTCCGCCTTGCCGCCGAACTGCGAGTACACCACGCCCGTGGAAAAGCCAGCCGCATCAGCGATCTGGTCCACCGAGGCGCCGTGATAGCCGCGCTCCAGGAAAACCCGGCGCGCGGACGCCAGCAGCGCCGCACGGTTGCGCTCCGTCTGCTCTGCCCTGCTCAGCCGAGATGACATAACAGCGCTACTGTAATAACGCTGTTATTTGAATGTCAACCAGCCTGGTCAGTCCAGCGCGGGAGCACCCGCCGGAAACGGCCGTCCTGCGGCCCGGCCAGCTCGGCGAGGGTGAGCCCGAAGTCGCCGTCGAGGTCGGTCCAGAACCTCAGTGTCCGGAAGCCGGCGCCGGCTAGCTCGGCTCTGATACCGGCCGGACGGAATTTCGCCGACACCTCGGTCCGCATCTCTTCGCCCGCGTCGAAGGACACCGTCAGGCCGAGGTCGCCGACGGTCACGACCTGCGCGCCGACCGAGCGCAGCCGCATCTCTATCCACTCGCGCTCGGCGTCCCAGATCGCGACGTGCTCGAACTCCTCGACGTCGAAGTCGGCCCGCAGCTCCCGGTTGATGACCTTCAGGACATTGCGGTTGAACTCCGCCGTGACCCCGGCCGAGTCGTCGTAGGCGCGCAGCAGCCGGCCGGTGTCCTTCACCAGGTCGGTGCCGAGCAGGAACATGTCCCCGCCGGCCAGCAGGCCGGCGACGTGCCGGTACAGGCTGGCGCGCGCGGGCGGCTCGAGATTTCCGATGGTCGAGCCCAGGAAGGCAATCATCCGGAGGCCCTTCGCCGCAGGAATCTCCCTCAGGTCGCGCTCGAAGTCTCCGACGAACGGGACGATCCGCAACCCCGGGTACTGCGTTGTCAGCGCCTCGGTCGCGCCGGCCAGGACCGCGGGATCGACATCGAACGGCATGAACTCGCGCAAGGTGCCACTTTCGCGGAGCGCCCGCAGCAGCAGGCCGGTCTTGGCCGAGGTGCCGCTGCCGAGCTCGACCAGCGACTCGCACCGCGAGAGTTCGGCGATCTCGTCCGCGCGCGCTCGCAGGATCGCGGTCTCGGCCCTGGTCGAGTAGTACTCGGGCAGCCTGGTGATCTCCCCGAACAGCTCGCTGCCGCGCTCGTCGTAGAAGTACTTCGGCGGCAGTGACTTCGGCTCCGCAGTGAGGCCCGCGCGGACGTCCGCGCGCAACTCGGCCAGATAGGAGTCCGGATGAGCCTGGACGCGGTCTTGTGCCGGCACTCGGTCATGCCTCCAGTTCGGTGACGGTCACCACGCCGTCGGCCACGTCGGCCCGCGCCTCGACCGGGGGCAGCAGCGGCAGCGACGGGCGCTCGGCGCGGGGGTGCTTGAACGCGTCGTAGAGCGCGTCCACCGCTGGCGGGAGCATCCCGGGCCGGGCCGGGTCGCCGGCCCGCAGCAGCCACAGCTCCTCCTGCTGGCTGACGTGCGCAGGTCCCGCACCAGCGGGCTCATCAGCAGGTCGTGCAGCGTGACCAGCGTCGGGTCGTCCAGGTCCGTCAGCCCCAGCGTCCGGTTCCTGGCCTGCTCAAGGTCGCGGACGACAAGATCATGCATATGCCATCTCTCCCAGTGCGGCGAGCGGCCCGATCTCGCCCACGCGCTCGGCCAGCAAGTCGCCGGGACAGCGACCCGACTCAACAAGATCAGCGAGGTCGGCCACGGCCGGCCTGAGCTC
>Ga0210395_10003452_pt1 | contig 12113 bp, 10 predicted proteins | sample IncBWH4OmetaG_FD_150861 | JGI IMG/M metagenome (GOLD analysis project Ga0210395, IMG submission 150861) | Forest soil microbial communities from Barre Woods Harvard Forest LTER site, Petersham, Massachusetts, United States - Inc-BW-H-4-O ...
GTCGCCCGCCACGCACCCCTTCGAGCAGCCCGTCCAGCACGCCACACTCGGCACTACGTCCGCGCAGCATGGTCCGCCGACTCCGGAACGCTACCGTGACGACCGCATACGCGGCGGCCGACCTGATCGGGCCGTCGCGCAGGTCCGTGTCTGCCATGGTGCCGACAACTCCCTCAGAGTGCACATAGCCGATCTGGGGTTTCACGTCACCGCAGCAGGCGCCAGCGGAAAGCCACCAAGCAGCGGAACGAGCTCCAGCAAGACCAGCCTGGCCGGGATGTACCCGGGAACCAATGGAGCGCTCTTCAGCGTCTGGGCTCAGGTGCTCCCGCAGAACGCATGGGGTTTGCCCCACGCCGCGGATTCCGATTGTGGGGTTCACCCGATTGCCGGCTGTTCGGCCGGCCGCCATCATCCGTATGTGGGGAACCTGATCCTGATCGTCGACGACAGCCCGCGCTTCCGCGCGGCCGCTCCAGAATTGCTCGCTACCTGGGGCCTCGAGCTGTTCGACGTGGCTGCGGACGGGCCGCAGGCGCTGGCCGCCGTGGCCGGGAAATGCCCGGACGGGATCCTGCTGGACGTCAACCTGCCCGGACCGGATGGCTTTGCGGTGGCAGCATCGCTAGCCGCCGCCTGCCCGGCGACGAGGATCGTGCTGACCTCAACCGACGCCGATTGTGCTCCGCTCCAGGTCATGGCGTCCTCGCCTGCCGTAGCGTTCGTGCCCAAGCAGGAGCTTGCCACCACCGACCTCCGGGCGCTGTTCGCCGCCTGAACCGGATACTGGGCGGGTCAAGCCCGCAGGTAGGTGAGCACGGCCAGGACCCGGCGATGCTGCTCGGATGACTGGTGCAGGCCGAGCTTGTCGAAGATGCCGGTCACGTGCCGCTCCACGGCGGCTACCGTAACCACCAGTTCGTGCGCGATGCCGTTATTGGAGCGTCCCTCCGCGATCAGCGCCAGTACCTGCTTCTCCCGCGGCGTCAGGCCATCGAGCGGACTCGGCTGCCGCTTGCGGCCGACCAGCCGCGCCACCACGTCAGGATCGAGCACCGACCCGCCGCTGGCGACGCGCCGGACGGCGTCGGTGAACATGCCCAGATCGCCGACTTTCTCCTTCAGCAGGTAGCCGACGCCTCGCGCGCCGTCGGCCACGAGATCGAACGCGTAGCTGTCTTCGAGGAACTGGGACAGGATCAGGACACCTGCTCCCGGCCGGTCGGCACGGATCTGAAGGGCCGCCCGGAGCCCGTCATCAGTATGATCCGGCGGCATCTGGATGTCGGTGATGACCACGTCCGGGCGGTACACGCCAGCCATCCGGACCAAGTCACCTGCGTCGCCCGTAGCGCCGACTACGTCGAATCCGCTCTCCTGCAGGACGTGTACGATCCCTTCCCTGATGAAGGGCTGATCCTCGCCCACGATGACGCGAATCTGCTCGGGCTGGGCCACGCTGCCACGCTATTCCCTCCAGCGCAGGCGATGCCATAGATCAGGGCCGTGACCTCCGATCACGGCGCCTCGCCGTTATCCGGCGGGATAGAGATTGGGCGGTCCGAGGTAGGGGAATTCGGCCAGCAGGTCATCGTGCGGCTTGAGGCCGTCGGGGCTGGTCTTTCCGTTGGTTAGCCAGGCGAAGCGGGCGCTGAAGACGTCGTCGGTGAGGGCCCGGCCGTTGGGGTAGGCGGCCGGCTGGTTCCGGTCGTAGCGCAGGATGTCGGGCAGCACGATCCTGGCTGCCGCCGTGGCCTCGTCGGGCGGGTAACCGTTGGCTTCCAGGACCTTGGACCAGGGTTGCAGGTAGTTCGCCACGTCGTCGGCGGGCTGCCGGGCGTTGAATTGGTCTTTGACCTCGTTCGGGTTGACGAACGGGTTGATCGTCGGGTGCCCGCCGCGGTCTACCTGCGCGAGCTCGCCGTCGCGGCGTACGCTGACCGCGGCCCAGACTCCGATCAGCGGATCGGCGCCGAGCATGTCGTTGGGCACCTCCAGCGCGATGGTGAGTATGTTCCTGTTGGCGAACGCGTCCTGCCCGGTCCAGTTGAAGCCGTGGAAGGCGCCGTCCGCATCGGCGAAGAACGGATCGCTGCGGACGCCGGTGAACAGCCGGCCCGGGCCGGCCCGCACGGGCCGCGCAGCGGCATCGAAACCGACCGGCGTGGCCGAGATGAGCACGTCGCCGGCCGGCCCGGGCCGCCGCGCCTGGCTGCCGGTGGCGTAGTACGCGGTGCAGGTCTGCATGCCGTGCCTGAACTCGGAGAACGTGAACGTGAACGCGGCGTCGGCGTGCCCGTCACCATCGTTGTCGACGTTGATCCGGTAGACCCCGTCGGGGTGGAATTCCGCTTTCATCAGGAACGGCGGCATGGCGCTCATGCCTGTCGTATACGGATTCACGTCGATGATCAGGATTGTCTTTCCGGCGTCGCCGGGCGGCTGGAAGGCGTAGATGTCGGTGAAGTCCAGGCGCGCGTCGTCGCCGGGGAACCTCAGGTTGGCCGCACTGTAGTGGTTGGACATGGTGCTCCTCGGATGATGGCCAGGCCGCGATCGTTGTCGCCGCTGAGCCGCCTTCCTTGCTCCGGTTTCTGGTCACGAAGTGACTCAGTCGTGGTCTTGCTAGCCTCACGGTGACACTCCCGGATGGCTGGTCGCGCCCGTGAACCGCCCTGGACCCGAACCGGCTTACACCGGCCGGCGCCCCGATTTCCGAGACCCGGGCACGGCGAGCTATGCGCCGTACGTCCAGGCGGAGATCGGCCAGCGAACGGGTGGGCGGATCAAGGGGAGCCCAGGTTAGACTTCTCTTACTAGGCGAGAAGGGTGATGATGACGATCCCAGCGGCGCAAGATCCCAGTCTGGGATTCGTCCCCGGTGACCACGTGTGCGCCTTCTACAGCAGCAGCCGGAACGTGCTCGACGATATCGTCGTCGATTACATAACGAAGGGCCTGCAGGGGGGAAACAAGGTCTTCTGCATGGTCGATCAGCCGTCCGCGGTGCAGGGCAGGGTTCCTCCCCAGCTCGTGGCGCGAGAGGGAATGCTGAACGTCCTCACCGAGGACGAGGCGTACATGCCCGGCGGCTCCTTCTCCAAGGACGTGTTCATCCGCAACATGGAGACGATGGCCCGTGCGGCGTCCGAGGAAGGGTATGGCAGCTTCCGGGCCTGCGGGGATGAGAGCTTCCTGGTCCGGAACGGCGTCGACATCAAGGAATGGTTTGCTGCGGAATCGGAGCTGAATAAGATCCTCCCCGACTATCCGCACTTCTTCTTCTGCCTTTATGACCTTGACCTGTTCGATGGCGACACGGTCATGTATGTGCTCAGGACGCATCCGCGGGTTTACGTTAATGGCATTGTCATCGGCAATCCGCACTACCAGGCAGAACGGCTTCCCGGATAACCGATGGCGGCAACGGAGTACCGCGGGCCTGGCGCGGACGGCGTAGCTCCAGATCTCAGCCGGCTGGTCACGTCGGCCAATTCCGTACTCAGCCTGTCGCTAATCCTGGCCCAGATGTCTACTCCGGCCCAGGCCATGCGGCTCGTCACCACGGCGGTTCCGTCTATCGCCGCTTCCCACACCGCCGTGGCCTGGCACCCCAGCAGGTCGGGGGATTATTTCGAGCAGGCCCCGCAGGACGTCGGCCATCTCCTGGCTGGCCTCACCGCGGCCGCCCGGCTCGACGTGAAGGGCTTTGCGGCGTGCTGGGCGTTCCCGATTAGCTCGCCGTTTTCTGACGAGCAGGTCTTCCTGATCGTCACCGGCAGCGAGGACCTGTCGGATCAGGAGACGTTCCTCTTGTCGGTCCTCGCGCAGCTGTGCGGCACCGTCATAGCTAGCCAGGAGTCGATCGCGGCAGAACGAGAAAGGCTCAGCCAGATTGCCGCGCTGAACGCGGAGCTCGAGGCGACGGTCTCGACCCTGGCCAGGCTTATGGAGATCCACCGCAGCCTGACCGGGATCGTCGCCAGTGGCGGGCAGGCCGGAATCGCCGCGACCCTGCATCAGCTGACTAGTTTCCCCGTGCTCATCGTGGACCCCTCAGGCGTTACCCGTATGACCGCCGGCCATCTGCCTGGCGATTACCGCTTGGTGGACCGGGAGGCTGGACAGTGGCAGGAGATCGCCCGCTTGCTGCGAACCACGCGTCGCGCGATCTATCACCGGGATGCCTGGCTCATGCCGGCCATGCCGCATGCCGACGTCCTGAGCGTTATCGCCCTCGTCGATCCCGCTCGCTCCGCGACCGAGACTGACCTGGCGGCACTTGAGCACGCCGCCACGGTGCTCAGCGTTGAGCTCGCCCGCCTGCAAAGTGTTTCCGAGGCGGAACTGCGAGGCCAGGCTGACCGGGAACGAGAGGTCGCCGAGACGCGAGCGTCCGTGCTCGCCGTGAGCGAGGCCAGACAGCGTACCGTCCTCGAAGCTGCTCTCGACGCGGTCATCAGCATGGACCAATACGGCCGGATGACCTACGTGAATAACGCCTTCAAGCGCACTTTCGGCTACCGGGCCGAGGAAGTAATCGGCCGCGACCTGGCGGAGACGATCGTGCCGCCGTCGCTGCGGGAGGCACACCGGCGCGGCCTGAGCCGCTACCTGGATACCGGGCACAGCACCATCCTGGGCCTCAGGATCGAGGTGTCGGCGATGCGTGCCGACGGCACCTTGTTCCCGGCCGAGGTGACTGTCACCCGCACTGGCCTGCCCGGAGAGGCTGCCTTCACCGGCTACGTGCGCGACATCACCGACCGCCGGCAGTCCGAGCGGGAGCTGAGAGCGTCGCGCGCGCGCCTGGTCACCGCATCCAACGCCGCCCGTCAGCGCGTTACCAGGGACCTGCACGACGGTACCCAGCAGCATCTGGTCGCGACCCTTATCAACCTTCAGCTGGCCGAGCAGCGCTGGGAGTCGGCTCCGCAGCGGGCCAGGGAACTGCTCGGCCAGGCCCTCGAGGACACCAGGCGCGGGATCGAGGACCTGCGCGAGCTTGTTGCAGGCCTGCATCCTGCGATCCTCACCCAGCATGGCCTGGCCTCAGCCGTCCGGGCCCTGGCCGACCGGCTCGCCGTTCCCGTCGAGATCGACATGCCTGGCATCAGGCTGCCGACGTCCATCGAGGCCAGCCTCTACTTCTTCTGCTCCGAAGCGCTGACGAACATCGTCAAGCACGCGCAGGCCACACGCGCCTGGGTGCGGCTGGAAGTCGCGGCTGACCGGTGCGTCGTCGAGGTCGGGGACGACGGGATCGGCGGGGCGCACCCCGGACCGGAAACCAGCGGTCTCGTCGGGCTGAGCGATCGAATCGGCGCGATCGGCGGCACGCTGGACATCACCAGCCCGCCCTCGGGCGGAACCGTGCTCCAGGCCTCCGTCCCCATCCTGCCCGGCACCCCGCCGCCCGCAGGCCTTCAGCCGTTATCCCAGTTCCCCTGCCGATGAGCAGTCGGCCGTCGTGACCTACGCCCGCCCAGGCCCCGGAAGCACCGGCGCTCGACCTTGACCCGAACACCCTTAACGGTTTAGGGTACTTAACAGTTAAGGGAAGGTAGGAACGTGCAGCAAGAAGTCGTGCTGGCGATGCTGGCGAAGGAGCCGTCCCACGGGTACGAGCTGCGCGCTCGTCTGGCCCGGGCGCTGGGACCGGTGGCCGAGGGGATCAGCGAAGCCCAGATGTACGTCACGCTCACCCGGCTGGAAAAGGGCGGCTTCGTCGCGCGGCTCGACGCGCCCGCCCAGCGGTCCGACCGCAAGGTCTACTGCCTGACTCCCGCCGGGCAGGAGCGGGTGACGGAATGGATGTCGGAGGTGAGCTGGCCGCGGCCCGACCTGGCCGAGTTCCACATGAAGCTCATCGCCGCCGCGCAGGGCGGCCTCGCCGACCCGGTCAGCCTTATCGACGCGCAGCGTCGCGACTTGCTGCGCCGCCTGCGGGAAGTGGGGCGCGCGGTGATGGCAGCGGAAAAGGATTCCGACGCAGCGTTGCTCTTGGAAGGCATCGTGCTGCGGCTGCAAGCCGACCTGCGCTGGCTGCACGCCTGCGAGATCGCCTGGACGAAACGGAGTACCCCGAAATGAACGACTCGGTCGCCATGCTGGTGCACGCCAGGGGTTTGCGGAAGGACTACGGCAGCGGCGAGGGCCTGGTCCGCGCGCTGGACATGGTGGACCTCGACGTCAATCGTGGTGAGGCCGTGGCGGTGATGGGTCCCAGCGGCTGCGGCAAATCGACGCTGCTGCACCTGATCGGCGGGCTGGACCGGCCGAGCGCCGGCCAGCTGACAGTCGCGGGGCAACGCGTCGACGAGCTCTCCGAACGTGCCCTCGCCCACTTGCGCCGCGACGAGATCGGCTTTGTCTTCCAGACGTTCCAGCTGATGGACGAGCTCACTGCGCAGGAGAACGTCGAGCTGCCCGCGCTGCTGGCGGGCTATTCGCCGAGCGAGGCTCGCGCGCGCGCCATCGCGCTCCTCGAACGGGTCGGCCTCGCCGATCGCGCCCGGCACCTTCCCTCGATGCTGTCCGGGGGCCAGCGTCAGCGGGTCGCGATCGCGCGGGCCTTGGTGAACAATCCGGACATCGTGCTGGCGGACGAGCCGACCGGCAACTTGGACAGTGCTTCGGCATTCGACGTGCTGTCGCTGCTGGGGGACCTGCACGCCAAGGGTCTGACCTTGGTGATCGTCACCCACGACGAGCGGATCGCGACGACCGCGGACCGCTTGATCTCGATGCGCGACGGAGCGTTCGTCGACGAGACGCGGCTGACTGGCGGTTCACGAGGGAACCTCAGCACCTTCGCGGAGTGGGAGCACCTCGGATGAGTCCGAAGGAGAACCTCTTGAGCCAACCGCGACGTGCACGCCGCGCGGGCCGGGTGCGGGGGCGCGCCCTGCTGCTGTTTCGTCTGGCCCGGCAAGACATCCGGCACCATGCGGCCCAGGCCGTGCTCCTGGTGGTCGCCATTGCCGCGGCCACGGCCGTGCTCAGCCTGGCCTTCGCGCTGAACGGCGTGAAGGCCAACCCCTACCAGCAGACCATGGCCGCCACGAAGGGGCCCGACGTCGTGGCCCAGAGCGGAAACGACCCTTACACCGGCGTGACGTCGCCGGCGGACCTCGCGGCGCTCATGGCGCTGAACCACGCCCAGGGGGTGACGGCCCACAGCGGCCCTTATCCGATCGTGGGCGACACCGGCCCGGTGGGTCCCATCCTGCGCAGCACGGACCTTGTTACCTCAGTGCAGGTCGAAGGGCGTGAGCCGGGCGGGGCCGCGGTCGACCAGCCCGAGGTGACGGACGGGACGTGGATCCGGCCCGGGGGCGTGGTGGTCGAGCGGTCCTTTGCCGAGGCGGCGAACCTGCATCTCGGCCAGGTGATCACGCTGAACGGCCGCCCCTTCCAGGTGGTCGGCTTCGCCGTCACCTCGGCGTTCGGTGGCTTCCCTGGTACGAGCCTGATCTGGGCCACCGAAGCGGCGGCGCGCAGCCTCGCCACCCAGGCGGACCCGCTGTCGTACATCTCGAACCTCATGCTGTCCGACCCGTCGCCACCCGCCGTCGACGCGTTCGTCAACGCTCATAGCAGCGGCAACGAATCCTCTCCGTTCCTCACCTCATGGACCGCGGTTGCCTACGGGGACGCCAGCTTCCTGCGGACCGACCAGGCCTTCCTGTTCACCGGTGCCACGCTGCTCGGCCTGCTCGCACTGGCCAGCGTGGCCGTCCTCGTCGGGGGCCGCCTGGCGGAAGGCACCCGGCGGGTCGGACTGCTGAAGGCTACCGGCGGCACGCCCGGCCTGGTCGCGGCGACCTTCCTGGCCGAGAACCTGTTCCTGGCGCTCGTCGCGGCCGCCGCCGGCCTGCTGGCCGGCTGGGGGGCGGCCCCGCTCATCTCCCGGCCCGAGGCCGACCTCGTCGGTACTCCGGGAGCGCCGCCGCTCACGCTCGCCATGGTCGTCGTCGCCCTGGGCGTGGCGCTGGCCGTGGCGCTCGCATCGACCCTCGTGCCCGCGATCCGGGCCGCGCGGATGAGCACGGTCGGCGCGCTGGCCGACACCGCCCGGCTGCCGAAGCGGCGAGGATCGCTGATCCGGCTGTCCAGGAAGCTGCCCGTGCCAGTGCTATTCGGGCTGCGCCTGGTCGCGCGCCGGCCACGGCGCGCGATCTTCAGCGCGGCGAGCATCGCCGTCGCCGTCATGGGTCTGGTCGCCGCGCTCGCCATCCACGCCGCCGTCGACATCAAGTTCTCTCACTTCGGCAGGTCGGGCGGACTGGTCGACCCGGATGTTCCCCGGGCGGAGCAGGTGCTGACCGCCATCACGATCTCGCTGGTCGTTCTGGCCGCGCTCACGGTGATCTTCGCCGCCTTGGCGACGGTCCTCGACTCGAGACGCGCCTCCGCGGTGACGCTCGCGCTAGGTGCAACCCCGCAGCAGGTCCGGGCCGGGCTGATCATGGCGCAGATCATTCCCGCGCTGCCCGGCGCGATCCTTGGCCTGCCACTCGGCCTCGGCCTGTTCAAGGTCGCGGGTCGTGGCCTGAGTGGCCTGCCGCCAGTGCTCTGGCTAGTCGCCGCGGTACTCGGAACCGTGGTCGTGGTGGCGGCGCTCACCAGCATTCCGGCCCGGATCGGCCTGCGGCGGCCCATTGCTGAGATGCTTCAGGCCGAGGCGACGTGATGCCCTCAGGATTGGAGCCAGGCGAGGAGGTCGGCGTTGATGGTGGCGGCCTGGGTGGTGGGCATGCCGTGCGGGTATCCGTGGTAGGTCTTCAGGGTGCCGTGCTGCACCAGTTTCGCGGACAGGGGCCCGGAGTCGGCGTAGGGCACGATCTGGTCGTCGTCGCCGTGCATGACCAGGACCGGGACGCTGATGCCCTTGAGGTCTTCGGTGAAGTCGGTCTGGGAGAACGCGACGATGCCGTCGTAGTGGGCTTTGGCGCCGCCCATCATGCCCTGCCGCCACCAGTTCTCGATGATCGCCTCGACGGGCTGGACGCCGGGCCGGTTGAAGCCGTAGAACGGGCCTGAGGGCAGGGCCCGGTAGAACACCGACCGGTTGGCGGCCAGCTGGGCCTGCAGGTCATCAAAGACGCTCTTGGGCAGGCCGCCGGGGTTGGCGTCGGTCTGCACCATCAGCGGCGGCACCGAGCTGATCAGCACCGCCCTGGCTACGCGGGTTTCGCCGTGCCGGGCCAGGTAGCGGACGACTTCGCCGCCGCCGGTGGAGTGCCCGACATGGATCGCGTCGCGGAGGTCGAGGTGGGCGGTGACCGCGGCCAGGTCGTCGGCGTAGTGGTCCATGTCGTGGCCGCCGCTGGTCTGGGTGGAGCGTCCGTGCCCGCGCCGGTCATGGGCGATGACCCGGTAGCCGTGCTGGAGGAAGAACAGCATCTGGGTGTCCCAGTCATCGGCCGACAGCGGCCACCCGTGACTGAACACGATCGGCTGGCCCGAACCCCAGTCCTTGTAGAAGATCTCCGTGCCATCACTGGTCGTGATCGTGCCCACGCACTGCCTCCGTTGGTCTAGGTGATAAGGCCGGAACGTCCGCACTGACAGGCTAACCACCTTTCTGCGGGCACTCCAGCGCACTCAGCCGTCGGCCGGGTGAACACGGAGCAGGATGACCTGGAAGGTGAGCTGGCCCGAGCGCAGCAGCCCGCGTCCACCCGGAGCTCGCGCAGGCCGCCTGAACCGGATTCGCCACCTGGCCCGCGCCGGCTAATCGGATGGTGCCGTGCCGACAGGCGGCGGCGGAAAGTCGGATTCGAGCAGCACGCGGCATACGTCGGTAATGTCGACGATGCCGACCAGGCCGGCGTCGCCGACGACCGGCAGGTGCCGGAAATGCCCGCTCGTCATGACCCGGGCCGCGTCACGGACGCTGGTCGTGGTGTTGATGACGGTCGGGCGAGCGGTCATCAGTTCATAGATCCGGGTACTGTTCACGTCCTTCCCGTCGGCGACCGCACCGGCAATGTCCGCGTCGGTAATGATGCCTACCGGCTCGCTGGTCCGGGGGTCAAGCACCGTGACCGCGGTCGCGCCCGCGTGCTTCATCAGGTAGGCAGCCGCAGCCACGTGGTCGTTCTGTTCTACCGTGGTCAGCGGTGGGCGCATGATGTCCCCGGCGGTGGCCGGGGCGGCGATGTTGGCCTGCTCGGACATCTCTTCCACCTCTACTGGGATCTGGGGCCGGTATCCACGTTATTCGCCTGCTTCGTACCCCATCCGGTCAGGGTTGGTCCAGTGGAGCACCTGTCGCCGGCCAGCTGGTCTGGGACGAGTAGCCTCGCACGTTGTGACGGGATCCGCGCGCACGACCGCCGACCTGATCGTGGCCTGCCTGGAGAACGAGGGCGTGACGCACGTCTTCGGGATTCCGGGCGAGGAGAATATCCGCCTGGTGGACGCGATTTCCCGGTCGTCCATCCGGTACGTGCTGACCCGCCACGAGCAGGGCGCGTCGTTCATGGCCGAGGTCTACGGCCGGCTGACCGGCCGGGCCGGAGTGTGCTCGGCCACGCTCGGGCCGGGCGCGATCAACCTGCTGCTCGGGACCGCGGATGCGACGACGAACTCCACCCCGCTGGTCGCGCTGTCGGCCCAGGTCGGCATGAACCGGAGTTTCAAGGAGTCGCACCAGGGCGTCGACCTGGTGTCGATGTTCGCGCCGGCGGTCAAGTGGTCAGCGCTGGTGGCGACGCCGGGCGCGGTGCCGGAGATGATCCGCAAGGCGTTCAAGCTGGCTCAGACCGAACGGCCCGGCGCCGTCTACCTGGCCATCCCAGAAGACGTGGAGGAAGCGCCGGCGCCGGCCAGCCCGGGGCCGCTGCCGGTGAACGTGCCGCGGCCCGATGAGCCGTCGCCCGCGCAGGTGGAGCGGGCCGCGACGCTGCTGCGGGCGGCGCGCGCGCCGATCGTGCTGGCCGGACACGGAGCGGCGCGGGCGGGCGCCGGGCCGGCGCTGCGGCGGTTCGCCGAGGCGCTGGGCATCCCGGTGGCGACCACCTTCCACGGCAAGGGCGTGTTCCCCGACGATCACCCGCTGGCGCTGGGCGCGGTGGGGTTCATGCGCCACGACTACGTCAACTTCGGCTTCGACCGTGCGGACCTGATCATCGCCGTGGGGTATGAGCTCCAGGAGTTCGACCCGGTGCGGATCAACCCGCGCGGCGACGCCAAGATCATCCACGTGCACCGGTTCCCGGCCGAGGTGGACGCGCATTACAACGTGGCCGTCGGGCTGCATTCCGACATCAGCCGCAGCCTGGACGCGCTGGCCGCCGCGGCCGGGCCGCGCGATTTCCAGGAGGGCGCCGCCGCTCCGGGTGGGGACCGCATCCGTGCCCTGCTGGCCGCTGAGCTGGCCCGCGGCCGGGCCGATGACCGGTTCCCGCTGGCCCCGGCCCGGATCGTGGCCGACACCCGGGCGGTGCTGGGTCGCGAGGACATCGTGCTGGTGGACACCGCCGGCGCGCTGAAGATGTGGATGGCCCGGCTGTACCCGACGTACGAGCCGAACACCTGCCTGATCTCCAACGGGCTGTCCACGATGGCCTGGACGGTGCCCGGCGCGATCGGCGCGAAGATCGCCAAGCCGCAATCCCGCGTGCTGGTCGCCACCGGCGACGGCGCGTTCTTGATGAACTCCCAGGAGATAGAGACCGCGCTCCGGCTGCGCCTGCCGTTCGTGATCCTGATCTGGGTCGATGACGCCTACGGGCTGATCAGCTGGAAGATGGACCTGGAAATCGGCCGTAACGTCGACACCACGTTCACCAACCCGGACTTCGTCGCCTACGCCGAGAGCTTCGGCGCGGCCGGCTACCGCATCGCGGCCGCCGCCGAACTGCTCCCGACGCTGCGCCAGGCCCTGGCCGCCGACACGGTGTCGGTGATCGCCTGTCCCGTCGACTACTCCGCCAATCTCGAGCTCATCGAGTCCCTCGGCGATCTCGACGACACACTGTCCTAGCCCGCGTAGACCCCGGCCAGGAACTCACCCAGCGAGGGCGCGGGCCTCGGAAACGGCACAGAGCGGGCCAGAGCCCGGGACCAGCCGCTGAAGTCGGTTCGAAATCCGTCAGACCGAT
>Ga0210395_10003453_pt1 | contig 12111 bp, 8 predicted proteins | sample IncBWH4OmetaG_FD_150861 | JGI IMG/M metagenome (GOLD analysis project Ga0210395, IMG submission 150861) | Forest soil microbial communities from Barre Woods Harvard Forest LTER site, Petersham, Massachusetts, United States - Inc-BW-H-4-O ...
CGGGCCACGGTGCTCGGGCCACGAGGCGGAGGCACGACCCGGCGACGGGCGTCCGACGCGTTCCGGCTGGGGCTCGCCGTCATCGTGGTGACCGTGTCGATCCCGGTCATGCGGGCCAACTCGGCGGTCGAACTGAGCATCGTGCGAGCGCTGAATCCGCCGCCGGCCGCGATCAGCTGGCTGGTCACCTCGGTGTTCTGGCTCGGTTCGGCCGGGGTCATCGCGCTGCTCGTCATCGTCGCGCTGCTGGTACCGCGATTCGCCGCGGTGCGGTGGACGGCGCTGGCCGCCGTGCTGACCTGGGGATCGTGCGCCCTGCTCGGCGCGCTGGTCGGATCGACGGCGGGTCGGCCGCCGGTCGCCGCGCTGGCCGGGCTGGACGCCGGTTATCCGGTCACCGGGCTCGCGGTCACGATCGCCGTGGCCGCCACGGCCCTGCCCTATCTGAGCCGTCCGGTGCACCGGCTGGCGTCGTTCCTGATCGGCCTGGCGGTGCTGGCCGCGATCTGCGGCGGGCAGGCGCTTCCGGTCAACGCGATTTCGAGCATCGCGCTGGGGTGGGGCGTCGCCGCGGCCCTGCACCTGGCCGTGGGCTCACCGCTGGGCCTGCCGTCGGCGGCGGAGATCACCGAGTGGATCACCGACCTGGACGTGGCGGTGCGGGACCTGATCCGGGCGCCCCGCCAGGTCTGGGGCGTCGAGCAGTTCACCGGCCGCAGCCCGGCAGGCAACACGATCGAGCTGTCGGTCTACGGGCGCGACGCATCCGACGCGCGGATGCTGGCCAAGCTGTGGCGGTTCTGCCTGTACCGCGACTCCGGGCCCACCCTCGTGCTCGACCGACTGCAGCAAGTCGAGCACGAGGCTTACCTCATGCTGATGGCCGGACGCGCCGGGATACTGGTGCCCGACGTGCTAGCCGCGGGCCGCTTCGGGCCCAGCCGGGACGCGGCGCTGGCCACCAGCGTGCCCGACGGCCCGGCCTTGTCCGAGGCGGACGACGCCGACCTGGCCGACGGCACGCTGGATGAGATACTGCGGGCGGCGCTGCGGCTGCGCGGCGCGGCGATCGCCCACGGGACCCTGGGCGGCGACAGCATCATCGTCTCCGGCCAGGGCGTCTGCGTCCGTGACTTCCGCCGTGCGTCCGCCTGCGCTCCGGTCAGCCGGCTGGACAGCGACCTGGCGGCCGCACTGGGCGCGATGGCCGTGCGGGCAGGCGCCGAGCGCACCGCCGCCGCGGCCGCCCGGGTGCTGGACGCCGATATCGCCCGCGGCGCGCTGGTGCACCTGCAGCGCTCGGCGCTGGACCCGGTCACCGTGGCCGCGTTGCAGCACGACAAGCACCTGCTGCCCCGGCTGCGGGAAGCCGTGGCCGCCGGGGTCGGCATCGACGTGCCGACGCTCGCCGAAGTCAAGCGCATCAGCTGGACCAACCTGCTGTTCGCCGTCGGCTCGCTGATCGGCATCTGGCTGATCATCGGCGTACTGTCCGGCGCGGGTGACGCTATGGCGGCCATCAAGGGCGCCAGCTGGGGCTGGATTGCGCTGGCGTTCGTCTTCGCTCAGTGCTCGGAGGTGGCCGAGGCCTGGGCGCTGCTCGGCGCCGTCGTCGGCCAGCTGCCGTTCGGGCGGTGCATCGCGCTAGAGATATCCAACACGTTCACCTCGCTGGTCGGCGGCGACGTCGCCGTGTTCGCCATCCGGGTCCGGTTCTTCCAGCGGCAGGGGTATGACACCGCCGCCGCGGTGAGCTCAGGCGCGATCGCGTCCGCGGCGAGCTGGATCGTCAAGAGCCTGCTGTTCCTCGTGGCCTTGCCGTTCGCGGCTGCGACCTTCCACCGCCCGTCGGGTTCTGGCGGCCACCAGATGGCGGTATGGATCATCCTCGCGGTCATCGTCGCCGCGGGGATCGCCGCCGCACTGATCAGCCTGGTCCCGCGCCTAAGGCGGCTGGCCAGCCAGCGGGTCCGCCCGCACCTGGTGAGCATCTGGGCCAACATCAAGGCGATCGCCACTGAGCCGCGCAAGATCGTCTATGTGCTGGCCGGCTCGGCCTTGGCCCAGCTCGTGATCGTGTTCGCCCTCGGCGCGTCGCTGCACGCGGTCGGCGCCAGGGCCAGCATCGCGACGCTGATCACCGTCAACACGCTGGCCGCCATCGTCGGCGGCGCGGTGCCGGTGCCCGGCGGGGCCGGGGTGATCGAGGCCGGCCTCATCGCCGGGCTCGCCGCGGCCGGCATCCCGCAGGATCAGGCGGTCGCGGCCGTGCTCATCCAGCGGCTGTTCACGGCCTACCTGCCCCCGGTCTGGGGCTTCCTGACCCTGACCTGGATGCGCCGCCGCGAATACGTGTAATCGCGCCGCGCCGCCCTGGCTTCGGACACAGGTATGGTCAGGTGGGGGGAAAGACGGTGGCCCAGTCACGAGTGATCAAGTCCACGCACGGCCATGCGGAGGCCACGGACTTCAGGACCGGGCGGGCGTAACCTCTGGTCGGTCAGCGCAGACTTAACTTTGCGCTCAAGGCGCTCGTCCTGCCGTTTTGCCCACGTGACCAGGCCCGTGAAGGCCTTAGCCCCGCCCTCTCGGTTCAAGCTCGCCCACGCCGCCAGCACGATGGCCGCCACGGCCGCCCGCTCGTAGAAGCGGCGGCTCCGCAGCATCTGAACCAGCATGGCTAGGGCGATGACCCGGATTGCCGCCTGGCTATCAGCGCGGGAGTTCGGTGACGGCGATGGGGGTGCGCTGCCGCCGGCCGGGATCCGGGCCTGCGGCGGCGGCAAGGAGACCCGCCTTGATCTTGCCATTCGCGCTCCTTATCCCGGTTCACGGGGGGTTGAGGGCGATGAGCCCGTGAATCACGATGGCCCTGCGGGACACCCGCTGTCATCACCCGCGGCAGGCGAGGTGCCGACCCGGCCGTCGCCGGCCAGGGCGCCCCAAACGCCAGAAACGGCGACCGCGCCGCGGGAAGCCGGGCCCTTGGACCTGGGCGGTGGCGGGCGCTTTCTCACTCGCGCCGGGTGACGCCGCTCCCCGGCGTGGCTGCCAGAGTGACCCCAGTCAAGCGAGGTCGCTTAGGTATGAGGAGCAGTGATGGCGAAGCCGTTCCGCGGCGTGATCAACGTGGACGTGACGCAGTCCGTGCCGGACTGGGAACCCTACACTCAGCCGATCGCGCCCGAGGGCACCCCTAATGTCCTGTACATCGTGCTCGACGACGTGGGCTACTCGGCGACGGGACCCTACGGCGGGCTGATCGACACGCCGAACATCGACCGGATTGCGCAGCGAGGTCTGACTTACACGAACTTCCACACCACGGCGCTGTGCTCGCCGACACGGTCGTGCCTGATGACCGGGCGGAACCACACCACCAACGGCATGGCCACGATCACGGAGGCCGCCTCGGGGTTCCCGAGCTCGAACGGGCACATACCGTTCGAATGCGCCACCATCGCCGAGGTGCTAGGCGAGCGCGGCTGGAACACCTACATGGTCGGGAAATGGCACCTGACCGCCGAGGACGAGATGAACCTGGCCTCGCGGAAGAGCCAGTGGCCGGTCGGGCGAGGATTCGAGCGGTTCTACGGCTTCCTGGGCGCGGAGACCAACCAGTGGTACCCGGACCTGGTGTACGACAACCACCCGGTCGAGCAGCCCAGGTCGCCGGAGGAGGGCTACCACCTGACCGAGGACCTGACCGACAAGGCGCTGGAGTTCATCCGCGACGCCCAGGCGGTCGCCCCGGACAAGCCGTTCTTCCTGTACTACTGCCCGGGTGCGTGCCACGCTCCGCACCACGCTCCGAAGGAGTGGATCGAGAAGTACCGGGGCAAGTTCGACATGGGCTACGAGGCATACCGGGAGCAGGTCTACGAGCGGCAGAAGCGGATGGGAGTCATCACGGACAAGGCCGAGCTGTCACCGGTCAACCCTTACGCCGACGCCACCAGCGCGGACGGGAAGAGCTGGCCCGAGCTGGACACCGTGCGGCCGTGGGATTCCCTGACCGACGGCGAGAAGCGGCTGTTCTGCCGGATGGCCGAAGTGTACGCGGGCTTCTTGTCCCACGCCGATCACGAGATCGGGCGCCTGCTCGACCACCTGGAGCAATCCGGGCAGCTGGACAACACGATCATCGTGCTGGTGTCGGACAACGGGGCCTCCGGTGAGGGCGGCCCCAACGGCTCGGTCAACGAGAACAAGATCTTCAACGGAATCCCGGACACCATAGAGGCCAACCTGCCGCACCTCGACGAGCTGGGCAGCCCGGCGACCTACAACCACTACGCGACCGGCTGGGCCATGGCGTTCAACACGCCGTTCAAGCTATGGAAGCGGTACTCGAACTGGGAGGGCGGGACCGCCGACCCGATGATCGTGTCCTGGCCGGCCCGGATCACCTCCACCGGCATGCGCCGTCAGTACACGCATGCCATCGACATCGTGCCCACGCTGTACTCGGTGCTGGGGATCGAGCCGCCTGAGGTGGTGAAGGGCTTCACGCAGGTCCCGCTGGAAGGCGTCAGCTTCGAGGCCACCTTGAACGACGCCGCGGCCACGACCGACAAGCAGACGCAGTTCTACTCGATGGGCGGGACCCGGGGCATCTGGCACCAGGGCTGGAAGGCCGCGGCCATATCGCCGGCCGCGCCCGACATGTGGGCGGGCTACGCCACGCAGCGCTGGGAGCTGTTCAACACCGACGAGGATCCCAGCGAATGTCATGACCTGGCCGACAAGGAGCCGGAGCGGCTCCAGGAACTCATCCAGCTGTGGTGGGCGCAGGCTGGCCAGTACAACGCCCTGCCGCTGGAGAATCGCAACGCCTTGGAGATTCTCACCACCGACCGGCCGCAGCTAACCAAGCCGCGGAACCGGTACGTGTATTACCCCGGCATCGCCGAGGTGCCCGAGTCGGTCGCGCCGAACATCAGGAACCGTTCGTACACCATCGGCGTGGAGGTCACCATCGACAGCCCGGATGCCCAGGGAGTGCTGTTCGCCCACGGCTCCCGGTTCGGCGGCCACGCCCTGTACGTCAAGGACGGCAGGCTCAAGTACGTCTACAACTTCGTCGGCGATCTGGTGCAGGTCATCGAGTCGACCCAACCGCTGCCGGTCGGCCGCAAGGTCCTGTCGGCCTCCTTCGAGCGCGAGGGTGACACCATGCCCGCCGAGGGCACCCTGACCTTGCGCGTGGGCGAGGAGCAGGTCGGGCAGGGCCGGATCAGGACCCAGCCCGGCAAGTTCTCCATCGCCGGGGAAGGGCTCGCCATCGGCAAGGACACCGGCGAGCCGGTGACCACCGACTACCCGGGCCAGGCCCCGTGGTCCTTCACCGGCGGCACGATCCACCGGGCCGCGGTCGACGTCAGCGGCGAGCCATTCGTGGACCTGGCCGCCGAGGTGCGCATGGCGTTCATGCGCGACTGAACCGAGAGTGGAGCCGAAGGAGCACCCACCGGGTCCGGGGCGGCTGTCCCGGTGGGTGCCGATCGCGTCGTGGCTGCCCCGGTACCAGCGGGGCTGGCTGGCAGGCGACGCCATCGCGGGTTTTACGATCTGGGGGCTGCTGATCCCCGAGATGATCGCGTACGCCAGCCTGGCTGGGCTGCCGCCGCAGGCCGGGCTGTATACGCTGCTGGCCTCGCTGGCCCTCTATGCCATCTTCGGCACCAGTCGCCAGCTCGTAGTGGCGGGCACCTCGGCCTCGGCCGTCCTGGTCTTTTCGGCCGTGACGGCGCTGGGGCCGAAGAATGCGGCCAGCTACGCCACCCTGGCGGCGGGAATGATCACCCTGGCCGGGCTGATCTTCATCGTCGCCGGGCTGCTGCGGCTGGGCTTCATCACGGCGTTCCTGTCCCGGCCGGTCATGGAGGGTTTCGTCTTCGGGCTGGCCATCTTCGTCGCCGTAAGCCAGCTGCCCAAGCTGTTCGGGCTGAAGAAGGGGCCCGGCGACACCGTCAGGCAATTCGCCTACCTGGTGGCCCACCTCGGGCAGGCCAGCCTGACCACGTTCGCGGTCGGGGCGGTGGCTCTGGTGCTGCTGTTCGCGCTGGAGCGGTACCTGCCGCGGCTGCCGGGCGGGCTGATCGTGCTGGCGGCGGCGATCGCCATCAGCGCCGGGCTGGGTCTGTCTGGCCACGGAGTCAAGGTCGTCGGCACGATCCCGACCGGGCTGCCCGGCGTGTCGTGGCCGCACCTGAAGCTGGACGACCTGTGGGTGCTGCTGCCCAGCGCGGCCGGGATGATGCTGGTGATCTTCAGCGAGGCGCTCGGCGCCGGGCAGACCTTCGCCGACAAGCACGGCTACCGGCTGGAGTCCAGCCAGGAGATGATCGCGCTCGGCCTGGCCAACCTGGGCTCGGGCATGCTCGGCGGGCTGGCCTGCGGGGGAAGCCTGTCCCAGTCAGCGGTCAACGACGGCGCGGGGGCGCGGACCGAGGCATCGCCGATCATCGCCGCCGCGCTGAGCCTGGTCACCGTCATCGCGCTGACGCCGTTGTTCACCGACCTGCCCGAGGCCGTGCTCGCCGCGCTGATCATCCACGCCGTGTCCCATCTGATGAAGGCGGGCGAGATGCGCCGCTTCCATCAGCTCGTGCCGCGTGAGTTCTGGCTGGCCATGCTGACCCTGCTCGCAGTGATCGTCCTCGACGTGCTGCCCGCGCTGATCCTCGGCGTGGTGGTCGCGCTGCTGCTGCTGATCTACCGGGCCAGCCGCCCGCGGATCTCGATGCTGGGCGCCGACCCCGCCGCCGAGGGGGTATTCCTCGACGTCAGGCGCCACCCAGGCGTGCAGCCCGTGCCTGGCGAACTGATCATCAGGCCCGATGCCCCGCTGTTCTACGCCAACGCCGAACTGGTCCGCGACGCCATCGAGCAGGACATCGGTTCCGCCACGAGTCCGGTCCACGCAGTGGTGCTCGTCTTGGACGGCAACGACGACCTCGACATCACCAGCACCGAGCAACTCGGCAAGCTGGCGGAAAACCTGCAGGCCAGGAACATCGCCCTCGGCCTGGTCCACGTGCATGGCCCGGTCCTGCAGATGGCCGAGCGCTCCGGCTTGCTCGCGAAGGTCGGAGCCGACCGCGTCTTCCCAACCGTGCCCGCCGCCGCGGCCTGGGCTCGGTCGGTCGCCGATGCGGCGGCTCCGGGGCTGGGCCGGTCTGGTGACCCCGGCTAATCTTCCCGCCGGTCAGCAAGGCCGGGTTGCTGCGCTTCGGCGGCCAGCCTGATGCTCTCCTCCCGGTAGAGGAGCCGGTGCAGGCCGGCCGCGAGCACACCCCCGATCAACGGCGCGACGATGAACAGCCACACCTGGCTCAGGGCAGTGCCGCCGACCACGAGGGCGGGGCCGAGGCTGCGAGCCGGGTTCACCGACGTGCCGGTGACCGGGATGCCGATAAGGTGCACCACGGTCAGCGTCAGCCCGATGGCGATGGCCGCCGTGGCCGCGTTGGCGGTCGCCGACGTCACCCGCAGGACGATGAAGACGAACAGCGCCGTCAGGATGATCTCGAAGACGAAGGCTCCGCCCAGGCCGATGTGAATGAGGGACTGCTTGCCCCAGCCGTCGGTGCCCAGTCCGGTGCTGGCCCGATGGTAGAAGGGTGAGGTGCTGAACGAGCCCCATAGCACCAGCGCACCGGCAATCCCGCCGGCGAACTGGGCGATCCAGTAGCCGATGGCCTCGGCCAGCGGGATGCGGCCGGTGAGCAGGGCGCCGACGGTAACCGCGGGGTTGACGTGGCTGCCGGATATCGGTCCGATCATGTACACCAGCGCGAGCAGCGTCAGGCCGAACGCCAGGGCGGTGGCTACGACGCCCGCCGCGATGCTGGCGCCGGCGAGCCTGAAGCCGAACATCAGCGTGGCCACGCCGACGCCGAAAAACACCAAGATCGCCGTACCGAGGAACTCAACCGCCAGCTTCCTGATCATTTCCTGAACGTAACGACGGAGGGCGGCCGTCGTCGTCACCCGGGAAGAGTGAGGAGTGGGCCTCCTATCCACTGGATCATTCGCCGCGGATGAGCACAGTGCGTTCGGGTGACAGCACAATCTTGGCCCATGGGAGCGGGAGGCTTAGATGGGTGCGGCGATCGGGCAGGCGCTGCCGCTGGCGGTGGGCGTAGCGCTGAGTCCTATCCCGATAATCGCGGTCGTGCTGATGCTCATGTCCCAGCGGGGCAGGCTCAACGGCCCGGGGTTCGTGCTGGGCTGGCTGGCCGGGCTGGCGGTGCTCGGCGCGATCGTGCTGGCGATCGCCGGTCCCGCGGATGCGAGCGAACATGGGAAGCCGGCCACCTGGGTTAGCGTGCTCAAGCTCGTGCTCGGCCTGCTGCTGGTGCTCCTGGCGGTCCGCCAGTGGCGTGGTCGCCCGCAGACCGGGCAGGAGGTGGAGGCGCCGAAGTGGATGGACTCGATCGAGCGCTTCAACCCGGGAAAGGCAGTCGGCGCGGGCGCGGTCCTGTCCGGCCTCAACCCGAAAAACGCTCTTCTGGCTATCGGCGCCGCGGCGGGGATAGCGCAAACCGGTATCGGGGGTGCGGACCAGGCCGTCGCGTACCTCGTGTTCGCCGTTGTGGCGACACTAGGCGTAGCCGCTCCAATGGCGATATATTTCGCGCTCGGCGCCCGGTCCCAGCGGATGCTGGCCGGCTTGCGCGACTGGATGGCGCAGCACAACGCGGCCATCATGGCCGTCCTGTGCCTGGTCATCGGGGCGAAGCTGATCGGCGACGCGATCAGCGGTTTCAGCATGTAACCGACCGACCGGCGGAAACTTCCGACCCGGCAGGCCTTGTTACCGCGGATGCGGGTACATAATGCTTGGACACTAGTGACCGGTAGCATGCATGCGCATGATCGCTGGCGTATATAGTGCGCGTGGCTGGGCGACTTAACCGCAGGCCTTTGGTCACTTGTGTCCGTGGGAGGGACGTGAGTACCCATCGTTACCGGATCACCATCGCCGGTGGTCTCGGTGAGATCGGGCGCGAAGCGTTCGCGGATTTCCTAATCGAGCCCAACGGCACCGATACCGTACTTGTCGGCCACCTGGACCAGGCCGCCCTGTACGGCGCGCTCAACCGCATCCTTTCGCTCCACCTTGAGCTCATCGAGCTGAGGCGGCTATCCGATAGGCGCGACTGAGCGGCGTCCGCAAGAGCGCGCCCAGCGGGAAGGCGTCAGGTCGGCCCGGAAGGCGTCAGGTCGGCGGCGCCTGCTTGACACCGACCAGCTCAAGCCCCAGCGCACGGACCCGATCCAGCAGGTCATGCAAGCCGCGCTGGTCGAGGTCACCGGACAAGACCGTGATGGTCGGCTCCACCTCGACGAGCATGTCCGCGAACGCCTCGCGTGCCGCAGGACCCAGCGAGCCGATCACCCTGATCTCGTAGGTGTGCCTGGCCATCGACGCCTCCTTCGGGGTCGGGACGCCCCGCCATCATGGCAGCGGCTAGCCGCACGGGGATCATCCGCCAGTGGTGAGCTTTGCTCGCCTCACTCAGCGCGTCGTCCGAGACCGTGGACACGACGGGCCTCCACAAGATCGAGGCCGAGGAGCAGGATTCTCTCCAGCAGACCGTGCAGCGCTGCTTGATCGAACTCGCCGGTGATAACCGTGGCCATGCCGTGCGATGCCACGTTCAGCCCGGCGAAGGCCGCCTCGCGGGTCTCATCGAGCTGACCAGCGAGACGGATCTCGTAGGTGGGCGGCTTAGCTCTCATCGCGGAATGGCGTCCGATCCTGCCGACAGGTGTCAGTGCCGATCCTGGTCATCCGGGCAGGCTGCGGGCTCACCCATGACGGGTGAAAGCATCGCCGGCGCCGCTGCTCAGATCAGCTCAAGCTCGCGGGCGCGCTGCACCGCTTCGCGCCGACGGGAGACGGCAAGCTTGCGGTAGATGTGGGCTAGGTGCGTCTTGACGGTGTTCACCGACAGGCGCAGCTCATCGGCGATCTCTGTCGGCGACATGCTGGTGCCGAGAAACCGGAGGATGGTCAGCTCGCGCTGGGTAAGGGGTTCCGGCAGACGGCGGGAGGCCGCCGGCCCGAGCTCGGTGGCCGTCTCGGGCGTAGTGCGCGGGGCGGGTGCGGGCCATTGGGCCTCGACGGCCGGATGGCGGGCGAGCAGGGCGGCGAACAGGTCCTCGACCTGGAGGAAGGGCAGGATGATCTCGCCTCGGGCGATCTCGAGAGCCCGGACGAGGGTCTCCAGGGCACGCGCGGCGTCGTGATCCAGCTGTGCGATCCGGGCATCGCAGAGTAGCGCCTCGACGACTACCACACGGTCCGCTTGAGGGCTGTCCGTGGCCAGGGCGCCGCGGACGCAGTCCTGGGCGCTGCGCGGATCACCTAGAGCAAGGTGCGCCCGCGCCCGGGGCACCGCGGTCAGGACGGCAAAGTCACCGCCGACGTAGCTCCGCAGCACCCGCAATGCCGCCTGCGGCCGTCCCAGCGATGTGTCGAGATCGGCGAGCATGGCGTCTCGCCGAACCGCCAGCGCGGGCGGAATATGGCGGCCTAGGTCGCCGAGCACCAGCCGGGCCAGGTGTGCCTGGCCGTCGGCCAGCAGCATGCTGGCTTGCCCCAGTTTGAGAGCTACCTCGAGCCCGGGATCCGCGCCGACGACGTCGGGCAACAGAATCTGTCGCAAGGCCCGGGCCTGGCCGTCGAGGTCACCGGCGATCAAGGAACGCAATGCGGCCGCGAGATCCAGAACCGGCGGAGTGCCCAGCTTCGCTCGCCTCCGGAGGGCATGGGCCCGCTGGGCCGCCTCATCGGCATGGTTGGTCCGCGACCAGACGCTGTCTACGAATGCCGCCATGGCGAGCGCTTCCAATTCCAGGCCAGGCATTCCGTCGCGCTGCGCCTCCGTCAGTGCTTCCTCCAGGAGGACAGTGACGTCCTCGTGCCTGCCATGCCACAGGTGAGTGCTCGCCTGCGCCAGAAGCACGGCCGTCCGCAATCCCGGCCGGGCGGGCACCGACACGTCGCCGCTCCGGCCGAGGAGGCGATGGGCGGGAGCATCGACCGCATCAGCATCGAACGCTTTCTGCCCGAGAACCAGCTCGATGAGGTCCGAGGTGACGAGCAGGTCTGGATCGGTCAGGGCCTGGTCCGGCTTGACCGAGGGAAGCCGCCTCAATTCGCGTGCGGCTGAATCGGCGTCGGCGAAGACCGCGGCAATCGCGGAACTGGCGATGCCGAATTCGGCGGCCCTAAGGGGACCGGTTCCCTTAGGGGTTCGCAGTGGCAGCAGATCCTTCAGGCCGAGATCGGATAGGTCCTGGCGGTGCACGAACGCGTGCGCGAACCCACCCCGGGCCATCAGCTTGGCGACGTGGTGCCGGTTGCCGGCTCGCACGGCCCAGTACAGGGCGTTCCTAAGGTCGCCGCTACCCTCGAACCAGGCCGCCGCGCGCTCCTGCAGGCCGCGGACGGCCTGGCGCATATTCCGCCGCAGCAGGTAGCGGAGAATGTCGCCGAACAGGTGATGGTAGCGGTAGCGCTCTTGAGCGGCATCGAGCGGGATGACGAAGGAGTTCTCGCGCGCGAGGCCGGCCAGCATGTCCCCGCACCCGGTCATGGAGGTGATCGTGTCGGCCAGCGGTCCGGTCACCTCGTCCAGGAAGCTGGTCTGGATCAGCATCATGCGCTGCCGTTCCGGCAGCTGGTCGAGGACCTCGTTGACCAGGTACTCGCCGATGCTGCCCGAATTCATCGCGAGCTCAGAGACGAACTCGGAGGGAGACTCGGCAGTCTCCATCCGCATGGCGGACAGCCGCACGCCCGCCACCCATCCCTCAGTTCGCGCTACCAGCCGGCTGAAATCCCGGACCGGGAGGGTGACGCCATGGATCGCGAGCACTTCGGCGATCTCCGCCGGGGTCATGGCCAGGTCCGATGCGCGCAGCTCATACATCTGACCGGCCAGCCGGTACCGGTGCAGCGGCAGCAGAGGATCGCTGCGTGCGGCCAGCACCAGGCGCAGCCCCGGCTGGCCACGGCCGATCAGCCCATCCAGGCCTTCGACGATGCTCGGCTGCGTGAGCAGGTGAGCGCCATCGACGACCACGACGAGCTCG
>Ga0210395_10003455_pt1 | contig 12110 bp, 10 predicted proteins | sample IncBWH4OmetaG_FD_150861 | JGI IMG/M metagenome (GOLD analysis project Ga0210395, IMG submission 150861) | Forest soil microbial communities from Barre Woods Harvard Forest LTER site, Petersham, Massachusetts, United States - Inc-BW-H-4-O ...
AACATCTGCGTCATGACGGTTATGGGAAGAAAAACCGGATTCCACCCGTCAGCCACGTTCGCCAGCCGCTTTAACGCCGCAGGGGCAAATGCTCCCAGATAGATCGGGGGGTGCGGTTTCTGGACTGGCTTCGGATTAATGTACGACTTTGGGATGTTGAAGAACTTTCCCCGAAATTCCACGGGATTCGTTGTCCAAATAGTCTTGAGGACTTGTAGAAATTCATCCGCGAGCGCGCCGCGTTTCGTCATGTCGGCGCCTGTCGCATCCATTTCGTCTTTTGACCAGCCTAGACCCAAGCCTACGAGCAACCGCCCACCCGAAAGGAAGTCGAGCGTGCTCAGGCGGCGTGCCAGCGTGACCGGGTTGTAGTAAGGCATGTCGAGGACGCTTGTCCCCAGCTTGATCTTTTTGGTCTGCCCGGCTACGAATGTCAGGACCTCAAGCGGATCAAGCGAGTGCTTGTAAATCTCAGGAAGTGATCCATCTGGCGTGCCGGGATAGGGACTCTGAAGGTTCAGCGGGTACAGCAACCGTTCGATTGTCCACAGGCTGTGGTGCCCCAGGGCCTCGGCGCGTTGCGCAACTTTCGTGACCGCTTCGGCGGTGCCGATCGGTCCGATGTTGGGGAGGGAAAAACCAATCTTCATAGGCTGCCTCCGCAAAGAAGATAGGCCAGCATTCTATTTGGATTGGACAACAGTCTCAAGGAGGTTAGGCGGAGCAGGAAAGTCCTCCCACTAAGCCGGGTGAAAATCTGAACGCACGGAGGACATTATGATCGATGATCGCAGTAGAGCGTGTGCATTGTGGACATTCATTTCTGCATCTGATTGAACCGACGACAAATAACAGATAGTTGAAAAGAGTCGTAACTCACTGCAAACCGGGATTGGCGTAGAGCCTCTTTTCATGCTTCGTTGTGACCGGAGTCCGGTCATGCTGACCTCCCTTGAAAAGAGTCGTAACTCACTGCAAACCGGGATTGGCGTGGAGCCTCTTTTCATGCTTCGTTGTGACCGGAGTCCGGTCATGCTGACCTGTCGTCTAGGGCACCACGCCCGCGAAACCTCATGAAAGTCGTGCCAGTGACTGTTTTGTTTTCAGCGCCGGGACCGCGACTTTCGACCCTGATTACAACAACTGCCGGCCTTCTTCTCGAAGCGCCTGTTCCATCTCGCCTTCAATTAAAGCGCTTTCCGACACGTGCTATGGCATCTTCAAATTAAGTGCGTAGATCTCCTGCGTACTGATATCGCGGACGACGATGGGAGATCCGTCAGGTGCCAGTCCGCTCCAGGTGCCGGAGATCGGCGGAAAAAACCTGCGAACGTTCTTGAGGCTCACGATTTTTGCGATTTGCCCGTCGGGAATGTCCACGCGAAAGAACGCGGGGTCGGGGGTGAAGGTTGTATCGAAGCCTACGTATTTGCTATCCGGCGACCAAGTCATGAACCCAAACACGCCCATCTTGTCGGCCAATTGCCGCCACTTCTGCGTAGCGACATCGAACAGAAGCAGCTTCCGGTTATCGGCACTCAGGGCGATCACCCAGCGGCCGTCCGGTGACCAGCGCGGGCAGCAGATTCCTTTCGAGTCCGCAAGTTCTGTGAGGGTGCGCGTCTTTAAATTCAGTACCAGGATGCGGGCCGGTTCGGGATCGTCAACCCCCGGGAGAATGCCGAACATCAACTCGCTGCCATCTTTGGACCAGCTGGGATCGAAATCACTTGGGCCGTTGGACAACTGTTCCGCGTTCCCGCCTTCCACGGAGACACTGTAGATTCGGGTTGGCTCGCCGGTTTTCATTCCGGTGAAGGCGATTCGGGTGCTATCGGGCGACCAGTGGGGCACAGTCACCTGCATGGGGGCATAGGTCAACTGGAGCCTTTCCCCGCCATCGACATTGCTGCGCCACAGAGTGCCGTCGGTGCGAACATACGCGACCGATTTGCCGTCGCGGGAGAAGTCCACCTGCGTGGCATCGGTTCCCGGGAGGAGCGTCAAAAACGCGCCCGGCTTGGTTTGGTAATGCACCATCTCCGCACGGGGCTGCCACCCGAGAACATAGAGTTTCTTGCCGTCCCGACTCGGAACCGGAAGGCTGAAGTTGAGCGGGCCAGTCGTGAGCTGAACCGGTTCGCGTGGCAGCTTGTACCAGAAGGGCGCTTTGTCAGCCAAGACCCATATGCTCGAAAGGCCGTCGCGGATGCTTCGAAACAGGAAATACTTTCCATCGGCAGTCCAGTAGCCACAGCACTCCTGGGGAGGAGTGTTCCAATTCTCTGGCAGTAGCAGGTGTGGATTCTTGCCGTCCGCTTGCGCTTCCCATAAAGAGGAGGCACCGATGGAAAATTGGCCGACTGCATAGCGGATCCGGGTGCCGTCGGGAGAGAGGCTCATCGCGCCGATTGCACCCGCGGCGCTGAGCAGTTTCCGTGCATTCTTGCCGTCACGCTCGGCGTGGAACAAGTCCGTTCCCTGGGAGAACAACAGTGTCCCATCGGGCAGCCAGGTCGCATCATGGCCGTTGATTTCCAAGGGTTGCGGCGAACCGGCGGGGAGGGGTTGCAGCCAGAACGGATCCTCCGGGTTCAAGAAGTGTGTGTCCGCCAAAAGGGCCTGTGAGGCATCGGGCGCGACATCCAGGATAAAGGGATTCGCAAACGGAGTTGCAATGGTTGCGCTTTCCCCACCCGCAACCGAAACATGCGACACAATGAGGTGGTCGTCGGAAAACTCGGTGAAGTAGAGACGGTTGCCGTCGCTTACCAGGCTGATCTTAGGATTGCCGTCGGAGGTCAGCTGCCTTGATCCCACGACGGCAGGCGGTGGAAGTGGACTGCGAAAATAGACGGCAGCAAGGGCCACTCCCACTAGTCCCAGCGCAATCACGGCGGCACGCAAACTTCGGGACGACGCAGGAGGCGGCGACGTCCTCTCGTCATTTTGCACGACATCCCCTGTTGTTACCCTGCCGGAGTCGGTGTCGCGCTTGAGGCGCTGGAGGTCTGTGCGGATGTCGGAGGCGTGCTGGTAACGAAGCTCGCGATTCTTGTCAAGACACTTGGTAATGATCCGTTCCAGGTCGTTGGGTAAATCGGGATTCAGGCGAACCGGAGAAGCAGGCGTCGAGTCAAGAATGGCTTTGAAGATGACACCAGAGCTTTCCCCACGGAAGGGCAGAACTCCGGTTGCCATCTCATAAAGGACAGCACCAAAGGAAAACAGGTCCGTGCGAGAATCAACTTCCTTCGCGCGCACTTGCTCCGGCGACATGTGGGCGACGGTGCCCACGGTTTGCCCCGGGCTGGTCAGATGATCTTCCAGAGTTAGAGCCGATTGGCCGGTAGGCTGCGGGGAACTGCTCAGGACTGGCGTCACCTTGGCGAGGCCAAAGTCCAGAATCTTGGCGTGCCCTCGCTTGGTGATGAAAATGTTCGCGGGCTTTATGTCGCGGTGGACGATTCCGGCAGAGTGAGCCGCATCGAGAGCATCGGTAATCTCGATGGCAAGCGACACAATCGTCTCGATCTCCACTGGACGGCCCGCGATCTTATGCTTAAGGGTCACGCCGTCCAGAAACTCCATCGCGATGAAGGACTGGCCGTCGTGCCTGCCGATTTCGTAGATCGTGCAGATATTCGGGTGATTGAGGGCAGAGGCGGCGCGAGCTTCACGCCGGAAACGCTCCAGAGCTTGCGGGTTCCTCGCCACTTCTTCCGGCAGGAATTTGAGGGCCACAAAGCGGCCAAGCTCCGTATCCTCAGCCTTGTAGACGACCCCCATCCCACCGCCGCCGAGTTTCTCGAGGATGCGGTAATGCGAGATTGTCTGGCCGATCATTTGGCTGAAATCTTAGGTCTGCCAGTATCGCAAGTCAATAAACGCCGGGAAGTTGGCAGTCCTTTAAGCAAGTCAATTGGCGAAAAATCTCTGTTAACGACAGTGATGTAGATTTATGCCGCTAGCGAGAAAAAAAAACAAGCGCCGAAAAAAAAACCGCTCCGACTGCAGGCGGCTTCTGTGGAATTGCACTTTTTCGTACTCACTGCCGAATGAAACCGTTGATTTACTCCGTTGGAGTCGGTCCAATTTCCTGTGATCGACCCACCGAGGTTGTTACTATTGGGGAAAGTGCCCTCGGCTGCGCCCGAAACGCTGAACTTGGTAAACGAGCCGTTGGGATTGAGTATGAAGCCATAGGCCAGGCCGGTCGAATCGTAATAGGGGCCCACGGACGCTCCCGATGAGTTGATGTTGTAGATGAGGGTGTCCAGAGCGTTCGGGACATCGATCTGAGTGTCCGTACCGTTGGCTTTCCGAACGAAGCCGTGTGTCAGACCACCTGAGTCGTAAAATACCCCCACGACAGTGTTCTTCGAATTGATGCCGGTAACTTGGGTCTTCAAGCTACCCGTCGGATCGAACTGCGTGAATTTGCCGTTGGCTGCGCGCAGATTGCCATGATAAATACCATTGGAGTCTATCGATTGCACGGCCTGAGCTCCTGCATCAGTCAGGCCATCGAAGCCAGCCGGTCCGGTTCCCTGGCCGGAGCCTCTGCCGGCGCGCCCGGGGCGTTGTACTTCGTGAATTTACCGGCCGCTGAACGCACGAAACCGTGAAGTGCGCCGTTTGAGTCGAAAAACAACCCGGAGATTTCTCCGCTTGTGTTGATGTTCTCGGGGATAGTGTTAGAGGCTCCGGGATAATTGATCTTGGTGAATTTCCCGGTCGGTGCACGCAAGAAGCCGTTGGCTACACCGTTGGAATCCACGTAATACCCTGCGATCGAATGTGTCGAGTTCTGGCCAATGGGGAAGTGTAAGTGCTGCCTGGAGGGTCAAACTTAGTAATTTGCCGGTCGAGTTGCGGAAGAAACCGCGCGTCACTCCGGCCGAGTCAATGTAGTCGCCATCGACCGACCCGTCGTCAACGATTCCGCCGCCGAACGTCCCCTGGCCGGCGCTCGTGCCTGCGCCCTTAACGTTCAAACTTAATGATTTTGTGCGTTACCGGTGACTGTGCCGACGCGAAAAGCACGACACAGCAGACAATTGCGAGGGTGATTCGGATCTTCATGCGTGACTCCTCGATTGAAGTTGAAAAAAGGAGGTCCCAGTTCAACCTTCGGCAGGAATAATGCGCTCCGTCGAAAGTCACGGGTAACCTGTTTGGAATCAATGAGCCTTAGAAATGACTTTCATCCCTATGGGTGGGCCGCAGGCCCATGTAAACTCAAAACGCATACCTGTCAACACCAAGGCTGATGCGGGGTATGCAAGGTTTTGCAACGTTCTATAAAGAGCTGCGTCAGACTCCGATCAAATTGGCGTAACATCCCGTGGCTGTTGAAAAACCCCCTGTTTTGAAAAAACGGTCCCGGCGGAGGGGTAGAAAATGTCCACCAAAATCGAGAACGTCGTTTATAGGGCATCCTAGCGCGATGAAATTTCCGCGAACCTCTAGAGTTTGAGTTTTTCAACACCCACAGGCCATTTCACTCAAATCCCCTCTGGGAAGACAGATGAATGTAATGGCGATTTTCGTCAATTGAGACACGGCATCACCCAAGCTGGTTTTGCTTGGGTGGGAATGCCTGAGACATGTTGTCGATTTCTGTCCCAAGCGTCAGTTTAGTAGGTTGCTAAAAAGGCAGGTCCGAATAAAACGTCCCCAACTATCTGCCTGTGATTGTTTAGTTTGAATGCCAGTGTCTCGTTCTTGCTTTTGGGATGATCGTACTTGTAGAAGCGACCCTGATAACGCAACGCCGCGTGGTTGTTCTGTTTCGCATCAATCCAAGAGAACGACAAGTCTTCGCTGTTATTGATTGCCTCAACATAGCTCTCAAACGCCCCGGGCACCTTCACCTCCGCGTATTTTCCGTTGCGATAGAGATAGCTGTGATAGTGGTTGTTACTGTCCGGCGCGATGATCGTGATCACCCGACTATTGTTAATTGAGCCAGCGCCGGTCCACATGGCCCCGGGGACGTCAAGCCGCTTGAACTTGTGTCCATTCCACAGGAATCCGTGTTGTTGGCAGAACTGACAGTGGGCGTAGCCTCCGACAATGTATCCGTCGTCGTTAATCCCTGCGGCTCCGGACAGTTTGTCGGGCGCGATATCGGTGAATTTCCCATTTTCGTAAAGGAAACCATGATTGTCGCCGGACGGATCCGTGTACTGGCCGACAATGGCGTCACTGGAGTTTATGTCGCTGCAAAGCGTGTTGCTGCCATTTGGGTCGTCGATCGTGGTGCCTTTTCCGTGATCGAGTTTGAAGCCATGAAAGACGCCCTGCTTGTCGTAGTACTGACCGACGATTACACCCGCATCGTTAATCCCGTATGCCGAAGTTCCGGCCGCACCTGGGAAATTCACGTCCTTAAAATGAAAAGTTAGTGTCGGAGCCTGGGACGCACCGGTTGCTAAGCCAACCATGAGCACTGCGGCCACGGGCCAAAGGAACGCTCTGGACTTGTTCATAAATCCCCCCACATCGCGTTCAGCGTTATCAGGCATTTCCCAAAACCTGTGGAGCGCGGGCGACCTGAGAGCGGCTCATACCAGCCTGAGCCACACCGTGCTGCGGCGCACCTACTCGATCAACTCACCAAACATCAACACGTATCCGTTAGGATCGCGGACCTCGAACTCCGAGTCGCCATAAGGCTCGGTGGTATCGAACTTGAACATTGTGCCACAACCTTGGGTTAACGTTTATGCCTTCGGTCTGAGGAAGGGTCGGAAGTAGCGTGATTCGGAGAAACAAGGGGCGGCTTCGCGAACCACCCCGGCCTTTGTCGGCCCGCAACCCGTTCGTCGCGGAACACTGAGCCTTCCACGATAACTGACTAAATCAGGCCATTTCACTCAAATCCCCTCAGGGAAGGCAGATGAGTGTAATCGAGATTTTTGTGCGCCAGGATAAAACTTCGATGATCGCGCTTAGCGCTCACCCCTGGTCATGAAAACGAGAGGCGTCGTTTTGCAGGGACTCGATTTTGGCAAAGATAAGGACGCCGTGCACGGCACTCCACTGCGGTTGGCAATGTTCGAACCCCATGGTTGATTCTCGTTCTATCACCGAGGGCAAGGACGTTGCCGGAATGGCGGAATAAACCCCGCGGATAAAACTGTGCCTGGCTGGCGCTGGTGTATCCCCTGATTGGAGCGAGAAGCCCGTGGAACAACTTATGCTTGATGCGCTGGCTCTTCGGTGATGAGGAGGCGATATGGGTAAGCTCATCGAGCGCTGCGCCGGCATTGACATCGGCAAGCGTTTTTTAGTGTGCTGCGTCATGACCGGGGCTGCCCATGAGGAGCCCCGCAGTGAAACGCGGCGCTTTGACACGACTGTCCCGGGTTTGATGCGACTGCGGAACTGGCTTAACGAGGAGCGGGTGACGGATGTCGTGATGGAGAGCACGGGATCGTACTGGATTCCAGTTTTCAATCTACTCGAGGGCCACGTCACGGTCGTGCTGGCCAATCCTGAAGAGGTGAAGAATCGGAAGGGCCACAAGACTGATCGTAAAGATGCGGGGCACCTAGCGGACCTACTGCGGCACAATCACGTCAAGTCCAGTTACATTCCTGCCGAGCCGGTGCGTCAGCTCCGGGATCTTACTCGGCGTCGAGTGCAACTAACCCAAGACGCTACCCGCGAGCGGAACCGGGTGCAGAAGCTACTGGAACAAGTCAATGTGAAGATTGGCAGCGTGCTTACGGACGTGTTCGGTGTATCTGGGCTCCACATGCTGTTGGCACTCCTGGACGGGAGGCTCCTTCTGATGAACGATGTTTTGTCCGACGGCAACCGAAACCGCTATAACAGCGATGATTAGTGCTGCGATTGTGGTTATTTTCCTTGGCAGGTCCGTCACTTGTGTATGTGACTCCACCACTACCCGTTTTAAGGGATGTTGGTTCTTACCGTCACTCCGGTGGTCGTATTTTTCGGTACCTTCAGGTACTGGGTGCGCCGCTTCGGAGCAGTTCAAGCGTAGTAGGTATTAGCTGCGACGATATTGGAATTCGTTCCCACAAAATGAATGGGTTGCCTTGCACCACGAATTGGAAGACCGACCCGCAACTACCGCTGCCCGCCCGGAGGCGGCGTGCTTGAGTACGTTGACTCAGGTTCGTCCCTATGGAGAGTAATGCGTGGGGCACCCTCTTGGTTGGCAGAGCTAAGGCCCGGCCAAGCGCTGCTCTACGTGCGTTTCATCTACCGTTCCAAAAGCTAGGCACGCGCACCTAATTTGGCGGTCTTTCCCCCGGTTCAAGCTGAATGTCTAATTTCATTTCTCGTCCCGACTCCAACCGCAAAGGCGGCCTTCTCAGCAAGTCCGACACACTCCCATAATAGTAAGTCTTGTAGCCCGGCGCTGACACTTCGAACGAAACGTCCGCCGAGGGTGGAACTAAAACCCGGTAATTCGGCCTCTGGGAGAGCGAGATCCAATTGTCCGGGCTCGCCGTCCGTCGCAGGAGAAATGTTGCATCGATCGGTTGATTTGTGGTTACATCTGTCACCAGTCCTGTGACAACTCCAGCCGGGGGGCCGATTTTGAGGACAAGATCCACCGTGGGAATCTCCGCCGTCAGCGTGGCAGTCGGAAAGATGTTGCTGCTGTAGAAGGAGGAGGCGGTGTCCGGGTACCCCGAAGATTCCTTCATGGCGAAGACTCCGTAGATGCCTTGCTCAAGGTTACTTATTGAGAAGTGGCCGTTTTTGTCGGTCTCAGCTTCCCGAACAGGAAAAGCCCGCGGACGACCATCCAGCCGATCAACACTTACCCGCGCCGCCACGACCGGGATTCCATTTTCGTCCGCAACAGTCCCGCGGACTGATCCGGCGTGCTGGGCGACGGCAAAGGGAACGATAAAACAGGCGTACACAGCGGCGCCAATGATAACGAACCGCTTTTTCATATAAAACCTCCTAAAAGGGAACGATAGTCCCCGTCGTCATTGCATTCGGGCTCACGACTCCATTTATCGAAATCTTGTCTGTGTGAATGTAGCCGGTTAGGGTACCGAGTGTTTGTGGCGGGCTGTGCTGACACCACTGCCAATGGTCGTAGTTCACGGTGACGCCACACCCGGGTGGCGTGTAGCTGTCGGAATTCATGCTCCAGCCGTCCGTGAAAAGCCCATTTGACGGAGTCTGGAAGTTAGCCGAACAAGGAGCGCTGGTTGGCTGCGTGTTCGGAGTACAGGATGAACTGCCATCATTGAAGTCCTCTCCCATCCAGGTCGCGCCCGCGTTTGTGCCGTCGAAATTCTGGATTTGATAAGTCACGCGGCGCCTCACTGTCGTGGAACACCCAGAGCACTTGTCTGTAACATCACCCTCCACGATCATGTGATATGGCCCATTAACCACAAATGTTGCCGAGTTACTTTTTTGGCCACTTGCGGTTACGGTAATGCTGTTATTTCCCACGGTCGCAGTAAACGCGATATTTACTGTGATTACGATCTTGGTATCTTGGTCTCCCTGTCCTGTAGAACTGAAACCAGATGGAAGGTTTACCGTTGGCGAGGTCCCGAATCCCGTACCGTTGATCGTGATCTGCACTCCGTTACTTCCGATCATTGCGATGTCGGGATCGAGGCTAGTGATGTTAGGGGTCACTGCGCCGCTGCTGCCGCCGCCGCCGTCAACACCCTCATCGACAGGGCATGCTGCAGGAGGAGAGCCACACGACTGACCGGACCAAGGCTCGACATTATCTATCGAATCGATGATGACGGAGCCCGACGCCTTCGCACTTACCAGGCCTAGGCTAGCCGTCGCGACGTTCGTGTCACTACTGTTCCAAGTGCTGCCCTTGGTCAGATTATGCTGGACCCCGGAATCCCACTGATCGTAAAACGTCAATTGGTGGTTGTTGCTGCCCACCGGTACCGCCCATTGATTGTCCACAATCCAGGGAGCTGGATTGAAAACCGCGCCGTGGCACGTGTTGCACCCATAATGGCACGTAGCCTTGCGCACGTTGTAAATGCCCTCGTCGATACTGATCAAAATGTGCTGGCTCTCGCCCAGAGGGCCGGAAAGCCTTCCGCTGCCCTCATGCACCGAGGCAGGGATGATGTTGCCTTCGGCATCGGGCACCTGATTCTGGACCAGTTCGGAGAGGTTGAACATTCGCGTGGCCCTAGGACTCAGGTGAATCGGTAGATTGTAATGGCCGCCCGAAAAGAAAAGCGTAAAAACAAAGTCCTGCTCTTCGTCGGCAGGGTTCCACAGCGTGACCATCGTGTCATCGCCGTTGCCGGTACTCCAGTACCCGATTCCCTTCGATGCGCTTTCCAGTACGGCATGGGGCATCACTTCAAACACATACGTGTTTTTCTTGTCGACGCTGCCGCTAGCAAGGAGAGCCGCTCCTGGCTTGCCTAGAACATCCAAAATCAAATTTACTGAACCGTTCAGACTTGCGATTCCAGCGGCGCTCAGCAAGGAGCGTGTGTCGAGATTGCGCGACGTGCTTGGCGCGAGCACCAGTTTGGGCAACGTCCTGGATTGCGCTGCGCCGTCGCGCATCCAGTAGAGCGTGGGAGTGATGGTCGCGTTTTGATCGGACACGTTTCGCATCACTGAATAAGGCGTGAACGTCGTGTTCTCGGGAAACTGCATCATCGGGTCGGCGGCTCCCGTCATCAGACCGATTTCGGCGTAACTGCTGTGGGAAATCTCTTCGGATGAACTCACAATCGGCGCGAAAGGGAGGCCGGCGGAGTAACCAGCGTCATTGTCCTGCAGCCCTCCGGAAGCTAGCAATTCACCATACTTCCCCACGTAGCCTACTTCGATTCCTCCCGAGTTGCCTGTCTGCCCCAAGTCAGGCAACTTCACCATCTTGGTGCCATGCGGGGAGATCGACACCGTGTGCTTCGCCATGGAAGTGTTCTTTGCATCGGTGACGTGGAGGCTTACGTCGAGGACCCGTCCTGACGTGTTGGAGAGCGCGACAAACCCGGTTACGTTCGCTTCCTGCTTCCACCACATTCCTTCAATCCGCTGAGAGCCAGGCTCAGCCAACATCCAAACCTTCGTCTTGGGGTTGCTCGGCAACGAGGGCGTGAGTCCAGTAGTAAATATGACGCTGTGCACTGTATCAATGCTGATCACGGTGACACAGACTGGGTCCCACAGCCAGTGATATTCGACCTCCACATAACCGAACAGAGTCGCCCACGGCGCGATGCTGAGTTCCTTCAGGGCATCGTTGATGCTGATCACCGCCGTGCCCGATGGTTCAAGCGCCACTTCGCGCAAGGAATAACGTTTTCCGTTACTCAAATAAAGAACAGGCGTCACCTTAACGGGGTCGGTCTCGACCACGTTCTTTATCTGGATGGACGATTTGAAATTGGCATCGGTCATCCAGAAACCACCGACCATGGAACGCGTCGTAGCCGGTGTCGGCCACTTGACAGGGTTCTCAACCGCCGGCATAACCGGCTTATGCGGAGCCAGCACCTTCGCCGGCTGCGAGCCGGAACCCGGCACGCTGGATTGGCCGGCTGCATGTGATACATAGCTAGAAAGCAGGAGGGTCGTTGCGATAACAGCAAGCAGAGAGTTATTACGGGACATTGTCGCCTCACTCGTCTAGACGTTAAGGGGCCCGCACAACAAGGCCAGCATTCTGACTCGCAAGTTTCGGAATGTCAAATCTTAAGCTGGGAATTCTTGTTACGAAATGCGAACAAGCATCTGAGCGAACCGATGTTGCATTCTGCCGGTCCTCGGAACTACACTGCGTGGACGAGGTCGGAAAGTCTTGAAAACTTCTGAAGACCTTCGCCACTCCACCCTTTCCTTCGGCATTGCGCTGGTTCTTCTGCCGGTGTGCGAACTGTTCTTATTCCATGTCTTGGCGGCCGCGAGTACCGACCCACCCAACGTAGTCGTGCAGTGGAATAATGCGGCATTGCAGGGAGTGCGTGATGCCAAACTTGGAGCACCTGTCGTCGCGAGGGCGCTTGCGATTGTTCACACGTGCATGTACGACGCATGGACCGCTTACGATGAGAGAGCGGTTGGAACGCAGTTGCAAGGCATACTCCGGCGTCCAACCTCCG
>Ga0210395_10003457_pt1 | contig 12107 bp, 13 predicted proteins | sample IncBWH4OmetaG_FD_150861 | JGI IMG/M metagenome (GOLD analysis project Ga0210395, IMG submission 150861) | Forest soil microbial communities from Barre Woods Harvard Forest LTER site, Petersham, Massachusetts, United States - Inc-BW-H-4-O ...
CTCTTGGCTGGGCGGGTGCTACCGTCCGTCATATGCCGCGTCTCAACAGCTTGCAGGTCTGGGCCGCCGACCTGGCGGCCACGGCAAGGTTCTACGGGCAGTTCATCGGACTCGAACTCGACGAAGAACCTCATCAGCACGATGGAAATGACGCCATGCATTACGACCTGGCGTGGGGAGACTTCGAAACGGGCGAGTACGTGCTGCTCCACCTGGCGCAAGCGGGACCCGGCCAGCGCACCACCGGGGCGCAGATCGGCATCACCGTCGACGATGTCGACGCCGTGCACCAACGGGCGGCGCGGTTCGGGGTCACGGTGGTGGAGGAGCCCCACGATGGCGAGTACGGCCGATCCGCTAAGTACGAGGACCCTGACCGGAACGTCGTCTCGATCTCAGCGGCTTAGCAGTCGGCGGCCTGGTTGCCGGTGGCCTGGTTGCCGGCGGCTTGGCAATCGGCCTGCCGCATCGCGTTCGCGCAGGCGGCGCGGGATTTATCGACGACCGCACGCAGGATTGCGGGGTCCGGTCGCGCGTCCGCGAAGTAGGCGTCAACCTCACGCAGGCCCGCTTTCGTGAGCAGTTGCTTCTCGTTCGTGATCCATTCGCCGCGACTGGCCAGGACCGCGTGGGCTTGAGACGTGGCCTGGGCGGCAAGGCCGGCGCACTGGGTGAGCCGTCCGTACGGGGCGTGGTTCTGACGCGCGTAGTCGAACGTCCGGCACCCCCGGTCCCACCAGACCCCGGATGCCCGGGTGCGCAGCGCCGCCGGGTAGTCCGGAGTGGGCAACTCGCCGCGCAGCACGCGCTTGACGGCGAGCTCCGCGAGCACCAGGTAGGACGGGATGCCCGCGAGGTGGAACAGCAACGGCTCGATCCGGAAGCGCCCCTCGCGCGAGGCCTCGATCTCCGCCTCGATCGTGTCCAGGTCGCGGTAATGGACGTCGGTCCGGCGGTCGTCGATCTCAAGCCAGGCACCGCCGTTGAAGACACCGCTGCCCCAGCCCCCTATTTCCGAGACCTCGCCGGGCCACCCGATGTCGCGCAGCGCCTGCGGATCGAAGGGCCCCCGGTAATAGAGCGAGAAGTCCCAGTCGCTGTCCGGCCGCTGCGTCCCCTCCGCCCGCGAGCCGCCGAGGGAGACGGCCCGCACCGCGGGCAGCCCGGCGAGCCGGTCGGCGACATGAGCCAGAAAGGTTTCGTCGTCCACACGCGATGAATTACCCGCCTTGCGGGCGTCCCCTATGCGGGAGGCGCAGGGAGGGATGCAAAAAGATGGCGGCCAGTGACGATGACATCAGGGCAGAGCTGCTCGAGTACCTGGAGTTCCAGCGGTCCTCGGTACGCTCCATAGTCGACGGGCTGGACGAGGATGCCTGGCATGCGCCGGCCGTCCCGTCTGGCTGGACGGTCGCCGGAATGGTCGAGCACTCGGGGAACGTGGAGCGGCACTGGTTCCAGGAGGTGGTCGCCGGCTCTCCCGCCGACTTGCCCTGGGATGCAGGGCGGCCGGCGTACGACCCGGAGATGATCTTCACCTGCGAGCGTCCGTCATCCGATGTGCTCGGCTATTACCGCGGGCAGTGCGATCAGTCCGACAACATACTGTCCGGGGTCGGCCTCGCGGACGCGCCTCGCGGGCGGCACGGCGACGATGAGGTTCCCAACGTCCGTGTAGTGATCCTGCACGTCATCGAGGAGACCGCCGCGCACCCCGGTCACCTGGAAATCGCCCGCGAGCTCCTCGACGGCCGGACGAATCTCGGGCTGCGCTAGCTGTCGCCCGGTGACCGGACCGTGCGGACGACCTCGGCGTGCTCGCGCATCGTCTCCGTCCAGTCCTGGCCGGGCTGGCGGCCGAAGCCGCAGTACATCGCCACGCCGAAGTCGGAGATGTACCGCGACGCCGTGGCCACCCGGCGCCGCAGGCCAGGAACGCCATCGAGCGGCAAGACGATGCCGAGGAACACCCGGGCGTCGCCCGGTTCCAGGTCGACGAGGGGACGGAAGAACGAGCGGTCCTCGCTGCGCAGGTAGCGCGGCCCGGCCAGGTGCAGCCAGTCCACGGGGCGGCCGGAGTCGGTGACGGCGAAGTTGGCCATCCGGACCAGCAGGCCCATGTCGCGTGCCTCGTACATCGGCCACTCGGGGAACGTCCCGTAGCACAGGTGATAGCCGACCGGGATCTCGGCCGGGATGAGTCGCGTCAGCCGCGTCACCGGACCCGCGAACCGCTCCCACGCGCCTTCCGGCGTCCAGGCGAGCACCCCCTCCAGGTCCTGGGTCTCGTACGCCATGTCCCACTGGATGGCGAGGTCCGCCGGGGGAATCGCCGCGGTCAGGCGGGCCAGCTCCCGGGCCACCAGGTCTTCGAACGCGCGCTCGGCGATGGGGTAGTCATGCGCGAAGTCGGCCTTGAACGCGTTCAGCGCGCTGGCCGGGAACGGCAGGCAGACCTGAAACCGCAGTCCAGCCGGGATGGCTCCCGCCGAGCGGAGACTGCTGAAGGTGGCGTACGACTCGATCGCGTCGTCGATCCGGGGCCAGGACTCAAAGCGGATCTCGGTAACGCCGGGCTTGATGCCGAAAACCGGAGTCTCGTACGCGTGCCGCGGGAAACCCGTTGGAGACTCGGTCTCCGAGACAGTCACCACGCCCTCGTTCGGACGACATAGTCTTTCTCGCTCGTACGAGACCCAGTTCTTGCGGGCACCGGTCTCGCCGTCGGGCAGCGCGAACACAAGGTCCCCGAAGAAACTCCCGCCCGAGCGCAGCGCGGACTCCGTCGAGTCCGCGGGCAGGCTTCCCACGAGCAACAGTTCGCTGTTCACGCGCCGCGCCATCGCGGTCCTCCCTGCCGACAGAATGCGGATCGAGCCCAGGGTAGCGCGTCAGATACCGCGCAGCAGTGCGGTCAGCACGCGCGTCAGCCGCGGGCCGACCTCCACGACCGCATGCGCGAGACGGGGATCGCCGCGATACAGCTCCCGCACTTCCGGGCCCGGCGTGGCCATCTGCCAGAGCGCGCCGGCCAGGCTGGTCGCGGTCGCGATCACATCCACGGACTGCTGTTCGTCAACCCCGAGCACCCGCGACAGCTGCAGGCTTATCGCGTGCACTTCCGCCAGCGTGACCAGCTTGAAGTCACGCACGGACTCGAGAGACACGTTGCGTTCCAGATTGAGCGGTGCTTGCGCTAGCAGGTCGCAGAACATCGGGCGCGCCACCAGTGACTCGGCGAATGCCGTTGCCACGTCCGCCGCGGCGGCGCCGGGTGGCAGCGCACCCAGCCGCTCCCGCAGCTGCGCCGACCAGTCACGCCAGCCGAGTGCGGTGAGCCGCAGGAAGATCTGCTCGCGCGTCTCGAAGTAGCGCAGCATCGCCGACTTGTGCATGCCGACGGCGGCCGCGATGTCGGTCAGCGTCACTTCCCGGATTCCCCGTTCGGCGCCCAGGCGCGTCGCGGCGTCCAGGATGGCTGACTCCCGCTGCTGCTTGGCTCCGGCGGATCGGGCGCGCTGGAACTCTGCCGTGCTCATGGCGTTAACTTTACCACAACTTAGTTGCGTTATTAGCAAAACTGTGTTGTACTAATGCCATGAAATCAACACAGCAGACATGGTTCATCACGGGTTCCTCACGTGGCTTCGGCCGCGCCCTCGCTGCGGCGGCGCTCGAAGCGGGTGACCGGGTCGTCGCCACGGCCCGCCGTCCCGAGCAGCTCGCCGACCTCGTGAGCAAGTACGGCGACCAGGTGCTGGCGCTCCCGCTGGACGTGACAAGCGAAGGCGACGTACGCGCCGCCATCGAAAGCGCCGTGGCGCGGTTCGGCCGTCTCGACGTCGTCGTCAACAACGCCGGCTACGCGAACATCGCGCCGATCGAGACCGGCGACGAGACAGACTTCAGGACGCAGTTCGAGACGAACTTCTGGGGCGTGTACAACGTCTCGAAGGCCGTGATCCCGCAGCTGCGCGCCCAGGGCGGCGGAGTGATCGTCCAGTTCTCGTCGGTCGGCGGCCGGGTCGGAGGGTCCCCGGGCATCGCCAGCTACCAAGCGGCCAAGTTCGCGGTCGACGGCTTCAGCCGGGTGCTCGCCGTGGAGACCAAGCCTTTCGGGGTCAAGGTCATGGTCGTCGAGCCGAGCGGGTTCGCCACGGACTGGGCAGGTTCCTCCATGACCATTCACGACATCCCGGCGGACTACGACGTCACGATCGGAGCGATGCACCGTCGCGTCCGGGCGAATTCCGGGGGCGCCGCCGGCGACCCGGTTCGAGCGGCCGAGATCATCGTCAAGGCGGTCAAGCGCGACAACCCGCCCTCGCATCTCCTGCTCGGCGCGAACGCCGTCGAGATGGCGCTCGACTACTCGCGCAGGCAGCTCGACGAGGCCGGGCAATGGGAGCGCGTCAGCCGGTCGGCTGACTACGCGGAACCCTATCCGGCCGAATTCCCGCCGGATGTGGCTGCGGGCTAATGCGGCTAATGCGGGCTAATGCGCAGGCGGGAACCGTCAGATGTGATCGGCTGTCTCGACCAGCAGCACGAACGAGTCGAGGTGGACGCCGTCGGCTCGCATGGCCTCTTCCGCGGCGCTGGACTGCATGAACGCCTGGAGGGCGGCCATGTCAGGTACTTCGCCGCACAACGCGACGTGGCTGGACCCCGCGGGATCCGTGTACACCTTTCCGGTGATTCCCAGGGCGCCCAGGAGCTCCTGCCGCCTAGTTGATTTGACCCAGGCATCGACGTCGTCGACGTCGCAGTAAGCGATAACCGTCGTCATTTCTAATGACTCCTTCGTCAAGTCTGATGATTTGACCGGCGAGCCAGGCCCATTCCCATGCCGGTCGGTAGCGGAGAACTAGTCCTCGGGGAAAGCGTCCTCCTGGCAGGCCAGCCTTGCAATAGCAATAGCGATAATTCCGTATTAACAGGGGATAGCGGAGACCGTCCGGATAGCGGACGAGAACAGGGACGGAATACATGAGCCGTCATGAACGTTGGGCATGCCCATGAAGAAGATCGGGTTCTTGTCGTTCGGGCATTGGTCGGCGGCCCCCGGGTCGCAGGTGCGATCGGGGTCTGACTCGCTGCTCCAGTCGATCGAGCTGGCGGTCGCCGCCGAAGAGCTTGGCGCCGACGGCGCGTTCTTCCGCGTGCATCACTTCGCGCAGCAACTCGGCTCCCCGTTCCCGCTGCTCGCGGCGGTCGGCGCGCGGACTAACCGCATCGAGATCGGCACCGCCGTGATCGACATGCGCTACGAAAATCCCATGTACTTCGCCGAGGACGCGGGCGCGGCGGACCTCATCGCCGGCGGCAGGCTGCAGCTCGGCATCAGCCGTGGCTCACCCGAGCAGGTCATCGACGGCTGGCGGTACTTCGGCTACCGGCCCGCCGAGGGGCAGAGCGACGCCGACATGGCCCGCGATCACGCCGAGGTGCTGCTCGAGGTCCTCGAGGGTGAGGGGTTCGCGCAGCCGAACCCGCGGCCCATGTTCCAGAACCAGCCCGGCCTGCTCCGCGTCGAGCCGTACTCGCCGGGGCTGCGGGACCGCATCTGGTGGGGTGCGGGATCGAAGAGCACCGCCGTCTGGGCGGCCAAGCAAGGCATGCACCTGCAGAGCTCGACGCTGATCGCGCACGAGTCGGACAAGCCCTTCCACGTGCAGCAGGCGGAGCAGATCGCCGCCTTCCGCGAGGCGTGGAAGGAAGCCGGCCACACCCGCGAGCCGCGGGTCTCGGTGAGCCGCTCCATCTTCGCTCTGGTCGACAAGCAGGACCGGATGTACTTCGGCGCCCGCGACCAGGACGAGGACCAGGTCGGCTTCATCGACACCGACAGCCAGGCGATCTTCGGCCGTACCTACGCCGCTGAGCCGGACAAGCTGATCGAGCAGCTCAAGGAGGACGAGGCCATCGCGGTCGCGGACACCCTGCTGCTCACCGTCCCGAACCAGCTCGGCGTCGAGTACAACGCGCACGTGATCGAGTCGATCCTGACCCACGTCGCCCCAGGACTCGGCTGGCGCTAAGAGATCGTTCCCGGGTCAGACCGCGAAGAGCTGGTTCAGGTCCGCGAAGGCCTTGAACTCAAGGGAGGTCGTGCACGGGATCGCGAGATGAAACGGTGGCAGGCTAGGAAGCGTCTCGGTGTCCATGGCCGCAAGGTACTAAGCGGCCCGATCCCCGACGGAGGGTCTCATGCCAGGCGCACGTTACGACGGGCACGCCACGTGGTACGACGAGTGGCGCGGCTCGCGTGTCGAGGGGAACGCCCGCGACGTCGCCGATCTGCTCGGCCCGGGGGAGGGGCCGTGCCTCGACCTCGGCTGCGGGACCGGGCTGCTCCTCGACGCGCTCGCGGCCACGGGCCGGACCGTGATCGGCCTTGACCGATCGGCGGACCAACTGCGCATCGCCAGCGGCCGGTCCAGCCGGATCGTTCAGGCGGATGCGGCCGCCCTGCCGTTTCGCGGCGGTACCTTCCCCACGGTCGCCGCGCTGTGGATCTCGACGGATGTCGACGACTTCGCAGCCGTCGCGGCCGAGGTGTCCCGCGTGCTCACCCCGGGCGGCCTCTTCCTCTGCTACGGCGCCCACCCCTGTTTCAACGGCCCGCACATCGAGTGGCTGGACGACGGCGGCGTGCGCGCGCACCCCGTCTACCGGACCCGCGGCTGGCACGCCCCCGCCCCCTGGTGGGGGCCTTACATCCGGCCCCGGGTCGGAATGCGCCAGCACACCCTGGCCGACGTGCTCAACGCCTTCGTCGCCGGCGGCCTGTCCATCGAGCACGTGGTCGAGGCCGGCGACCGACCGGTCCCCAACAACCTAGCCATCCGCGCCCGCAAGCCGAGGCGATGAGATAGGCGAGCTTCGAACCCGGCCGACGTCCCATTCGTCACTGTATGCGTATGGACAAGAACTTCCTGGCGCGCGTCGACCTGGATCCCCACCCTCTCGCGCCATCCACATCACAGTCCCGTCGAATCGGCGACCGGCCCGGCACGGGCAACGGCAGGGAATCATTTTCCACATATCAAGTCAGGGCCGGCCGGAGTTCCCCGGCGTCTCGAAGTTGCCAAGGACACGGATCCAGGACACCGTCTTGGACTTGGTGGCAACATCGCCGACCTTTGACCAGGCATATGGCTGGATTGCTCGCGCTGTCTCCAGGGATCTCGTGACCGTGGGCGTGCTCCGTACCGCCCTCACCGAACGGCGCCGGATCCGCTGGCGAGCCTTTCTCGTCGACTCGCTGCAGGAGTCGAAGGACGGGGTGAACTCCGGGCTGGAGCGGCGTTACGTGCGGGATGCGGAGCGGGCACACGGGTTGCCCGCCGCAGAGCGCCAGGCCCGCCGTGTTGTTGCCGGCAAGACGCAGTTCAGGGATAACTGGTACGCGAAGTACAGGGTCGCCGTGGAGATCGATGGTCCTGCGTACCACCGCGACGAGCAGGTCCAGCGGGACAAGGACCGCGACAATCTCAACCTCGCCCTCGACGACGCGAAGACCCTCCGGTTCGGACCGGTGGCAGTCACCGAGCGCGTCTGCGTCTCCGCGGCGCTAGTTGCCGCGACCCTGCGGAACAGCGGCTGGCGCGGCAACCCCCATCCATGCCGTCGCCCCGGATGCTCCGTCGGAGTTGCTCCGGCAGGGATGACGGGTCTTTTTCCACATCCGGGTGTGGAAAAAGACCCATCATCTTGAATTCCTCAACCGTCGAGGGGCTCGGGCTCGTCTGAGAGTGCGACGGCAGTGACCGGCGTGGTCTCCGGGGCCGGTGAGGTAGCTGGGGAATCCGCCGAGCGCAGGAGAGGGATCGAAGCCAGGCCGCCTGCGATGAAGAGCAGGCCTGCGACGGTGAACAGGGTGTCGTAGGGGCCGAACGTCATGCCCGCGAAATGCGCGTGCAGGTTGCGGAGGGCGGTACTCGCCAGCACGCCGGCTACGGCGATGGAGGTAACGGAGGCGATCTGCTGTAGCGGGTTGATGACCGCGATGACCCGGCCGAGCATCTCCTGCGGGGTGGCGCCGAGGATGAGCGGCTGGATCGCGCCGTTCAGCGAGCCGACGACCATGCCGATGAGGACGAGCACGGCGATGGCCGCGATCAGCGTGGACGTCCGCGAGTAGGCGACCACCAGGATGCCGGCCACGACCAGGCCGCCCCAGAAGACCCGCTTCGGCGAGATCTTGGCGACGACGATGCCGGTCGCCAGCGCGCCGAGGATCGCGCCGATCCCGTCGGCCAGACCCAGCGTTCCGTACCACTTCGCGGCGACGTGCAGGTTGTCCGTGACGAAGAAGACGTTGAGCGAGTTGATCACGCCGGTCCCGAGGGTCGCGATGACCGCACCGAGCGCCATCGCGATGAGAAGGTTGCTCTTCGCGAAGAACCGGACGCCCGCGCAGAACTCGCTGACGAAGCTGGGGTGCTCCTGCCCGGCGGTCGGCGTGACCGCCCCCACGGGGAACGTGACGAGGATGATCGCGGCGAACGACACCACGTAGGACACCGCGTCGATCACCAGCGCCCACTGCACGCCGAAGACGAACAGCAGCGGCGCGGCGATCGGCGGGCCGATGATCCCGGCCAGCGCTTGGGACGCCATCGTGAGGCCGCTCGCCTGTGCCTGGTCCGCCGCGTCCACGATGGAGAACAGCAGCGTGAACCGGGCTGGGTTGGCGAACTGGCCGAAGGTGTTCAGCCCGAAGATTGCCACGTAGATCAGCGCGAGCTCCGCCGGACGGTCAATGTGGCCCGTCACCGACGGCCAGGCGAGGGGAAGCAACAGCAGGCACAGCACCGCTCGGCAGACCTCGCTGACCAGCATGATCCGGCGCCGGTTCCACCGGTCGACGAACACTCCGGCCAGTGGTCCGACCAGGATGGCCGGCACCGCCGCCGCGATCAGCACGCCGCTTACGGCGACAGGCGCCCAGGCCTGCCCCTTGGCGATGACCGTCCCGATCCACAGCACCATCGTGGTGTCGAAGACGTAGTCTCCGATGGAGGAGACGGTCCCGCCGCCAAGCAGCAGATTCCAAGAACGGTTACCCCGAAGCCCGGACAGAGCCAAATGTTAGGGCTTGCGGTGTTTCGTGTGAATAAACCGTTCGCGACGGTTTAGCGCGACGTGAACTATTCGAGTTCGTCGCGCAGCCGGGCCTGCAGCTGCTCGCGCTTGGCCTCGAGCTTCGCCCGCCTGGCGGCCTTGAGCGGCTTGCGCTTCACGTCCACGCCGCCCATCAGGGCAAGCCCGCTAATGGTGATCACCGGGCCGTTGGGGCTGGCGGCGGCGGGGATCGAGTGGTCGAAGGCGCCCATGATGCCAACGCCGGTGACCCGGACGGTGGCGTCCTCGGGCACCGTGATCTCGCAGCCGCCCAGGATCGCGACGATGTGGATGTTCACCTCACGCTCGGAGAACCGGGCCTCGCGCAGGTCGATCTCGCCGCCGCCCAGCAGGCAGAAGACGTTGTAGTTCTTTGGCACCACCCAGTCGCCCCGGCGGGTGAACCCGCCGAGGATCGCGAACGCGCCGTGCGAGGTCGGCTCGCCGCCGTACCGCCGCACCTCACCCGTCGGCGGCGCGGCGGGCGCCGGCTGGCCGCTGGCCGGCAGGTCGTGAGTGATCGGCGCGAGCTCGGCGTAGGTCTTCGCCGCGTAGACGGCGTCGAGCCGCTCATCGAGCTCGTCCATCGTCAGCCGCCCGTCCCCGGCGGCCTCGCGCAGCATCTCGGCCACGCGTTCGCGGTCGGCGTCCGAGGCGCGCAGGTGCTGAGGGTCGGGCACGGCGGGGCTAGTCATAGGACTCAAGCCTAGGCGGACACGCGCGCCCAGGTACAGTGCCCGTGCTGTCCGTTACCAGGAACTTGCTGATCAGTTCGGTCGAAGCTGGGCTTCCGCGGCGGCGAGCACCCGGACGATGTCGCGGCCGAAACGGACGTCGACGGGGTGGCTCAGGCGGCCAGCCGTCGCGCCCGCGGCGAGTTCCGTCGCGGCGACGCCCAGCGCGCCCACCGGGTCGACGGCGGTCGCGGGCATGATGGAGCGCCCGGCCTCACCCCAGACGAACACGGTCGTTCCCGCGGCCGCCTCCGGGGCGCTGATCGTCATGGTCGCGGTGGACGTCACGCCGCTTTCGTGCCGCAGCACCAGGTGCGTGACGTCAGCCTTGCCGGGTACCGCGGTCACCGCGGTCACCGGCCCGAGGCAGGCCCACAGCATGCCGACGAGGTGCGGGCCCAGATCCCACAGCCCGCCCTTCTCGTTCCGCCACGGCGTGTTGAACGGGTTGCCCTCGATGAGCGACGTGCCGAGCCAGATCGCGGCACCGCCCGACCAGCCGCTGCCCGACCAGCCGCCGCGCGCCTGCTCGTCGGTGAGCCATGCCCGGATCTCGGTGTTGAACCGCCACGTGAAGAAGACGACGGAATCGACGCGCGCCTCGTCGACCGCGGCGACGAGCTTGTCGGCGTCGTCCACGGTCAGCGCGACGGGCTTCTCCAGCAGCAGGTGCTTGCCGGCCTGCGCGGCACGGATCGCGAGCGGCGCCTGGACGTCCGGCGGCACCGAGAACGCGACCGCGTCAACGGCATCGAGGAACGCGTCGAAGTCCGCGTAGGCTGTCGCCCCGTGCGCGGCGGCGAGGGTCGCCGTGGCAACCGCGTCGCGGCCCCACACGGCGTCGAGGGTGATACCAGGAGTGGCCGCGAGCGCTGGCGCGTGCGTGATTTTCGCCCAGTAACCGGTGCCGACGAGGCCGAAACGCATGGCACCGATGCTACGCCGTGTCGTCGATCGCATAAGGTTCTGAAGCGTGCGTGTCGTACTCGCCTCGGCCTCTCCCGCCCGGCTCGCCGTGCTCCGCGGGGCCGGCCTCGATCCCGAGGTCATCGTCAGCGGCGTCGACGAAGACGCGTTCTCCGCGCCGTCCACCGGCGAACTCACCCAGGTGCTTGCGTCCGCCAAGGCCTCGGCGGTCGCCAGGACGCTGGACGAGGGCATCGTGCTCGGCTGCGACTCGATGCTCGACCTGGCGGGGCGCGGCTACGGCAAGCCGGCCTCGCCGGAAGAAGCGATCGCCCGCTGGCACCAGATGTCCGGTCAGACCGGCACCCTCTACACCGGTCACTGCGTGATCGACGCCTCGACCGGCCGCCGGGCGGAGGCCGTGGCGGGCACGACCGTCCGCTTCGGCACACCGACGGACGCGGAGATCTCGGCCTACGTCGCCACGGGCGAGCCACTCAACATGGCCGGCGCGTTCACCATCGAGGGCCTCGGCGGCTGGTTCGTCGACTCGATCGACGGCGACCACAACAACGTGATCGGCATCTCGGTCCCGCTGCTCCGCGGCCTCTTCCTCGATCTCGGCGTCGCGATCCCCGAGCTCTGGGCCGGGACCGCGAAGGGAGCAACCTCCTAGTAGAGCTTCTTCGAGTAGTTCTCGAACGCGTAGTGCGCCTCGAGCTCCTCGAGCGTCTCCGGCGGATTCTGCACCGCGACGCACAGCTCCGCCACCGACGGCATGTCCTCGGTCGACGGCCACTTCGAGGAGTTCCACAGCCCCGACCGCATGAACGCCTTCGGGCAGTGCGAAAACACCTCGTCGATCGAGATCAGCAGCGCGAGCACCGGCCGCCTGCCCTTGACCGCAAGCTCGGCGAACCACGGCGCGTCCCGCACGATGCGCGCCCGGCCGTTGATCCGCAGCGTGTCGTTCCGCCCGGGGATGAGCGCGAGCACCCCGACATGCGGGTTGGCCAGGATGTTCAGGTACCCGTCCAGCCGCTTGTTGCCCGGCCGCTCCGCGAGCACGATCGTCTGCGGGTCGAGGACGTGAATGAGCTGTCCCGCCGGGTCGCCCTTAGGCGAGGCGTCGCAGTTCCCGTCCGGGTCCGACGTGGCCAGCACGCAGAACGGCGTCCGCTGCAGCCACTCGATCTGGAGGGGATGGAGCGCGCCCCGGACCTTGGTCGCGGACCGGTACTCCGGGTACCCGCCGATCGCGTCGCGCAATTCATCCTCGGTCGTGATCTCGGTAACGGTCTCGGTGACACCCGTCAAAACAACAACCTCCCGTAATAA
>Ga0210395_10003458_pt1 | contig 12095 bp, 10 predicted proteins | sample IncBWH4OmetaG_FD_150861 | JGI IMG/M metagenome (GOLD analysis project Ga0210395, IMG submission 150861) | Forest soil microbial communities from Barre Woods Harvard Forest LTER site, Petersham, Massachusetts, United States - Inc-BW-H-4-O ...
CTCGGTCTTCTGCTGAATGCAAGGCAAGTTGCGTGCGAGTTCGGCTATCTCACCATCCCCGAGTTCGCGGAGCAGACGATCCGTACTTTGGCCACGATGTCTAAACTGCAACGGTATCGCGGGCACTTGCTCAACTGGTATGACACGCGATCGCTTGCGCCATTGGCGCCTGAACTGGTTTCTGCTGTCGACAGCGGGAATTTGCTGGCTTCACTTTGGACACTTCAGCAGGGATGTCTGGATCTCCTGCGCCGCCCAATCTTGCAGACCTGTATATCCGACGGCTTCCTGGATCACCTTCGCGTGCTGGTAGATCTTCGCGCGTTATCACGAAAGCGCTTCTCTGTTTTTCAACGACAGGTTAAGAGAAAAAAGTGGTTGTCACACCTGCTGAGTCTCCCGAATGCGTTTGTCGACGAGATCCACCAGAGATCCGCTACGTCGAAACATTTGAAAGATGTGGAGTGGTTTGCAGAGCAGGCGAGTTTGCGGCTGGAAGCCTTCAGGCAGACAGTAAGCTCCTATGCTCCGTGGTTGCTGCCAGAGTTTGCTTCGTTATGGGACGATCCGGCCATCAACTTGAAATCCGCGCGGGAGCTTCCAGCGCTGGAACGAGTGCCGGATTTCGTCGACGCTCTTGCTGCTCGCCTCCGCTTCGTCATGCAGTCGACGAGTGTTGCGGAACAGAATTCGATGTATCAGCGTCTCGAGGCTTTGTTGCCAGAGGCGCGATCGAATGCCATGCGTCTGGCACGAGATCTCAAAACGATCGCCGCTGACGCGAGCAAGCTCGCAAATGAAATGGATTTTCGGTTTCTCTTGAACCAGCGCAAGCTGCTGTCGGTCGGGTTCGACGTCAAGAGTCAACAGGTTCATGCTGCCTGTTACGACTTGCTTGCTACGGAATCGCGCACTGCTGTATTCGTGGCGATTGCCAAGGAGGACATACGACAGGAGAGCTGGTTTCTGCTTGGCCGCGCGCATAGTTTGGATCACGGGCGTCCCGTATTGCTTTCATGGACCGGAACAATGTTCGAGTACTTGATGCCGTTCGTGTGGATGCGCTCCTATCCGAACACGCTTCTGGAACGCTCGGCGCGCGCAGCGGTCCGTTCGCAACAGGAGTACGCGGCGAACAAACGCATTCCGTGGGGCATATCGGAATCGGCTTACTCCAGGGTGGATGAGGCGGGTAATTATCAATACTATGCTTTTGGAATTCCTCAGCTCGCGCTTAGCAAGCATGACAATCCATTCGTAGTCTCTCCGTACTCAACTGTCTTGGCGCTGCAGGTGTGCCCGTCGGATGCTCTGAAAAATCTGCACCGAATGAGTAACGACGGGTGGTTGGGAGCCTATGGATTTTACGAAGCTGCGGACTTCACTCCTTCCAGAGAACATTCGTGGCGCCGTCGCTACGAATTGGTACGCTGCTGGATGGCTCATCATCAGGGCATGAGCTTGCTCACCATTGCCAATTTCCTTCACGATGGCGTCGTACAGCAGTGGTTCCACAGTGAACCGCGCGTGCAAGCTACGGAGTTGCTGCTGCATGAGAAGCCAGTCGCTCATGTCCGCGCAACCCGTGGCTACGGAGCCGCAGCCGCATGAGTTCAGCCCGGGTGGCTGGATCCAGTTTCAATTGAGTTGTTTCAGCGTTTGATTTCCATCTGCTAAGGTGCTTGATGCGGAAATCTTACTTAGTCCGGACGATTGCCGTTTTCGTCGCGATGGTCGCTGAAGGTGCGCTCACGCTGAATGCTCAGGTCAACCCGAAGCCGGATGTGATTGTTGTGGACGCGAACGCACCATCGCATCCCTTTCCGCACTTTTGGGAAAAGATGTTTGGATCCGGACGCGCGGTGCTTAGCCTGCGAGATGGCTACCGGCGTGACTTGCGCGAGGTAAAGCAGGCCACCGACTTCGAATACCTGCGCTTCCACGCTATTTTTCACGATGAAGTTGGCGTGTACGACGAGGACAGTCAGGGTCGCCCGGTCTACAACTTCTCCTACGTCGATCAGATCTACGATGGATTGCTGGCCAACGGTGTCAAGCCGTTTGTTGAGCTGAGCTTCATGCCGCAGAAGTTGGCGGCCCGCAATATCCTGCACAGTTTTTGGTACAAGCCGAACGTTTCTCCGCCGAAGGATTGGGTCAAGTGGGATGACCTCATCGCCGCGTTCACGAAACATTTGGTCGACCGTTACGGCATCGATGAAGTCGCGCAATGGTACTTCGAGGTTTGGAATGAACCCAACTTGGACTTTTGGGCCGGAGAGCCCAAGCAGGCAAGCTACTGGGAACTTTATGATCATTCTGCGCGGGTGATTAAGAACGTGAATCCGAGGCTTCGGGTGGGCGGCCCCGCTACGGCGCAAGCGGCATGGGCGGATGCTTTTATCAAACATTGTGCCGAGAACAAAGTCCCCGTGGATTTCGTCTCGACTCATGTCTATGGCAACGATAGGGCTCAGGATGTTTTCGGTACCGACGAGGATATTCCACGCGACAAAATGGCCTGCCGAGCAGTGCAGAAAGTTCACAATCAGATCGAAGCTTCAGAGATGCCGCATCTGCCATTGATCTGGAGCGAATTCAACGCCAGCTACAAGAATGAGCCCGAGGTGACGGACTCAACCTACATGGGCCCATGGCTGGCCGATACCATTCGCCAGTGTGACGGCCTGGTTAGCAGCATGTCGTACTGGACCTTCTCCGACGTCTTTGAGGAGCAAGGAGTGGTGAAAACGCCTTTTTACGGTGGCTACGGACTGATCGCCGCCGACGGTATTCCGAAGCCTGCGTACAATGCTTTCAAGCTACTGCACAAGCTCGGAGATCAGCGCATCGAGATCAATTCCGATTCAGCCCTACTCACGCGCAGGAACGACGGCACGCTGACTCTTGCGATATGGAACTATGCTCCGCCGGGCGAGATGGGCTTGGCAAGGACCATCACTTTGCGGTTCGAGAACACCAAACAGCAGTTTGTTGCGATTTCGCGCCTTGATCACGAACACGGGGATTTCCACTCCGTCTACGAAAAGATGAATTCGCCCCGCTATCCCACGCCTCCGCAGATTCAAGAACTGCGTCGCGCCAGCGAGCTTCCCGAACCGGAGAATCTTAAGTTAAAAGGGAAGGAACTGACCCTCACGCTGCCCGCACACGGCTTGGCGCTCATTGAATTGAAGTAACTGCAGGGTCTGTTATCCGGTCGTTTCGGTTGCTGGGCGCACATAGGTCTGGAACCCGGCGCGTTCCATGCCGCGCTTCGCCTCCGGGTTCTTCATAAACGTTTCCCAGACGAAACCGGTGCGCGCGTTCTCGGCCATCACCATCGTGATTCCCGTATCGATACCGATCACATCGGTGTCGTACCAGTTTTTCAATGGATTGAAGGCATTCACGAATCCGTACCGGCTCCAAGCTGCTCCATAATGATTCTTGATGTTTTGGAGGACGCGCATCACTGGCTGCGGTAGAAATGGAAGGGAACCCGCTGACGCACTGGGAACAACGGTTCCGTCGATTGGCCCCATCGAAGGTGGGCCACCCCAGATCACATAGCCTTTTTGCGAATCCGAAGCCGTGATACCCCACAGGTCGTCGCTATAGTCCGGAAACTGTTTCGCCAATTCCAAACAGAAACGGCGATGGACGTCGGTGGCAATCATCGAGTTATGAAAGTAATCCGCATACTTGTCGCGTTTGCCGCGGAAATCGAACCAGGCCTGTGAATATTGGTGCACGAACAAAGGCGCGAACGATCCAATGTACCGAAGGCCATCATATTCAAAGGTGGCTCGTTTCCATGCATTCCAGGCTTCGACTCGTAGCGGAAACGCAGACGATCCCAATCCCAGAAGATACATCATCATCAGCTCGCTATAGTTATCCCAGCGGTACGGCAAGAAACCGATTTCCGGGGTCCATCCGTGCGGCAATAAAGATGTGTCCTCCGAAAGCCATGTCCAATCTACGCGATTAAAAATCTCGTACGCCAATAAGCTGATTTCCGAATGCTGGAAGTGCTGGCGGCAGGTAAGAATCCCACAAAGCAGGATGGCTGTATCGACGGAAGAAACCTCGGAGTCCCAAACTCTTTCGCCCGTGTTTATATTGGCAAAGTGATAGAAGAATCCACGATGAGTCGGCAGCTTTTTCCACAAGAAGCGCAAGCTGGCTACGGCCCTCTCGCGCGCGTCGGACAAAGAAACATAGCCGCGTTTTTGTCCAATGCAGAGGGCAGTCAGCCCGAAGCCCGTAGCCGCAATACTCGCCACGATTCCGGTGTCATTCGTGCGCGTGTTACATCGATCCTTCACCATCCCGGTTTGCGGGTTGCCCTGCTCCCAAAAGTAGAGGAAGTTTGCTTTCTCCAACTCCTCCAGCAGCGCATCATCCGCCGGTGAGAGCGATGTTGGCACTGGAGGGAGCGCCGGCCTGAGGTGTTGTTCGTCCGCAATGGCTAAAAGGAAGGGAATGCGCCACGAGAAGGGCAGGCAAAGACCCAGGCCCGCCATCTGCTTCAGCAGATCCCGGCGCGGTAGGTTCTTAGGTTTGGGATGTTCCTTGTGTTTCCCGCTCACCTCGTGAAGTTTAGACGATTTCCGAGCTGCATGTCGTGTCCGGGAACCACAAAAAGCAAAAGCCCTGTGCCCTCACCGGGAGTTATTCGCAGGTCGCATTCAACTAGTCCACACCAGTGTCATAGAATGTAGGGGACGGCATGACTGGCAAGCGAAAGATTGTGATTTGGACCTTTGGGATTGCAACTCTCGGAGGTGTCCTCGCTGGAGTGCTCGTTGCCATTCACAAGGCACAGCCGATAACGATAAAGGGCGCTGTCCTTCGCGAGGACACCGATCCACAAAAGCAACTTCCTATTGCTGATGTTCAAATAATAGGAACGGACGGTTCGGCCATCAGTACTTCCACATCTGATTCCGCGGGCTTCTTTAGTTTGACTTTGCGCCGGGGACTCAGGAGACGTCAGCCACTCACACTGCGATTCCGGCATCCAGATTACCAGCCACTCGATTTGAACGAATTTGTGGGGGACAAAATCTACATCGCTCGTATGGTGCCAATTTCTCATGAGACCAAGGCCCATGTGCAATCCGATCACGGCGATGCCACGGTCTCCAACGTGCGGGTTCGGTATTCCGTAAAGGCCACGACGGAAGCGGATGTCGGTAGCGCGGTGAAGACGTTCCAAGTCGTGAATACCAGTGATGTCCCTTGCAAGGGTCGTCACCCGTGTTCGCCCGACGGAAAATGGAAGGCGGCGTTGAGTTCCACATCTCTCGATGCGGGCGAGGGGAACGAGTTCCGAAACGCCAGAGTTTCTTGCATCGCGGGCCCGTGCCCCTTCGCGCAGGTTGAGTTCGAAGATCTTTCGCGCGGAGGCCGGAAGGTCAACGTTTCGGTGCGGAACTGGTCTGACACTACGACTTTCCTGGTGGAGGCTGAAGTGGTCCACCCCATGGTCAGCGATCTTGTGCGCGAGTCGTATCCGGTGATTTTCGGCCAGACGTTGAATTTCAGTTTGCCGCTCTTAGCCGAGGGACCGAGCATTGAAGCGGAGATAAATGGAGATTCAATTGTTTTTCCGCTGGGGCCGGACCTCTTTCTGAGTTGGGCCGACTGTCACGTCAGAGTCGATAAGGACCAAGCCAAAGCCTATCGCTGTGAGCTCAAGCCTGGGTATCGGTTTAAATAGTCGATTTGTAGCTAGCTGGAGTAAAACCAGATCTAAAGCAGGGGCAACGTTGACTTAATCTGCTTGGCGATCTCGGCCTCTGGTAAAGAAGCGTCGATTATCACAGCGTCGGTTGGTTCTTCCAAACTTGCAAACTGGCTAGCTAGCAAGGTTTCTCTGGCAAAATGCGCCTGCCGCTTTTGCAGCCGGGAATAAAACAGCTCAAAGCTACCCTTCAGATATACGATCTTCATCTCCATTCCTTGCTGCAGTTGCTCGCGATAGCCCTGTTTGAGGGCGGAGCAGGCAAGCACAACATTTCGCCCTTTTCCCGTCTGTTGCAGAACGAAATCGTGGATCGCCCACAGCCACGGGCGGCGATCGGCGTCGTCGAGGGGAACACCGCAGCTCATCTTCTCTTTATTCGAGGCGGAGTGGAAATCATCGGCATCAACAAACATCCAGCCCAGAGTTTGAGCAAGCAATTGTCCAACGCTTGTCTTGCCTGAACCTTCCACTCCCATGACGAGGACTACCAAGAAAATGCTCCAGGGCAGTCAAGTGTACCAGCCCGTTGGAATCAATCGGGGCAGGCGGTTACGTCTGTCGCACGGCGTTGTTGTCGACGACAACGGTTTGCTGAGCCAACATGCGTCGTTTAAGGCTGACGTAGATGGGTTCACTATCGAGCAACGTCGCTACAACCATCGCGCCAAGAGACGCCACAAGCAAAGCTAAGGTTAGGTCACCGCGTCCGGTCATCTCAACCGTAAGTACGACCCCGGTTAGAGGGGCTCGAACGCTGGCGCAGAAAAGCGCCGCCATTCCGACTACTGCAAAGGCGACGGGAGAAAAACCCAGCGTGGGCATGAGATGGTTCAGGGCTTCCCCGAGAAGTGCACCCGAGGAAGCGCCTAGTAATAAGAGCGGCGCGAAGAGGCCTCCTGGCGTGGCCGCGGCATATGACCACGGTCCGATGAGAAAGCGCAGGAGGAAAATGATCAGCAGCGCTTCGATGGCGTGGCGCTCGGAAAAAATTGTCTGAGTCAGTGCATCTCCACTGCCGACCAACGCTGGAGCGAACCATGCGGTAAGTCCGACCACCGCCCCGATGAATGCAGCCCGAGTCACAGAGGAGATAGCAGCCAGGCGGTCTGAAAGACGAAGCAGGGCTAAAATCAAGTTGTTGTATAGGGCACCAACCGCACCCAGCAACGCGCCCAGCATGAGAAATGGAAAAAGCAACCAGGATTGGGTTGAACTGACGTGCTTCAAAGTGAAGTCCAGGTTGTTGCCTAGAATTATTCGCACGATACAGACTGCGACGGATGCAGAGCCGAGAGTCGCGATCAGGAGCCAGGGAGTAAAGCGGGTCGTCAGTTCTTCGAAGACGAAAACTGATCCGCCAATGGGGGCGTTAAATGCGACTGCGAGACCTGCCCCTGCGGCGGCTGCCTCGACCACCTTGCGATCCTCCTGCTCGCGCACGACCCACTTGGAAACCAACGAGCCGAGTGAGGCACCCATCTGGACGGTCGGCCCCTCGCGGCCAAGTGCGAGGCCGGAGCCCAGAGCGAGCAGACCCCCGAAGAACTTGACCGGTACGATAACGGGAGGAGATGGTTCCATCTCCCCCGTCATCACTGCCTCGACGTGTTGAACTCCGCTGCCCGCAGCGAAAGGCGCAAAACGAACCACCAGAATGCGGGCCAGTCCGGCGGCGATGGCGCCGAGCACGACTGGCGCCATCCAGCCGGTGTGCGGCCATGAGTGTGACCGGTACACGAGCGCGTCGCGCAGACGGTCTGCTTCCGCAAGAAAATACCGGAAAGCCGCACCAATCAATCCGATCATTGTTCCAGCCACAAGACTGGCTGCGGCAAGTCGGGCTACGCGTGAGTTCAAGAGTGCCATGAAAACAAGGCTCCGTTGCGACCGGGGAGTAACGGAACTGACAAGTGCTCGTCGGACAGGTCCTGCAGCCAAAAAAAAGATCCGGGCAAACCGCGCCTTGCGAAACAGGGCTCACTGATCACGGGGCACCCGATCTCGGTCAAGTTTAGTGACAGCTTTGACGCTTCTGACCTGTAAGTTCTACCAGTTTCGATCGCTTCATAACCTGCGTAGTCTTGTATCGTGGCAGCACTATCAGGCGCAGTTCGCCCGCTATGTCCACAGCGCTGATCTGCAGAATTGCTTGGGGCGGAACTATATCTGTAGGCTTGCCGCTGCGGACCATATACTCTTCCAGCAGTGGCTGTCAGGCTGACAAGGAGAAAAAATGCGATTCCAGCAACTATGGTTAACGGCCGTTCTCTCGGTTTTTTCGTTGTACGCGTGCTCGAGCGTAGCCGCCCAAACCGCAAATGCTACTCCCAACTCAGATTTGCCGCAGACATATGCGGCCACGGCATTTGGACAATCCGGCGCTCTTGCTGGCAAAAGCTTTGGGGTGACGGTAAATGTCACGGCATGGACCAGCGATCAGGAGGTCCACAATTTCGCGGCCGTTCTGAAAAGTGGTGGCCCCAACGGACTGGTCAGCGCCCTGGGGAAATCGCAAGAGGTAGGCCGCCTGTCGCCCACTGGGTTCGTCGGCAGCGCCTTTCGCATTGCACGGCTGAAACCAGCGGCGGGGGGAGAAACCAAAATCATCATGGTTACCGACCGCCCGATCTCTTTCGGTGAAGCGTATAACAGCACACGTTCCCGCGACTACCAGTTCGGCATCGTGGTGCTGAACTTAGATAAGGATGGAAATGGCACGGGAACCCTGGCGCCCGTATGCAAAATCAAATTCAACAAGAAGGATGAACTGGAGATCGAAAACTACGGCCAGAAACCTTTGCGCCTCGCCAATGTGCGGCGGATGAAATAAGGACACCTAAGATCACTCTGCCTTGTGCCAGGTTTTGTCCGGCGCGTACCCCGTTATAGTGCTGGCCAGATCGGCTGTCTTGGGACCGAGGTCTTTCTGATAGATGACTCCATCCTGACCGACGATGAAAGTCATCACGCCTGAGGAACGGTAGTCAGCGGGATAGGCCAGGAGCGCGAAGCCGCCGGTCATCTCGCCGTTCAGGATATAACTCTTGGCACCGCCGGGCGCACTCTTTTCTTGTGCAGTCAGGATCCGATAATAGTAGCCGTGGAAAGGCGAAGGTCCCTCGCCCTGTTTTTTGCCGTATCCCTCGCCAGCGGCGTAGGCCACCAGCGGTCCGGCGGGACTCTCCTCTTCACCCTCGGCAGTTTTCCAGTACAGCCCGTTGTGCTGGCCTTCGTCGCTGGCAAACTTTTGCGCGTATTGCTGAGGTTTGCCATCACGTGACTGACTGTAGTAATCGTTCTCGGCATCGATGAGGGCATCCAGGACCTCCATTGCCGCGAACTCATTTTTGCCGATGCGGCGGAACAGGATTTCTTTCGTGGCAGCCTCGGTGTCGAAGTACCAAACTCCAGCTTTGCTAACCAGCGGTAAAGGTACGGGCCAATTCTCAGCTCCGACAAAGAGTGTCGTGGTCCCATTCGGCTCTTTTGCCAGCCGGTGCATCTGCTGGTATTTGGCAACGAACTCATCCCTGCTCTTCTTGTCCTGGACGTCGTCGCTGGAGGAGACGATTGGAGCTCCAGCCGGTCCCAGAATTTCGAGCATAGCTGACTTGTCGCCGCTCTGAGCGGCAGCGAAGAGGGCCTGACTTGCATCGTCAGCAGAGGGAAAGGTCTTCTGTCCAGCCTGCTGGGAGAACCCAAGCCCTGTCAGGATAAGCAGCAACAAGGGTAGGAGAGAGCCCACATTTGCCAAAGAGTGTTTTTCCGTTTCCTGGATCAGCGAGCGCTGTGACATTAGCATCTTCTCCATTTGATTAGGTGAGATCGTTGTATGCGTCATGAGTGCGCTATGCTCAGCGTTTTCTGGCGCCGCCCGTACGTGCGGCTCCGCCGCTGGCGCGTGCCGCCCCACCTCCGCCGGTATAGCTCGATCGCCCTCGTGCTTGCGTGGCGGCGGTGCTTCCTCCTGCGCCGTAGTCACTGAAGGCGCCGGACTTCGTTCCTGGGTCGCGGTTCTGGCCATATCCGCGAGCGGCCTCATTCTGCGCACGATTTTGCACCTGCGCCTGATTGTTCTGCACGTTGCCCCGATTCGCGGGCAGCTGGCTCGGCTTATTGGCGTTCGCAGGCAATTGGGCCGGCCTATTCGTGGCGGTGTTCCCGCCCGGGTTGATGTTCACAGTATTGCCGCCCCGATTGACGGTGTTGCCGCTCATGTTGCCGCCGCGATTCACTGTATTCCCACTACGATTTACATTGGTATTTCCGCTACGGTTAATGTTGGCGTTTCCGCCATAGGGCGTTGGCCTCGGGTAGTTATTGGGGTTACGGTAGTAGGAATTCCGGTTCACAAACACGTTGCTCCTGGATACATAAACGTTGCGGTTGTACATCACATTCCCGCCGTGCCAGTTGCAGTTCCAGGAATTCCATCCCCAACCGCAGCATCCTCCGCCATTGATGGCCGCCCCGATCATCATTCCAACTCCAAACGAGATAACGGCCGCGGCAGCCACGTCCGCGCCGCTGTAACCGGGATAGACTGGCACCGGCGTGCCGTACACGACCGTTGGGTTGTAAGTGGGAACGTAGACGACTTGGGGATTGGCAGGCTGGACGATAATCGTAGTCTGGCTCCCGGTGCCCTGGGTCGTGACCGTCTGTTGCGGAGTGGTCTTGAGATTCCCGGCGTCTTTTGCCTTTCTACGAAGTTCCTGCACCGCCTTCATCACGTCCTGCTGCTGGTTGAAATATGCATCGCCCAGCGCCGAAGTCCAGGAGAGATTCTTGCTCATGTTGTCGAGCACAGCGGGAAACTGCGTCAATGCTTTCACGCTTTCGTCCCACGGTTGCTGGTCGACCGCCTTGGCCAGGTCTTCGCCCTTCAGGTTGCTGTTTTGCTGCATCCATCGGTCAGCTTCTACGATGTGGGTCGGGAAAGTCGATCCAGCCAGAATCTGCGCCACCAGGGCGTCCGGGTAAAGGGCGATGGGCGCAACCAATTGCTCCAGCTGCTCAGCCGACTGACCCTCTGGCGCTTGGGCCGCTGGCGGCGTCGACTGGTAGGCATTGGCCTCTAGCGGGAAGGTTGCAATCACCATGGTCCATGCTAGGAGGAACGCCGTTATCTGTTTCGAAGTCCTCACTGTGCTCTTCACGCTTCGTCTCCGATCGTGTTGCGATGTTGCTATTGCGAAACTGTTCTACGCACGTCTCCTAAATTCAAGAGCATGCAGAATCGGACATCTGCCTGTAAGAACCGCGTGGTCCATACGGCATTTCGCTCGAAGGTCTCCTGCCAGCGATTCGTCAACAGAACTTCGATGATTTTCTGAATCAGAATATTGGTCAGCAAGAACGTATACGACTAGCAAAACTCTTAGTTCGGAGGCAGTGCTTGAGAACAGCCCGGCAGAAGTTCAAACGCGGACTACGCAACCCGCTTCGTCGCCAGAGACGTTACGAGGCTTGTCCTCTCCTCGGCGGCGTTGGCGATTTTCATTGCATTCCAGTCATAGGGAAGCTCCTTGCCGCATTCGAGGCAGACCACGTACGTACCTGTGACGCTGGCCTTCCTGCGACCGGAACCAGGGCGAATGGTCATAGGAAAACTGTAGCGAAGGTGCCAACATCCGAAAACCGCGTTGAGCAATTTTCCCAACATACGCCCTCCTACACGCTTCCGCTTCGTCGAAAACAGAAACCGCGCCCCACGCCTCAAGATGGAAAGGCGCTCCCTTACACCGCTCGGCGGCGCCAGGAAGCGCTCCGGCGGCGAGGAACGTCACTGTGCGGCGTCGCCGCCCGTATTCGGATTACAGCAGGACCGCCCCCACAAATGGAACTAGCAGAAACACTAGAAAACGGAAATAAATTGCATGTTAGTCTGCCAGTCCAATCTTGAGGTTTTCAGCCGCTTGGACCGAATCAACCCGTCGCTCGCCGTCTTCAATCCAATACGAGATTGCTCTTGAGCAACGACGGGAACACTCCCACGTGTCATTCTCTTGAGTCATCAGTTCAGCACCGCCAGGTCCGCGACTTCGGCTTTGAACTTTGACCAGGCGGAGGCTGTCGCAATTGCTTCAAGTTCGTACTCTCGTGGTCGATGATTTTTCGTCTTTCCGGCGGCGCGTGTGCTGGATGCTGGAGGAAAATCCCGAAGTGCGACTCATCGGCGAGGCCGCCGATGGAGCAGAGGCGGTTCAGAAAGCCGTAGAATTTCAGCCAGACCTCATTCTGCTGGACAGCGACCTTCCAAAACTAAGTGGAATCGAAGCTGCCCGACAAATCCGGAAAGTCGTTCCCAAGTCCAAACTACTCTTCGTTAGCCAGGATT
>Ga0210395_10003459_pt1 | contig 12094 bp, 8 predicted proteins | sample IncBWH4OmetaG_FD_150861 | JGI IMG/M metagenome (GOLD analysis project Ga0210395, IMG submission 150861) | Forest soil microbial communities from Barre Woods Harvard Forest LTER site, Petersham, Massachusetts, United States - Inc-BW-H-4-O ...
GGGCAGATCTTGAGCGGCCGGTCGAAGCACCCGCAACGACAGGCAGGTCCCGTCGACAGCGACCGGCGGCAGAACGGCATGCAACCGGACCGCGAAACCTCCGACGCCCACCGTGGTCAGCTGACCGTCCACCCATGGTTGCGCGTCGTCGAGACGCCGACCCGCCGCCAGGGCCAGCCGCTGCGCCAAGCGTCGCACGGCTGCTTCGTCGGCAAATCGAACATCGCTGCGCCGCAAACCGTTTCCATCGTCGACCCACACCGCGTCCGGCGCGGTGACCAGCACGTCGGTGGTGCCGTCCGCGCACAACAGTGGCTCGAGGATCCCGGCGCCGGTCAGCTCGGTCTGCAGGACCCGGAGATTGCTCAGCAGCTCGGTGTCGCCGAGCACCCCGCCCGATTCGGCGCGGATCGCGTCGGCAACCACCATGGGGCGCAGCGGGCCGGATTCCGTCGCCAGCCGCTCACGCACCCGGTCGATGAGAGAACCGGTCATGCCGCCCGGCCTTCCGACCGGGCCACCGGGCGCGCAGGCAGCACAGCCATAACCCGGCTGGCCGCTGCCGCCAATGCAGAGCGCCGCCCGAACCTCAGACCACCGTGTTCGAGTTGCTCGGCCAACCTCGGGTGAGGCCTCATCGCCGCCAACAGCGGTACGCCGGCGATCTCAGCCACCTCGTTCGCGCGCAGGCCGCCTGGCGAGGGTCCGCGTACGACCACTCCGACATTGGGATTGATGCCGATGAGCACCGCCGCGATCGTCGCCGTGGCCGCGCACGCCCGCACATCGCATGGGGTGACCACCACGACGAGATCGGCGGTATCCAAGGCGGTTTGAGTGGCGTCGGTCAATCGACGCGGCAGGTCGCAGACCACGGTCGCCCCGCCGCGGCGGCCGGCGTCGATGACTGCGCTCACGGCCCCGGCATCCAATTCGTATCCCCGACGGGTGCCTGACAGCATGCAGATCCCGCGGTATCGCGGCAGCGCCCCGCGCACCGCCGACCAGTTCAGCCGCCCGCCCTGCAGCGCCAGGTCGGGCCAGCGCACGCCCGGGGCGGTTTCGCCGCCCACCAGCAGGTCGATGCCACCACCCCATGGGTCGAGATCGACCAACAACGGATCGGTGGCGAGTTGCGCCAAGGCGGCCGCGAACAGTGAGGCACCCGCCCCGCCGCGCCCACCGATAACGGCGACTACCTGGCCGAGAGCGCCGTCGTCGCGCGCGAATTCGCCCGCATCGGCGAATCCGCGGACCAGATCGCGCTCTTGTGCGGGCAGCCTGAGCACGTGCCGGGCACCCACCTCGATCGCCGCGGCCCACGTCGCCGACGCGGGCTCGCTGCCGGTCACGACGATCACGTGTGCGCGGCGTGGCAGTCCAGCGCGTGCGCATGCTTGCGCCGCGGCCTCGTCGAGCACCACCGCTGCGGCCGCCGACCACGTTTTCCTGCTAATCGGAAATGTGTTGCCGGCGTGGACGACCCGCACACCGACGGCCGCGGCGACCCGGTCGACCTCATCGCGCATTACGGATTCGGCCAGGACGGCCAGGATCCCGCGTGCGCAGCCAGTGCCGGTAGGGGTGGTCATTGGCCCACCGTGCCCGGGCGCGATCCTCCGCCGCCAGTCCCGAACGAGGATCTGTGGACAACGCCCGATCTGTGCACAACTCGCGGCCCAGCGCCCGTCAAAGTCGGCGCCGACGGCGGGAACTCACCCCACAAAAGGGACGACCCCCGCCAGGGGGGGAGGAGGCGAGGGTCGTCGTGAATCAGCCCCGGGGGGTCGGGCTGATACACCCTCGGCTAAGCCGAGTACTGCTTACTATACACATGACAGCATCGCGCAGCGCAAGTGCTGTTTGAAGTTGCGCCCATGGCATTCGGCCACATTCAGCCAGGACAGCGCGGTCGTCGCGAGCAATCGAACCGTGGTTGACCGGGTGTTTTGTGGGCGCCCTCGCGTTTTGTCACGTGGTCCACCTATGCTGGGGCCGTGACCGTCCCGGACTCGGCCGCTGACCAGCAAACATCATCGATAGACACCGGTCCCAGCACTCGCACCGCCGCGTTTTTCGATCTTGATAAGACCATCATCGCCAAGTCCAGCACGCTGGCGTTCAGCAAACCTTTCTTCGACCAGGGATTGATCAACCGCCGCGCCGTGCTCAAGTCGAGCTACGCCCAGTTTCTGTTCCTGCTCTCCGGCGCCGACCACGATCAGATGGACCGCATGCGCATCCATCTGACCAACATGTGCACCGGCTGGGATGCCCAGCAGGTCAAGTCGATCGTCAGCGAAACGCTGCACGACATCGTCACGCCTCTGGTATTCGCCGAGGCCGCGGACCTGATCGCCAGCCACAAGCTGTGCGGCCGCGATGTCGTGGTGGTGTCGGCGTCCGGCGAGGAGCTGGTGGCACCGATCGCGCGTGCGCTCGGCGCCACCCATGCGATGGCGACCCGCATGGTCGTCGAGGACGGCAAGTACACCGGAGAGATCGGGTTCTACTGCTACGGCGAAGGCAAGGTCCAGGCGATCCGAGAGTTGGCCGCACGTCAGGGCTACCCTCTCGAACACTGCTACGCCTACTCGGATTCGATCACCGACCTGCCGATGCTCGAAGTCGTCGGCCATCCAAGCGCGGTCAACCCTGACCGCGCGCTGCGCCGCGAAGCGACCGCCCGCGGCTGGCCGGTGCTGGCATTCTCGCGGCCGGTATCGCTGCGCGACCGCATCGGAACACCGTCGGGAGCCGCGGTCGCCACGACCGCCGCGGTGGGCGTCAGCGCGCTGGCCGCCGGCGCGTTGACGTACTCGCTGCTCCGCCGGTTCTCGCTGTAGCAGCGCACCGTCGCTGCTACAGCAAACTTCTCCGGGTCACTGGTCGATATCACTTCAGCGTTTTCACGGCAATTGACTCTTGCTGTGACCCGGGTCACGGAGTACAAAGGAGTGACGGAAGCCCGGTGAGGCCAAGATCGAGCCGGAAGAGAAGGCACGATCTCCCGAAATCGGGTAACCCAGCACGGTTCCCGGCACCCACGCGGAGTCACAGCCGCGATAATGGCAGAAGTGTTGCGGGCCTGCGTAATTGCGAAGAGTGGATGGCGTCGACAGCCCTTTGGGTGGGGTTGCAGCCGGAAGCGTCGCAAGATCGCCGAGGCCACCCCACGCAACCCAGAGTTGCACGCTTGGTAACCGAGTTCCGTGCTAGCGGGCGGCGAGCCGAAATCCTTCGGATCGTCGCCCGCTTTATTCGTCCGTACCGCTACCGCCGGCCGCTGCACCGCTCACCGCGACGCGGCTTCGGCAACCTATTCAGCAAGCGCTTCAGCAATCGAGAACGCCTCTTGCGCGCCTGTGCGCAGGGCCCGGCAACACAGCACCAACCAGGCGGCCATGCCGTCGGGCGTTCCCGCCGCAAACCCGCGCGCGGCATCGCGGTACTCGGCCGCACGACGCATCCAGCTGACCTCCGGCACGCCCAATCCATGCGGGTCGAGCCCGGTGGCAATCGTCACCAGCCGCGACACCGCCCGTGCCACCACACCGTCCGCACTGCCGAATGGCGCCAGGGTCAGCAGTTCACCGTGCGCGACCGAGGCGATCACCGCGGCCGGCGCCCGGGTGCCACCGGTGACGATCTTGCCGAGCAACTCGAGGCGGGGCCCGATATCGCCGTCAGCGCGTGGCCGGCCCAATCGACTCTCGTCGACCAGGTCGGCGGCGGCGAGCATATGCAGTCGTGCCAGCGCCTGCAGCGGCGCCCGCTGCCACACGCCGGCCAAGGCGGTCTCGCCACCTTCCAGCGCCTGCGCGACGCGCAGCGCGCCGGCGAATACCGGGTCGCTGGTCGCGGAGACGTCCAGATGCTCGTCCAGTTTCAGCCTGCCGTCGAGCACCGCCGAGGCCCTCGCGGCCCGCAGCGAAGCCTCGGCCGCCGTCACCGGCCAGCGCCGCAGGTTGGCACGATGGCGATGCGCGCGGCCGAGCGCATCCCGGGCCTGGTCGCTGGCGGCGGCGACACCGGGCAGCTCCATCAGCGGAGCCAACGGGTCAGAAGTCACGAACTGTCACGATAGGGCTCGGTTTCTGGCGGCGACCCGCCGCGCCCGGCTTCGCCGCCCTTGCGATCGCCGCGGGTTTCTGGCGGCGACCCGCCGCGCCCGGCTTCGCCGCCCTTGCGATCGCCGCCCTTGCGATCGCCGCGCGTTTCTGGCGGCGACCCGCCGCCGGGAATCGCCGCCAGCAGTTGCCGGGTGTATTCGTGCCGCGGCCGCGTAAATACCTCCTCAGCGGGCGCGTGTTCAACCACCTGGCCAGCTTGCATCACCATCACTTCATCGGCGATCTGCCGGACGACGGCCAAGTCGTGACTGATGAACAGATAGCTCAGACCCAGCGCGTCCTTAAGCCCGGCAAGCAATTCGAGTATCTGCGCCTGCACCAAGACGTCGAGCGCGGAGACAGCTTCGTCGCAGACCAGCACCTCCGGCCGCAACGCCAGCGCCCGCGCGATCGCGACCCGTTGGCGCTGGCCGCCCGACAATTCGCGAGGGCGGCGGTCCAGCACCGACAACGGAAGCGCCACCTGCTCGACCAACTCTCGCACAGCCGCGCGCCGCTCGCGGCGGCTACCGACGCGGTGAATGCGCAACGGTTCCTCGATGGCCCGGAACACTGTGAACATCGGATCCAGGCTGCTGTAAGGGTTTTGGAAGACCGGTTGCACCCGCCGGCGAAACCCCAGAGCCGCTCGCCGGTTCAGCGCGGCAACGTCAAGGCCGCCGAAAGTCACCGTCCCGGAGGACGGCGCAAGCAGACCCAGCACCATGCGCGCCAGAGTGGATTTCCCAGATCCGGATTCGCCGACGATGGCCAGTGTGGTCGCTCTGCGCAGACGAAACGACACGCCGTCGACAGCACGGAATTCGGTTTTCCGCCAAGGTGTTCCGCGGCTTGAACGGTAGACCTTGGTGAGCTCGGAGGCAACCAGGAGACCGCCGGCCTCAGCGTCGGATTCTCCGCCGGACGTCGCGTTGCCGGTCCGCGGTCGAGCCGTCGTCCCACCGGCCGCGCGCGGCGCGGCGGCAACCAACTGTCGGGTGTAGGGGTGCTGTGGGTCGCTCAAGATCCATTGTGCTGCACCGGTTTCTACTACGCTACCGCGTCGCATGACGATCAGTTGCTCGGCTCGCTCGCCTGCGAGCGCGAGATCGTGGGTGATCAGCAAGACCGCCGTGCCCAGTTCCGCGGCCAGATGCTGCAGATGGTCGAGCACCTGGCGCTGCACAGTGACGTCCAGTGCGGAAGTCGGCTCGTCAGCGATCAGCAAGCGCGGGCGGCCGGCCAGCCCGATCGCAATCAGCGCACGCTGAGACATCCCGCCAGACAGCTGATGCGGATACCGTCGGGCCTGAGTCGGCGGGTCGGACATTCCGGCTTCCCCGAGCAGTTGCAGTGATCGTTGCCGCGTATCGCTGATATTGTTGGCGCGCAACGCCTCCCGTATCTGGAAGCCGATCTTCCACACCGGGTTGAGGTTGGTCGTCGGGTCCTGCGGCACATAGCCGATGCCAGTCCCCCGAATCGAGCGCAGCCGTCGCGGATCCGGCGACGTGATGTCGAAGCCGTCGAATACGATGCGGCCGGCGGTGATTCGTCCGCCCGGCGCGAGCAGGCCGAGAATCGCAGCGGCCGTCGTCGATTTTCCGGAGCCGGATTCACCGACAACGGCAACGGTCTGACCGCTGCGCACGGTCAGCTCGACGTTATGCACGGCGGGAGGATCGTCGCCGAATCTCACTTCCAGGCCCGCGACGCTCAGCAGCGGCAGCTCGGCGCAAGACCCGCGGCGCTCCTCCGCATCGCTGCGCTCTGCATCGTCGCCGACGCGGATCATGACCGCCACGCTCGTGATGTGGAATCCAGGGCGTCGCGCAATACGTCGCCCATCATCAAAAATGCCAGCACCGCAAGCGCAAGGGCCCCAGCGGGATAGAACAAGATCGGCGAGCCTGCCCGCAGCCGCGTCTGCGCCACGTTGATATCGCCGCCCCATGACACCACTGAAGGCGGCAGCCCCACACCGAGGTAGGACAGCGTCGCCTCGGTCACGATGAACAGACCCAGCGAGATCGCGGCGACGGCGATCACTGGGCCAAGGGCATTGGGCACGACGTGGCGTATCAATATCCCGAACCTGCTCAACCCCAGCGCCTGCGCGGCCACGACGTAATCGTTGTCGCGCACCGCGAGCACGGCCCCGCGCGCGATCCTGGCCAGCTGCGGCCAACCGAACAGCGCGAGAATCGCGACCACCGTCCATACGGTGCGATGATGCATGACCTGCATGAGCACAATGGCGGCCAACAACAGCGGGATTCCGAAGAACACATCGGCGACGCGGGAGACCACCGCGTCGATCCAGCCGCCGTAAAAGCCGGCCAGCGCGCCCAGCGCCCCGCCGACAACGAAAACCACAAGGGTGGCACCAACGCCGACGGTGATCGAAGCGCGGGCACCGTAAACCGTGCGGGCGTAGATGTCGTGGCCCTGCAGGTCGGTACCGAACCAATGCGCGGCCGACGGTGCGAGCAGGCTCTGATACGGGTCGGCGTAGCCGGGATCGGCTGACGTGAACAATGCCGGAAACATCGCCACCACAAGAAAGAACAGAATCAGCGCGGCGGCGACGACGAATTTCGGACGTCGCCGCAGGCCCCGCCAAGTATCACGCCAAAACCCGGCGCCGCCAAGCACCTCGGTGTCCCGATCAGCCATAGCGGATCCTGGGATCCAGCGCCGCGTACAGCAGATCCACGATCAGGTTCGTCAACAGATAAATCACCACCAGCACCGTCACGATCGACACCACCGTTGGTGCTTCCTGGCGGGTGACGGCCTGATAGAGCACACCACCGACACCGTGGATGTTGAAGATTCCCTCGGTGACGATCGCGCCGCCCATCAGCGCCCCGAGGTCGGCGCCGAGGAATGTCACCACCGGGATCAGCGAGTTTCGCAGGATGTGGACCGTGACCACCCTGGGCCGCGACAGGCCGGTCGCCGTAGCGGTGCGCACATAGTCGGCGTGCGCGTTCGCGGCCACCGCAGAGCGGGTCAACCGCACCACGTACGCCAACGACACCGACCCCAGCACCACACCGGGCAGCAGCAACCGCGCGAATGTCGGCTGATCACCCACGGTGACCGCGGCGACACCCAACCGGACACCGAAGACGAACTGCGCCAGAAACCCCAGCACGAAGATCGGCACCGCGATGACGATCAGACTAGTGATCAGCACCCCGGCATCGAAGGTCCCGCCTTGCCGCAGCCCGGCGATCACCCCGAAGCCGATCCCGAGGACCGCCTCCACCGCCAGGGCAATCAACGCCAGCCGGATGGTCACCGGAAACGCCTGGGCCAGAACGACACTGACCGGCAACCCGGAGTAGGCACGCCCCAGATCGCCGTGCACGATGCCGCCAAGATAATGCAGGTACTGGATCAAGAACGGGTCGTTCAGGTGGTATTGGGCGCGCAGTTGCGCGGCCACCGCGGGGCTCAGCGGACGGTCACCGCCCAGGGCGGCGATCGGATCACCGGGCAGCAAGAAGACCATGCCGTAGATCAGCAGGGTGGCCCCGAGAAAGACCGGAACCATGATCCCGACGCGTCGAGCGATATACCAGCCCATCTCAGGCCTTCACGATGTGCTCGTAGTCGGGCAAGCCGTTCCAGGTCAGTGCGACGTGGCTGACCGCCGGTGACCTTCCGGCCACGCTGATCGTGTACCACAACGGCACGACCGGCATATCCCGGAAAAGGATTCGCTGTGCAGCGTTGGCCAGGGCAAACGACTCCTGCAAGCTGGGCGCGGCTTCGGCCGCGCCGATCGCGGCGTCGAATTGCGGGTTGGAATAGCCGACGTCATCGGCGCCCGCCCCGGTGACGAAAAGCGGCTCCAAGAACTCCAGCATCGACGGGAAGTCGCCCTGCCAACCCGCGCGGAAAGCGGTGGCGATGCTGCGGGTGGTGACCTGGGTGCGAAACGTGGCGAACGTCGGCTGCGGCACACCGACCGCGTCGATACCCAAGATGTTCTTGATGCTGTTGGCCACCGCGTCCACCCACTCCTGGTGTCCGCCGTCGGCGTTGTAGGTGATCGCGTACCGGCCGGACCATTTCGCGATGGCATCGGCTTGCGACCACAGCCGCCGCGCACGGTCCGGATCGAACTCGAGCGCATCGTTGCCCACGATGTGCGGGTCGAAACCGGGCAGCGAACTCGCGGTGAAATCGCGGGCCGGTGCACGCGCTCCGGAATAGATCTGGCGGCAGATCTGTGCCCTGTTGATGGCCGCCGAGAGCGCCTGTCGGCGCAACCTGCCTTCCTCGCCGCCGAAATGGGACAGCCGCAGCGGGGTGTCGAGGGTCTGGTTCACCGCTGCCGGCGCGCTGACGTAACGATCGCCCAGATCTCGGCGGTAGACCGACAGCAGGCTGGACGGAATGGTGTCCAGCACATCGAGATTGCTGGACAGCAAGTCGGCGTATGCGGTCTCTAGGTTGGCGTAGAAGACGAAACGCAGACCCTTGTTCTGCGGGATCCGGTTGCCGTGGTAGCCGGGGTTGGGCACCAGGTCCAGTTTGACGTTGTGTTGCCAGGCCGCACCGCCCGGCGCGTCGTCAAACTTGTATGGGCCGTTGCCGACCGGGTGCTGACCAAAGCTCGTCATATCCTTGAGCGCTACGGCCGGCAATGGATAGAACGGCGAAAACCCAAGCCGCAGTCTGAAGTCGATGGTCGGCGCCTTGAGCTGCACGGTGAACTGGTGGTCGTCGACGACGCGCAACCCGGACATTGTGGTTGCCGCCGGTTTGGGCGCAGCCACTTCGTCGAAACCGGCGATCGGGGTGAAGAAGCTCTGCTGTAGTTGCGCGTTGGCGGCCAGAGCGCCGTAATTCCAGGCGTCCACGAAGGAGTGCGCGGTCACCGCTGTGCCGTCGCTGAACGTCCATCCGGGCTTGAGGGTGATGCGGTAATTGATGTCATCGCTGGTCTCGATCGACTGGGCAACCTCCAGTTCGGGCCTGCCCTTGGCGTCATAGGACATCAGGCCCGCGAAGAGCCGGTCGATGATGCGGCCCCCATTGCTGTCATTGGTATTGGTCGGAATCAGCGGATTCTGCGGCTCACCGGCGTTGACGATCACCACATCGGTGCGCACGTTTCCCGCACCGCAGCCAGTCAGCGATGCGGCGGCGAGCAATCCGCAAGCCACAAAGGCCGCCGCAGCACGGACCCGACGCATGGGCCCGACCCTAGAGCCCCCGGCCGGGCCGGCTTAATGCGGTAGAGGTTGTTGCCGCCGCGGCAAGCAAACTTCTTCTTAACTGAGCGACGCCCGGACATCCCGGCGAGCGATCCCGATTACGCTCGTGCAGGTGACCGAGACCCACGCCGCGACCCTGTCTTACCCGCCGTCCGCGGAGTTCACCGCACAGGCGAACGCCAGCGAGGTGTTGTACCGCAAGGCCGAGCGAGACCGGCTCGCGTTCTGGGCCGAACAGGCCAACCGGCTGTCATGGTCCAAGCCCTACGACCAGGTGTTGGACTGGTCGGCGGCACCGTTCGCCAAGTGGTTCACCGGCGGAACGCTCAACGTCGCGCACAACTGCGTGGACCGTCACGTACAAGCCGGTAACGGCGATCGAGTCGCCATCCACTGGGAGGGTGAGCGGGTCGGCGAAGGCCGCACCCTCACCTACTCAGACCTGCAGACCGAGGTGTGCAAAGCCGCCAACGCGCTCAGCGGGCTGGGTCTGGTCGCCGGCGACCGCGTCGCCATCTATATGCCGATGATCCCGGAGGCCGTCGTCGCGATGTTGGCCTGCGCGCGCCTAGGCGTCATGCACAGCGTGGTGTTCGCCGGTTTCACCGCCACGGCGCTGCGCGCCCGAATCGCCGACGCCGAGGCCAAGCTGCTGATCACCTCCGACGGGCAGTTCCGCCACGGCAAGCCGGAGCAGTTGAAGGAAGCCGCCGACCAGGCGGTCGCCGACACCAGCACGATCGAACACGTCTTGGTGGTCCAGCGCACTGGCATCGACGTCCCGTGGAGGCAGGGACGCGACGTGTGGTGGCACGACGTCGTCGACTCGGCATCGCCCGAACACAGCGCCGAGGCGTTCGATGCCGAGCATCCGCTGTTCCTGCTGTACACCTCGGGCACCACCGGCAAGCCCAAGGGCATCGTGCACACCAGCGGCGGCTATCTCACCCAGGCGTCCTACACCCACCACAACGTCTTCGACATCAAGCCGGAAACCGACGTGTTCTGGTGCACCGCCGACATCGGCTGGGTCACCGGACACACCTACGGTGTCTACGGCCCGCTGTCCAACGGCGTAACCCAGGTTATCTATGAGGGAACCCCAAGCACGCCCAGCCAGCACCGGCATTTCGAGATCATCGAAAAGTACGGCGTGACAATCTATTACACCGCGCCGACGATGATCCGCACCTTTATGAAGTGGGGCCGCGACATCCCGGACGCCCGCGACTTGTCCAGCCTGCGGCTGCTGGGGACGGTCGGTGAGCCGATCAACCCGGAGGCCTGGCGCTGGTACCGCAAAGTCATCGGCGCCGACAGCATCCCGGTCGTGGACACCTGGTGGCAGACCGAAACCGGCGCCGCGATGATCTCGCCGCTACCCGGCGTCGCGGCCACCAAGCCGGGATCGGCGATGAGGCCGCTGCCCGGTATCTCGGCGAGGATCGTCGACGACGACGGCAATCAGCTTTCACCGCCGTCCACCGACGAGGGCGAGCACGTCACCGGATATCTGGTGCTCGACCAGCCTTGGCCGTCCATGCTGCGCGGCATCTGGGGCGATCCGGACCGCTACCGCGAGACGTACTGGTCGAAGTTCGCCGAGCAGGGCTGGTATTTCGCCGGCGACGGCGCTCGCTACGACTCCGACGGCGCGATCTGGGTCCTCGGTCGCATCGACGACGTGATGAACGTGTCCGGCCATCGCCTCTCCACCGCCGAAGTGGAGTCGGCGCTGGTCGGACATTCCGGGGTCGCCGAAGCCGCGGTCGTGGGGGCGACCGACGACACCACCGGTCAGGCGATCTGCGCGTTCGTCGTCTTGCAGGCCGATCATGCCGAGACGACGGGCGCCGAGATCATCGACGAGCTGCGCGCGGAAGTGGCCAGGGTCATCTCACCGATTGCCCGGCCCCGCGAACTGCACGTGGTGCCCGAACTGCCGAAGACGCGCAGCGGCAAGATCATGCGACGCCTGCTGCGCGACATCGCCGAGAATCGAGAACTCGGCGACACGTCGACGCTGCTTGATCCCGGTGTGTTCGAGGCGATCCGGGCCGCCAAGTAGCCGACACCGGCCAGCCGGCCAATCGCTTCTAGGCCGGGACGGGGACGAAGCCCGCGCCGGGACGGTTCTTGGCCTGCAGATCAGCCAAGTCGGCATTGATCGACTGAACTACCGCCGGCGTGTGCAGCGGGATGTATTTGGTGACGCAAACCGGCAGGTTTTCGCTGAACGCGCCGTGGATCATGCCGACCAGTTGATCGTTGACCGTCACAGGGGCGCCCGAGTCGCCCGGTTGTCCACACACCTGCATGAGGATGGTGCCCGGATCCTGGCCCGGGCCCCACGTGACGCCGCAGGAGTTGCCGGTGGTGCGGCCCTGCTTGCAGGCGATCTGCCCGAATGCTGGGTCGGGCCCGATGCCGTTGATCGCGAAACCACCGAAGTTCGCCACCGGTATCACCTTGGCCGGATCGAACTGGATCACCGCGTAGTCGAGGCCGTCGTTGCCGGCGACCATGGTTCCCACTGCGCCGCGGGCCTTTGCCGACTCGACGACCACCGGAGCGCCCGGGCCGCCGCAATGCGCCGACGTGAAACCGATCAGCTCACCCTTGCCGTCGGTGCCGATGGTGGTCAGGGTGCACAGGGTGTCGCCGTTGACGATGATCCCTGCCCCGCCACCGAGCGGGAGTTTGTCGTCAGCTCGTGCGGGTACGCCCGGCACAACGGCAAGGCCCACG
>Ga0210395_10003460_pt1 | contig 12094 bp, 10 predicted proteins | sample IncBWH4OmetaG_FD_150861 | JGI IMG/M metagenome (GOLD analysis project Ga0210395, IMG submission 150861) | Forest soil microbial communities from Barre Woods Harvard Forest LTER site, Petersham, Massachusetts, United States - Inc-BW-H-4-O ...
CAGTCAACAACCCGCCACGGCGAGTCGCACCGCCAGGAAAACCCGCCCCTGCGACCAGGCACAACACCCTGACGCTTGCTGAATAGCTACATGCCGCTCGTGGGCAAAGTGGCTGGGAGGTGGTCATTTCGTGGGCAAAGTCGAAGAGGCAACTACACACTTCTTGCTGTTATGTTCGAATGCCCCGTGCGGGAGGGCTCGAGGCGGAAGACTCTCAGCCGCGGCCGTAGAGGGACTCGGCCTGCCAGAAGAAGACGATGCCGACGGCGAAGAAGACGACGCCCCAAAGGGCGCCGAAGATCCACAGCTGGTCGTTGGTGACGATCGCGGGGCAGAAGGCCTGCAGTGCGTTGTTGGCCATGCCGACGGTGACGCGGACCCCGTTGATCTCCGTGATGCCGTGCTGCGCGAGGTTCACCACCTGCGAGTTGACCAGCTTGTCGCCCGTGTGAATCATGAACATGCTGCAGGCCGCTTCGTTGTACGGCTTGTTGCCCGCCGAGTTGATCCGGACAGACGACATGAGCGCCATCCGGACCAGCGAGATGAAGATCGCCGGCGGGTTAAGCGACAGGACCTGCTTCTCCCAGCCGTTCAGCTTGGCGGGCAGGGTGATGATGAGGTACATCACGCCGCAGAAGTACCGGGTGATCCGCAGGAAGAACGGGATCAGCTCGGAAACGTCCGCCAGCGAGCCGCCGAGCCTGGCGACGATCAGCGCCGCCCCGGTATTGAACAGCGTCTGCAGGATCACAGCGGGGATGATCAGCAGCCAGTACCAGCTCGGGTACTGGTGGCTCCCCAGCATGACGGCGACGAGCACGACGACGCCGACCAGCATCTGCTGTAGCTCGACGATCACGTAGGCGAGCGGCAGGGACGCCCGCGGGAAGTACAGCGCGCGGATCAGCTGGAGGTTGGCGCGCATCACGTTGGAGCCGGTCACGATCGACCGCTCGGTGAACGCGAATACGAACACGCCGACCATGAGGAACGCCGGGTAGTGATCCACGCCACGATCGGCCTGGAACAGCTTGCCGAAGATCAGGTAATACACCCCCGCGTTCAGCAACGGGGTGAGCACCTGCCAGAGCTGCCCGAGCTTCGCGTCGGTGTACATCGAGACGTTGCGCGCCGTGGCGTAGCCGGTAATGAAGTGGCGGCGCTGCCAGAGCGTCACCAGGTAATTCTTCAGCGACGGCCGCGCTCCCGACAGCTTCAGCCCGTGGTCTGCGGCGAGCTGTGCCAGGTCCTGGTCAGGCACCTTGGGCGCGTCGGGCGCGATGACGGCTCCCGCCTCCAGGCTGCCTGGCGCGCTGATCTGACCACGACCGCTGTTCTCCACGAGCGGGAAGTCTATTGGACGTCTGCCCCGGTAAGCGCATCGACGAGGCTGTTGAGCGTCACCCGCGTCCGTTCCGAATGATGATCTTTATGAATCAGAGACCGGACTCTGGCGTCCTGACCAGAATCCTCCGGCACTCCTCGCAGCGGACGACCTCGTCGGGAGCCGCGGCGCGGATCGCGTTGAGATCCACCGTCGACAACAGCACCCGGCAGCCGCCGCACTGGCCGCGGCGCAGCGGCGCGGCCCCGAGGCCGCCGGACGAAGCGCGGATCTTGTCGTACAGGGCGAGCAGGTCGGCGGGCACGTCCGTGGCGGCGGTCGCGCGCGCGGCGGTCGCCTTCGCCGCCCGCTCCCCGATCTCCGCCATCGCCGCGTCGCGGCGGCTGGCCACCTCGGCGGTGTCCGCGGCCACCTTGGCGGCTTCCGCGGCGGCGCCGTCCCGCAGCGCCTGCGCGGTCTCGCGGCGTTCCATCAGGTCAAGCTCGACATCTTCCAGGTCGGCCTGGCGGCGGCGCAGCGAGGCGACCTCGGACTGCAGCGACTCGAGCTCGCGGGCGTTCGACACCTGGCCGGCGTTGAGCCGCTCATTGTCCCGCCCGATCCTGACCCGGACCTGCTCGACGTCCTTCTCCGAGCGGGCCAGCTCGCGGTCCAGGTCGGCGAGGTTCGTGTCCGCGATCGTGGTCGCGTCCTTGACCTTGACAGCTCGCTCCTCGAGCTGGCTGAGCTCCGCGAGTTCGGGCAGGGATCGCCGCCGGTAGTCGAGCCTGTTCAGCTCAGTGTCCAGGTCGGCCAGTTCGAGCAGCCGCAGCTGCGCCTCGGGAGATGCCTTCACGAAGGGCAACGTTAGTCGCCCGCACGCGTGTTGTCGCATGGTAGACACTTCGGCATGGGGATCCCTCGGGTTAGCCGGCCCTATATGCCCGGATACGACATCGCGGGTCCGGAGCACGGGAGCGGGCTGCTGCACTGGTCCTGGGCCGCGGAACGGCTGACGGCCGCGCGCAATTACTGGGTGGTCAGCACCTGGCCGGACGGCCGACCGCACACCATGCCGGTCTGGGGCATGTGGGACGACAGCACGCTGTGGTTCACGTCGGCGGCGCAGTCACGGAAGGTGAAAAACCTGCGCAACGATCCCCGGTGCTGCGTGACCACCGAAGACGCGTCGGACCCGGTGATCATCGAGGGAACGGCGCGGTTCGTGACCGACCCGGCGGCCCTGCGGCGCGTGGCCGACCTGATGAACGCCAAGTACCGCACGGACATTCAGGTGGACTTCCTGGACCCGGCCCGGAACGCGACGATCGGGGTTCGCCCGCGGCGCGTCTTCTCGATGCTGCACAGCGACTTCACCGGTTCCCCCACCCGGTGGGTGTTCGACGACGACGCCGGATAAGGTTGAGGCGTCAACCTTTCACGGACATGAAAGAGAAATGCAATCATCCGGAACGGTCCCGTGCTCCGCCTGCCAGGTAGCGTGGCTGTATCCGGGGCCTGCGAAAACCCGTGCTCGCGTAACGCGAGCTGACCACAACGGACCATACGTGCATGACACCTAGGACTGGGCTCTCCCGTGGGTGGGGCGCCGTGTGCGGCTTGTTCGCCGCCGCGGCAGCGATGGGCATAGCGCAGTTGATCGCCGGGCTTTCGATCCCGGCGGCATCGCCTGTGGTCGCCGTCGGCGAGGCGGCGATCGGCTCGACGCCGCTCTGGCTCAAGGACTGGACGGTCGCCACGTTCGGCCAGGACGACAAGAACGTGCTGGTGGGCGGCATCCTCATCATCGTCTTCCTGTACGCCATGCTGATCGGCGTGCTGGCCACGTGGCGACTGTGGCTCGGCTTCGCCGGCTTGACGGTGTTCGCCGCGCTCGGCATAGCGGCCGCGCTGACCAGGCCGGACGCGTCAGCCACGTGGGTGTGGCCGACGCTCATCGGCGCGGCGGTCGGGGCGTTCGCGCTGAACCGCTTGATCACCTCCGGGCAGGAGTCGGTCGCCGAGGCCGCGGCCGCCCGGGCCCAGCGGGAGGCGCGGTACGCGGAATCACAGCGCCCGATCACGTTCGGCCCGGCCGGACCACGCGGGGCGACCGGACCTGTCGGACCTGTCGGACCTAGAGGGTGGGATGGCGAGGCGGCGGGGCCCCGCGCGACCGCGGGACCCAGCGGGGCGGCGGTACCGGGCGCGACCGCGGAACCCGGCGCGACCGCGGAACCCGGCGCGACGGCGGAACGCGGCAGGAGCGAACAACCCGGCGGGAGCGAGCAACCCGGATCGACGGGCGAACCTGACCGGACGGGCGCCCCGGAGGACGCGGGGACGGGCGAGACCGGATGGCTGCGCATCGGCGAAGCGACGGACGGAACCGGGGCGGCCGGAACCGGGGCGGCCGGGAACGGGGCTGCCGGGAACGGGGCTGGCGGAACCGGGGCAGGCGCCGGCGCGCCGGACCGCGGGACCGCCGGAAGGGTGCCGGCCGGCTCGGCAGCCGGGGTGCCGGGCCCGGACCGCGGGACCGCCGGAAGGGTGCCGGCCGGCTCGGCAGCCGGGGTACGGGGTCAGGACACCGGGGCGGAGTGGGTCGCGGCGGTAGGGCCGCTCAGTGAGGGGACCGTCGGATCGACGGCGCGGCGGTCGTTCCTGTGGACGGCGGGCCTGACGGTCGCGGCCGCGGCGGTCGGTGAGTACGCCGGGCGGTCCTTCTCGGAGCGCAAGAACGTGTCGGCCGCTCAGGCGGCCATCAAGTTCCCGAAGCCGACGTATCCGGCGGCGCCGCTGCCGCGCGGTATCAACCCGCCGATCCCGGGTCTCAGCTCGTTCATTACGCCGAACAACCAGTTCTACCGGGTCGACACCGCCATCATCGTGCCCCAGGTTGACCCGTCCAGCTGGCAGCTCCGGATTCACGGCATGGTGGCGCGCGAGGTCGTGATCAACTTCGACCAGCTGCTGCGCAAGCCGCTGATCGAGGAATACGTCACGCTGTGCTGCGTCTCCAACCCGGTCGGCGGACCCTACATCGGAGATGCCAAGTGGCTGGGCGCCTCGTACGCGTCGCTGATCCGGGAGGCGGGGCCGCTGCGCGGCGCCGACCAGCTGCTGTGCACCTCGGTCGACGGGTTCACGTCCGGGACGCCGATCTCCATGGTCCTCGACGAACCGCGCGAGTCGCTGATCGCGGTCGCGATGAACGGGACCGTGCTGCCGACCGAGCACGGTTTCCCCGCCCGCCTCGTGGTGCCCGGGCTGTACGGGTACGTGTCGGCCTGCAAGTGGGTGGTCGACATCGAGGTGACGACGTTCGCCTCGGCGGTCGCCTACTGGGCGCAGAACGGCTGGTCGCAGCAGGCGCCGGTCAAGACCGAGTCACGGATCGACGTGCCGGGCTCCGGTTCGCAGGTCAAGGCCGGGACCGTCACCGTGGCCGGGGTCGCCTGGGCGCAGCACAAAGGCATCGAGGCGGTCGAGGTCCAGGTGGACAGCGGGCCGTGGCATGCGGCCACGCTGGCCCCGGTGCCCGGGATCGACACCTGGCAGCAGTGGTACTGGCAGTGGCCGGACGCCAAGCAAGGCAACCACACCATCCAGGCACGGGCGACCGATAAGACCGGCTACACCCAGACTTCGGCCCAGGAGCCCGTGGCACCCAACGGCGCGACTGGCTACCCGCAGGCGATCGTAACCGTCTACTCCTAGGGCGTGCCAGGCGCGCCCTCGTCAGCCGCCGCCGCGCGCTTACAGTGCGCCCTAGCCAAGACCGCGCGCTTCCAGCGCGCGCAGGGCCTCGTCGAACGGCCGCTCCAGCCAGGCGAGGTGATCGGCCTCGCCGTGATGGTGGGTCGTGACCTGGTCGGACCTCCGGACCGCGGTGTGCCGGACATATTCGCGGGCGCCCTCGACGAGGGTGCGGATATAGCGGAGGCCCGCGGGGTCGGTCATCTCCCAGTCGCCGCCGCAGCCGACGTAGACCGGCGAGGTGTGCGCGAAGACCCGCCGGCCCCAGTCATCGAGGTGGTGATCGACGCCGAACGCCCGGCAGGCGATCCACGAGTGGCCGTCGACCCGCACTTCGTCGCTGATCTCGCCCTGCCGCGCCCCGTTGACCTCCGTCCGCGCGACGACCTCGCCATTGCGGACGACCTCGAGCGAACTGAGCGGGAAGGCGCCGCGCACCGCGGCGTGGACACTGACCGTTCCCGGCCCGGAAAGCCGGATCGTGTCCCCCGGCTCGGACCCGTCCACCGAGAGCGTCACGAGCGGCCCGCCGGACAGGAACGTCCGACCCGACCGCACTGCCCGGCACCAGGCCTCGTAGCTGAACTCCTCGTCCAGCCGGGCGTACGTGCGGTAGAGGCCGACCGGCACGCCGCTGGTCATCTTGTCGGTACCCCCGACGAGCGGCAGCCGGAAGCCGCTGTTCAGGTACCGGTAGTACTCGAGGATCCAGTCGTCGGTGTGGGACAGCATTTCCACCGCGTCGGCCCGGCCGGTCGCGACAAGCACGGCTGACTCGCCATTCGGATTCGGGAAATGCGCAGAGATGACCGTGCCGCCCTGTGCGTGCGTCCGGTCGGCCCAGTCGCTCATCGTCGCGTCCAGCGCGCCGCCGAGCTCGGCTTCGTCGGGACCGTCGCTGCACCATGGCATGACCGGTTCCCGCAGGCCCCAGAGGACCATGTGCCCGAGCATGTGCTGCCGGTTCTCCTGGCCGACGTACGTGATGTAGCCGCCGCCATCGAAGACACCGGGCCGGCCGGAAAAATCCTCGGTGTTGGTGAACAGCGCGCCCCACTGCGTCTTCAGCAGGTTGACGACGCGCAAATCCTCGCCCTGTTGCTCGAGCTGAGCGCCCGGGGTGGACAGGAAGTGCACGTGCGAGTCGCCAGACCACCATCCTTCCGCTGCCATGTCCGCGAAGCGCGCGATCCGCAGCTCCAGCTCTCGCTGACCCGGCGCGATCCGCACGGTCTGGCGGAGCGGCTCGTATTCGAACCCGCGCGTGACATCGACGACGACCTCGCCGCGCGGCAGCCACCCCTGACAGGTGCCGTCGATATACGCGTAGCTGCGCTGGCCGAGACGGGTATCACCGCCGACGTCGTAATGCCAGCTGCCGAGATTCTGGGTGACGTGATTGTGGTGGCCGTGCGGCTGGTAGGGAATCCCGTCGGCCGAACGGAAATGGACCCGGCACGGCACCGGCCGTCCGGTCGCGTCGTCCACGACGCTGACATGCACCCAGTTGCGGCCGCCCTCGGTCAGCTCGAGCGAGACCTGCCCGGCCTCGGCCCGGCCGTCACGTTCCACGTCACCCCAGCGCACGCGGCCGAGCTCGTCGCTACCGCGCCGGACCGCGATGGTGGCCGACGGCAGCGCGGCGATCGACGAGTACGCGGATGTCCCTTCCGTCGCTCCCCAGCCGCCCCGGTCGTCCTCGCCGGGCAGCGGCTGCGGATAGGTCGCGACGCCGCGGTCCACGTCGATGTCGAGAACGCCGTTGCGCCCGTCCTTCGGCACGAGCCGTACCGGCTGCGACGGCGCCTGGACGAACGGGTGCTCATCGACGTCGCTGGTGGTGACGCCGGCGACGATGAACCGCGCGCCGCGCGGCCGGAACTCGATCCGTTCGACCGCCCGGTCCGGGTGCGGGTTCTCCCAGGACCACAGGTAGTACCCGGTCGGCCAGCCCATCTCGTGCTCGCACAGGCGCCAGCCGGAATCGCCCCAGCTGCCCTCGAAGCGCGGCAGGCTGTAATCGCTCTTGTCGGTGACGGCGAGGAACGGCAGACGGCCCCACGGCGTCGGCACCACCTGGATCTCGAACCGCTCCCTGATCGGCACGGTGACGATCTCGCCGCCGGCCAGGTGGAAGACGTACTCCGCGACGGTCTGCCCGACGGCGTGACCCGCCGGCGCGCCCGCCTCGAGCAGCCGGTGCGCGATGATCACCTGCCGCGCCAGGCGGCCGACCCGGACCGTCACGGGGTCGCCGGGCAGCAGGAAGCAGCGCTCCTTGGAGGGCGGCTCCGACCCGATCAGGAACGGCAGACCGCGCAGGTCCACCCGGCCGAGCCGAACATCGCCCGGTTCGTCGCCAAGTACTTCCACACCCGCGTTGCACGCCGCCGAAAGATCGACTGGCTCATAGCCCGGCACCATGCGTCCGATCGTAAGGCGCACGGTCGGCCCGACCCAGTCATTTTCTGCCCGCCCGTCGGGCCCCGTCAGGCCCAGCGTCAGGCCAGGGCCACCGAGATTGGCGTGAAGAGGCATTCCGGCGTGCCGCGTCGCGGCAGGTCACCGTGGGCCATGACCACGGTCCGGGAGACGGGTTCGAGGCCGCGGACGTATGCCCAGCCGGGCAGTTCCTGGCGGTCCGGGTCCAGGTCGAGACGGACCGGCGTCCGCGCGCGCCCGGCCAGGTCCGTGATCAGCCGCTTCGCGGCGTCGGCGGACCGGGCGACGACCGGGCCGAGGACCGTGCTCGTCACATGCGGGCGCCAGGCGGCGGCGTAGCCGCTAATGCCGTCGTCGGACTCGATGACTCGGACCTGCTCGGCGACCGTCGGCAGCCAGCGCAGGACATGACCGCGGGCGGCGCCGAATGCCGCTTTATCGACATCCAGGATCGCCGGAAGGTCCTCCTCCGTGGCCAGCCTGCTGACCAGCTTCTTGCTGTTATCTTCAGGAGCTTGGAAGCGGCCGACGAAGGACACGTTCCGGCGGACCGACTGGAAGCCGAGCTTCTCGTACAGCGGCCTGCCCATGTCGGTGGCGAATAGCGTCACCGTGGCGTCTCCGGCCGCAGCGAGCAGGTGCTCCATCAGGGCGCGGCCAAGTCCGCGGCGGCCGTACCGCGCCGCCACCAGCATCATCCCGACCGACGCGAGATCGGGCCCCCACCGGGTCAGCACCACCGCGCCGGCCAGGCCGCGGCCATCGGGCGCGTCGACGCCGAAGGGCTCGGTGGCCGTGAGCAGCAGCGACCACTTGGCCTTCTCCGGCGACCAGCCGCGGTCGACGGAGAGCGCGACGCACGCCGAGAGATCATCGGGTCGGAGCCGGCGGATTGGCGGGAACGAAGCGCCGTCGATGAACACGATCCCCGACGCTATGGCGTCACCCCACCCCGCCGCCAGCTATTTTCCGGCCGTACAGCCCACCTCGACTCAGCCGGAGTTCATCGGGGAACCGAACCGGATCACGTTGCCGTCAGGGTCGACGAGCACGCCCTCATTCGGTGTCTTCCGGCATCCGCACATCGCCACCGGCCGACAGCCAGGTCCGGGCGAGGGCGTCCGCATCCTCGACGAACAGGTAGGCCGTCGACCGGCGGTCCGGTCGTATGTCGAGGCCGGGCTCCATGCCGAGATGAAACTCCGCGCCGTCAAAGGTGACGAAGCCGTATCCGCCGCCATGCCACGCCCGGGTACTGAACCCGAGGCCCCGATAGTAGGCGAGGGCAGCATCTAGGTCACTGACCGGGAAGACCGGCGATACTCGAGTACTCACCACCGCAAGCTACCTCGCCTCAGCCCGCGAGCGCGCGCGGGCCGCGAAGAGCAGCCGCTCGGCCGCACTCCACGTTGTGGAGGTGATCAGGTAGATCACCGCGGCCAGCGGGGCGAACGCCGCGATGACGACCGTCAGGTACGGCAGCGCCTTGACGAGCCAGCCCGGCAGGCCGGGCACATCGGCCACTCCGGTGGCGCCGGTCCTGCCGGGCCCGCCAGCCTTGGCGGGGGCACCGGCCTTGGCGGGGGCACCGGCCTTGGCGGGGGCACCGGCCTTGGCGGGGGCACCGGCCTTGGCGGGCACGCCAGTCTTGGCGGGCACGCCGGGTTTGCCAGCCACGCCGGGCTTGCTGGACCGCGCCGGAGCTTGCGGTGCGGCCTCTGGCGAGGCGGGCGCGATCGCGGCCGACATGCGGCGCGCCGTTCGCGCCAGGAGCCAGCAGGCCGCGCCGAGCAGCGCGAGCACGCCGAGGAACAGCGCGCCCGGCGCGCTGAGCAGGCCCGCGCCGGACAGCCAGTGTGCCTCCAGTGGCACGCCGAACAGGTCACCGGTCAGCAGCCGGTTGGGCGCGCCCGCGATCACCGGCGAGCGGAAGAGCAGGTAGACCACGCTGAACACCGGCCACTGCACGAGCAGCGGCCCGAAGCCGGCGAACACGCTCGTGCCTTCGCGCTGATACAGCGCGGTCAGTTCGCGCTGCAGCCGTTCGGGCTGGTTGCCGTAGCGCTCCCGGAGCCGCCGGACGTGCGGCGCGAGCCTGGCCTGGGCGGCCTGGCCGCGCAGTGCCCGGAACGTGAGCGGCGTGACGGCCAGCCGGACCGCCACGGTGAAAGCGATGATGGCGGCGACGGCGGCGAACCCGCCGAGCACCGGCGCGAGGAGGTTTGCGAAGGCGAATACAAGGTGATACGCGGCGTCCACGGGGACGCCGAACAGTGCAGACATGACAGGCGACGACCTTCCAGCTAAGACGGATTGGGGTTGCTGGAAGCGGCCGCGATCAGCGGATGTCGAACGTCAAGGAGTCTGGACGGGCGGGCGAATGCTGATCAGGCGGCCGCGGTGGCCGCCGACGGGGCTCTTGGCCTGCTTCTGCCGCGCGCGTCCGGGTCGCGCAGCCGCAGGAACGCCACCCGCCAGGACTTCTCGCGCAGCGCGGTGACGCGGCGCACGACGGGCAGCGGCCCGGCCGCTCCCGCGACGCTCGCGCCGGCCGCGAAGCAACCGGCCACCGCCACGGCGAGGATGGCGCCGACAAGCACAGGCACCGCGAGGATAGCGACCCGCTGCGGCGTGTCGGCGAGCAGCAGGACGGCGACCAGGTGGCCCGCCACCTGCAACAGCCAGCCGAGCCCGGCGAGCATGCTCCCCGGCAGTCCCGTCGCCATCCGGTCAGCCTCCCACGTGCGCCCGGATCGAGTTACTACGTGAATCGTACTCCTAGGCCACCAGCTCCGCCACGCCAGCGAGCAGGCGGCCGACGTCGGACTCGTCGTTGTAGTGGACCAGCCCGGCCCGCACCGCGCCCTCGGGCTGCAGGCCGAGGGCGGTGCAGAGCTCGTAGGCGTAGTTGTCGCCATCCCACACGTTGACGCCGCGCGTGGCCAGGTGCTCGCTGACCCGCCGCGGCTGCACGCCCGGGACGTTGAAGAACGCCGTAGGCGCGCGCCGCGCGGGCTTCCCGTAGCGGGTGACGCCGAGTTCTTCGAGTCCGCCGATCATCCGAGCGAACAGCGCCGCTTCGTAGTCCTCGACCGCGGTCATCGACGCGAGCACCCGCTCGCGGCGGGATGCCGATGCCGTGCCGCCCGAAGTGGGGTCGCCGGAAACCGGCGCTGGCACGAGCGAGGCCAGGTGGTCCACGGCCGCGGCCATCCCCGCCAGGTCGGCGAACGGCAGCGTGCCGCGCTCGAACCGCCACGGCACCGAGTTGGACGAGGGCGCCAGCTTGTCCGGCCAGATCGTCTCGAGCAGTTCCGGCGCGGCGACCACCGCCGCCACGTGCGGCCCCGCCCACTTGTAGGCGCTCGTGGTGTAGAAGTCCGCGCCGAGCGCGGTCACGTCCACGGGCACGTGCGGCGTGGCGTGCACCCCGTCCACGTAGAGCAGCGCGCCCACCGGGTGCGCGTGCCCGGCGATCGCGGCCACGTCCGGCCGGGTGCCGATCGCGTTGCTCGCCGCGGTCACCGCGACCAGCCGGGTCCGCGGCCCGATCAGGTCCGCGTACTGCGCGGCGGGCAGCTCCCCGGTCTCCAGGTCGGCCTCGGCCCACCGGACGACGGCTCCGACCCGCGCGGCCGCCTGGATCCACGGCCGGATGTTGGAGTCGTGGTCGAGCCGGGAGACCACGATCTCGTCGTCGGCCGTCCACATCCGCGACAGCGCGTTCGCGACCCGGTAGCACAGCTCGGTGGCACTGGGTCCGAAAACCACGCCGTCAGTGGTACCGCCGGTCAGGTCCGCGACGGCTCGCCGGGCCCGCTCCACGATTTCTTCCGAACGAGCGCTGGCTGCGAACGCACCGCCCAGGTTCCCCATTCCGGCGCGGTAGGCCTCCGCTATGGCATCGATCACAGCGAGCGGAACCTGCGTCCCCGCGGCGCCGTCCAGATACGCCCAACCGTCCGCCAGCGCCGGATAAAGCGCGCGTACCCTCGCGACGTCCAAGGTCATGCTGCCTCACGTTAGCCGAAAAAAATGAGATGACACTTAGACGGTTGCCAATTAAGCTCCGCACAGTGTCTCCAAGCCCAGTCGCCGCCCTTTGGCGGCTGCGTTCCTATCTCCGCCCGTACCGCACCCAGCTGATCGTCATGGTGGCCGCCGCGATCGCGGTGGAAGCCGCCGACATCGCGGTTCCGCTGATCGCCAAGGACATCATCGACAATGCGATCACCCGGCACGAGCGGGGCTTGCTGCTACCCCTCGGCCTGCTGGCGATCGCGCTCGGCGCCGGGGCCGCCGCGCTCAGCCTCATCCGCCGCTGGGTGCAGGGCAACGCCGTCGCGGACATGGAGAAGCAGATCCGCGACGACCTGTACGAGCACCTGCAGCGGCTCGACCCGGCGTTCCACGACGAGTGGCAGTCCGGGCAGCTGCTGTCCCGCGCGACCACGGACCTCGGCTCGATCAGGCGGTTCGCGGGCTTCGGCGTGGTGTTCCTGATCATCTCCATCATGACGTTCACCGCCGTGACCTGCCTGCTCATCACGCTGAACTGGTGGCTCG
>Ga0210395_10003461_pt1 | contig 12092 bp, 8 predicted proteins | sample IncBWH4OmetaG_FD_150861 | JGI IMG/M metagenome (GOLD analysis project Ga0210395, IMG submission 150861) | Forest soil microbial communities from Barre Woods Harvard Forest LTER site, Petersham, Massachusetts, United States - Inc-BW-H-4-O ...
ATGCAGGGCGGGCAGGTGCGGAAGCAGCTTGTCCTCGCGGATATAGGTGTTCTTCGGCCGGGACGGGTCGGGCGCCATCGCGCTGGTACGGCCGTGCCGGCACCGGTACGCGGCTTTGCCGTTGGACCAGGCAGATTCCATCCGCCGCCCGCACAGCCCGCAGGCCAGCAGCCCGGCCAGCAGGTACCGGCGGAGCACGGGCTCATCGTGCGGTACCGGACCACGCGAGGCGTTGATGTCCTGCGCGGCGACGAAGTCGTCCTCGCTGACCAGGGCCGGGTGCGCGGGCCGGCGGGAGATGACCCATCCGTCGGGCAGGTTCCACCGCTGCACGAACTTGTGCCCGAGGGTCACGTTGGCGGGGTCGGCCAGCTCTGTGTCGGTGCGTTGCCGGTTCCACACCTGCCGGCCGGTGTACCGGGGGTTCTCCAGGATCGTGGTGATCGTGCCGAGTGTCCAGCCCGCGCCACCGCTCATCGAGAACCTGCTTCAGCGTGGTCGCCGCACTTATCCCGGCCGGCCACCCGGCATAAGAACGCCAGATGCGTGGCGAGCTCGGCCAGCTCCTCCCGTGTCACGCCGTTGTCCAGCGCGAGGCCCAGGTGGGATCGGAGCTGATCGGTACGGCCCAGCAACGGTGATCAGGCTGCGATCCCGCCGTGAAAGCTCGGGGCGGGCCCACACGTCTCCGAACAACACCTCATCGGTCAACTCAGCCAGTTTCGGGGCGATGCCGCCCACCAGCTGCTGAGCGCGACTCTGCTGCTCTGTCATGCGATACCTCCTGCGGTCAGCGGGACGATCAGCTCCCTGGAATCGACGCTAATCCCGCCGGGCCGAAGGAGGGAGGGACCGGCATTACACCTACTGGACGCCCACCCCTCGGCCGTCGCTCCACATGGCCGGACTCGGTATCGGCTTCGTGCCTTTCAGCCCACTGGGCATGGGTTTCCTGACCGGCGCGTTCACCAGCACCACGTCCGTCACCGATTCCGACCTACGTAACAGCCTTCCGCGCTCACCGAGCAAGCCCGCACCGCCAATCAGGCTCCCGTCGGACTGCTGGTGGCTTTCGCCGCACGCAACGGCGCCAAGATCCAACGCCTGCAGGAGAACACCGGCGCGGTCGGCGTCGAACTCACCCGGGAGGACCTAACAGAGATCACCGAGGCAGCAGACCGGATCGACATCCGCGGGGAGCGGTACCCCGAGTAGCTGCAGCGCTTGATCAACCGGTGATCCCGCCGCCGACCAGGCTGGGCGCCGCCCGCGTCAGGAGGCGGCCGCTACTGGAGGGTGAAGATGGACGGCTCGGGTGGCGAAGCGCTTGCGGTAGGTGGTGGCGCTGAGCCCGTAATGGGCCTTGAACCGGCGGGCGAAGCCGCTCTGGTCGGGCCAGCCGACCGCACGCCCGATGCTGGTGACCGGCTCGTCGGAGTGCAGGAGCAGGACGGCGGCGTGCTCGGCGCGGAGCTGACTCAGGTAGGCCATGGGAGGCAGCCCGGCGGCGGTGTTGAACAGCCGGATCAGGTAGCCGGGGGCGAGATGCAGCTCGGCCGCCAGGCCGGTCAGCGTCCAGTTCCGGGCCAGGTCGGCTTCGAGCAGGCGCATCGCCTGGACGACGGCGGGATGCACCGGTCCCGCTTCTCCGGACAGCAGGCCGCCGGTCTGCGTGACAGCCCGGCCGAGCTCGCCGAACAGGAGAGACAGGCGGCCGACGATGTCGGGCCGGTGCACGGCGACCGGGCGGTGCCGCAGCGTGGCCAGTGCATCGAGATGGACCAGGCATTCGCCCAGGGCTGCCGCAGGCAGGCTGAGCGTCAGCACACCGCGCCCGGCAGAAGAGTACGGGCCAGTCCAGAGCAGAAATCCGAGCAGCGGGTCCTCGCGGGTCCAGGACAATTCGCGGCGCAGCAGCTCGCTGCTGAAGCAGCAGTTGTATACCTCGAACCGCTGGCAGTCCTGGTACCCGTGCCAGACGCCCGGCCGGAGCAGGAGGACGTCGCCCGGCTGCACCTCGCGCCGCCCGGCCTGGGAATGGTGGGTGGCCGCACCGCTGATGGCGAAGGCGAGCTCCACGAAGCTGTGCGTGTGCACGGGGCTGTCCCACCTGTGGAGGTAGCAGAACGCGTAGGCCGGCATGGGCTCGGTGAGGTGGAACAGGCCCTGGCTGGTTCCTATCGGGGGCGCTTCTTCCACATTGAAACGTTATAACCAAAATCCGCTGAAGTGAATTTCTGGCAAGTAACGGTTCATCACGGCATAGCGGCGACCAGCAGATACGCCAAGGATCAACCCATGGACGTGACGTTCATGGGCGCCGAGCACAAGCTGGGCGGACGCCTGCCCTGGCGGCGCTACCGCTCCGTGCTGGCGGTACTCCTGCTGCCGAGCCTGCTCCTGATCGGTGTCTTCAGTTACTACCCCGCCGTCCGCAGCCTGATCGGCGGCTTCTACCAGTGGAACGGCTTCTCGTCGCCGACCTACGCCGGGATATCCCAGTTCCGGCAGTACCTACAGGCGCCGACCTTCGGGACCGAGGCCAAGAACATCGCCATCCTGGTCGGCGGCAGCATCGCGATCACCCTGGTCTCCCAGTTCACCGCGGCGGAAATCGTCACCCACATGCCGCCTCGCGCGGCCGCGATCGCGAAGTACGTCCTGGTCCTGCCGATCGTGCTGCCGCCGCTGGTGCTGATCGACGTATGGGCTTACCTGCTGCAGCCCGGCTCCGGACTGGTGGACCGCATCCTGGGCGCACTAGGCCTGTCCCAGCCGACCTGGTACGCGGACCCGCACCTGGCCCTGGTCGGCATCTTGCTGGTCGGCTTCCCGTGGATTTCGAACCTGGGTTTCCTGATCTTCCTCGGCGGGCTGCAGAACCTGCCGAGGGACGTGCTGGACGCGGGCAGGCTGGACGGCCTGAGCGCGGTCCGGCGCGTGTTCGCGATCGACATCCCGCTGCTGATGCCGCAGTTCCGGATCGTCGTGATCTTGTCCGGCATCTTCGCCGTGCAGAACTTCGTCCCGATCCTGCTGCTCACCAACGGCGGCCCGGGCACCGCGACCCTGGTACCCGGGCTGGACATGTACCAGTCCGCGTTCGCCAACGACCAGTACGGCTACGGCATGGCCATCGGCACCTTGCTGTTCGTCGCCATGCTCATCTTCACGCTCGCCGTGATGCGAGCCCTGCGTCCCCGGACCACCTGATCGAACTCTCGCCTGGAGGTGAGGTTTCATGTTCCGAAGAACCCATGTGCGCTCGGTACTGACGACCGGGGCGGCCCTGCTCGCCGCGGCCGCCCTGGCCGCGGGCTGCTCGAGCAGTCCGGCCAGCTCGGGCGGCTCGGGCAACGGCGCCCCGGTCACGATCAAGGCGGTCCTGCCGCCGAACACCGGCCCGATCACCGCCGCCGACAACGCCGGCCTGAAGCAGCTGACCAGCCAGTACGAGGCCGCGCACAAGAACGTCACCGTCCAGTGGCTGCCGAACAACACCACCGGCATCACCCAGGCCAACGCCGCCATGGAGAGCCAGGCCTCCGGCGCCAGCGCGCCGGACATCGTCTGGGAGCAGTACGGCCCGGTCACTTCCGGCGCACTCCCGGCCGGCCTGCTGCAGAACGTCAAGCCCTACCTGGAAAAGCCGAACCCCTACGTGCCAGGCAACTCCAGCTGGCTCTCGCTGTTCACGTCCTCCACCGTCCCGTACATGACCTCGCCGAACGGCGATATCGACATCATCCTCGGGTCGAACGTCGAGACCGGCATGTTCTACAGCGACGCGGCGTTCGCGAAGGCCGGGATAACGTCACCGCCGCAGACCTGGGCCGACTTCATCACCGACCTGGGCAAGCTGAAGTCGGCCGGAATCACGCCGTTCCTGTTCACCACCGGAGCACCGTGCAACCCGTCCTGGTTCGAGCGGCTGGCGACGTCGTCGCTGCTCGCCGGCCAGGTCAGCCAGTTCGACGTCAATCACGCCCAGGTGACCAACGGCCTGGATGTCGCGGTGGGCATCCAAAAGGGCATCATCAGCATGAGCAATCCCCACTACGCCGAGGCCTGGAAGCTCCTCGGCCAGCTGGCCAGCTACTCCGCGGGCGGGCAGAGCAGCTACGACGCCTGCTCGAACCCGAACACCACCACACCTCCGCTGAGCCCGCAGTCCATGCTCGTCCAGGGCAAGGTCGGCATCTTGTGGGGCGGCAGCTGGTGGATCCCGCAGCTCGATTCCGCGGGTTTCACCGGCAAGTTCGGCGTGTTCCCCGAGCCGCCTATCACCAGCGCAACGTCCCCGCTCGCCCTCGGCACCTCGACCCTCGGCGTCATCGGCGGCCCCAACGGCAACGGCGAATGGAGCATTACCTCCCAGCGCGCCGACAACACGATGACCCCGGCCAAGACCGCGACGGTCATGAACTTCATGGCCTGGCTGTTCACCCCGGAGCACCTCGGCTACTGGCTGAAGATCAGCGGAAGCGGGTCCTACATCCCCACCGAGACCGGTGCGCCGACGGTGAACCTGCCCGGCCTGCCCAGCCTGGTCCCGACCGGGGCGGTGCCCACGGTGGTCGACGTGGTCCTAGACGACGTGCTCTCCACAGCCGCGACCAACTCGGGCATGCGGCTGGTCCAGGAGTACGTCAACGGGTCGCTGTCCTACTCCGCGTTCGCCTCGCAGTGGCAGTCGCTGCTGACCAGCTCGGCGCAGGCCTGGGCCACGCAGAACCACGTCGATCTCAGTAAGTACTAATGGCGCGTGACACCACGGTCCGTTCGGTATCCCGGGTAAAAGCCCGGGCTGGCGACCCTCCGGCACCTGCCGGGCGGCGCCCAGCCCGGGCGGGACGCCGACGGCGCCGTTACCGCTGGATCGCCCTCCTCGCGGGGGCGGTGATCGTGGTGATGACCTACTTCCCGGTCGTCTTCGTGGTGTCCAACTCCCTGAAGAGCGGGAAGAACATCTTCAGCAGCGGGGTGTTCTCGCTGTTCACCCAGTTCGACTACCAGAACTACGGCACCGCTTGGTCCGGGGTGTCCCGGCCGCTGCTCAACACGGTCATCGTCGCCGCGCTGTCCATTGTCCTGGGCGTGACGGCCGCCGCGCTCGGCGCGTACGCGTTCTCCCAACTCCGGTTCCGCGGCAAGGAACTGCTGTTCATGGCCTACGTCGCGCTGCTGCTCGTGCCGTCGACGCTGACCTTGATCCCGCTGTTCCTGACCATCCAGAAGCTGCACCTGTTCGACACCTGGGGGGCGCTGATCCTGCCCTACGCGGCCACCGCCCAGCCGCTGCTGGTGCTGATCTACCGGGGGTTCTTCGACCAGATCCCGCGGGAACTGCTGGAGAGCGCGCGGATCGACGGCTGCACCGAGTTCCAGGTACTGGCCCGGATCGTCGCGCCGCTGACCAGGCCGGTGTTGCTGACCGGCGCGATCCTGGTCACGATCAACGTCTGGGGCGACTACCTGTGGCCGCTCATCGTCATCCAGGACCCGCACCGGGCCACGATCTCGCTCGGCGTGGAGCAGTTCGTCGGCAGCTTCGGCCTCAACGTGAGCGGCGGCGGCGCGGTGTTCGCCGCCTTCGTGATCGCCACCCTGCCGATGTTCGTGCTCGTCGGCTTCACCATGCGCTATTTCGTCTCCGGCCTCACCGAAGGAGCAACCAAACTTTGACTACACCGCTAATCCCCGTCGGCTTGCGCTGCGCCCACCTGGTGAACCCGATTGGTGTCGCGCCGGACCGGGTCCGGCTGAGCTGGGTGCTGGAAGGCGGCGGAACCGGCCGGGCGCAGCGCGCCTATCAGGTCCTGATGGTCCGCGACGAGACCGGCGAGGACCTCTGGTGGGACAGCGGCCGGGTCGAGTCCTCCTGTTCGGCGGACATTCCGTATCCCGGTCCGCTGGTTCCCGGCGGCCGGTACAGCTGGAAGGTGCGCGTCTGGGACGAGAACGGGCTGATGTCTGAGTGGAGCGATCTGGCCGCCTTCGAGATTGAATTGGACGGAACGGCCGGATGGCACGCTTCCTGGATTCGCCAGGGGCAGTCCCTTGAGAAAGCCACCCCGCCCGACCGGCCGGGTCCGGTCGACGCGGTGGCTCGCACCCTGACCCCCGCCCCCTACCTGCGGCGGGCCTTCATGCTGGACCAGCCGGTGGCCTCCGCCCGGCTGTACGTGACCGCACTCGGCCTGTACGAGGCGCGACTGAACGGCCGGCGGATCGGCGACGGGTTCCTCACCCCCGGATGGACCGATTACACCAGGCGCATCCTCTACCAGAGCTACGACGTGACCAGCCTGCTGGCCAGGGGAGAGAACGTCCTGGCGGCGATCCTGGCCCACGGCTGGTACGCCGGCTTCGTCGGCTTCGACGCCAAGCGGGCCGGCGCGCACTACGGCAGCACCCCGGAACTGCTGGCCCAGCTTCTGATCGCTCACCCCGACGGCCGCCGCGAGTGGGTCGTCACCGGCGATCAGTGGGTGTCGTCGGCCGGGGCGATCCGGCACGCGGACCTGCTGATGGGCGAGCGCCACGATCTCGCGCTCGAGCCGCGCGGCTGGGACCTCCCGGGTTTCGACGCCTCCGGCTGGCGGCCGGTCCGGTGCCGCGAGCGCGACGGCACGCCGCTGGCCGCCGACCCCGGCCCGCCGGTCCGGGTGACCGAGGAGATCGCGCCGCGCAGCATTGCCACCTACGAGCACGGGCGGCACATCATTGACTTCGGCCAGAACCTGACCGGCTGGCTGCGGATCCGGATCGCCGGGCCGGCCGGGACGCGCGTCCGGATCCGGCATGGCGAGGTCCTGGCCGCGGACGGCAGCCTGTACACCGAGAACCTGCGCACCGCCCGGCAGGCCGACGAGTTCACCACCGCCGGCGGCGGGTCTCAGGTCCTTGAGCCGGGGTTCACCCTGCACGGATTCCGGTACGCGGAGATCTGCGGCCTGCCCGGCGACATCGGCGAAGCCAGCATCACCGCTCGGGTGGTGCACTCCGATATCCCCGCCGCCGGGACATTCGAGTCCTCGCAGCCGTGGCTGGACCGACTGTTCCAGAACATCGACTGGGGACAGCGCGGCAACTTCATCAGCGTGCCGACCGACTGTCCCCAGCGGGACGAACGGCTCGGCTGGCTGGGCGACGCCCAGGTCTTCGCGCGTACCGCTTGCTATAACCGGGATGTCGCGGCGTTCTTCGCCAAGTGGCTCGACGACGTGGCCGACGCCCAGCTGCCCTCCGGCGCCTTCGCTGATCTGGCCCCGCGTCTCGACCTGCGAAACGTCCGAGGGACCGGGGCGCCGGGCTGGGGTGACGGCGGGGTGATCGTCCCGTGGACGGTGTGGAAGATGTACTGGGACACCGGGATCCTGCACCGGCATTTCGATGCCATGACCGCCTGGATGGACTTCCTCGAGCGGACCAACCCGGACTACCTGCGGGCCCGGGAGCTCGGCAACAGCTACAACGACTGGCTGGCCCCCGGCGACGACGACACCCCGGCCGAGCTGCTCGCGACGGCCTACTGGGCGTATGACGCGGCGCTGATGGCTGAGATCGCCGACGCGACTGGCCGGGCGGACGATGCTACCGGGTACCGGGCGCTGTGGTCGAAGGTCAGGTCGGCGTTCGCCGACGCCTTTGTGGCCGCCGACGGCCAGGTCGCGTCCGGGACCCAGACGGCCTACGTGCTCGCCCTGCACATGAACCTCGTCCCGGAGGACCTGCGTGCTGCGGCGGCGAACCGCCTGGTGGCGGCGATCCAGGCCACGAACTGGCACCTGGCGACCGGGTACGCCGGGGTGGGTTACCTGCTTCCGGTCCTGAGCTCGACCGGTCACACCGCGGTGGCCTACCGGCTGCTCGAACAGGAATCCGCGCCGTCCTGGCGGTACATGGTCGAGGCCGGCGCGACCACGCTCTGGGAGCGCTGGGACGGCTGGAGCGCCGAAGGCGGCTTCCAGTCCCCCTGGATGAACTCGTTCAACCACTACGCGTTCGGCGCCGTCGGCGAATGGCTCTACCGCTTCCTCCTGGGGATCGACCAGGAACCCGGTACGGCCGGCTTCGGCCAGCTGCTGATCCGGCCGCATCCTAGCGAGTCATTGCGCTGGGCGCGTGGCTCCTACCGCTCCGTCCGGGGCCTGGTCGGGACCAGCTGGGAACGATCCGGCGACCGTTTCGTCTTCCGGGTGGAGGTGCCGCCTAACGTCTCGGCCGGCGTTCGCATCCCCAGCGGCCAGGCCGCCGGGGTCCGCGACAACGCCGGCCGTCCGCCCGCCTCGCTTGCCCGGTTCCCGGGCGCCCGGGATGTCCAGGAGGCCGTCTTCCAGGTCGGCTCGGGAGTTCACGAGTTCACCGGCCCTGCGCTGGATGGGTGAGTCGGCTCGCGGCGAGCGGCCCGGCCACGAGGAGCTGCTCGCTACGCTCAGCCTCGAGGACAAGGGCTCGCTGCTGACCGGCGCGGACTACTGGCACCTCGCGGCGCACCGGGGCATCGGCCTGCGCCGGATCCGTACCTCCGACGGACCAGCGGGGGTCCGGGGACCACGCTGGGACGATCGGGACACCGCGCTGAACGTACCCGCACCGGTCGCGCTCGCCGCCACCTGGGACCCCCGCCGCGCCGATCTCATCGGCAGCCTGCTCGCCTCAGAATGCCGCCGCAAGGGCGTGGACGTGCTCCTCGCACCGACCGTCAACCTGCAGCGCAGCCCGTTCGGCGGCCGTAACTTCGAGTTCTTCAGCGAAGACCCGGTGCTTACCGCGGCGATGGGCGGGGCACTGGTCTGCGGGCTCCAGCGCTGCGGCGTGGCCGCCACGGTCAAGCACTTCGTCGCCAACGACTCTGAGACCCAGCGCTTCACCGCCGATGCCCAGGTCGGGCAGCGGGTACTGCGCGAGCTCTACCTGGCGCCATTCGAGTCCATCGTCCGGGCCGTCCGGCCGTGGGCGGTCATGGCTGCCTACAACAGCGTCAACGGCCACACGATGACTGAATCGCCGATGCTAAACGACATTCTCAAAGGCGAATGGGGATTCGACGGCGTGGTCATGTCGGACTGGCGCGCCGCCCGGAGCGTAGCGGCTGCTTCGGGCGGCCTGGACCTGGTGATGCCGGGGCCGTCCGGGCCGTGGGGAGGCGCCCTCACTGAAGCAGTACGCCAGGGCCGCCTCAGCGAGGCCGTGGTCGATGACAAGGTGCTCCGGCTGCTCCGGCTGGCGACGCGCGTCGGGGCCTTGAGCCCTGGCGAACCCGACGGGCCCGCTGAGGTGTGGTCCGACGACCGTGCCCGCGAGACGTTGCGCTCCACCGCGGCTGCGGGGTTCGTGCTCGCCCGCAACCAGGATTCCCGGCTGCCGCTGGATCCGCGGTCACTACGGCGGGTGGCGATTCTCGGTCCGAACGCCGCATACCCCCGGACGCTCGGCGGCGGCAGCGCGACCGTCTTTCCGCCGTACCGCGTCAGCCCGGTGGACGGACTGCGCGCCGCCCTAGGACCCGGCGCGACCGTCGAGTATTCGCCGGGCGTGCGCAGCCACACCCGGATTCCGCTCGCCCGGCCCGAGTTGTTGCACCTCGCCGGCGGTGCCGGGCCAGGCGTCCTGGTGGAATTCGTCGCCGACGACGGCACGGTGCTGGATACCGAGCGCCGCGCTGGCGGATTCTGCACCTGGCGCAGCCTCCCGGGAGCGGTCAAGGCCGTCCGCCTGGCTGCGGTCCGGGTCACGACCACGGTCCGGGCCGTGACCTCAGGCGCCCATGTCATCGGGTGCTCCGGCCACGGCCGGTTCCGCCTTACCGTCGACGGTGAGGTCGCGTTCGACACGGACCTGAGCGTGCCCGCCGGGACCGACCCGACCGAAGCTCACATCCGGCCGCCGCAGCATGGCACCCCAGTCACGCTGGAGGCTGGCCAGTCCGCCGACGTCATCCTGGAGCACCATCTCGGCGGCGTGGAGCAGCAGACCTCGTTCATCCTGGGAGGCGTGTCGTTCCAGCTCAACATCTCCGAACCGGATCGGCCCGACGATGAGGAAATCGCCCGCGCCGTGCGGCTCGCGCAGGCCGCCGATGTCGCCGTCGTCGTGGTAGGGACGACCGAAGAGGTGGAGAGCGAGGGCTTCGACCGCGCCACCCTCGACCTGCCCGGCCGCCAAGACGAACTCGTCCGCCGGGTCGCCGCCGCGAACCCCCGGACGGTCGTGGTCGTCAACACCGGAGCTCCGGTCCTGCTGCCCTGGGCAGACAGCGTGCCCGCCGTATTGCTGACCCTGTTCCCCGGACAGGAATACGGCAACGCACTGGCCGACGTGCTGCTGGGCCGCTGCGAACCAGGAGGGCGGCTCCCCGTCACCTGGCCCGAAGCGGCAACTGACCTGCCTGCCACGATGCCGGAGGAGGGAGTTCTCGCTTACGCCGAGGGACTCCACATCGGCTACCGGCACTTCGACCGGACCGGACGCGAGCCCCGCTACCCGTTCGGGCACGGACTTGGCTACACCTCCTGGGAGTACCTCGCCGCCGAGGTTCTGGCCCGGGGAGCAGCCGGCGATGTCATCGTCCGTGTCCAGCTCAGGAACGCCGGGACCAGGGACGGGTGCCAGACGATCCAGGTCTATGCGTCCCGCCCGGCCAGCACTATCGAACGACCGGTGCGGTGGCTGGCGGGGTTCGCGAAGGCTGAGGCGGCGGCCGGAGCCGAAGTGACGGCCGACATCGCGATCCCGCTCCGCCGCCTGGCTCACTGGGATACCGTCACCGGCGGGTGGGAGGTCGAGCCCGGTGAATTCCAGCTGGGCATCGGCCGTTCCAGCCGGGACCTGCCGTTGTCGGCCATGGTCACCGTCAGCCCCGGCACAGCGATACCGGATGGCAGCAGATGCTGATCGCCGGACGGGACATTGAGGGCATCGGGCTCGGGACGGCGCAGTTCGCCTTCCGGCAGGGCAGTGCCGAGGATTCAGTGGCGACCGTGCACGCGGCTCTGCACGCCGGGGTGAGGCTGATCGACACGGCACTTGCCTACACCAGACCCGGCATCGAGTCGTACGCCGAGCAGGTCGTGGCCCGCGCCCTGAGGGGCGTCACGGACGACCGGCCGCTGGTCGCGACCAAAGGCGGGCACTGGCGTCAGGGCGACACCTTCCCGGTCGACGGGCGTCCAGGCACCCTCCGTGCACACTGCGAGATCAGCCTGCGCTCCCTCCAGACCGACCGGGTCGATCTCTACCAGCTCCATTATGTGGACCCCGCGGTACCGCTGCCGGAAAGCGTGGGCGCTCTGGATCAGCTTCGCCGGGAAGGCAAGATCGCGGCTATCGGGTTGTCCAATGTGACCGTCGCCCAGCTGGACGAGGCGCTTGCCGTCGCTCCGGTCGTCGCGGTGCAGAACCGGCTCTCTTGCAGCGATCCTGGTGATCTGTCCATGGCACTGGCCTGCGCGGAGCGCAACATCGCATACTTGGCCTACATGCCGTTCGGCGGACCATCTGGCACTCCGCCCGAAGGAGCGCTCGCCGTCGCTAAGCGGCGTGGCGTGTCCGTCCATCGCGTGCTGCTGGCCTGGCTGCGAGAACAGGCACCGAACGTCGTGCCGCTCGCAGGCGCTAGCAAGCCCGCCTCGATCAGCGACTCAGCAGGCCTGCTAGCCCTCTCCGATCAAGACCTCGAAGACCTGACCTAGTTCTCGCTGAGGACGATCTGGGCACTTCCGGCGGGCGGCAGCGAGAGTGTCTTCGCAATGGCCGACCCGGTGCGGCAGGGAACTAGCGGCTATGCACCTTAGCGTAAGAATCAAAGAATTTCTGGAGCGACTCGGAGGCGGCGTTCATGATGTCGCGGTAGGCGTGCTTGAGAAGCATATCGAGACCAGGCTTGGAATCTAGCCAGTAGCTTCCAAAACGGCAACGGTCCTGCCCTTGTCAGCTGCGTGTGGTGGGCTATGCGCCGTGCGCGGAAAGGCGCCGCTTGCGATCTGCTCCGGCGCGGCAAGCCGCCGGGACTGCCTTATGGGGGTCAACTCGGTTTCGGACACGTTAAATCCCCATGAGCGGCCGTTCACAGGCATGCTCGGACGTCA